>Ga0099364_10015042_pt1 | contig 10230 bp, 8 predicted proteins | sample TergutTh196P3_FD_73070 | JGI IMG/M metagenome (GOLD analysis project Ga0099364, IMG submission 73070) | Microcerotermes parvus P3 segment gut microbial communities from Pointe-Noire, Republic of the Congo - Th196 P3 | ecosystem: Host-associated > Arthropoda: Insects > Digestive system > Gut ...
ATTAACGGTAAACCAAGGTGGCCTGCGTGGGAGAGCGCTTCATAAGCAAGCCCGCCTGTAAGAGCGCCGTCTCCAATTACCGCAATGGCGTTGTTTTTTCTGCCAAGATGCCGTTCCCCTGCAAGAAGACCAGGGGCTGCGGAAATAGAAGTAGAGGAGTGCCCTGTATTAAAAGCGTCATGAGGGCTTTCACTTGATTTTGGGAATCCTGCAAGCCCGTCTTTTTTACGAAATGTATTAAACAAAGGCAGGCGGCCTGTTAAAATTTTATGCGCATAACACTGATGCCCTACATCCCATACAAATTTATCATTTGGTGAATCAAAAACACGGTGAAGCGCAATGCTAAGTTCTACCGCTCCCAGATTGGAAGCAAGGTGTCCGCCGTTACTTGCAACAGTTTTTACAATTTGCTGCCTTATTTCTTCTGCAAGAAGGTTAAGCTGTTTTTTGCTAAGTTTTTTTAAATCCTGCGGGGAGTTTATTTGGGATAGCGGCATCTATAACCTTCAAGATATATTTTTTTAGATTCTACCAAATGTGTAAGTTCTGTAACCATATCATTATTAACTTCTTTAGCTATGGGAATAAGATATTCTTCCGTTTCTTTAATATATCTTTCTACAAATTCCATATTATTAACAAAGCCTAAAGAAATCATATTGGAAATTCTATCTGCCACTTTTAAAATTTTTGCTTTTTGCGATCCTGTTTCTTTTATACGAACCAAAAAATCCCGCTTAACTTCTCCGTGTCTTCTGGTTACTTCCATTACAAGGTCATAAACCGCATGGCTTTCTGAATCTATAGAAAGTAAAATATTGTGGTTAAAATCGGGAATATCTTCCAATAAATCATGAACAAGGGAAGCTTTTAGTAATACGGAATCTATATATTTATAATCAATAAGAACAGACAGAGTATCAAGCTGATGGCGGAACATATTTCCGCCCGCTTCACGGGACTTGCCAATAAGCCAGGTTGCCACCTGAATATAAGGGGCTAGATGCATTCCGCTTAATTCTTGCATTTGTTCAGTTGTCATTTACAAATCCTTTAAATAAACCTTTAATTTTTCTGTTCGCTTAAGAGTTTCTTCCAATTTGGTTTTCTGTTCCTCTACCAACTCCGGCGGCGCGTTTTTTACAAACTGCTCATTAGAAAGTTTTGCCCGCAATCCGTCTATGTATTTACTGTCTTTTTCAAGATCCCCCGTAAACTTTTTCTTCAATGCCGCAGTATCAACAGCTTCTGCAACAAAGACGAAGAGTTCAAAATTGTTACCGGCAAGAGCGATGCTGCCTTTTTCAGGTAGCAGGTAGCAGGTAGCAGGTAGCAATTTTTCATCTTCAACTTTAATTTCACTAATTCCTGCTAAAAGTTTTATTAATTCGATATTTTGGTTAAAGGGCTCAGGTTCAGGAGAACGAACAAGCACTCTAAGCTTTACACCCGGCTGAATATTACACTCACTACGAACAGTCCGAATCATTCCCACAAGTGATTGCAATAATGAAAAACACTTCTCCTCATTAGGATAATCCAATTTCTCATCATATTCTGGGTAACGACAAGTTATCAGCATATCTCGCCCTCTGTTACCTGCTACCTGCTCCCTGCTACCTGCTACCTGTTCGCTCCCTGCTCCCTGTAACCTGTCCCCTGCTAATTGATATATCTCTTCCGTTACAAACGGCAAAAGAGGGTGGAGTAGTCGTAATGATTTTTCCAGTACATCCAAAAGTATAGTTGTGGCGCGGTCTTTTTCTGAATCGTCGCCGCCTTTTATGGAAAGTTTTGTTGCTTCTACATACCAGTCGCAAAAATCGTTCCAGAAAAATTCATAAGCTGTTTGGGCGGCATCATTGTATCGATATGAAAAAAATGCTTCACGAATATTTTTTGCCGCGTTGTTAAGGCGCGAGTATATCCATTTATCCGCAGAATTAAGAACAGGATCTTTTACAAGTTCGCGCCCGTCAAGATTCATTAAAATATAACGGCTTGCATTCCATATTTTATTTGCAAACTTAGAGCCAAGCCTGAATGATTCTTTATCAACTAAAACATCCTGCCCCTGCGCGCACAAAAAAGCCAAAGTAAATTTCATAGCATCCGATCCAAATTCGTCAACCAACTCAAGCGGATCAATCCCATTTCCCAAAGACTTACTCATCTTGCGCCCCTGCTTATCGCGCACAAGACTGTGAATATATATATCACGGAAAGGGGCTTTGCCCGTAAACTCCAACCCCGCCATAATCATTCTTGCAACCCAAAAAAAGATAATGTCGTAAGCGGTTATGAGAGCGGTTGTTGGATAAAATTTGTCAAGGTCAGAGAGTGGGGAAGAATTGTTGTTTGTTGTCTTAGTTGAGTTGCTTTCACTCTTTGCTTCCGAACAAGAATTTCCACTCCCTACTCCCCACTCCCTACTCCCTTTTTCTTCATTCTTCCATCCAAGAGTACTAAAAGGCCACAACCAAGAAGAAAACCAAGTATCTAATACATCGGGGTCTTGCTCTATATTTTTGCTTTTGCAGTCAGGGCATTCTGTTAAATCGTTACGCGAAACTGAAAGCTTGCCGCAGTCGGCGCATGTCCATGCGGGGATTCTGTGACCCCACCAAAGTTGACGGCTGACGCACCAGTCACGGATATTTTCCATCCAGTGTTTGTAAGTGTTCTCCCATTTTTTTGGGTAAAAAACAATTTCGCCCTTTTTCCAGCAGTCCAATGCTTTATCGGCAAGCGGCTTCATTTTTACAAACCACTGTTCGCTAAGGAATGGTTCAATCACCGTGCGGCAGCGGTAACAGTGTCCAACCGCATGAGTAATAGCCTCATCTTTTACAAAAAAGCCGCCGTCTTTTAAATCTTCCACTACCGCTTCCCGCGCTTTTTTTACAGAAAGCCCCCGGTATTTTTCAGGAACGCTATCATTCAAAGTGCCGTCAGGGTTTAATATATTGATAATTTCTAAGTTGTGCCGTTTTGCCACTTCCCAGTCATTTGGATCATGGGCGGGAGTAATCTTTACCGCACCTGTGCCAAAATCTTTATCAACATAAGTGTCATATACAACGGGAATTTCCCGGTCTGTTAAAGGCAGGCGCAAAGTTTTCCCTTTTAGATTGGAGTACCGTTCGTCTTCGGGGTGGAAAGCTACGGCAGTATCGCCCAGCATTGTTTCCGGTCGTGTCGTGGCAACCTCTATGAATGGGGAGTAGGGAGTAGGGAGTAGGGAATGGGGGTCGTTGTTTGCAGTCTTAATTGAGTTGATTCCATTCTTTGCTTCCGAACAAGAATTTCCACTCCCCACTCCCAACTCCCCACTCCCTTCAATGTAATACCGCAGGTGGTACATTTTTCCCTTGGTGTCTTCGCGGTCAACTTCGTCGTCGGCTAGGGCAGTGCCGCACGAGGTACACCAGTTTACAAGGTAATTTCCTTTGTATAGCAATGACCTTTCATAAAGCGTAACAAAAACTTCGCGCACGGCATTGGAAAGGCCTTCATCCATTGTAAAGCGTTCCCGTTTCCAGTCAACACTGGCTCCTATTTTTTCAAGTTGTTTGGTAATAATTGCATGATGCTCGTTTTTTACTTTCCATGTTTCTTCCAGGAATTTTTCACGGCCAAGCTCACGGCGGCTTGTGCCTTTTTCTTTCAGCTTGCGCTCCACAACATTTTGCGTGGCAATACCTGCGTGGTCAGTTCCGGGAACCCAAAGGGTTGGAACCCCTCTCATTCTGTGGAAACGGACAATTATGTCCTGCAGGCTGTTATTCAGCCCATGTCCTATATGCAGAATACCCGTCACATTTGGCGGCGGAATTACAATGACAAAGGGGTCGCCTTCACCCTTGGGCTCAAAGGCACTGGAGTCCTTCCATTGGGAATAAATGCGGTCTTCAAAAGTTTTGGGGTCATAAGCTTTTTCAAGTTCAATTGATTTCATGCCATTTTATAATACTTTTTTAAGGGAATTTATTCAACTAAGCGTTTATTATCGTTGGTATTTGTATTATTGCTTAAAATAAAGGGTCGTTTACCTTCAACAGAAATATATCATAAATTGTCTTATTTTTCAAGTTTTTTTCTCATTTTTCATAAAAATAATATGCTTAAATTAAACGACCCTTTAAATTAAGCACCCTTGGGGTGTAAAACTAAGGAGCAAAAATGAAAAAGTTTATTGCGGTTTTAGCGCTTTTAGCGCTGGTTTCAGTTGGAGCTTTCGCCCAAATTCAAATGAGCGCAGGCGGTGGTCTTATTATGGATATCAACGGCGGCAATGGCGTTGAAGCTCCGGGATTGAATATGAGCTTTGATCACATGACATATGGGTTTTATGGCTTTTTTGATGCCACCTATGTTGAAGTTAATGCGGCTTTTCTTTTTGGTACAAGGACAGCGAAAGTGTCTGTATTTGGTTTAGGTTCAGGTTCAGGTACTGCAGATTTTGTAGGATTGAATCTTTCACTTCTTGGAAAATATCCTTTTAATTTGGGATCGGTAACCGTGTTTCCTCTTGTAGGACTTGCTTATAATATGGTTCTTAGTATTGACGGCCACTCCATAAATGTATTGGACTTTAACCAGCTTGCCCTTTTGGCCGGTGTGGGATTGGATTATAGTTTTTCAGAAAAACTTTTCTTAAGAGCTTCCGCTTTATTCCAACTCCGCTTTCCCAGTAAAGATCAGGAAGATGCGGCGGCAATGCTAAGTGGTGCATCCTCCACACTGGGTATGGGTACTGTAATCAAAGTAGCTATTGGCTACAGGTTCTAGTACTTTTTACACCTTTTTGATGGAGCCCTCCGGTGGTCGGGGGGCTTTTTTTCTCTTGCAAATCATTAAAAATCATGCTACTCTACCTATATGAAAGCACGATATCTTGTACCAAATGACTACATGGCTGACCCTTCTGTCCATGTCTTTAACGGCAAGTTGTATATCTATCCCAGCCACGATAGGGATAGCGGAATCGAAGAAATTGACGGCGACGGCGGTCACTTTGATATGAGGGATTACCATGTATTTTCGATAGAGAGCGATATTGAAACCGGGGAAGTAACCGATCATGGGGTTGCTCTTGACATAAAGGATATTCCTTGGGCAAGCCGACAGCTTTGGGACAATGATGTTGCCCATAAAAACGGCAAATATTACATGTATTTTCCTGCAAAGGATAAAAACGATATTTTCCGCACCGGCGTAGCTATTTCCGACAAGCCCGAAGGCCCCTTTATTCCGCAGCCTGACCCTATGAGGGGTAGTTACAGTATCGATCAATGTATATTTGAAGATAATGGCGTTCATTATATGTATTTTGGCGGTATTTGGGGAGGTCAGCTTCAACGCTACAAAAACAACAAAGCTTTGGAAAATGGCTCAACATACCCCGCCGATAATGAGCCTGCCATTTGTCCAAGGGTGGCAAAATTAAGCTCCGATATGCTCCAGTTTGCAGAAGAACCGCGCCCTGTTGTTATATTGGATAAGGATGGCAAGCCCATTACTCAGGGCGATACTGAGCGCCGTTTTTTTGAAGCATCCTGGGTGCATAAATATAACGATAAATATTATTTTTCATATTCAACAGGAGACACACATTTATTGTGCTATGCCACAGGCGATAATCCTTACGGGCCGTTTACATATCAGGGAGTAATTTTAACTCCGGTTGTCGGCTGGACAACACATCATTCTATTGCGGAGTTTAAGGGAAAGTGGTATTTGTTTCATCATGACAGTGTTCCTTCCGGCGGAAGAACATGGCTTCGCAGTTTAAAAGTTATCGAGCTAAATTACAATCCTGACGGCTCTATACAAACAATTCAAGGACAATAACAGAGGTGAAAGAGTGAGTTTTGATAAAGAAAAAGCAAAAAGAAACGCAAAAACTATAATGGATAAAATGTATAAAGATACTGATATTCTAAAACTAAAAGAGTATCATAAACTTTTTAGAAAGGAAATTTCTCTTTTTAGAAGATCTTGGGCGGCAGCATGGCTTTTTATGTATTATGATCAAAGAGAAACTCCAAGTATGCAAAATACATATACAAACGCTTCCGCTAGGGATTCTTATAACATGAATGTTTCAAACATAAATGTTTCGGAAGAAAGAATTCCGCCTGTAGAAATACCGGAAGAAGAATCCAAACGGCTTTTTATAAGCATTGGAAAAAACCGCCGTTTATTTCCACGGGAAGTTATTACTTTAATTATGACAAAGGCTTCTTGTCAGAGGGAAGATATCGGCATAATAAGAATATTGGATAATTATTCATTTGTGCAGGTGCGCGACACAAGAGCGGAAGACATTATAGCGGCGCTTAATGGTATGCGTTTCCGCGGTCGTACTTTAGCTGTAAATTATGCTAAGCCTAAGAGTGAAACCGAACCTGTCGGTTAACGGGGTCACTACAGTAACGACAATATTAAAAATACAAAAAACACATTCAAAATAATACCTGCTGTCAGTATTAACCATGCGGTAACTTCCAGTACATACGCTTTTATTGAAGCAGGCTTTGTAATATTTTCCGAAGAAATCCCAATAAGGGAAAGGTCTCTGTACGCTCTTAGTTTTCGGGCGTACCATGTTAAACGGCGGAATGCTGCGGTAAAAAGCAAACCCGGCGGAATTACAGGGAGTATGGGAACAAAAACCGCAACCAGCGCGGCAATTACCTGAAAACGGAATGCCGGTCTTGACAACAAGGATGCGGCAATGTAAATAAGCGACAACGCACCAATTACAATTGATACCGGAGTTATGGTATTCCAGTATTCATTGTGGGTTCTGGCGGCAAGGATTAGTTCATTTGTAAGTTCTTCTTCCGGGCAATTGTAAAAAATTACCATTAAAGGATTTTTCTTTGTGTTTTCAAAGTTGAGTTTGTTATCCTGCAATTTAAGTCTGCCGCCAATAAAAACTTTTACACCTTTTGTTAATGTTGATACTCTGTTCCATCGAATTTGTTCCGGCGGGTCAGGAACAGGCTCCCCTTCATTCATGGGTAAAAGCCAGCATTGGGTTTTTTCCAAAGATACCGAAAGGGTACAGTCATTGCCTCTTATCCAAAGTATTTTACCGTCAGTTAAAGATTCAATTCCTCCCGTAAAATAAAAAAAAGAGCTGTCGTTCTTAAGCTGCCGATATTGACGATAATCCAAAAGCGGACAAAGGCGCAGTTCATTGTATCGTTTTCTAAAACGCCGCCATTTATATCGATTGTACATTGCCCCTGCTACAGGAATAATGCCGTAAAATATCAATACTATTAAAAATATAGCTAGAAAATATAATGTTCTTGTGATATTATCCTCCCATGATAGATAATAAAGTTACCCAATTAGTAGTTGGCCCAATAGCGACAAACTGCTGGATTTACAAGATCGCAGAAAAAGAAGCTGCGGTAATAGACCCCGGTGATGAACCAAATGTAATAATTACCGCTTTAAAAGAACTTAATCTTGTTCCCAAGTATATTTTACTCTCACATGGCCATTTTGACCATATAGCAGCCCTGTATAATTTAATGCTTGAGTTTCCGTCCGCAGAGATTGCCATTCACAAAAACGATGCCGAATACTTAGGGCCGGATGCCTATGCGGCTCATAGTCTTAGCATAGAAGCGGCAATGGGGAACACTTCTTTTATTGATTCCTTTTGGCCTAAAGACAAGCGGGGAATGCCGTCTGCAGCCCGCTTGCTTGAAGATGGTGACACCATAGGCCCCTTTACCGTTCTTCACCTTCCCGGCCACACATCGGGCAGCGCCGCCTTTTGGGATAAGGATGCTGGCATACTTTTTACAGGCGACACCCTTTTTAAGAGCGGTTACGGACGCACAGATCTTCCCGGCGGCAGCGATCAGGAACTTGTAACAAGCCTGCGCCGCCTTTTTGCTTTGGATGCGGCAATAACCGTCTGCCCCGGTCATGGGGGAGTAACAACGATAGGACAAGAAGCCCGGTAGTGGTCACGGCGTGGTTACCACTGACGGGGTCACCATTTAACGCGGATTAACACGGAAAAAGACGCGGATTGGCGCGGAGATATTAGCTAGTTAAGATAATATATCTAACCTACATGACTTAAAATTTTAATATAGCTTGGATAGGATAAGATATATTAGCTCTCATAGCTATCCGCGTTAATCAGTAATATCCGTGCAAATCCGCGTTTAGTCGTTACCACGCCCTCCAATCCGCGTTTCGTCGTGACCACGCCTCTAGAAGCCCTGTTTTTTTGCCGAAAATGTTATATAATATAGAAACATAATGAAGAAAATCTGCCTTTTTACCATTATTTTAGCTTTTCTCGCTGTTGGGGTCTGGGGGCTTTGTGTTTTTGGTTGGGGTGTTTCAAATTAATGCAGCCGGAACAGCAGGCAGTTGAGCTAGAATCTAAAAAAAAAGAAGAAAACGCAAATAAGGCAAAAGCTGCAGCAGATCGATTATTCCCAAACGAAAAGTGGATAAATATTGAAGACGGTATATATAGATCATCAAGAAGAAACTTGGATGAAGAAATAAATAAAAATGAATTAAGAGATGCGCAAATTTTACGGGATTTGGGAAGCACAGTTTATCTTGTTCCTCATTTTAGCCGCTCCGAATCTACGCAATATGATGCTATTGTAAATGGAGTGAAAATGGAGTTGAAAAATGTTGCCGGAAATCCGGGGTCACTTGAATCGGCCTTCTTAAAATCACGCTCGCAAGCTCCTAATGTATTTATCAATTTAGAGAATTCAAATATGACAAGAAGTGAGGCTGTAACTGCCCTGTATAGAGCAAGAAATAGTGTAACTCGTACCGAAAAAAATGGTAAAATTCGCAAGGGGTATGCTGAACTAAATGAATTTAACGGTGGCAGAGTTATTTTGAAATTAAAAGGGCATCAGAATATGATTTACTTGAATGTTGATGATTTGAAGGCACATTAAAAAACACCGCCTGGCTGCTCATCAGCGGCCAGGCAGGTAACGGGTCACGCGGTGGGCTTTACCCCACAGCCTGACACTATAATTATACGGCATTCCAACAAAAAAATCAAGGCATTTTTGTCGTTTTTCGCATATTTCTCCCCCTAAAACCCGCTTCAAAACCCGCCGATACTGTAATGAAGGACTGTTTCCCCGGCTAGGTATGGTAAATTTGCCTATTTTATGCTATATTGTACCATATAATTGCCATTGAAACGGCAGATACCTTTAGGAGTTAAGCTAACTATTTAATGAAGAAATCCTTGCTTTTTGCGGTTATTTTTACTTTTCTCGCTGTGGGGGCTTGGGGGCAGGCTGGAAGCGAATTCTTTATTAACCACAGAGTAAGACCTTGAATAAAACAAATTTCAACAAATTTTCAACTTTTTTCCTGCTTCACTAATGCAATTTTCATATGCGAACGTAATATAGTATGTAACTTTTGATGGTTACATATCTTAATTTTTGACTGTCTGCCAAGTCTGGCAGCCGGTCAAGCAAGGAGTTCAAAGTGAAAAATGCAAAGAAAAAACAAGTGTCCAAGGATGAAGCAGGGTACAAAGCAAACGTGCAGCACAAGGACAGCGTTTTCAGGCTATTGTTCGGCAAGCCTGAGATCTTACGGGAATTGTACTCGGCTGTCGAAGGGGTGGAGATACCGCCGGACAAAGCCATCAATATCAATACCATTTCGGGGGTCCTAGTAAAAGGCATGAGGAACGACATATCTTTTACCATCGACAACCGCTTGATTGTGATGGTAGAGCATCAAAGCACAATCGGGGCCAACCTGCCTTTGAAAATTTTTAAGTACGTTGGGAAAGTATACGATAAGATCGTCAATTACAAGCAGGTGCATATAAGACCGCTTATCAAAATCCCCAAGCCGGAGTTCATCGTCCTTTACAACGGCAAGGCCCCCTTCCCGGAGAGCAAAACGCTGAAACTTTCAGACGCTTTTATGGAGAGAGATGACCTGACAGCGGATAAAGATCGGCTGTCGCTAGAGCTTGCCGTAAGGGTATACAACATAAATCACGGACAGAATCAGGAAATTCAAAAAAGATGCGAGACATTAAACGGGTACAGCTTTTTCAATGAAAAGATCAGGGAGTATGAAAGGAGTGGATTAACGCTTGAAAAGTCGATAGAGGCTGCTGTAAAATATTGTATAGAGAACAATATCCTAAAGGAATTTCTAAGGGAACACGGCTCGGAGGTAATA
>Ga0099364_10015043_pt1 | contig 10230 bp, 9 predicted proteins | sample TergutTh196P3_FD_73070 | JGI IMG/M metagenome (GOLD analysis project Ga0099364, IMG submission 73070) | Microcerotermes parvus P3 segment gut microbial communities from Pointe-Noire, Republic of the Congo - Th196 P3 | ecosystem: Host-associated > Arthropoda: Insects > Digestive system > Gut ...
TATACCGAAACCTTCCAATTGTTCAACAAAGTACTTAATGAACATAGGACTTTGGGATATCATGGATTCGTCGAGCGTCTCATAAAGGCCGACAGCCATCGCTTCTATTTCGCGAACGGACATACCTCCGTAGGTGAGGAACCCTTCGAAAAGCGGTACGAGCGCTTCCATTTTGCCGTAAAGGTCTTTGCGGTTGGTGCAGATACCGCCGCCGCGCGAAGAGGACAGTTTGCGGGCGGAGAAATAAACCAGATCGGCCAAGTTCGTCATCATCTTGATAATATCGGCCATCGTGTTCTCCTGCCATTCTTTTTCGCGTTGTTTCACTAAATAAGCGTTTTCGCCTAACAGACTGGCGTCCAAGACAAGCATGATGCCATATTTGTCGGCCACACGGCGGACGTCCATCAGGTTGGCGATAGAGAAAGGCTGCCCTCCAATCAGGTTCGTCGATGCTTCCATCCGGATGAAGGGGATACGCTCGCACCCATGCTTCTCAATACAGGCGACAAGTTTAGTTATATCTATGTTCCCTTTGAAGGGATTGTCGCTTTTTATGGATAATGCGTCGTCATAGAGCAGTTCTTCAATCTTTCCGCCACATTCGAGGATATGTGCAAGCGCTGTCGTGAAGTGATAATTCATCGGTATCACATCGCCTTTCTTGATAAATGTCCTGCTAATGATGTTCTCGGCGGCGCGACCCTGATGGACGGGCAGGTAGTATTTTTTCCCTAACACATCTTCGACAGCCTTCTGCAGTCGAAAAAAACTTTGGGAGCCGGCGTAGGCGTCGTCAGCCTGAAACATGGCGGCGACCTGGTTGTCGCTCATCGCATTCGTACCGCTGTCGGTAAGCATATCAAGGAATACATCCTTGGTAGTGAGGCGGAAGGTGTTGAAACCGGCTTCCTTAATGGCATTAAAACGCCTCTCAACGGGCACAAGATTAAGTTTTTGTACCACCCGTACCTTATGGAATTCGAGTGGTATGTTTTCGCTTTTGTAGAATTTTACATCGCTCATAATAAAAAATATTTTAGAAATTAATAATATTTCAGGCGCAAAGGTAATTTATTTTTCTTTGAGAAATGAAAAACAGTAAAATAAATTTTTTACATTCTTTCGTTGAATCCTGAAAAATAGGCTATTGAGCGTTTGAGGGTGATTATCCAATACGATAAGCAAACGCCATCCACTGACAATCACTATCGAGACGACAAATAACGATTTAATTCTTTCAAGCGAGTGATTTTGAACCTTTTTATCTGACATCAGGCGAATGGATTGCCTGTACCTGTTGTAGAGACGGAATGCCTGGTGTCGCCGTGATGCTGACGGGGGTTCCTGCCACGTAACTGCCGCCCGTACTTGATACAACGCCACCCGTAGATGCACATACGTATCGTGATATTCGGCATACGGATTCCCGAACATGTTCAATAACGGGTTCGCCTCCTGCCCCGCAACCCCGCTGCAAAAGCATAAAACGACAAGTATCTTTATGGTCTTCATGTACATCATATTATAATTGATTTGAACGCTGCAAAAGTACGGCATTTTTTCGGGTTATCCATTCGATTAAATATCAATTGATAAAAAAAAGAGTCTCCCGCCGTAAAGCGGAAAACTCTTTTAACTATTTGGCAGCCTGATACAATGATATAGAAGCCGCGTCCGGGTAGAGACGCAATGCATTGCGTCTCTACGTCTATACCGGTGTATATCAACTGTTATATACGCTCCACAGTTTGCCGTGTATCAAAATTATCAACTCTTGCAAAGCGGCAGGACTACCAACGCCTGAATTTAACGAAAAGGAAGGAGGTTTTATCGTGATATTCCGAAAAGGGCTTACCGACCACGTCCAATAACAGATTCATGTCCCACCCGCAACTTCGAAGCAGTGTTTTGTCTGCGTGCGAACAGTAACCCGTATTATTATGCCAATGTAGGTATCCGCTTTCAACATGTAAAATTACATGTTTAATAATGAAAATTTCCTGCAAAAGTACACTATTTTAATGAATATTATATCCTACTTTTGCAGAAATTTTTTTATTATGAGAAACAATATATTAATTCTGCTGATAATCAGCACACAGTTCTTATCCGCCCAGGATAATAAAACTCCTTTTACCTTTGATAACGGAACAACGCGCGTGAAGGTAGCAGGCTATGTTCAAAACGTCATGGCGTCTGATTTCGGAGGCGCTATTAACAACCATGATTTCGTCGTCTCGTCGCTGTCGGTTCCCGAAAGTTGGGACCAGCAGTCGCGCTTCGCTTTTGATGCTTCTGCATCGCGCATAAGTTTGGACGTCGTGCACAAAACCGCTTCAATCGGGGATATTAAGTTTTTTATCGAAACCGATTTTAAGGGGGCTTCAAATGTTTTAAGGCTTAGACAAGCCTATATCGCCGTATTGGGCATTATTGCCGGTCAGACATGGACTTTCATGTATGACGCCGACGCTACTGCGCCTACTATTGATATTCAGGGCGTCAACTCGCGTACTTTTTTTCGGACGCCTTTGGTCGGTTATACCGGCAAATTAGGAGAACGGATTAGCGCCGGTATTTCCGCCGAGATGCCCAATGCAAGAATTACAACTTCAGCGCCCGTTACTTCCGTAACGCAAACGATACCGGATATCCCCGCTTTTATCCAATATAAATCGGGGAAAGGACATCTTAAGCTGGCCGGGGTTTTTCGGACTGTCAGTTATGGAAATTCTGCTCAGGAGAAAATGAAGACCCGAAGCGGGTTGGGCGTACAATTGAGCGGTTCCATTAAACCGGTTCCGGCTATCTCGATATTTGGTCAGGGTATCTACGGAAAAGGCATAGCGCGGTATATTAACGACTTGGCTGCGTTATCGCTTGATTTGCTGCCTGAATACGACAATCCGGGCAATGCAGATGTACCGGCCATGTTTGGCGCTTCGGTCGGCGTACGGGCGGATATTTCAAAAAAAATATACCTGACTTCCAACTTCAGTATGGCACAATTGGATAAATTTGAAGGGTATACAAGAGAATCAGATTACCGGAACAGTAAATATTTTTCGGCCTCCCTGTTTTGGAGAGCCTGGCAAAACCTCCTGTTTGCGACGGAATATTTATATGGTTACAGGCAAAACATGAACTCCGTCTCAGGAAACGGCAATAGAATACAAGCCATGTTACGATACAGTTTTTGATTTTACATTTTTAAAAAATAGCTACTATGAAAAATAAATTTACATTAAACGAAGACTGGTCTTCAACCGCAGTGGGCTGTTTCATTATTTTGGCAGTCATTTTGGTCTATGCCTTCAAAATCGGCGTCCCCTGGCCTGCTTTCAACTGGTCGGACACAACAGAATTGGCAGGCAAAGTTTTTGCTATCAACAACCTGGGACATACCTTAGTTGTTTTTATCATTTCTTTTGCGCTTGTTTGCATGACAAATTTGCTGTCGGGTAAGAAATGGAAAGACAACATGGGCTATCTCGTGCTTTTTGGGCTCACTTTTATTGCAATGATAATTGCAGGTAACAGGTTTTTGAAGGACATGGGCGCAGAGACGGTTATTTTCAGTTTGCTCATCGGCTTGTTTATCAGCAATGTTTTCGGCGTTCCCGAATGGATTAAAGGCGCATTGTCGTCGGAGATGTATGTGAAAATCGGGCTTGTGCTGTTAGGGACAACCGTGCTGTTTGACAAGCTCCTGCAGTTGGGAGCGGTAGGTATTTTGCAATCGGTGATTGTTGTTTTCGGGGTTTGGTATTTCTCGTTTTGGATATGTAAGAAAATGAAAATCGACGAGGAAATGTCCATGATGTTATCCAGCGGCGTATCTATTTGCGGCGTATCGGCCGCTGTCGCAACAGCCGGAGCGATTAAGGGCGACAAGGCAAAACTGTCGTTCGTCGTATCGTTAGTGTTAGTAGTAGCAGTACCTATGATTTTCTTAATGCCGGCTTTAGCAAAACTGTTAGGATTGAATGAGGTGATGGCAGGTGCATGGATAGGCGGAACGGTAGATACAACGGCGGCAGTCGTAGCAACGGGCGCCATTTATGGAGAAGAAGCCAAGAACGCAAGCGTCATCATCAAGTCTTCTCAAAATGTACTTTTGGGCGTTGCCGCTTTCATTATTTCAATTTACTGGACCTATAAACAATCAAAAGGAAAAAAGATTGAAGAAGGTAAATATGCCGACAAGCCAAGCGCAAAGCTACTGTGGGAACGTTTTCCCAAGTTTGTTTTAGGCTTTATCGGCGCATCGTTGCTTTTTTCCTTTATAATCAACCCAAACGAAAACAAGCCTGCCATGGAAACTATCAAGTCAATGCAGGGGCTTTGGTTTGCCCTCGCGTTTACTTCCATAGGATTGGAGACAAGGTTTAAAAGTTTTATAACGAAAGGAAACCGCAAGGCTACCTTTGCTTTCATTGTTGCCCAGACGTTTAATGTTATTTTTACTTTGCTTATTGTCTATCTGATGCAATACCTCGTGGGTTATTAGCCGTTCACACCAAATTCTGCAACTGTCTACTATACCCAAACCTTTCAATTCCAAAAGTATCCCTTCGAGGAAACGTTGCGGAATCATTTCTTCTTCGGCAATTCTACTGATGGGAATACTACCCTTACCGTAATCCTTTGCTAACCGGATAAGGGATGCCATTATCATTGGGTTTTGCACTACACTGCCAAACATGAAAAATTCCTGTAAAAGTACACTATTTTAATGAACATTTATATATTCCTTTGCAAAATTTTTTTAACCCCGTTTTCTAAATTTTAATCGAGACAACAGAGCAGCGCGACTTGTTAAATTTAAAAACTTAAAAATTATCCCCTTTTTACGTATGAATTTGGAAAAAGACAGATATTGAACTGCGCGCCGTTTATGGTATTCATGGAGAAGGGGCTCAACTGATGGCGCCGTTTAATTTGCCATATCTGCGCCTGTACTCTTCAATCTCTTTGTCCCTTTGAACAAGTTCTTTGTCCCTTTGAATAAGTTCTTTGTCCCTTTGAGCAATTGTGTTCCGGGCAATGTCTCTTTCTTTGTCCCTTTGAGCAAGTTCTTTGTCCTTTTGAGCAAGTTCAGCACTTACTGCCGCAATGATACTGTCCTTGTTTACAATGGTTTGCTTCCAGAAATCGATGTTCATTGCCATAAATTCCTCCTCTTCCATTACCCTTCTGGCGTATGGATCGGCTGCTATTTTTTCAAGTGTTGCAATCATTTTTTTTAATATTTTATCGGTTTCAGTTTCAGTTATGCGATATACGTATTTTTTCAGGAATTTTTTATCAACAAACCAGTTCTGTTCAAACAGACTCAGCAATTTCAACAATCTGCTGCAATTGTCCCAGTCTTCGTATATTTCCGGTTTAATACGTGGCACCTGTATGTAATAAGCCTCGTGCGCAAGGTCTGTTACAATCGGATGTTGCGTATGCACCTCGCTGCCATCAATCATATCAGTCCCTTTGAAGACGAATTTTGAGGCCAGGTGCTCGGCGTCTTCAATTTCGAACCCCAGCATATAAATGGCAATGATAGACCGGACATCCACAATCTGTTCTTTTACGGTGACTTTGTCCTTTTTGACGACTAATTTTTCTTCTTTGATGATGTTTTCGTGTGCTGAATAATGTTTGGCAATGTAACTCCTGAAACGAAATACATCAATCGGGTTGAGCGATTGCTGTATTTCTATCATCACCTTTTTCTCTTTGCCGTCTTTATTGCGAATAGTGGCTACAAAGTCCATACGAACTATTTTTATTTTTTTGGACTTGTTTTCCGGATCTTCTTGAATGTAGTAGATATAATCATTCTTGGCGAAGTCTATCTCCACGATCTCTTCATCTATAATTGATTCCACGAAGTACCGCGCGTTGTCCGTGTCTTCCATCAGAGCCTTGAACACCGCGTCATACATTGGATTGGCAATGATTATGTCCTTCTGTTCTTCTATCATTCTACTACATTTTTATTACCGCAAAGTAAAGCATTTTTTTGGAAATAGAAAAATTTGAAATAAGAAATAAGAAAATCTTTTTTACGCTATTCACATTTTACTTTTGCAATCTCCTCCTGTATGGCTTTTCCTGACCGGTAAATATCTGCCTCATAGTCGCTTTCTATTTTCATGAAGGCTCCTGTCGAGAAGTCAATCGGTGGATTGTTTTTTTCATTATTAAAATATGTACCCTCAAATAATACGAAGTTCACGTTATCTTCAAAAAATGATTTTATCGAACGGGTTTTAATATCATTCTCTTTGTCGCAAAAAATCGAGCACACAAAGTACGATGTTACACCTGAAATCATCCGAAATCGAAAGAAACTGTTGAATTTGGCTGCCGGATTTCGAGTTGGGTCGTCCGCGTGTAGGGCTTGTGCTGAGTGGCGGCGGCGCCAAAGGAATGGCGCATGTCGGGGCATTGAAGGAAATAGAAGAATCGGGTATTCCAATTGACTATATTGCCGGAACCAGCATGGGAAGAATTGTAGGCGGCCTGTATGCGCTTGGTTACACATCCGCTCAATTAGAAGAGTATATAAGGGAAGCCGATTGGGAAAGCCTGATTACCGATCGCGTGCTGCGACGAAATGTTTCCATTTTCCAAATTTCCTGTTCCCTTTCTGTGCGTGGCAACGGATATCGAATCAGGTTCAGCCGTAGCAATCGAACAGGGGAGTCTTGTTAAAGCAATGCGTGCCAGCATATTCCTTCGGCTTTCACCCCGGAAAAAATCTACGGTAGACGCCTGTTCGACTGCGGGCTGACCAATAATTTTCTTGCCAACCTGCTTCGCGACAAGGGTATCGAAATATTGATAGGCGTGGATGTGACGTTGCAAAACGAAACTGCGGAGATTAGCAATATTTATAATGTAATGGAACAGGTAGTATTCATGTCTTCGTTGCCGCTAAAGGAGGCTAATAAAATGTTGTGCGACATTTTAATCATTCCGGAAATTGGAAATAGATTTTCCGGTCGAACTTACATTCGAACAAATAGATCACGCTGTGGAAAAGGTTAAAGGCACGCAGGTCTTCCGGTCGATTGTATATCAACTCAATCCTTTACCCGATGGAACGGTTGAACTTCAATTCGACTGTATCGAGCGCAACACCAATATGTTCAGTATTGGTTTGTACTCCGATAAGGAATACAGGGCGTCCCTGTTCATTGAATCTCAAAAAAATTAATACAATGGATCGATAAACAGCCTAGCGTATATTTCATTACCGGACTTACCGGAAACAAAACGCTTTCAGCAATTACGAAAGAGTGGATAGAGCGAGCAGAAAATAGTTTCAAAGAACATGGACAGCCAATTCGTTAAGAACGCAAGCGTCATCATCAAGTCTTCTCAAAATGTACTGTTGGGCGTTGCCGCTTTTATTATTTCAATTTACTGGATATTCAATACTCTATGCTAAGTTTAAACGATGCAAAAGTACGCGAAAAATCAGATTATTCTACGCTATCCCCTGAAAAAAATTTCTTGCGGAAAAGATAACTGTCAGAAAAAGCATTGAATACCTCGAATTATTAGTATCTTTGCGATCGTAAACGATACGGTTATGGGACTATTTCAAAGTAACATTATAATATATATTATGCCCGAACAACAAAACATAGAGTACAAGTCCTCATGGCACGACGACTATCTAAAATGGATAGGCGGATTTGCCAATGCGCAGGGTGGACGGATTTATATCGGCAAGGATAATGACGGCGCCACTGTTGGACTGGACGATTATCAATCCCTGATGGATGAAATTCCCAACAAAATCAAAAATAATCTGGGAATTACTGCCGAAGTCAATCTTTTGCAGGAAGATGGTAAATATTTCATTGAGATTTCCATACAACCCTATTCAGCGCCTATTTCCCTGCGTGGCAGGTATTATTACCGTTGCGGTAGTGTGAAGCAGGAATTGACAGGCGTAGCTTTGAACGAGTTTTTGCTCAAACGCGCCGGACAAACCTGGGACAATGTGATTGAGCCACGAGCCACTTTCGCCGACATTGACGAAAAATCGGTTAAGGCGTATTTGGTAATATCAAAAGAGAAAGGGCGTTTGATACATAGGCAATATATGGGAAGTTTTACCCAAATCCGTGTCTATGACGATAAGATAAACATCTGGAACGATGGCGGCCTGCCTGAAAGCATAAGTTTAGAATCGCTAAGACGCTCACATCCATCAAAACCTAGAAACCTGCTTATTGCCGATGTCTGTTTTAAAGGCGGTTTGATTGATGCCTGGGGACGCGGTACGCTTCGTATTATTGATGCCTGCAAAGAGTCGGGACTTCCTGAACCTGAACTCATAGAGCAAGACGGTGGCTTTTTGGTAACGCTTTTCAAAAATAATCTGACCGAAGAACAGTTGAAAAAATTAGGATTGAATGAAAGGCAAATCAAAGCCGTAGAATATGTAATGAATAATAACAACATAACAACTTCGGCATATACAAAAATATTCAATGTTTCAGTAAGAACGGCAAGAAAAGATTTGACAATATTAGTTGATAATATAATATTTAAAAGAATAGGGGAAACCAATTTAGCAAAATATGTTTTGAGTTAAAAAAGTAACAATTGCCGAAGTTTTGCCGAAGTTTTGCCGAAGTTGCCGAAGTTTTGCCGCAAAGGTATTAACGTTCACACCAAATTCTGCAATGTGGTATGTTTCAGGATGGCAGCCGAACTTTCATACACATATTTGAACGTCTGTCTTATTTTGCAGGTAGCCTCGTCCTTGCAAAATTCGCAAGGCTTGTATTTGAGGCTGCACACACAGGCCAACATGCCTACCGAGCCTTCAAATATGGTGATGATGTCGGCGAGCGATACTTCTGTCGGGTGTTTCAAGAGAAAATATCCGCCTGTTTTTCCACGGGTACTGTCTACTATACCCAAACCTTTCAATTCCAAAAGTATCCCTTCGAGGAAACGTTGCGGAATCATTTCTTCTTCGGCAATACGGCTGATGGGAATACTGCCCTTGCCGTAATCCTTTGCTAACCGCACAAGGGATACCATAGCGTATCTTGTTTTCTTTGAAAGCATATCAACCTACTTTACTGATGTATCTCAATTTATCAATATTTTTAATTTCAAAATTCTTGCCGGTAATCGAAACAATCCCTTCCTGTTGCCATTTCGAGAGCGTCATGATGATATTTTCGACCGAACAGCAAGCAAACTCGGCTATCTCTTTCCGTGTCAGCGACAGTTTGAACGATGGGTCGAAATAGATTTCCTCCGACAAATAGATGAAAACGTCGGCAATCCGGGCTTCTTTTTGCTTGTTGGCTACGCTGATGAAGTTCAGAATAGCCCGTTTGAACATATCGGAAGCCAACTGAAACAGCGCAACGGAGAAACTCCCGTTTTCTTTAAGCAATTGGTAAAGCACATTCGCTTCAATCAGAAACACCTCGCAATCTTCTACAGCCACCATGGAAAACAGGTTGTTGTCCTTGTAGAACAGATTAGCGCCACCGAGTATTTTTGGCGCAGCCACCAACGTAATGATGGTATTCTTACCGTTGTCTGCCGAGCGAAAATTAAACTTCACGATACCGCTTTGCAGATAGGCGATGTGTGTAGGCGGATGTCCCTGTTTTAAGATGGTTTCACCCTTTTGGAAGGGTAAAAAGACAGAAGCCTTTTCTAATTTCTTAAACTCCTCGGGCGAAATAAACTGCAAGGCTATCCTCCTGAACATGCTGAAATCTTTTTCTAAATCCATAAAATACAAACTATTATATAATTATCATTGAGTTTTGCACTGCCAAACATGAAAAATTCCTGCAAAAGTACACTATTTTAATGAACATTTATATATTCCTTTGCAAAAAATTTTAAATTTTAATCGGGACAACTGTTATGGGTTGGCTTGGATAAATGCTATTCTCCTCGGTTACCTTCCGTCTCGCCACTCGGTAGGTGTTTTGTCGTATGTTTGTTTGAAGAGGACGCTTAAGGCGCGCAGGCTTTTGAAGCCGCAGATTTCGGCGATATTTTTCAGGGGCATTTTTTGGTGTTGCGGGTCTTTCATCATGGTGGTGGCCTTGTCTAAGCGACAGGTGTTTACTAATTTATAGAAGGTGGTATTCATATCATGGTTAATCACCTGCCAGAGATAGGTGCGGTTGGTGCCAAGCATTTCACACACTTTTTCGATGTTCAGTTCGGGGT
>Ga0099364_10015044_pt1 | contig 10229 bp, 6 predicted proteins | sample TergutTh196P3_FD_73070 | JGI IMG/M metagenome (GOLD analysis project Ga0099364, IMG submission 73070) | Microcerotermes parvus P3 segment gut microbial communities from Pointe-Noire, Republic of the Congo - Th196 P3 | ecosystem: Host-associated > Arthropoda: Insects > Digestive system > Gut ...
CTCTTTACGACCGAACAGCGGAACAATCGCCTGTCGATGCAACTCGGTTTCCGGCTGCCGAAGGAGTTACGGCAAAAGGATGAGCGTGCTCCGAACAATCCGAATCGCGGTTACGCCGTGATGGCCGCTGACGATATTGCTGTCGAGCGGATCGGTCCGATCACGGGTCGGCTGCGGATCAACGGTCGGCTCGTTTGTCCCGATGGCGGCGTTGCGGCGGCGTTCACGCAAACGCTCACGGTACGGCGAACAAACCGGATCATTGAGTTTGACATCGAATTGTCCCCCGTTATGGAGCCGGGCGATTCGCCGTGGGATTCGTATTACGCCCTCCGAACGGCGTGGAACGACAACACGCTGGACGTTCGCGGCGGCATCGGCAGCGGTTCGCACGTTCTGACGGCGGAACTTTTGCAGGCTCCGCAGTTCGTCGACTTACGCGGTGAAAAGACGTCGCTGACGCTGTTGACCGGCGGCTTGCCGTTTCATCGGAAGTTCGGCGAAACGAAACTCGACACGATTTTGATTGCCAAGGGCGAAACCGCACGAAAATTCCGTTTCGGCATCGGCATCGACCTTGCTTATCCGGTTCCGGCGTCGTTGGAATTTCTTGCCAATCCGGAGCAACTCGTCCGCCAAGTCTCGACAATACCGAAGAATCCGGCATCGTGGCTGTTTCACATCGGAGCGAAGAACGTCATTGCTCTGCGTTGGGAGCCGCTGTTCGACGACGACGGACAGCGAACCGGGGTTCGGGTCTTCCTGTTGGAAACGGAGGGCCGCCGGGCGCATTTTGCGCTGCGTTCATTCCGCTCGCCGACGAAGGCAATCAAACAGGACTTGCTCGGCAACACGGTCAAGGAACTCAAAATCGACGACGACAGCGTCCTGATCGATATGCACGGTCACGAACTGTTGCCGCTGGCGGTTTACGAGAAATGTTCGAATCCTCTTGACATTTCCTCTCTGGACGATGGTCCATAAACACTCAGCCGGTACGGCACGGCGGAGTACCATTCCCCCAGGTTGCTGCGGAGATGTCCTGCTCCAACGGAAAGCGCGTCGGATGTCGACGCGCCTCCAGTGCAATCATCGGCAACGGCGTAGAACCGCCTCGCAGAACGGTGCCGTGTATTCAGGAAGTCCCCAGAGCGGTGAACAGTGTCCAATGTTCTCGGCAACCTTGACCAATCCGCCGTCGTCGACGCCGATGTCCGCAAGCGTCGTTGGACTGCCGATGGAACGGAACCAAGCCCGAAACGCTTCAATCGTTTTCTCGGCGCCGGAAACATCGAACACCGCCTTGCCGAGTTGGGCAAGCCGTTTCGCTCCATCCCCCTGCCCGGCATTCCAGTGCTCTGCGTACCACGGCATCCAGCCGGACAACGAAATCGACAGCGACGCTCCGTGCGGTGTATCGTGAAGAGCGCTCATACTATGACCGATCAGATGATTCGGCGTCGACCAGTTGCCGACGCCGGCGGGAGCCAGACCGTTCCACGCAAGCGTTGCGGCCCACATAAACGTTGCGCGGGCCGTCAGGTCGTTCGGACTCTTCTGTTGCGTTTCGGTGATTTCCGTAATCGTTCGGACGATGCCTTCAACATAGCGGTCCTGAATCGGTGTGTATTTGTCTTCCTGGGTGAAATAACTTTCCAAAAGATGCGTTACGGCATCGACGGCTCCGTAGGCCGTTTGGTCGGCGGGGACGGAGAACAATGTCGTTGGGTCCATAATGGACGCTTTCGGATAGAGCCAGGGATCGGCGATTCCGAGTTTTTCTTTGGATTCTTCGTTCGTGATGACGGTTCCGCCGTTCATTTCGGTTCCGGTCGCCGCCAAGGTAAGCACCGAGAGCAACGGCAACGCTCCCTTGAGTTTGTACCGCCGAGCGTAGAACTCCCAAACATCGGTGTCCATAACGGCCCCGGCGGCAATCGCCTTGGCCTCGTCGATGACGCTGCCGCCGCCGACCGCAACGATCATATCGACCTTTTCCTTTTTCGCCAGCGCAACGCCTTCCCGTGTGTGCGACAGCACCGGATTCGCCTTGACGCCGTCGAACTCGACAAGTTCGATTCCCGCCGATTTCAGCGACGCAACGGTTTTATCGTAGACACCGTTCTTTTTGATGGAACCTTTGCCGTAAATGTACAGAGCCTTTTTGCCGTACAGAGCCGCTTCGAGACCGATTTGGCCGAGCGTATCCGAACCGAAGACGATCTTCGTCGGGTTGTGGTACGTAAAATTTTTCATAGTAATTTTCGTTGAAATGAGTGAAACTTGCGATCCGGCGGAGTCGTGCTCCTCCCTCTTTTCTCACGTTACGATAACCTCAAGAAGCACTGCTCGTCCGCTCTCAACGGTCCAGCGAAGGCTCGGACATACTGCCGGTACGAGAATCGAGTCGCCTTCGTGTAACACTTCGATGGCGTCCGGATCGCCTTCACGTTCCTGGGTGGCAACCCGTCGTCCGGCATTGAAAATCGCTGCGGTCGTTCCTTCCAAAACGGTCCAAAGATGCGAACGGCCGTCGTTGTTCCAAATGATCGATTCCGCCAAAGTCCAACGGTTCAGCGTAAATCGTTCGCCGATCAACAGGCGTTCGCAATGGCGGTGGTCCGACGGAAACGACGATTGTGCCGCGACTGGTTGACAAGGAAAGCGGAGCGAGCGCAACGCTTCGGCAATCTTCAATTCTCTCGGCTGTCCATCGGGAGACACCCGATTCCAGTCGAAAACCCGGAACGTCAAGTCGCTGTTCGTTTGAATTTCGACAACCATAATTCCGGCACCCAAGGCGTGCAACGTTCCCGGCGGCAGGAAAAAACAATCACCAACCTTTGCCGGAACCGAATGCAGACAGTGTTCCAACTTGCCGGAATGAATGATCTCCTCCAACTCCGCCTGAGAATAGTTTCGATCGGTTCCGAGCCAGAGTTTGCTGCCGGGAGCGGCATCGACAATGATCCACGCCTCCGCCTTTCCGCCGTCGTCGAGATTCATCGCCGCCGCCGTCTCGTCATCCGGGTGAACCTGAACCGAAAGCGGAAGTTTTGCATCCAAATACTTTATGATAAGCGGAAAACGCTCCCCTTTGTATCTGGCGGCAACGGCGGCTCCGAGAATGCTTTCCCGGCGAGCCCGGACCAATGCGTTCAACGTTCGGCCACGCAACGGACCGTTCAGGACAACGCTTTCGCCGTGTGGATGGTCGGCGATCTCCCAAGACTCCGCAATCCGATCTTTCGGCAACGAACGTCCGAACCGAGTCCGCAACCGTTCTCCGCCCCAGAGATAATCCTTGTAGATCGGAGCAAAGCGGAGCGGATACAACGGCTGGTTCTCAATCGGCAAATCGGAAGTCGACATTTCAGACATTCTCCGGGGCCGGAACGATGTAGGGAGCCCGATAATCCCGCGTCAGCATGGCGTTGGCCTCAGCGTTGTCGATGAAAACTTCTTTCTCGACATCAATCTTGAGCATCGGTCCAAGGGCGAGCGGCGTCCGTTTCAGGTCGACGCCGTTGGTTTCGAGATGCTCCACGATTCGAGTCAGCGTTGCGTCGTTGTCGTCGAACGACTTGACCGATTCCAGGGCTTTCTTCAAGTCGGCGACGGAAACCTTGTTGTTTTCGCCGATGTAGTACGAAATGTTGCCAAGATGACTGACCGCTGCCGACAGCGCTCCGCATCGGGCGTCGGCATTGAGCATCGTCGGATCGTCGGCAAGGACCGCCTCGACGAAATTGCCGTAGTGCATCGCGTCGCTTCCTCCCTTGAATTCCTGGAGCACCTTGCCGTCGAGGTCATACGCTGCCGAGTACGTGTAAGTCTGTCCTTTGGCTCCCCCCTGAATGGCGTAACCGTTTTTGCCGTAAGCAATGACGCCGACCTGCGTGCCGAGTCCCTCGCCGACCGGAATATCCAAATTCGGCGTTTTCAATCCAAGGGTCTCGAACACGATACATTTGTCGCCGTAGTCGTAAATCGAGACTTCCGTGTTGGCAACGTCTCCGGCGTCCACATAGTTCGGATCGTTCTTTTCAATATCGTAACCGAGACGTCCGCCGTAGGAGATCACCGATTGGGGGAATCGATCGACGCCGAGGAACCAGCGGGCGATGTCCGTTTGGTGCGGTCCCTGATTGCCGAGGTCGCCGTTGCCGTAGTAACGCTGCCAGTGCCAATCATAGTGGAAACGTTGGCGTGTTACCGGCTTGATTTGGGCCGGTCCGCTCCACAGATCGTAGTCGACGCTTTCCGGAACAGAATATTCGCCTTTCGGTCCAATGGCGGCACGGCGTTTGTAACAGAGTCCCCGAGCGAAGTTGACTTCGCCGATCCCGCCGTCATGCACGAATTTGACGACTCCGATGTTCGCCGGCATCGAGCGGCATTGGGTGCCGGTCTGGACGATTCGCTTGTATTTTTTCGCGGCGGCGACCAAGGCTTTGCCTTCGTGAATGTTGTACGAGATCGGCTTTTCAATGAAACAGTGTTTTCCGGCCTGCATCGCCCAGACTCCGGTTAGAGCATGCCAATGGTTCGTCGACGCGCAGGTTACGATGTCGATCGACTTGTCTTCGAGGACTTCCCGCATGTCGGCAACCGCTTTGGGCCGGGTTCCCTGAATTTTTTCGACCTCGCTACAGCGTCTTTCGGCTACGGCCTTGTCCGGTTCGCAGACGAAGCGGATTTCCGTTCGCTTGTCGTTGGCGAAAAATTTGATGTGGTCGTTGCCGCGTCCTCCTGCTCCGACGAGCAAGACGCCGAGGCGGTCATTGGCTCCGACCTTTTCAGCGGCACGGAGCGTTTGCGGAGCGGCGGAGAGCGACGCTGCCGCTGCTCCGGCAGCGAAGGTTGCGAACAGCGAATCTTCCAAAAAGCGACGACGGGAAATACTGGCCATAGGACTTGCCTCTCAAACGGAATGGAATGGGGGGGGGGATACCAAACGGTGTTGCTCATTCTACGACAGAGAGAGGCAACATGCAACCGCCAATAGTACCTCTACTCGCCACCGGAATAGTCCGGGACGCGGAACGGTTTGAGGCTGTTGGAATACGCGGTCCAGACGATGGGAATTTTCGGCTCCGCAGGATTGAGCATTCGATGGGTTTCATACCTTTTGCCGAAGAGCGGATCAAGTTCAAATTGGTTCGAGGGAACCGGTCGATTGAGAGAAGCCGCCATAGCAAGGAGCGCCGCCTCACATTCCGCGCGGTCGAAAGCGATGTACTCCATCAGATCGGAAATTCCCCGAAGCAAAAATCCTGCGATGATCGGTTCCTCCGGCGTGTTCCGCAAACGACGCTCGTCGGCGTAAATCCGATTGAGCAGGGATTGACGCAGATAAAACGGTCTGCGGCACTCATCGATCACCGCCCTCATCGTTTGAAGATAATAAACCTGATCCTCGGCGATGACCTGCGCAAGGTTTTTTCTTTTGGTGTACCCTTCGAGAATTCCTCGTCGGTTCAACTCGTCGATTTCGCCAGGCTCCAGCGCGTCTTCCGGACCGAATCGGGCAACCAGATTATAAACCTTTAGACCGCTGGCGCGATCGCCGATCCATGCCTCGGCGTCGTCCGTCCACGCCTCAAGTTGTTCCGTCAGAATTTCATAGAGGTCGACCAAATTCTTTTTTCGAAACTTCGGATCGAGGACGACCGTCTGTGTTATGTCGAGAGCGTGTCGTCTGATTTTAGCGGCTTTGGAGCGAACTTCCGGACTCCGGACCTCCGCCGCAAGTTGCGCAATTCGGAAAATGTAGGACAGACTCACGACGGCGTCATCGACTTTTCCTTCAAGGAGCGCCCGAGCAATGGCATACTCTTCCAACAGCACGTAATCCTCCATGAAGTCCGCTCCATCGGTATCCGGAATCAGCCCTTCATCGGATTGTGTAAACTCGAACGAAAAACAAACGTCCGCCTGTTCCAGCATTTGACGGATGCCCAGTCGCCTCGGTTCGATCCGCGTCAGAATGTCCGAGACCCGCCCCAACGTTTCTTCGGTAATCTTCCAATCGCCGCTGGCAATTCCGTCACGAAGTCTGTTCAATTCGTTGGGATTATCCTTATGAATTCCGAACAGTTTGCTCAGTTCACTGGCAATGTTCATCTCGTCCGGAACGTCGTCGACGAACACGTCACTGGGCAATCCTCCGGCGTCGGCGATTTGCTTGATTTCCGCGATGAGTTGTTCGTCTTTCAGGGTGCGAGTCGTTTCAATGCCGACAAAGGCTTTACCTTCCATCTTTTGCCCGCCGTACTCGACGACTTTCGGGATCAGCGACGCTTCCGAGAGCGGTTGTTTCGGCGGCTTGGTCGACGACCGACAGATTCCAAGGATTGCGTAAAGAACGATGATTACCCCCAGGGCGCACCCGAAGACGAGAGCGCCCTGCTCGCTCCAATTGAACTTTGGAGAGGCGGCTTTTTTTGAGGAACGCCGGGGGACGCTCGGCACCGTTCCCATGATTTCACGGTCTTCGACGATACGTCGCGTTGCCGTCAACAATTCTTCTATCGAAGGCTGGTCGTCAGGAGGCGGTGTGCTCATGGATTTTAGTGTTCGCTGAACTTTTTTTCGACTTCTCCGATTCGGCGGATTCGGATATTTTACACGAGTTTTTTTGCACGGAGTACCGGCTCTCCTGTCCACGGCATGAAATTGGTCTTTTTACAGGATGTTTTTTCGGCGAAAACTGCGCCTTTCGTCGTATCGAGACGCCCAAATGACGTGCCCTTATTCCCCTTATCAGCGGCCAATCAAGGGGAGAAGGACGCCGGGGAGCGAGTCCCCTGATGCGACTAAGGGCGCTTAATCGACTAAAAATTATCAACAGATAGGACAGATTTTAACAGATTAGGGAGGAGGTGAAGTGAATGCAATCAACAAAGATCGCCCCTTCCAATCTTTTTATTTTTCCTATTCTTTGCGTTCTCTCACCTTGAAAATAATCTGCGTCAATCTGTACAATCTGTTGACAACTGGAAAAGATGTGCAGATTGGACAAGGCAAGAGGATTGCAAATCCGGTCAGAGGGCGTCGCTTTGACCGTAGCACAATCCCACCAAACCGAAAAGGCAGAAAATTCCGTCCTCTCCGGTTTGCAAAGTTTCTCGCTGCGCTAAAAACCGACGTTGTAGTCCTTGGGGGTGTTTTAAAGTTCAGTTGCACTTTGGGTAAAATAGGTTGTTGACTGCGAAATGCAACGTCGAATGCCTCTCACCTCAGCCCTCTCCCTGAGAAAAAGAGGGCGACAGTTCGGCAAAAATTGAACGCCCCCAGTCATTGCACCGATTTTTCGGTACATTGACACAACTTCGTCGGCCTCCTAGAATACAAGGAGATGCGATTTCACTCGGTAACTTTTTCGCAAAGAGGAGTTTTGGCATTGTTGCGTTCACAGACCTGCGGCGAAATTCGGAAGGAACACCAAGGACAATCCGTTGTCTTGGCCGGTTGGGTCGACTCCGTGCGAGACCACAGCGGAGTCCTCTTCATCAACCTGCGGGACCGCTACGGCCTGACGCAGATCGTCTTTGCCCAAAGTCTCGGCGAAGAACAACTTGCGCTGGTCCGGTCATTGCACCCGGAGGACGTCGTCCAAATCGACGGAACCGTGCAACTTCGGCCCGAAGGAATCGTCAATAAAAAGATTCCGACCGGCGAAATCGAGGTCAAAGCGGAGAAAATTACGGTGTTGAACCGAACGGCGGTCGTTCCGTTCCAGCCGTCGGCACCGGAAGTTCCCGCCGAGGAAACACGACTCAAATACCGATATTTGGACCTGCGCCGTCCCGCTATGCAGAAAACGCTGATGCTCCGGCACCGAATCTGCAAGGTCGCAAGGGACTATTTCGACGAAAACGGCTTCGTCGAAGTCGAAACGCCGGTACTCGGCAAAAGCACGCCGGAAGGAGCAAGGGATTATCTCGTTCCCAGCCGCGTCGCCCAAGGACAGTTTTACGCTCTTCCCCAGTCCCCCCAACTTTACAAGCAAATTCTGATGATCGCCGGGTACGACCGGTATTTTCAGATTGCCCGATGTTTCCGGGACGAAGACCTCCGCGCCGACCGGCAACCGGAATTCACGCAGTTCGACCTCGAAATGTCCTTCGTCGACGCCGAGGACATCATCAAAATGGTCGACGGCCTGATTGTCCGGCTGATGAAAGATGTACTCAACCTAAGTGTCCCATTGCCAATTCCTCGGATGAATTACGACGAAGCAATGGAACGCTTTGGACACGACTCGCCGGACCTCCGCTTCGGGATGGAACTGATCGATCTGACGGACATTGCGAAGGAAGTCGAATTTCGGGTCTTCCGGGGCGTTGCCGATTCCGGCGGACGGGTCCGGGCGATCAATGCCAAAGGCGTTGCCGAGAAGTATTCCCGCAAGGACATTGACGGCCTGAACAGTTGGGTGATCGAACAGTTTGGAGCGAAGGGCGTTGCGTGGCTGAAAGTCGATGCCGATGGCAAACTCACCGGACCGATTGCGAAGAATTTTACGGAGGAACAACTCGAAAAAATCGCCAAGCGGCTCGGAGCGGAGCCGAACGATTTTATTCTGTTTTCGGCGGATACCTTTGCGGTAACGTGCAAAGTGCTGAACGGTCTGCGTCGTCGGCTGGCGGCGGAACTGAAATTGATTGATCCGAACGAGATGAATTTCTGTTGGATCGTCAATTTTCCGATGTTCGATTGGGACGCCGAGGAAAAACGCTGGAACGCGATGCACCATCCGTTCACGGCACCGCTGACGGAGGACCTTCATTATTTGGACGATAAGAACAGCGATAGACCGGGTATGATTCGCGCTCAGGCTTACGACTTGGTCTTGAACGGTTTTGAGGTCGGCGGCGGCACGGTGCGGATTCATGATTCGGCGACCCAATCGAAGGTTTTTGACCTGCTCGGCTTGTCCTTGGAAACGGCAAAGGAGCAGTTCGGTTTCCTTTTGGAGGCGTTGCAATTCGGTGCCCCGCCCCATGCGGGCATTGCCTTGGGTTTGGACCGCTTGGTGATGCTTTTCGGCGGCTTGGACAACATCCGTGATTGCATTGCGTTCCCCAAAACAGCTAAGGCTGCCGACCTGATGACCGGAGCGCCGAGTGCCGTTGCACAGCGGCAACTTGACGAATTGGCGATCAAGCTCGAGGAGACAAAGTAATTATAACGAAAATTTATCAATAAAAACAGAAAAGCGTCCCCTTTTCCTTACCGCCTGTTTGACGAAAGAGAAACCTTGATTACCGGGATTCCAAGTCCCGCTCACCATGTCCCAGCCGTCAGTAGCATCCTCAATCGGTTCGGAAGTTGCCCTCCAGTTGATGAACGGTATTGCCGCCTCGTCCGGTTCCATCGTCTTTCATCTCGATCGGAACGGTATCATTACGTACAGTGAGGGCGGCGGTCTTTACAGCATCGGCAGCGAGCCTAAAAAGGATGTCGGCACAAGTATTTTCGATCACCTCGACGAATTGCAAGGTTCCCACCAAGTCATTCGATCAGCGTTGGACGGCGAAAACACTGAATCAACGGCGTGGCTCAATGGGCGTTGCCTGAAGTTTCGGCTTTTTTCCATACGCAATACCGCAGGCGAACCCGACGGAGCAATCGGACTCGTTGACGACCATACGGAAACCGCTCTGATGCAACGCGAACTGGAGGAAAGCGAAAAACGCTTTCGTGTCCTCTTTGACGAGTCGCCGGAAGCGTTGGAAATCCTCCGAAACGGCTGCGTGGTGCTTGTCAACAAAGCCGCTTGCCAGCTTTTCGGGCACAGTATGGCCGACGCCTTCGGACGGTCGTTGATCGACGTGTTTCATTGGAACAGCCATTTGACGGATCAATGCCGTGCGGAATTGACGTCGGAAAAAATTCAGGAATACATTGAAAACGCCGAAGCAGGAACGCCGCAGTCTTTCGAAACGGAATACCTTATTGACGGCAAAGTACGAATCGTTGCACGCCTGTTATATCCCACCATGCTCGGCAACGTCCCCCATTTGATCTTGTCTTCCCGGGACGTCACTGCCGAGCGGAAAGTCAAGGATCACGAACAACTGCTCGAAAACGTTTTCAACAGTATTCATGACGGGATGATGATTGTTGACCGGAGCCTTGTGGTGCAGCGGGCCAACAAACAGGCACTCCAATGGATTCCCGGATTGGAGATCTTGGGAAATCCGTGCTACAAAACAATTACC
>Ga0099364_10015045_pt1 | contig 10229 bp, 9 predicted proteins | sample TergutTh196P3_FD_73070 | JGI IMG/M metagenome (GOLD analysis project Ga0099364, IMG submission 73070) | Microcerotermes parvus P3 segment gut microbial communities from Pointe-Noire, Republic of the Congo - Th196 P3 | ecosystem: Host-associated > Arthropoda: Insects > Digestive system > Gut ...
CTGAATAAGGTCGTGTCATCTGCTCTCTCCTTGCGTTCCAATTTCGAATCATATCTCTCGTAAGTTCAGTATAGTAATTCTATTGAAAGACAGCATGCTCTAGCCCGGCATCATCAGCCAGTCTGCTCTACCTCCTGGCCGCGCAGGTGCGCGGCGCTCCCAGTGTTCGCTGAAGCATCATTTTCCCAACAGTCTCTTTATATGCGCGAATCACTATATGCGGTATTGAGTTTTGCTGCGCTCACCCCAATCTATATTCATTACGGATATTTTAGTACCGTCCGCTTGTGCGTAGAGCTATGCCCGGCCTCGCGTCTTGAAATAAACGGCGCAGGCAATAGCGCCAATTACCGCCGCAATCGCGCACGCCAAATGCAGCGCCTCTATTGAAACTATGCCAAGCAACTTGTTGCCTGAGGCGATTGGCCAGCACAAAGACATATCCGCGTGCATGATTGCGTCAAGCAGGACGTGCGAAAACGTGCCGACATAAGCGCCAAGAAAAGACGCCAACCATGTGAACGGATAGTGTGGGATTCGCCGCCATTTGAGGACAAAAGAACTGACTGGTCTGCCAATAAAACCCGCGATAGCGCCAATGAGCAACGCGCCAGGGACGGTATGCGTGTAACCATGCAAGACCTCCCAACCGTGCACAATGCCAATGAGCGGCTCAATGTCCATTAACACTTGCGCGCCGCCGAACACCATAAAGCTGAAATGCCTGCCGCCAATTGCCTTGAATAGCAAGCCTGGGCCAGGATGGACTGGCGTAAACGGCATAAAATCTCCCAGTGTGCCTGGAGCGTTTCGGTTCAAGTATATACATCCTCATTGCGAGCATGGCAAAACCCAACAGCCGCGCTCACCCGCAAATTTTGAACTCACTGTGTCGTCGGGCGCGTTTTCCTCAAATCCTCAAATCCGCCGATATTAACCGCATTCTGATAACCCACTGCCCTGAGCGAATCCAGCGCGATTTCCGAACGACGGCCTCTACGACAATACAGCTCAATCCTGGCATTTTTGTCCGAAGTCACGCTGCTGATTTTGGCGACAATCTCCTGATATTCGATGTTAACAGCGCCCACCAAATGCCCTTCGGAAAATTCCTGTGGAGTACGCACATCAATCAGAAAAACCTGTTCTGCCGCCAAAACGTTTACCGAGATATTTATCAACCCCAGCGCAGCCGCCAACATGAGCGCTTTCAACCAGCATTTCCACCCATTGCTCATTATTATTCCTTTTTCACGAAGAGAGAGCCTTTCTCCCCTCTCCAACTTGGGGGAAGTCTTGCAGATAGCAATTGTTTTTCCCAGACAGTCATGCGAACCTCAACTAACGCCGATAAGCCTTGTGGCAGTCGCGGCAGGTTTTTTCCACGGCAGCCCAGGCCGCGCGAATTCCTGCCTCATCACGGCTCTCGGCAGCAGCTTTCAGGTCGCCCGTCGAACGCTGAAAATCCTCTTGCAGCGCGTCAAAGCCCGCCCTCTCCTGCCAGAGACGATCCAACGATTTGCTGGGCGGATACTGGGTATCCTCGCCAAAATATTCCCAGGGCGTATCTTTTATACGCTCCAGTGCGCGGGCGTGATCCATGAAACTGACCGGCTCAAAAGTATTTTCCCGCAACTGTACCCCCATCGGCTCAAAGGCGCGCAAAATGGCTTTGAATGCCTCCTGCCGGTGAGCGACCGGGCGTCCCGGCCTTGTGTCTTCCACTTCGCCGCACGCGGCCAGCGCCGCGCACAGCGCAATAACAACATATCGCATCGTCAAATTTCCACCAGCACTGATGCTTCCGGCAATCTGGACTTGGGCAGCGTCGCGTTGAAATCATCCTGAGCGCGATAGCCCAGGGCAACCACGGCAAGCGCGGTATGGCCTGTTTCGTTCAAGCCCAGTTCACGATCAAGCGCCTCGGCGTCAAAGCCTTCCATCGGGCAGGCATCAATGCCAAGCGTTGCCGCGCCAAGCAGGAGCGAACCCAGCGCGATATAAACCTGCCGGGCAAGCCATTCCGCTTCATCCCCTTTTTCACGGTGAACATTCACAAAGAAGCCGCGCCCTTGTTCCTGCGCGGCTTTGGCGTCAGGCGAGGCGAAGCGTCCGGCCTGATCTTCGGCTTCCAGCACGGCGTTCAGGCGCGCGGCATCAAGGTTTTTTCTGGCGCACAGAACAACTGTATGGGAAGCGTTTTTGACTTTAGCGGCATTGCCGGCAAAGTACGGCGCGGTCATTCCCTTCAGAACGCGCGCGCGTCCCGCGTCGCTTTGCGCGATAACAAAACGCCAGGGCTGGGAGTTAACAGAAGACGGCGCATTGATCAGCAGCGCCTTCAAATGCTCCCAATCAGCGGCGGAAATCCGGCGGGTGGCGTCAAAAGCCTTACAGCTATGCCGAGCGCGGACAATTTCAGACAGGTTCATGAAAAACTCACAGTAAAAGGGGTACAGGGAAGAAGCATTTTAGCGATTTTCATGCCGCGTGTTTCGCGTATGTGTTCAGGCGGCGCAAATGCGTACCGGGAAGTAAGCTAGAATATATTGTTTTCCTACTCTTCCGCCGTTGTCATGAGTATCCGCCTCCGAGAAATTCCCTATAACTACACCTCATTTTCCGACCGGGAAATTGTGATTCGTCTTCTGGGCGAAGAGAACTGGCACATACTGGACGAGTTGCGCGGTGAGCGGATTACCGGACGTTCGGCCCGGATGCTCTATGAAGTGCTGGGCGACATTTGGGTAGTCAAGCGCAATCCCTATCTGGAAGACGACCTGCTGGCAAACCGGGAACGGCGGAAGGCGCTGATAGACGCACTGCATCATCGCCTGAAAGAAGTCGAAAAACGCCGCCTTGCCGCCGAATCTGAATCCCCGGAAAGAAGCGCGAAAGTATTGCAACTTGTCGAAGCGGCGCAGGAAGCGGTGCGGTGTTTTGAAGCCTGGTTTCGGGAAACATGGCAACTGCGCAAAACCGCGTCAGGAATTCTCTCCCGCCATACCCGCCGCGACAATATCGCGTTCGACGGTTTTGCCCGCGTCGCGCATGTGACCGACGCTACCGACTGGCGGGTGGAATATCCTTTTGTGGTACTCACCCCGGATTCGGAAAAAGAAATCGCGCCGCTCGTAAAAGGTTGTATCGAGGCAGGGCTTACCATCATTCCCCGTGGCGGCGGCACAGGTTATACAGGCGGCGCGATTCCGCTCTCGCCTCATTCTGTCGTCATCAATACGGAAAAGCTGATTCACCTGGGCGCAGTGGAAGAAGTCATTCTGCCTGGGCATTCCACGCCTTATGCCACGCTTCGCGCCGGGGCGGGCGTGGTGACTGATCGCGTCTCCGAAGCAGCTTTAAGCGCCGGACGAGTATTTGCGGTAGACCCCACCTCCGCCTCCGCTTCCACCGTAGGCGGCAATATCGCCATGAACGCGGGCGGCAAAAAAGCGGTGCTCTGGGGAACGGCGCTCGATAATCTGGCCTGGTGGAAAATGGTCGACCCGAATGGCGACTGGCTGGAGGTAGAACGCCTCAATCACAATCTGGGCAAGATTCACGAACAGGAAACGGTGGAATTTCGCGTATCCCGCTTTTCCCCGAATGGCAAAAAAATCCACGAAGAAACCCTGCGAATGCCCGGCGCGGCCTGCCGGAAAATCGGCCTGGGCAAGGATGTCACCGATAAATTCCTAGGCGGCATTCCCGGCGTCCAGAAAGAAGGCACAGACGGCATCATCGTCGCCGCGCGTTGGGTGCTCCACAAAATGCCGCCGGTCACCCGCACGGTCTGCCTCGAATTTTTCGGCCAGGTACGGGAGGCGGTTCCTTCCATCGTCGACATCACTGACTATTTCAAACCCGGCGGCGGCGGACATGGCGCAGGCGTCCAGCTCGCGGGGCTGGAACACATGGACGAGCGCTATATCAAAGCCGTGGGTTATGCCACCAAAGCCAGGCAACAGGGGCGTCCCAAAATGGTTCTGATCGGCGACATCGTGGGACACGATGAAAATGCCGTCATGGCCGCAGCTTCCGAAGTCACGCGCATGACCAACCTGCGCGGCGGCGAAGGCTTTATCGCGGTTTCACCGGAAATGCGGAAAAAGTTCTGGCTCGAACGCTCCAATACGGCGGCCATTTCCCGCCATACCAATGCCTTCAAGCTGAATGAGGATGTGGTCATTCCCCTCTCCCGCATGGGCGAATACTGCGATGGCGTCGAGCGTATCAATATTGAGCTTTCCATCGAAAACAAGCTCGCGCTTTGCGATGCGCTGACCGCTTTCCTGCAAGGCGACCTGCCGGTGCGCGCCCGCGACAGCAAACTGGAAAAAGAGGTGCTGATCGGCGAACGGCGTAACGCCGCGCTGGAACACGTTGCCGCCGTGCGGCGGCGCTGGCAATGGTTGTTGCAGAACCTTGACCTGCCGCTTGGCGAAGCCGAAGCTGAGTTTCCCCAATACGGCATTATTGCGAGTGAGCTTTCCAACCGCGCCGAACAGCCTACCCTCTTTCATCGTCTTCAGGATTATTCAGTGCGGGTGTCGTGGAAAACCGAGCTGAAGGAGCCACTGGAAATCATTTTTGATGGCCCTCTCTTTCGTCCCCTCTCCGAAAAACTGGACGCCGTGCAGAAAGAGGCGTTGCGCGGGCGCGTTTTTGTGGCCTTGCACATGCATGCGGGCGATGGCAACGTGCATACCAACATTCCGGTCAATTCCGACAATTACGAAATGCTTCAGACCGGCAACCGGGCGGTCAGTCGCATCATGGCGCTTGCCCGTTCGCTGGATGGCGTCATTTCCGGCGAACACGGCATCGGCATCACCAAACTGGAATTTCTCGCGGAAGAGGAAATCGCGCCTTATCAGGCATACAAGACCAGGATTGACCCGGAAGGCCGCTTCAACCGGGGCAAACTCATGCCCGGCGGCACGCTGGCAAATGCCTATACCCCTTCTTTTTCGCTCATGGGGTCGGAATCTCTGATTATGGAGCAGTCGGAAATCGGCAATATCGCCGAAATGGTCAAAAATTGCCTGCGCTGCGGCAAGTGTAAACCTGTCTGCACCACCCACGTTCCCCGCGCCAACCTCCTCTATAGCCCGCGCAACAAGATTCTGGCCTTGAGCCTGCTGATTGAGGCGTTTCTATATGAGGAGCAAACCCGGCGCGGGATCAGCCTGCAACATTTCAGCGAATTCAACGATCTGGCCGATCATTGCACGGTGTGCCATCGCTGCCTCAACCCTTGTCCGGTAGATATTGACTTTGGCGACACGACCATCGCCATGCGTAATTTCCTGCGTAAGCAAAAGAAAAAGAGCTTTTCGCCAGCTTCTTTCCTGGCGATGAGTTTTCTCTCCCTCAAAGACCCGTCGGCCATCAAGCTGATGCGTAAACTAATGATTGACTACGGCTACCGGGCGCAACGGATTGGTTTTCGTCTTGGCAAGTATTTAGGATTGATTCAGAAAAGCGTCAAGCGTCCCCGCGCGACTCTGGGGCGTCCCGGCATGAAGGCGGAGATTATCCACTTCATCAACAAGCCCATGCCCCGCGACATTCCCAGCCGTACCGCGCGCGCCTTGCTGGATATTGAGGACAACACGCTCATTCCGGTCATCCGCGACCCCCTGAAAACCAGCGGCGAGACGGAAGCCGTCTTTTACTTCCCCGGTTGCGGCTCCGAACGCCTTTTCAGCCAGATTGGGCTGGCAACCCAGGCTATGCTGTTTCACACGGGCGTCATTACCGTCCTGCCGCCGGGCTATCTCTGCTGCGGCTACCCGCAAACCGCCGCCGGCGCGGATGATCTGGGACAGAAAATCACCACCGAAAACCGGGTGCTCTTCCACCGCGTCGCCAACACCCTCAATTATCTCGACATCAAAACCGTCATTGTCTCCTGCGGCACCTGCATGGATCAGTTGCAAACCTATGAATTCGAGCGGATTTTCCCCGGTTGTAGGCTGCTCGACATTCACGAATACCTGCTGGAAAAAGGGATATGCCTCGAAAACAGCACACAAGACACGCGCTATCTTTATCATGATCCCTGTCATTCGCCGATGAAAACCCACGCACCGCTAAAAGTGGTAAACACCCTGCTGGGCGCTGCGGATAGCCAGGCGATTTCGCTTACCGATCGTTGCTGCGGCGAATCCGGCACCTTTGCCGTCGCCCGTCCGGACATTGCCACCCAGGCGCGTTTTCGCAAACAGCAGGAAATTGAGCAGGGTACGGCCAGTCTTCGCGCGGATGGTTTCAGGGGTAATATCAAGGTACTCACTTCCTGCCCTTCCTGTTTGCAGGGACTCTCGCGCTACAGGAAGGACGCGGCGTTCGACAGCGATTACGCAGTCATTGAACTGGCGCGGCATCTTCTTGGCGAACAATGGCTGACGGACTATGCGCGAAAAGTCAATACAGGAGGAATAGAAAGGGTTATCTTATAGGCTTATTCCAATTGTAACCCGCAGCTATCGCGCATTTTGCTTTCATAAAGGATATACGTCATGAACAAGCGCCTGGACATGATTTCCGGCAAACCCATTGATAATCTTGCCGAGGCCATTCGCCGCGTCAGCATACTGCCCGTTGACCTGTTCGGGGCATTGGATGGAATTCGCAGCATACTCTCTGACCTGAAGCAGGCTCCGCCGGAGGCCATTCTCTATCTGACCATATTGGAGGAAATAAGAAAACCCTTGCAGCAGACGGTAAACGCCATCAGCAAAAGCAGGTATAACGACAAACCCCTGCCGCACACGGGAGCGGCGGAAACTGCCTTTAACCACGTCGTTTCCAGCCTGCGCCTGATGAATCAGGCTTACAGCCATTGCAAGCTGCTGCTGCCTGAAGACGCGGACGCGCGTTATTACGCCCAGATTCTTCACCGCAATATTTACTACGTCATACGCATTGTCTTCGAGCATTATCGCGCCCGTCTTGACCTGCCGACCGGCATCTGGAAGGAGGCGCACGACTACTATGAAGAAGCCGCGCATCACAACCTCGCTGACCGCACCATCATTGACGCGCTGGAAGGCGGACAAAGCATTTCCTGCGCCGCAAGCTATATCACCCTGCTTCTGGTTGATCTTGCCAACCCCTACGCCAACAGCGCCGACGATCAGGAATTGATCTTTCGTCTGGCACGCCTGGGCGCGCCGCTGGTCAGCATTGAAAATCTGGACTCGATGCTTAATATTCCGCCTTTCATTCTCGATCTTGGCAAAGACCTGCCTCTGCATCCGCCTATAGGCAGTGAAGTTGGACAGACGGGGCGTTGCCTGGATACAAAGTCGCTGGGTACGCATATGGAAGACCTGCATACCCGCCTCAAGACCAAAGAAAAATCACGCGCCGTCCCGCTGGGCGATGATCTGGACAAGGTAGAGCGCGCCTGCCTGATTGCCGCGCTTGAACAACTTTATGCGCCCTGGATGCAGGCGCGTATTCCCCGCCGCTTCCATCGCCATGCGGGGCAGGGCAAAATCAACGTTTGCAGCGGCTTTGAGCAGGCGCATCTGGCGATTTCCGGCACGCCTTTCGTTCAGCCGCATATGCGACATTACCGCAACCGGACGTTCAGCAGCAACATGGAAGTTATGCGTCTTTTCCAGTTGGATGACCGGCAATTGGTGGATGAAAAGATTATCCATAAAACGCGCTCGCTCCTTATGTTGCGCCCCGATACCTGGGATGTGGTCGACCAGTCCGCCAGCGGCTTTCGTCTTTCCCGCTCGATCGTCGGCGCAAGCGTTTCTCATGGCGAATTGCTGGCAATCCAGCCACCCGGCAGCGAACATTACGTTCTGTCGGAAGTTTCCTGGCTGATGCAGGACGCCAGCGGACTGCACATGGGGCTGGTTGTCCTGCCGGGAATTCCGAAAGCGGTTGCCGTTGCCGCTATCGCCGCCATTGCCGCCGACAATAAAAAAGAAACTCAGCAAAAAGTTCATCTGACGCAATACGAACAGGCTTTCCTCATGCCCAGCCTGGAACATCTGGGGACAGAGCCATCCCTGATTCTTTCGCTTGGTTTATGGAAACAATCCGAGGGCAAAATTTCCCTGGCCGCCAGGAACAACATCATGCCGATCATGCTGGAAAAAGTCATTCGCACGGGCATGAACTATGTAATGAGCAGCTACAAAGTGGAATCGTAAAGCATGAGTGAACACAAGACTTCCCATTCAGACGACGCGCATTCCCATACCCATTTTGGGTTCCAACACGTTGCCGAGGCGGAAAAGGCAAAAAAAGTTGCGGATGTCTTTGATTCCGTCGCTGATCGCTATGACCTGATGAACGATCTCATGTCGGGTGGATTGCATCGTCTCTGGAAGCGCTTTGCCATTGCCCAGAGCGGCGTCCGAGCTGGCGACAAGGTGCTGGACATTGCGGGGGGAACCGGCGATCTTGCGCTTGCCTTTGCCAAAAAAACAGGCGCGGATGGCACGGTTATTCTTACCGACATCAACCATGCCATGTTGTCCCGTGGACGTGACCGTCTCCTTGACAAAGGCTGTCTGATCCCTGCCGGGCAGTGCGACGCGGAAGCCCTGCCCTTCAGGGATGATGTGTTCGATTGCGTATCCGTTGCCTTTGGGCTACGCAACATGACCCACAAGGAAAAGGCGCTTGCCGAAATGCGCCGTGTCCTGAAACCCGGCGGGCGTCTCCTGATACTGGAATTTTCGCAAATCTGTAAACCGCTCGCCCCGCTTTATGATCTTTATTCATTCAAGGTCATTCCGCGCATCGGGCAGTTGATTACACGCGACGCGGAAAGCTATCGTTATCTTGCCGAGTCCATTCGGATGCACCCCGATCAGGAAACCCTGAAAAAATTGATGGAATCCGTGGGCCTGGAAAAAGTCGAATACTTCAATCTGACTTTTGGCGTTGTCGCCCTGCATCGCGCCTGGAAATTCTGAGCATGACTCCAGGATTACAGTTGGAGTTACTCGCCCCAAAAGACTGAGGAAAAAGGAAGCTCTGTATGTCAGGCCGTGTTGTTGCCGGAGCGCTGCTGATGCTGATCGGCGTTTTGCTGCTTGTTGCCAAATTAAATATCATCCCTATAAACGGCGACGCTCTTGTTGCCGTCTGGTGGCCAGTCGGGGTGATTATCCTTGGCCTGGTTTTGATTGACATGAAGGGTAGCCTCCTGGGCTGGTTGCTCATCATCTATGGCGCGCTGGCACAGGCCGGAAAGCTGGGCTGGTTTTCCGTCGAGTTTATTCGGTTCCTCACTGTCTGGTGGCCGCTGGGTCTGGTCCTGCTGGGCGCGATTCTCTTCATCCGCCCGAAAATTTAGAGCGGTTTTGATTTAGAGCATGCTGTTTTTCAATGGAATTATTATTCTGATATTGTGAGAGATACGTTTTAAAGTATGAGGCCAATGATGACGCTAGCCTATTCGGAGGATTTACGGCAACGGGCACTGGCGCGTTCCGATGCTGGGCAGACAGATCGGGCTATAGACACAGTGCTGTCTATCAGCCCGTCGTATTTATCGAAATGGCACGAGCTTCGGCGCGAGACCGGAGCGTTGAAGCCGGGGAAGCAGTTTCTGGCTCCAACACTGCTGCCAGGCGATATCGTCATTCTCGACAGGCTCACACAAAAGCAAGCGCGCGCGAGCGGCCATCCATGCGCGCGGCGCGCATCTGATCTTCCTGCCTCTTTACAGCCTCGATCTCAATCCGATCAAACAACTCTTTTCAAAGATCAAACACTGGTGCTCAAAAACGCTATCATGAGGCAACTTGGCGTCATGTCAGCCACATCCTGAGCATCATCTCTCCCGACGAATGCGCCAACTATTTACAACATACAGACTATGCTTCTATCTAAATACAGCATGCTCTAGAGCAATTTCTGTTTAATCATGTACATTTTCTATAATATATTCCTTGCCATAGCTTATTTTTATCGGAAGGGTATCTCCGCGATTAAATAGAAAACGCTCTAACCGATTGCCCCTCGGTTGAGTGAACCTGGGGCAATCGGTCTGGTACATCTTTTTTTGCGTTTCGCTTACAGGCCGTAATGCGCCTCCTCCGGCAACTGAACACCGGCAAGCGTCACGTCTACCCATTCGCCATCGTCCGGCAGATAGTCTTCTTCGGCAAAACCGGAAGATAGCTCCATGAGTCCGTCCAGCGTTTCCCCGGCAGTCTGGACGGTTTCCCCGTTGTTCATCGAATCCA
>Ga0099364_10015046_pt1 | contig 10229 bp, 7 predicted proteins | sample TergutTh196P3_FD_73070 | JGI IMG/M metagenome (GOLD analysis project Ga0099364, IMG submission 73070) | Microcerotermes parvus P3 segment gut microbial communities from Pointe-Noire, Republic of the Congo - Th196 P3 | ecosystem: Host-associated > Arthropoda: Insects > Digestive system > Gut ...
ATTTCTTACGGAGGTAAAGTAGGAGTTCGCATTAAACTTGGAAAACTGAAAGAAAAACAACAACCGCAAGCAAGTTTTGTGCCTTGTGATAAAGATACCGTGTATATCTATAAGTTTGAATCGGTGCCGGTAGATTCTCTATTACAAAAAGTATTAGATGCATTAGACGCAATGCCCAGAAATGATACGCCTGTGATTTATCAAACTATTATTTACGGAGATACTACCCCAAGAAAATATAGATTTGATGATGATGATGATTTTGATGAAAACTTCCCGGATTATATCAAACAAAAAGATATTGATATCTTGTTTTTACCTATCTATTTCGATTTGGATAAAGCCATTTTGAGACCCGAAAGTATTGAAGATTTGGATAAAAAAGTAGAAATTTTGAAGAGATATCCTGAAATTAAATTGATTATTTTCGGAAACACTTGCGATTTGGGTAATGACCCGCATAACTTTAAGTTAGGAGAAAGAAGAGCGCAAGCCGCAAAGGATTATCTTATCAGTAAGGGTATTGATGCTGAAAGATTGGATTTCAGTACGCTGTCAAGATTCCAGCCCGAAAAACCCAATACCTCCGAACCCAACCGTCAGCATAACCGCCGAGACGACTTTAAACCGATATATCCGAAGAAAATGAAATAATGAGATGATAAGACCGTAAGAAAAAAACTTACGGTCTTTTTTTATGGAAACAAAAATATTATAGTAATTATTTTACCATAATTTTAGTTTATAATCATATTTTTGCAACTCTTTGTAGATAGGATGAAAAAAATATCTGTTTTCTTATTATTTTATACACTCTTTTGTGGATTTTCTTTTTCGCAAACTCTTGATACTTTGAAAGGAACACTGCCCGAAGTAGAAGTGAAAACGAAATATAATCCCGCTATCCCCATCCTAAAAAAAGTGATTCAAAATAGAAATGAAAACAGTCAGTTTGCCAACCCACATTTTTCTTATACCTCCTATCAAAAAATGTTTTTTCAAGGAGATGAAAACCATCATCTGTTTTTTATGGAAACAGTTACTAAAAATTTTTATAAAAAACCATCCGCAAATTATGAAAAAGTGACGGCGCACCACACCTCCGGTTTGAAAGACCCACTCATCGCTATCTATTTGGCGAAACTGATGAAAGTGAACTTTTATGAAATTGATATTTTGGATATTATGGAGTCGCCATACATCAATCCTGTTTCTCAAAATGCTTTATTCATTTACGATTATAAACTTATAGATAAAATAATTGAAGAAACCGACACCCTGTTTGTGATTGCTTTTCAACCCAAACAAAACTCTCATTTTAAATCACTTACGGGAAAACTTTGGATTAGTTCCGATAATTATGCTTTTACCAAAGTAGAAGTCGCACCCTTTGATAAAAAACTCGGAATGGCTTTTCATTTTACACAAAGCTATGAAAAACAACCCAATAATACTTATTTTTTAAAAGATATGTATGTGAAAGTAACTCTTTTTCGCAAAGAAATTATCTTAAAAAATTCGGGTGGGGTATTGCTTTATCCTGTAATTTTTGCTGAAAAAAGAGTTTCGGAAATTGATTATGAAACCCGTTTACGTTCTCGCAATTTCGGATTTGTTGATATTGATGAAGAACTTGAAGATGATATTACACAACAAAAAATATTGGAAACCTACCGTCCCACTCCGTTAGCGGATAAAGAAATAAACACACTCCGTTTCATAGATTCTATTTCATTACACATTAGAATGGATAAAAAATGGGAATCTCTAAAAATATTGGCAACAGGAAAAATCCCGTTTTCAATTTTAAATTTTGATTTGAATCAGATAATTTTTTTCAATTCAACAGAAAACGTGCGTTTGGGATTGGGCATTTATACCAACGACCGTTTGAGTAAGGTGGTCAATTTCGGTGGTTTTTTCGGCTACGGTTTTCTTGATAAAAAATGGAAATGGGGTGGCGAGTTGGGGTTTAATATCATTCGCTCAAGAGATTTTAAGTTAGTGGTTAATTATTATTCAACGTTGATGGAAAATGGCGGAACACTTTTTTACGACCGAGAATATACGCTTTTTAACGGGGAGTTTTACAGAAGTTGGCTCTTTAAAAGATTGTACCGAAGTGAAGCGTTGGGCATTACGGTACAAAGCCGCCTAACCCGCTGGCTAACCGGTTATGTTTCTTCGTTTTACAGCAATAATACAACACTTTTTAGTTATTCTTTTAAAACCCATCCTTTTGACAAAGCGTTTCATTCGTACTCATTCGATGATTATTATGTAAAAGTGGGGGCGCGGTTAGCATTTAGAGAAAAATACTGGGGAGCAGATAAATACTATTTTTACTCCATTTCGCCATTTCCGGTACTTACCGTGCAGTATTCCAAAGGAATAAAAGACGTTTGGAATAGTGATTATAACTATAACAGAATAGATTTCAAGTTGAAATACAGAAAATACTGGAAGATATTAGGGTTTACCGATTTATCTGTTTATGCCGGATTTGTGGATGGTTCGTTGCCTGCGCCGTTGCTCCTCAATCAGCGGGCAGGATATTACCCCATTGGGTTGGATGGTGCGGAGCAGTTTGGGGCTATGCGTGCCGATGAGTTTCTTTCCGACAAGTATATATCGGTTTTTTTGCGCCACAATTTCGGACGGATGACGCAAAACAAAAAGTTTTCCCCACGCATCATCGTTTGTCAGGGCATTGCCTTTGGAACACTAAAAAATCCCGAATATCATAACATTAATTTCAAAACTTTGGAAAAAGGATATTTTGAATCGGGGTTAATCATTAGCGATTTGTTGGTTATCAAAGGGTTAGTTTCTTTTGGGATAGGGGTTTTTGCTCGGTATGGCGAACACTATCTAACCAAACCTCAACATAGACCTATTGATAATTTTGCGTTTAAGGTCAATTTCAGGGTTCCGTTTGAGCGATGAATATCAATTAAAAATTAATAATTAATTCTATGCAAACGAGTTTCTCTATTGTAGGACAGTTCCGCCTTTCGAATAATTTCATTTTTCTCTTCTTCTGTCAGACTTCTACTTTGCTCTTTCCACATTTTTTTTGATGCTTGAATCCATGCACTAATTAAGTACTCTTTCTTTTTGGTATATCTCGCTCGTGGATTTGTAAGTAAATTTTGCATATCATTTTTCTCTACGTCTAAAAAAAATTCTACAATGCCCATAATATTATATTTAGATATTAGAAAATTCGGGGAAATAACAATTTATTAATTTTACTGATGCGTTCGTATCTAATTCCATGTGCTGCCCAAATAGAAGTTTTGCTCCTAATGTTTTTTCATAATGCCCAATAAGTTTGGTTTTAGATTCAAAAGCAAGATAACCTTCAAACCCGCTTTCAAAAGATAATTTACAACCAAAAGCTACTAAATTACCTGCAACACCAAAATATTTCTTTGTTTTGCCTAAATTATGAGGTGCAGTTTCTATCAATGACATAAAAATATGGTCTGATTTTTTTTCAAAACAGATCAATCCTTGAATAACTTTTGGTTCTTTCTGTAAAACTAATTTGAAAACTTTTTTTTCTGTTGCAATAAATTCTGTTTTCCAGTTAAATTTCCAACCTAATTTCTTGGAAATAACTTTTAAATCTGCTTTTTCAAGAGGTAAAACTTCTGTAAAAAGAATACATCCGGTGCTTGCATCTTCAAGAGAATGTGTAAGTTTATCTATCTCAAAATCAAGTTGCATCTCTTCAATAATTAATAATTGCAAAGATAATATTCTTTTCCAATTGCGAGAATAAAAATTTCACTTTTGGTATTTTTTCTAAAACATACACCACAACTAAACATTATCAAGCGATACAATTAAATCACTTCACTAATCACTAATCATAATGTAAGGGGCGCAAAATTTTGCGCCCCTTACAATCATTCAACTATTTTCATCTCATCCAACAGGTATCCTGCACCGCCCACTTTGTCGATAACAAACATCACATACCGGATGTCCACGTTGATACAGCGTTGCAGTTCGGGGTTGTAGATGATATTGCTGCTTAGGGCTTCCCAGTTTCCGTCGAAGGCACAGCCAATCAGTTCGCCATTGGCATTGATGACGGGGCTGCCGGAGTTGCCGCCGGTGATGTCGTTATTGGTTAAAAAACACACATTGAGTACGCCATCTTTGCCATATCTGCCGTAGTCTTTTGCCAAAATAAGTTCTTTCAGTTTTTCGGGCACATCAAATTCGGGGTCGCCCGAAATCTCTTTTGCCAAAATACCTTCGGCAGTGGTAAACCAATCGTAATAAACGGCTTCTTGTGGGTAATAATCAAGCACTTGTCCGTATGTTACCCGCATGGTAGAGTTGGCATCGGGGTAAATTGCCTTGCCTGCTTCCATCTCTTTAATGGCTGCCAAATAATTATGCCGCGGGGTAGCAAGTTTGTTATTATATCCAACATACTTGGCTTGATCTAAAACAATTACTGCAAAAATAGATTCGAAATATTTTACTAATGGGTCGTTTTCATATACTTTAACCGAAGGTTTTTGCAGGTATTTATTAAAATTATCTTCCGAACAGTAGATAGATTTTTCAAAGATAGAGTTAACAAATAGCCCTGCATCTCCTTTGAAGTTTTTGTTTATATATTCAAAAATATTGGGTTGATTTTCAACAGGGAGAGTTTTCCACAGTTTCAGTGCTGCCAAAATAATCTGTTTTTCAGTTTCTACATCCGTATCATTTTTATATTCATCAAAATTGGATTTAAATTTTTCAATTTTTTCTTCGGTAAACTTTTTTTCATCTTTTCCCAATTTTATACTGTTTTGGAGAAGGCGAATGGTAGTTTCGGAGGTTGCCAATGAAAAATTAGCATACATAAAACACCTGATAGCCATTGGGTTTAGATTGGTGCAAACATTTTCAATTTCCGACAGTGCGTTTCCGTATTTTTCAATTCTGGAATCGTCTTGGTTAATCCAGTTTGTTAATGTATTTTCCTGTACTACCTTTTGCTCAGCCACTTTAAGTTTGGCAAGGCTCAACGTTTCTCCTTTTTTCATTTTCCACAAGTTGGCAAAACTTGCAAAACGGTCGGCATATTTCAGTCTTACGTTATCGCTGGCATTGATGGCATCGTTAATTACGGGAAGAATAACATCCAACGCATACACCAACGGCGGATTGAAAATATCTTTGGTGGCAATAACTTCGTGGGAGGTCATAAAGCGTTCAGTAGTGCCCGGGTATCCCCAAATCATAGCATAATCTCCTTTATCAATTCCTTGAATATTAACGGGTAGAAAATGTTTGGGAACCAAGGGGATATTTTCTTCTGCGTACTCGGCGGGCGAGCCGTCCGGTGCGGTATAAATTCTAAACAGTGAAAAATCTCCGGTATGGCGGGGCCACATCCAGTTGTCGGTATCGCCGCCAAACTTTCCTATTCCTGCCGGCGGTGCACCCACCAACCGCACATCTTTGTAAGTGGCATACACAAACATATAGTACTCATTACCTTCGTAAAACGGTTTTACGGAAACGGTATATGTATCATTTTCCGAATTATCTTTTTTTAATTTAGTGATTGTTTTTTCGATTGCTTTTTTACGATTGGCGTCAGAAATACCCTCTTTAAGGCTGTCTAATACCAAATGGGTAACATCTTCCATACGAATTAAAAAAGAAACGGTAAAATCTTCGTTGGGCAGTTCTTCTGCTTTCGACATTGCCCAAAAACCGTTTTTCAGATAGTCGTTTTCTTCTGTTGAATGGTTGAAGATAAACTGGTATCCGCAGTGGTGGTTGGTGAGCATAAGTCCCTCATTTGAGATCATTTCGCCAGTGCAGAATCCGCCCCCGAGTTGCACAATAGCATCTTTAAGCGAAGAATTGTTGATGTTGTACAACTGTTCTTCGGTGAGTTTGAGGCCCAACTTTTGCATCTGTTCATAGTTATAATCTTTGATGAACATCGGGAGCCACATCCCCTCATCGGGTGGGGTTCCTGCAAAAATACTGCTAAACAATAAGTTGAAAACTAATAGAATGGTTAATTTTTTCATAATATATTTTGTTAAAGTTAATAATTATCAAATTTTTAATTATTTGGAAGGGCAACACTCCAAGGTATGAAATTTCATAAAAGATAATCGTAGTTTTATGCCAACCATCATCAAATGTATTCTGTTCGTAAATGCTATGAGTTTAGGCTCATTCAGTTTTTCGGTTGAATTATATTCACTGTAAGATATTCTGCTTTTTTTGGTGTAATCGTGTAAACCACAGTCAAAATACACTCCTGCGGAAAGGTAAACAGTTTTGCTAATACGATATTTTATTCCTGTTTCTAAAGCCAACATCGCTAAAATATCAAAACTAAGTTTTCCGGATGCGTTATTTCCATTGAAAACACCAAATCCTAAGGATGATTCCGTATGAATCCAATTATCAAATTCAGGGTAATAAGCCGCATTGGTTAACGATTCAAACTCTGACGAATAATTGTTATTGAGTAGAAACAAGAGTTTTGGACCTGCCATTGCATAGAAACCCACACTTCTATTTTTTTTCCAAAGCAATGATGAATTCATTTTCGTTTGAAAATATAACATTAAAGGTATATTAAAATATATGGATTTATGGTTTTCTTTATATTCGTTTAGTGTTGTGTGCCATTCAAATGGATACCCTTCGCAATCTATCTGTTCGTTCTTAACTAATATATTTTTTATGTTGTTGGTTACGTTGAAAATACCAATTCCTGTTCCGGTATAAATTCCCCAATGATCACCAAAAAGTCCGACAATTCCTACTCCGACATCTCCTCCATAACCTATGGACAATGATTTTTTTACTAACGGTTGAAAAGCAAATGCAGCCAAACCTCCACCTCCATAAACGGAAAGTTCTTTTGATGTTTTTTGTGCAAAAACATTCAAAAAATTTAATCCCAGAAACAAAACAACAATTATTCTTTTCATTTCATTATCAAGATTTTAACAATTTTATCTTCATTATGTACCAAATAGATACCTTGTGGCAAATCAAGGGTAATTTTCATTACCGTATCTGTGGCAATCATTTTGAAGACACAAGCACCGAGATGATTATATACATCAATAGAACTTTCTTTAACCACGCCTTCGAGAGTTAGAATATTTCCTGCAAAAACAGGATTGGGATAAACAAGCAAGTTTTCAGATTTTTCAATTTCAGGACAGTTGGGTGCTTTATCGGTGCGTATTAATAACTTATCGAAAGAACACAGTTCTCCATAGTTTTTTGTAATGAGCCTGAAAGTATAATATGTGGGTTCGGTTTCTAACTCTTTATCACCGCCTTCCGAATAACTAAACGCATTACCGGTGTGCGTGTCTGTTACTTCCGTTCCGTTTTTAAACCATTTACAACCGGTAACTTCATACCCATCTTCTGCTAATTTTTTGAGATTAAGCAAAATTACTTTATTACAAATAGTAACGGCATAGAGATCGAAATCAAGTGCATAGAAATTGGCTATGATATTAACATCATCAGAAACGATAAACAGATATGGGTTATCATTAGAAACGACCACATTGCCAATCGTCCAGTTAGCGAATCTATAGCAGTGGTTTGCAAAAGCCTCTACTGTTGCAGTGTTACATGCTTCGTATATTTTTGTACCTGTAGCATTACCATAATCGCTGTTATTTACATCAACATTAATATTGTAAATTGAAATAGTAAAATTGGCTATCAGATTACGGTCTTGGGTTGCGATAAAAGAATACGCCGTGTCGGTTGATACCACCTGCCCATCTTCTGTCCAGTTCACAAATTCGTAGCAAGGATTTGGTGTAGCAATCAAGTTAGTCATCTCATTTACTTTATAGCAACCGTCTCCTGTAACATTTCCTCCTTCTTGCGGTAAAGGTGTAGCATTGATAATAGCACCGATATTCAAAATACCTTCTAATGTTGTTTCATCGCCATCGGAGAGGAGCACCCACATTTTGATATTGTATTCTTCGGGTGAAAACGTTTTTTCCCATTCCAATTTATCTTGAGCAGATATTTCTTCTACATCGTTAATGTACCATTTGATACTATCAATTTCTATTTCAAATCCGTTTATTTCGGCACGAAATTGAATAGTTTTTTCACAGAAAAGATGAGTTTCCAATTCTGGATGGTGTATATCATTTGCATAAAATGCGACTTTTAAATTTCGCATGGAGGAATAGGCAAGGTAGTAGTAAGATTCGGCATCACCGTAGCCATATCCCATTGCAATCATTCCTTCCGGATTCACAAAGTTGTATGATTCCGATGTATTAACCATAGGAAAGTTGTAAAATGACATATTTGATGCAACATTGTCTCTCCATTCGCCACCTGATAAATCTGTTGGCTCTCCTGTTCCAATAGTTACTTTTGTATCATTTTTTGCATTGGTAGGGGCTATAATCAGTACATTATGATATAGTAATTGAGTAGTACCTGTTGGAGGAGCAAAAGGGGCTAACAGGGCACTTTTTGAAGTTTGCTCTATAGCGGGAAGCCACGCTTGCGCAGGATCCGAAAATTCTAAAAAATTTTGTGGAGTAATTAGATAAGAGCAAACACCAACAGGCTTATTGGTTTCAATATAACATCCATTGTTACTGTAAGATACTTCAAGTTCAATATATTGTCCTATTCCGGTATTTAGATTGTAAACGGGTCCTGTTTGTCCAGTCGGAGCAGAAATATGTGTTCCTCCGGTTCGTGTAATTGTGGTATTATCTTGTGATGCTACAATACGCACACGCTCAACCGTAGAATTATCGAAAATGTTGGTAACAGGCACAAGGAAATTTTTACCCCAAGTATTTACCTGTGCCAACTGTTGAAACAAACAATCTCTGCTGGTAGTATTAGTTAGGCTTATATATGTACCTTGGCAAAGGGCAAAAAAAGCGACAGGTTTATCAGATGTAATATGCGTACCGGTCATATCATTTTCATCAGTTCTGTAATAAACTTGTCCGGCATTAAGCGTTGCCAGCGGAATGCCATCTTGATTAACAGTTGTATTATTTTCGGTAGCAATAACTGCAAATGCATCTTGGTTAATATTGATATCATTGATGTCATAACCTTGTGGTTGATATGATATTTGATAATAATCTGTTCCTAATGTAGGAACAGGTAGTATATTAGTGGCATCCGCAGATTTTAAACATTGATTTAATGCATATACTGAAACGGGGTTATCGCAGGTAATTTTAATACTTAAATCAGATAACCCTTCTGAGGTAAGATAAGAGGCATCTCTTTGATTGTTGTTCAGTGCTATCTCAAAAACTTCCTTAGCGGGAATCACAAAATGAATAACTCTATCAGGGCTTGAAAGCGGTAAATGGGTAAAAACTATATCTCCTTCTGTGAGAAAATCATTACTTACAATTCGTATTCGTGGAACAACGGGAGAAAGGTTCGGATTACCGGAACCTGTACCATCAAGCCAGTTTTTCCCAAATGTTAACCAAAAATCTTTTCCGCCTGTAGTTTGTGCATCAAGAGAATAAATACTAGATAATAAGATAGTTAAAATAAGTAGATAAATTTGCTTCATACACAATGAATGATATGTTTTGATTAATAATTTTTCAAAACGCAAAAATAACCTTATTTTAAATACATTCGGAGTTCTCTCTTATGATTTCGGGATAATCACCGTCGGCTTTGTATCCGTTTATACTTCCTGATATTGTTTTAAGTGTAATAAAGCCTTTATAGGCAGAAATTTCAAACTCATAGTTTTTTTCTTTGTAGCGAAAACTGTTCCCTTTTAGTTGGGCAGTTCCTTGAATATCAATATTAATTTCATCTTTTCCACTCTCTTCTATATGAATATGGAAAACTACCTCTTTTTTATTATCACCCCACTGTATATGAATTAACTTCATTTCCCATTCGCCGTGGGTGTAACCGTATAAATTATCCGAAAAATCTGTTTCAGGGGTTAAGGAAGATTTCGTATTGATACTTTGGTTATCAACGGACTCAATCTCTTTTTGTTGATTTTGCCCACCTTTATTGTTTTGACAATCTGTAAATAACAAAATTGCAATGAAACATACTGATAATAATATTAACTTTCTCATTTTAATTTACTAAATCATTAATAACTAATAACTAATAACTAATAACTAATAACTAATAACTAATAACTAATAACTAATAACTAATAACTAATAACTAATAAC
>Ga0099364_10015047_pt1 | contig 10228 bp, 8 predicted proteins | sample TergutTh196P3_FD_73070 | JGI IMG/M metagenome (GOLD analysis project Ga0099364, IMG submission 73070) | Microcerotermes parvus P3 segment gut microbial communities from Pointe-Noire, Republic of the Congo - Th196 P3 | ecosystem: Host-associated > Arthropoda: Insects > Digestive system > Gut ...
TCCCATATCGGCCCAGTTTTTGTCCACATATTGCGGGATATCCGCGTTTTTCACGAGAAGGAACTGCGCCGAGCGGTCATCGCACTGAAACTCCAGGCGTTTTTGTTTCCGCTCCACAATCTCCTTTTCCAATTCGGCGGAGGTATATCCGGCCTTTTTGAACACCTCGTAAGCCGGGGCCAGCATGCGTCTGCCTTTCGGCAGCGCGATTTCTACTTGTCTCATTTTTTCTGTCCTTTCAATAAAAAATGCCCTATGCAAATACATTTTGCATAGAGCCGTAGATTATATACCGTTATGGTCTACATAATCTCAAGATACGCAAAACCCATTTGCCCGCGCACGAATAGCACGAATAATGATGCGCACGATAATGCGCATCCGCATGAGTATGGGCAAACAGGTTTATTGTCGGCATTTAATTGTATCCCTTTCGCGAGTTTGTGAATCATAACGCTCATTACAACATATTTTGTATCCTTTGTCAATAGTAAAATTAAAATATTACAATGTGTATAGTCAATGTGCGCGGTGTTTCGTTGACTAGAGGTGAAAAATGTGTTAATATTTCACAGTCAAAATGTGATTTTTTGAAGCGGGAGTGAGACGGCCATGACAGCGGCAATTCGTAAATATGTGTTTGCGGGTTCGGACAAGAACGTCTCCGCGCCGCCTGTTTTTATCATTATTTGTGTGTACGCTGTGCTTAACTCGGTATATGCGGGGCTGTTCTTCGGCATGCAGGCAATGATAATGCGATCCGGAATTTCTCTTACCATAATCATCGCGTATATCATAATCGAGCGCAGTCCGCTGAGCGGCGCGGCAACATCTTTTCTCTCGCCAACCATAATAATTGGCTTAATAATTTTCGGCTCCGTATATTTCGGGGGCGACTTTTTGATTTTTACATACTCCAGCGGCGTCGCTATGATTTCTCTTACATACCTTAATCCGAGGGGCCTTGCGACGTACATCTCGCTTTCCAGCCTCATGTTCGCGACCATGCTGTTCGGTTTTCAGACAAACCTGCTTGGGCCCGCTTTTACCACGGTATATAACATACTGTACTTTTTGGTGTCGGTCGCGCTCAACATGCTTTTATACTTTTTCTGCAAAACTTACGTGCAGACGCTGCAGGCGCTGACGGAAGCGGAAAACAGCGCGATTCTCGCTTCCAAAGCGAAGGGAGATTTCCTGGCAAATATGAGCCATGAAATACGTACCCCCCTGAACGCCATTATAGGACTGACAGAGACCGAGCTGCGGCGCGAACTGCCGGAATCCAACGTGGAAAACCTCCGTAAAATACACATGTCCGGCAGTGTTCTGATCAGGATCATCAATAACATACTCGATATGTCAAAAATCGAATCCGGAAAGTTTGAGCTTGCCTTATCGGAGTATGATATTGTGGATTTGATTTATGACATCGTGACGCTCAATATGGTGCGTATTGGGTCAAAACCTATAGATTTTTTTGTTTCCGTAGATGAGAATATACCTCGCAGGCTGAGGGGCGACGACCTTCGAATCAAGCAGCTGCTTACCAACTTACTCAATAACGCGTTTAAGTATACCCATGCGGGAAGCGTTGAGTTGTGGGTGACATGCAAGCCAATCGCCGCCGGAGTTTTGCTCAAATTCGAAGTAGCCGATACCGGGATGGGCATACACAAGGATGATTTGAAGATGCTTTTTTCCGAGTACTCACAAGTCAACCAGCAAAGCACCCGCGGGGTCGAGGGTACAGGGCTTGGGCTTGCCATCACCAAAGGACTCGTAGAGCTGATGGGAGGCAAGATATCGGCTTTGAGCGAGTACGGCAAGGGCACTGCTTTTACCGTACAAATACTGCAGGAGGTTATTGACAGCACGCCTGTTGGTCCGGAGACTGCCGCGGCGCTGAAGGATTTTTCATATACCCCGGAACATACAGGGACGAATGTGGAGTACACACCCATGCCGCATATCAGGGTGCTTGTGGTAGACGATGTTGAAATAAACTTGGATGTGGCCGCGGCTTGTCTTGAGCCATATGAGATACGGGTCGATTGTGTTGATAACGGCGCGGAAGCGGTACGGCGCATAACCGCCGACGAACCCCGGTACGATTTGATTCTGATGGACCATATGATGCCCGAAATGGATGGGATAGAGGCGGCTCGCGCCATCAGGGCCATCGGGACGCGGTATGCCGCTTCCGTCCCGATCATCGCACTGACGGCAAACGTTTTGGCAGGTAGCGAGGACCTGTTCGCCCGCAACGGATTTCAAGGATTTCTTTCAAAGCCGATCGATCTGCTCAAATTGGATGCCGCTTTGCGCAAATGGGTGGGTTAGCTCGGTCCCCTTGACATCGAGTGGTATCGGCGATATAATCTACCGGTAGTTAGGGCGTGTTTGAAAATTCTGCGCCTGTCAGATTGGCGGGCGCTGAGTTTTCAAACACGCTATATGCCGCAATGACGCGGCTGTGTAGAGGCGTCCTTATGAGTATTATCGAAGAACTCCTAAAATTTGATGAAAACTTTGATAAAGATTCGCCGCCGAAAAAGTTGCAGCTTATTCTCATAAGGCTGATGCTTATTCTGCACGTCCTGATACCTTACGCATACATGCCGCTCATGATAGCGTACATGGAAATCCTGCTGCGCCTGCTTTGCGGATATCCTTTTTTCGCCGGGCTGCCTTTCGCGCTGCTCACTTCCTTCAGTGCGGGTTTAGCCATAAGCTTTATCTCGTTTTTGATTACCAACCGCAAGGCAAGCCGCATCGTCGCCGGCGTCCTGCTTGGCGCTCACGGCCTTATTTTTGTCCTTCAGTTTTTTATGTTTTCGGCTTACAGGACATTTATGAGCTTCGAAACCATCTTTTTGGGAGCGGGTAATGTCCTCACTGAGTTCACCGAGGTATTTCTTTCGGCGATAGTCACCGGTATACCGGTTATTATCGCATTTTTTCTGCCTCTGATATTCTTCCTGCTGATCACCGCGCGCAGGCGCATCTCATACACAGTTGGCATAAAAAAAGTCCGCGTCCGCAACATTTCAGTTATTGTCGGACTGCTTATTTTTTCCATTTTGGGACAGGCGATCATATTGGCTGTCAGCGAAGACGACATGTCCGCCCATACTTCGGAATTCAACTTCGACAGTTCAAGCCGCCGTTTGGGGCTGATGGCCGGGCTGGGCCTGGACGTCCGATACGGTTTATTTGGCAATCCACACAGCGCGCTTTTTGTTATGAGTGACCCGCCGCCTCAACCTCAGCCTCCGGTTTCATCGGCACCGGCACATCCGCTGCCTACCGACCGGGTCGACATTGATTCTGAAGAGGGGCCCGAGGAACCGGCGCCGGCGCCGCGCGTCTTAGGCCCAAACATAAGGGATATTGACATCGTGACTCATGCCGCCAATGAAAGCAACACAAGAATAAAATCCGTACACGAGTATGTCGCCCGCCTCAGAGGAAGTTGGCAAAATGAGCACACCGGCATTTTCGAGGGTTACAACCTCATTCTCATAACGTCGGAATCAATGACAAAGCAGGTCATCGACCCCGAAATGACGCCGACGCTTTATCGGCTCGCGCACAACGGGTTTTACTTCTCTGATTACTACCAACCGACTTGGGGCGGCAGTACCTCCAGCGGCGAATATTCTATATTGACAGGACTTGCGCCGGTTCAAGGGGTTCGAAGCATCCAAACTGCCGCAGGACAGAATCTGAGCTACACCATAGGCAATAAACTGATGAATCACGGTTATTTTTCCGCTTCATATCACAACGGCCTGCACACCTACTATAACCGCATCAACACACACACCTACTTTGGATACTCTACATTCACGGCAATGGGCAACGGGATGGAGGCGCATGTACGGGATGTGTGGCCGGCAAGCGATCTTGAGATGCTTCAGTTTTCCCTTCCTCAGTATATTGATCAACAGCCGTTTTCTATTTACTACATGATGGTCAGCGGCCACTCTCCGTACACAAGGCACGGTAACGCCATGTCCAACAAAAACTGGGACGCATTCCCCGAGCAGTACGGGGAAATGTCAAATGCCATAAGGTCGTACCATGCCGCTAATCTTGAACTGGAGTTCGCGCTGGAGTATTTGGTCGAAAGTCTTGAGCTTGCGGGAATCGCGGATCGAACGGTCATCGTTATATCTACCGACCACTATCCGTATGCTCTTGAGCAGAGCGAGATTTGGCGCAATCCCAGAGATTATCTGAATGATTTGTTCGGCTTTACGGTCAGAACTCCGGCGGAAAGGGATCACAACGCGCTCATTATCTGGGCCGGATCTCTTGAAAACGACCATAAGGAGCTTGCCATAGAAATCAGCTCGCCTACATTCTCGCTTGACATCCTGCCGACTTTGCTCAATCTTTTCGGTTTGGAGTTCGATTCGCGCCTTACCGCCGGCCGCGACGTCTTTTCCAACGCCGACCCGCTGGTGTTTTGGCTCGACCGCAGCTGGAAAACCGATTTTGGTTTCTTCCACGGCCCGTCAAGCACCTTCAGCCCCAATCCGGACGCGGACGACCCCGATGATGACGAATATGTAAGCAGGATTCGAAACATCGTCAACAACAGAATCACGTTTTCAAGGGCGGCGCTTGATTTCGATTATTTTGACATCCTGTTCCACTCAGACGGGACAATACGGGCACCGGATTAGTGTGCCCCGCTATTGTACGACACCCAAGCTTGAGTTTCCAATCACTCCGGGTGCGCTGTGACCTCTAAAAGTTGCAAAAAGAATATTTATATTGCAAACACTAACATAATGTGTTAGTGTTTGCAATATGAACATATCGGAAATTAATCATCAATCGCAGATAAAAAGAATTAAGGCGACTGAGTTAGCCTTATGGCTTTTATCGCGGGGAATACCATCAATAACTACTGATGAAATCGCCGCTTTGCTTGCTATACCAAAGAACCATGTTCCGCAACGCTTAATACCTCTGAAAAAAAGGGGAGAGATAGTATCGCTTGCAAAAGGTCTCTGGGCACCTGTACCACCCGAATATATTACATGGGGAGCTCCTCCGGCTATTGATATCATTGACGTTTTAATGAGTTACCTTAGTGCGGATTATTACGTGGGTTGGCTATCGGCCTCACAGCTACATGGAGCATCACATCATGCGCCCCAAGTTTTCCAAGTCGCCACTTCCCGTGCAATAAGAACAAAAAAGATTGGGCGTTCCGTACTACGGTTTTATCATAGAGAGCATATACATCTGGTTGAAACCGTAAAAAAAGAATCCAGAAACGGCGCAGTATCGGTATCGAGCAGGGAAACCACTATGCTTGATGTCGCTAGTGACATCAAGTATGTCGGTGGCATTGACAACGCTGCCAATCTCATCATCGAACTATGCGAAGCTTCGGATCCGAATCTTCGCGCAATAAATGCACTCTCTAAACACTATCCAGCTAGCGCGGTTCGCCGCCTTGGGTATCTAATGGAACGCTTTACTGATGTATCAGGACTGGAGCAGTTGAAGTCGAGCAGCGATACACAGAGTGTCACAACATCACTGCTTGATCCGCAATCAGCTAACGTCGGTACTGTAGACAAGCGCTGGAGGTTGAAAATCAATCGGGAGGTATCCCCTGACTTATGATTCCATATAGTATTATCACTGCTTGGGGTGTTTTACATCCTTGGCCTACAAGAGAGCAAATCGAGCAAGACATGCTATTGTCAAAAGCAATATGCGATATCTTCAATAATAAGGCGCTCGCCGATGAACTGGTTTTTCGCGGTGGCACTGCTTTGAACAAGTTGGTTTTGAGGGAGCCGTACCGATATAGCGAAGATTTGGATTTTGTTCGTACCAATCCGGGCGGTATAGGCGAGATAATGAAGGAGCTAACTGAGCTTGGAAAGGTGTCCGGTTATAAGGTAAAAACGAGAATGGGGCAATATCCAAAGGTTTATTGGTTAGCAAAAGCGCAGACTGGCATTGACTTAAGAATAAAAATCGAAATCAACACCTACGAGCGTTCATCGGCGCTCCCAATCATTACCATAAAGCACGCCGTTCAATCGGAGTGGTATTCAAGTGAAGCCGACATTCCCGTAATCCAATTTGAGGAAATAGCAGCGACTAAACTAAGGGCGTTGTTTCAGCGCTCGAAAGGCCGCGATCTCTTTGACCTCTGGCTTCTCACGACAGAAGTAGAAGTTGATACGTCTCTTGTGTGCGACGTATTCTCTGCGTACCGTCCACATGGATATACCGGGCAAAAGGCTATTGAAAACCTGGAATCAAAGCTAAAAAATGCCGGGTTCAGATCCGATATTTACAACTTGATATCAGAAAAAATGAATATATATAACCCGGATAATGCTGCCGAAGTCATTATCAATGCATATCTCGCAAATATCCGATGAATTTCAGCTAGTGTACGACATAGTCATACAGGTTTAAGCCGGCGATAATGCTCTGCTCGCGTGTATATAGGCCTCTTGGCATAAATCTGCCGCCGCTGCCGCTCATAATTCCGGCGGATTGCATCTGTCCCACCGCTTCTATTGCAAATCCGGCAATTAAGTCGATATCCGAATAATCCGCATTATGGCGGGGCAGCGGGACATTGAGCGCGACCGCGAGATTGGACAGCAAGGGTGCCGCCTCTTGTCGGGGTATTGTATCATCCGGCGAAAACCTGACGCCCGGCACGCGCCCGCTGACAATACCTAGGGCCGCCATCTTTTCCACATTTATATCTTCAGTATCTTCAAACCGCTGCCTGCCCGCGATTTCTCTGCCCATGGCGGTTTCATAAATAGCGACGGCAATGGCGCAAAATTCGGCGCGCGTCGCACCCTGAGTATAGCGCGCCTGCAACTGCGGTGGGACGATACCAAGGGAGATAGCCCTATGTAAATCATCTACCGCCCAGCCCGAGGCGCTGTCAAAGTTAGAATCGGAAGCAGGCGGAGGAACGTCAGCCGGAAGCGCAGGCGGAGTGGTTGGACGCTCAAGCCTGGGCGCCGGCCACCAGTAAAACTCTCTCCCGCCGGGAATATGAAATAGCCATTCCCCTTCCTGCGGAGAAAAGGAGTCCATTATTTTTACCGGTGTTATTGAGGCAAACCGCCCAAATTCAGAACCGCTGTCACCCCAACCCCACAGGCTTCCATCCCTCCTGTGCGCAAAAACAGCTCCTCCTCCTACAGAAAATGTAACAACGTCTTCAAGTATCCTCACCGGGCTATGGCGGTTTATGGTTGTGCCGTCTCCTACGCCGCCAACTGTATTATTGCCCCAAACCCACAAGCTTCCGTCAGATTTCAGCGCAGCCACTATACCGTTGCCTGTTTCTGCGGCAATTACGTCTTCCATTACTTTTGCGGGCGCGCGCCGGCTTGTTGTCGTTCCATCCCCAAGCTGGCCATGCCGGTTTCCGCCCCATGTCCACAAGCTGCCGTCATTTTTGAGGGCAATCATATAGTGTTCTTCAAAGGCATTATACTCTCCATATAAAAAATAGGTATATCTATGATAAAAGAAGTCATCAATTATTCTGACCGGGGCGTATGCGAAGTCTGCTGTTGTTTCGCCACCGAGAATGCCGTCCGGGTTTCGGCCCATCCCCCACAGGCTGCCGTCGTGCAGCCGCAAGAATATTTGGTAGTCCGTGAGATGGCCGTCTACGCTTATGCTATAGCCGTCTATTTCCTCATATGAAAACCATTCGCTGATAAGAATCTCAAACCAGTCCGGTGAATCGCCCGCGCTTTGGACAGGTAGCGCCGTCAGTGACGCAAGCATCATAAGCGTCAGAACAAGCAGTATCGCGCGTTTTCTCACATTCATAGACTTATCAAGCTGCTTTTTCATAGTCGTCTCCTCTTGTTTTGCTCATTTTTTCGCTTCCGTTCCGGTGCTCTGTGAGTGTCACCGCAGGTTCTTGAAAAACTCTGAAAGAAGCGCGGAGCATTCGCCGGCCAGTATGCCGCCCGTGATTTGGACCGAGTGGCCGTAGTTTTCCATGAATAGGTTTATGACGCTGCCGCATGAGCCTGTCTGCGCTTCCCGCGCTCCGTAAAATACTTTGCCGATTCGCGACATAATAACAGCCCCCGCGCACATTGGACAAGGCTCGAGGGTAACATACAGCGAGCAGCCGGACAGCCTCCAGTCGCCCACCGCTTTGCAGGCTTCGGTTATAGCTTCGATCTCCGCGTGCGCCGTCGCGCATTTTTCTTTTTCACGGCGGTTGCGTCCCCGGCCAACAACGCCGCCGCCGGGACCGGTAATGACACAGCCGACCGGCGCTTCGCCTTCCGACGCCGCTTCCCGCGCCAGGGCGAGGGCAAGCCGCATATAGTGTTCGTGGTCCTCAAAGATCATTTCTTATACTTGTCCCTTTTGAAGGTAAACTCACTCTTGAATATGGAAGCGACAGGCACCACGAACATCGCGATAAAGTTAGCGGCAAATCCGTTATTATACAGGTTCATGCCTCCGTTGATATCGCCGACGAAAACCGCGACGTTGACATGCAAAAACCCCGCAACGATTCCCCAAGGCCAACCGAACTTACCCGCTATGGGCGCAAGGCCGGAGGAAAACAGTGCCGGCATTAAGTATCTCGAATTTGACAGATCCCATCCGTTTGCCAATGCCGAAAGGATAGCTCCGAAAATCACGGGCGTCACATTTTTCATATGTTTGCCAAGAGCGCCAAAGCCCGTCATAGTGAGCACTCCCGCGAGGACCGGTCCGCTGAACTCCCCGTTCATAAGCAGCACAAGCGTAGTCGCGGAAGCGCACAGCGCCGCCATATTTATATAAATGCTGTTATGATATAACTCATAGTAGTCTGAGACCAACTCCCCCGAGTGGCCCTGTATTTTGAGAAATCCCGAAAGATTGCTTTTCAAACCCGTAAGGACTCCCGTTAGCAGCATAGCACCGGAAAAGAAGTACAAAAGAATCGCAAAAACAAGATTGTTGCCGGTGCTCCACAGACTCGCGGGGGTTATTTCAATCCCCAAGTTCCGAAACATCGTCGTGAGTAAGGTGGCGATCAGCCCGCCGGCAAAACCCATGCTGTACAGATTGAACCCGCCGTGGGACTTGGCGACCCCCGCTGAAACCGCAGGAAAAATAAAGCCTATAGCGAAGCCCAGCAAAACGCCCAAAGCTATTTCTATCGGCCAAGGCAGCGCACCCATGAAAGCCACTTCGCTGACAGTTGGACTCAGCGTTGCCACAAGCAGCGCGGAAAGATAATACTTTGAAAAAGGCTCTTTGCTGTATTTTGAAAACAGCCACACTCCAAAGGTCAGGGGGATCATATTAAATACGTTTTTGCCGAAAAACGCAAATCCGAGCGACATCCACAACGCCATGATATTCGCGCCATAGGGCTTGACGCCTGTTTGGAGAAGCATGAAAAGTGTCGCAAACCCAACTATGGAAACATTCATCAAGGCGCCGCCCAGCCCGCCCAGCTCAATGTAGTCGGTCGCCAGTATAGACGGTGAAGTAATGATAAGGGTAAACCCGCTCAATACCTCCGATGGTTGGGCCACAACAAAAGCGGAGATCATGAGCGTCAGGTTGACCCCCAACATGATTGTAAAAGGTAAATACTCACGCGTTCGCAGCTTAAGATACTTTTCAATATAGGGGATTATACACACATAATAATAGAAAAGCTAGTGGAATAACAAAAAAACGCAGAATTATTTACCAGTTTTCGGATACGTGTTCTAATGCGTTACAGCTCTAGGCCGGCAAACTCGCGACACTCGCGGCATCAGAAGGGGAGGGCAAAAATCCCGCCGATGCCGCGAGTGTCGCGAATTGAAATATCAACTTGTCAAAGAAAAAAACTACTCTACAGTGAACATTAACGCTCCGGTATCCAAAACGTCGCTTTCCTTAATGTGAACGCCGGTAATGGTACCCGCCCATGGGGTGACAATATCGGTTTCCATTTTCATGGCTTCCAGGATGCAAATAACCTGATTCTCTGTAACTTTGTCGCCCACGCTTACCTTAATTTGAAGAATATTGCCGGGCATTGGAGACTCTATTTTGTTTGCCATTGTGAACACCTCTTATTTTAATTTTTGGTAACTGCTCAGAACCGGTGAGGAATGCTGTTTATGTGCCCCGCCAAGCGTAGCCAAGGATGGCGGAGCGCGCGAATTGGCGCATGGACGCGCCATTGAGCTAAAAG
>Ga0099364_10015048_pt1 | contig 10228 bp, 11 predicted proteins | sample TergutTh196P3_FD_73070 | JGI IMG/M metagenome (GOLD analysis project Ga0099364, IMG submission 73070) | Microcerotermes parvus P3 segment gut microbial communities from Pointe-Noire, Republic of the Congo - Th196 P3 | ecosystem: Host-associated > Arthropoda: Insects > Digestive system > Gut ...
GCATCAGGAAGCAGTCTTGAAAATGTTATCAAAACCACTTGTTTTCTTACTGATTTGGGAAGTTTTCAAGAGTTTAATGCTGTTTATACAAAGTATTTCACTTCGCTTCCGGCACGCTCAACTGTAGAGGTTTCGGCACTGCCAAAGGGGGCATTAGTGGAAATTGAAGCGGTTGCGGTTGTGGTGGGTTAATCCACAGTATCCGACAACTGAGTAGAAAGATACCGTTCACCCGAATCAGGCAGTATAGTTACAATAGTTTTACCTTTATTTTCAGCCTTAGCGGCAATTTGTAAAGCTGCCCAAACCGCTGCTCCTGAGGATATACCTGCAAGTACACCTTCTTCACGACCTAATTTTTTAGCTGTGTTGAAGGCATCCTCATTTGTTACGCAAATGATCTCATCAATTATCGAACGATTGAGGATTTTTGGCACAAAACCTGCACCAATTCCCTGTATGCGATGAGGACCCGGTTTGCCGCCTGAAAGTACCGGAGACGCATCGGGTTCTACTGCGACTATTTTTACAGTAGGTTTACGTTGTTTTAACACTTCACCTACACCTGTGATGGTTCCTCCTGTGCCTACGCCTGCTACAAAAATATCAACTTCACCATTGGTGTCTTGCCAGATTTCTTCTGCGGTGGTGATTCTGTGAATCTGAGGGTTTGCAGGATTCTCAAATTGCATAGGCATAAAACTTCCTGAAATTTGCGCTGTAAGTTCCTTTGCCTTTTTTACTGCACCTGTCATGCCATCACTGCCCGGAGTTAGAACTAAATCTGCACCAAGCATTTTTACTAATTTGCGGCGTTCTATGGACATGGTTTCTGGCATAACGAGTATGAGTTTGTATCCCATAGCAGAGCAGGCATAAGCAAGCCCTATGCCTGTGTTACCGCTGGTGGGCTCTATAACCACACCGCCGTCTTTGAGTTTTCCATCACACCGTGCCGCTTCAAGCATTGCAGCTCCTATGCGGCACTTGACGCTGCCTGCCGGATTGAAGGCTTCCAATTTGCCAAGCAAAATTCCGTGTAGTCCCATGGATATCTTTGGTAAACGCACAAGCGGCGTTGCTCCAATTACTTGGGTAATATTATTGTAAGTTGTTGAACGAAAAGTATTTAAATTATTCATATTGAGTACTCACTTTCATGGTTAATATCGTATTTGAAAAGCGATGTTATTCGCTGTTTGAGTTTTAAAAGTTCAGGGTCGCTTCGACGACGCGGACGTGCTGTATCAACAGTAAACTTATTGCGTATAGTGCCGGGATTAGGTGAGAACACCACAATTTCATCCGAGAGATACAATGCCTCATCGGTATCGTGAGTAACCAACACTATAGTAATACCCGTCTCACTCCATAGGCTCAAAAGGTCATCTTGCAGACGCTCGCGGGTTAAAGCATCTACCGCCGCAAATGGTTCATCCATTAAAATTATACGCGGCTGTACTGCCAGTGCACGGGCAAGAGCCAGCCTCTGCCTCATCCCTCCTGAAAGCTGAGAAGGGTATTTGCGTAGTGAATCGGCAAGTCCTGTTTTTTTTAGGTAAACAAGAGCTTCAGCTTCACGTTTGCTGCGTGCAATGCCTCGCAATTTTAAAGTAAACATTACATTCTGTAATACGGTCATCCATGGGAACACGGCATAGTCTTGAAAGATCATTGCAATATCATGTTTGGGACGGTTTCTAAACATATCATTTGCTAAGGGTGATAAAAATTTATATTTGCGCTTATACTCTTCCATTTCTTTTCGCGTGGATGGTAAAGGTTCTAAAACCTGTACTCCATCAATGTATACGCTTCCTTCTGTGGGAGCTTGTAAACCTCCCAGAATTTCCAGAAACGTAGATTTTCCGCAGCCTGATGGTCCGAGCAAACTCACTATTTTACCATCCTCAATAATAAGCGACACAGAAAGCACGGCGGTGATACCATCGGCAGTACGATCTTTATTAACAATGGAAAAAAACTTACTGATATTACGTGCCTCAATCATTTAACACCTCGTTTAACTAACGTACTTTCCACACGGCTAATTTTTGTTCGATAAACTTCAAAACTTCTATTAGAAACCAGCCTATAATTCCAAGTGTGACCATGCACACCACCATTTTAGAAATTTGAAAATAATCTTTGGCTTCATTTAGCACATAACCTATTCCTGTTCGTCCGCCATACATTTCGGCAATGACGAGCATTACAAGCCCTATAGCTACACCGGTCTTTATGCTCATGATTATTGCTCCCAGCGAGTGCCAAAAATATACACGTAAGATAAGCGTAAGTTCACTTGCTCCAAACACGCGGGCACTTGCAAGATAACGCGGCTCGGTATCTTTAACCGCCTGATAGGTATTGAATAAAATCGGATAAAATGCTCCCAAGAAGATCAAGAATGTTTGCATTGGAAGCCCTATGCCAAAGATAATGATTGTAATGGGAACCCATGCAGGAGGCGGTATTGGGGATAAAAGTTGAAACAGAGGCAGTGTGCGTTTTCTGACGGCAATGTTCCATCCCATTAGTGTTCCAATTGGAACAGCGGTGAGAATTGCAATTGATAATCCAAGAGAAAACTTGATCATACTGTTTGCTATATCTTTGAGAAAATTTTGTTTGGTAAGCATTTCCCAAAATGTTATAGCCACCTCGCTAATTGGCGGTATAAGCGTGCGCGGCACAATGTCAAGCCGCGGCAACAGTTCCCACAATCCAAGTAGTGGAATAAACACCATAAGGAACTCAGGCGAAAAAATATTCAAAGCAGCACCTTTAAAAAAATAGCCAAGTTCACGTAATGCCAACAGGAAAGTGCTTCGAGTACCTCTTGTTTCATATTTATTCATTGTCAATGTCCTTATGGCGATTATCCTGATGGTGCTTTGCAGCTTCAAGAAAAAATTTTATCAGTTCATCATTTGCAAGAGAAAATTCCGGTGTGGGCTGCTCTTGCAGTATTTCAAACGGAATAACTGTGTTTTCGGCAACGGCACGACGAAGTTGGTCAGGTGAAAGTTTTTGCGTTGATAGCAGAGCATCTACAAATGGCTTTACTGCATCTCTTTTGTTTCGGTGTGACAGTAAGACAAGCGCGGCTTGCTCTATAATTGCCGGGCAGCATTCATCTCCCGGTTCTACCTCCCAATTTTGATATAAGATGGGATGCCCCTTTTGCAAGGCAACCACAGAGTATGAGCCTTTAATTATAGCGGCATCCACCGCTCTTGCTTCCAGTGCCGGGATCATGGCGTCAAATGTCATGTATTGATATTTAATGTCGGATATATCTGCCCCAAGACGCTTAGCATCAGCAATGAATTTTTCAAGCAGAACACATCCCGATGCAGAGACAGCAACATTTAGTCCACTAAGCTCATGCAAGCGAACATTCAGTCCTCTCCTCAAGACAACTGTTGCACCAAAGGGATATGTAATCTTGCCTACAACAGTTAGTCGATTAAAACCATTTAACGCTGCAAAAGCAGCTAACTTATCGGTTTCTACAAATCCTGCATCTAATGTTCCCGATAGCAGTGCATATGCAATGTCAGATGATGAACGGAAATGTTGAATATCCGGTCTTTTGAAAGAGTTTGCTGCTAAATTACCTTGAGCGGCGTACACAGCAGCGGAAAGATATCCACCGCTGTGTCCAATCTTTATTTGTGAATCATCTTTTCCGCAGGCGATAAGAATCAAAGCCATTGAAAAAAACAAGAAAAACAAGGTGAAGATAAATGTCGTTTTCTTTACCATGTTATCCCTTTAAATTGATTTGCAAACATTCTATTGCCGGGATTTTCTTTGATGTTTTCAAGAGCAATAAGTTCATTGCCCAGCTTTATTAAGCCGTCAACCTCAAGTTTAGTTCCAAAAAGTAATCGATGATTGCCATGGATAATTGCCGGAGCCGGAGCCCCTGTGTAATCGATGGCAATTTTTACTATATTATCTGCTGTAGAATTAGAAAGAATTATAGCGTTGGCTTCATCAATTGCGTTGATAAACTCTTTAAGTTGTTTAGCATTATTTGAGAGCGTCCTATTGCTTGCGTTAATTGTACGGCATGGTATGTTTGAAGAGACCTCTCGAAATAGTACCTTGTATCCTGCGAGTTCGGCAATGCTTGCCTGCGGTTCTTCCAATATTGCGCCGTCAACTCTGCCGGCTTGCAGCGCTGTAATAGCCGGACCCCCTGCCAAACGTTGAAGATTGAAAGCTGCTCCTGCTGAACGGGCAGCAATAGTCAACGAGATAACAGCTTCGCAAGTTGGCGAAATGCCGGCAATATCCTTGCCGTGTAAATCGGATAGTTTGCTTATTGGTGAATTTTGTGGAACCACCAGTACGCTTGTACACGGTTTTTTTACCTGTGCGATAGTTCTAATAGGTGCACCATTGGCAATAGCAGCAATGGCGACAGTTGGACATGTCCAAAATACATCTGCCCCGCCAGAAACTACCAAGTCACGCGCCGCCGCATTATCGTCAACAGGGATAATTTGCACATCGAGCCCGCGTTTTTCAAACAACCCTAACTCTTTGGCAACATAGAGGTTTAGGTGATGAGTGGTTTTTGCATCTGCCACGACTATTCGTGTTACCCCTTCATTTTGCTTAGGTTTACATCCTGTAGAATAAACAAGCAAAAGAGCAAGAGCGCCGGCTATTAAGATAAAAATCTTATTTGTTTTGGTTTTGTTAGTCATAATAAAATCTCCTAATTTTTAGAATATGCATATATCATATATGTTTAGTAGGATATATCTCAAAACAAATAAAATTTGTCAATAGTTTGAGGATATAAATTGAAAAAAATTTAAAAAAAAGTGAAAAAAATTGAAAAATTAGACTAATAGCCGGTCGGACTATTAGTCTAATCGATTTATCTTATTAGAATCTAATTTCAGTTTTTAGTGAAACGGCCATATCGGCATCGGTATCACCTGTTTTTGAATATGTTCCCCAAAGTGCAAATTGAACATTGCTGTTAAACTGATAACCCGGACCAACTGCAAAAGTAGTGGTGTCGCCAACAGTATCATCATCCCGAGCAATATAACCGACTCTTCCATTGAGGGTAAAAGGTAGTCCAATGAGGTCTTTAAAACCCACATTTACCCAGCCATCAACAAATAATGCGTTTGCATTTTGTGCTCTTTTAACATCATCATCAGTCAAAGTAACATTTACTCCGGCTTTATAAAGTTTATCAGACCATGCTATGCCGCCGCCAAAAAAAGAATCTGCCGATCCTTTATCAAATTTCTCATATGTATAAAAAAGATTTATATACAATTGTTCTATAGGAGTTATTGATAAAAGTCCATTGAATTCTTTTCCGCTGTAGGGTTCATTTGCTTGTCGAATAGTGCCAAATCCTTCGCCATTAAGAAGTGATAAGTTTAGTGTAGCCAGCTTAAAGAAATTAAACTCTACTAAAGCCCCTAAATCAGCTGAATTTTGCATACCATTAAGATCCAATTGAGTTCTGGATAACCATCTCATCCCAGCCAATCTGTTAAGTAAACCATCTATAGGATGATCCATTATTCCAAATTGTGCTCTTGCTCCAATATCACCAAAACTGTCCTTATATTCAACAGCAGCCCATCTGATAAAAGGTATACCTCTGGGGGTACCGGTTGCTTCTGCCGTTCCTTGAACAATATCGGTGGTTACCCTCATTGACCAATTATCACCCAATGATTTTTGGAAATTAAGCCAAACGCGTTCAAGATCATATCCATGTTTTCCCTTATTGGGCGTATTTTGACGAGCATCAACATCAGAGAGATTAACGTAATAGCTGCCAAAAATTACTCCTGAGACATCCACAGGCAGTTTTGGCGCATCTTGCGCAAATGCCATTGTTGCAACTAATAAAAATGGCATAATAGTTAGAATTTTGAATTTCATTATAATTCTCCTAAATTTTATAAATTTTAGACTTCAGCGAAGTCGTTTACACGCATTGCCTACGTGTTTAGTAGGATATATTTTAAGACAAATAAATTTTGTCAATGGTTCTTATGATAAAAATCGGAAAAAAATTGAAAATAAGTAAAATTTTTTGCTAATTTAAAAATATAAACTGAAAAAACTTGAAAATAAGTAAAATTTGCCAATAGTTTAAGTATATAAATCGAAAAAAGGCTTGAAAACATAGAATACATATAGTATATTAGGGTAAAATATATCTAAAATATATAAGGTAAAATTTATGAAAATATCAACAAAAGGACGATATTCACTTCGTATGCTATTATATTTGGCTGAACATAAACATGAAGGGTTTATTTCATTAAAAGATATATCTGAAAGTCAAGACATCTCAAAAAAATACCTTGAACAGCTTGTTGCTTTGCTAAGCCGTCCTGATATTTTGCGTACAAACCGTGGCAACAAGGGCGGGTATATGTTGGCTAAAGATCCGAGTGAGTATACTGTGGGTCAAATTTTAAGGATTACTGAAAGAGGGCTGCATCCGGTTGCCTGTCTTGAAGATGAGCCAAACCAGTGCAAGCGTAGTGGTTTTTGTAAAACTTTACCTATTTGGAAAGGTTTACAAGATGTAATTGATGAGTATCTTGATGGCATTACTCTTCAGGATATTTTAGATAGCTGCAACAACGCCGAAATGGAGTTTATGATATAATAAAAGTTTAACTTGACAAAATACTCAAAAAAAGATAGATTCATAAACATAATAATTTGGAGAAATTAAAATGCGTAAACTTATTCTGTTTTTTGTAGTTTTACTATTTATCTGCAATGGTATGGTTGTATATGCTAATCAATCTACCGGTAAACAATCAAACAACAATTTTACTTTGGGAGCCGGTTTTGTATGGACGAATAATCCTGAATTATTAGGAGGATATTTTGATTTTGGTATTGTTTTGTATAAAAATATTTTGTATATACAAAACAGTATTGTATTACGCGGAGGCGGTCTTAAATTAGATGATGGGGATGATTATAGCGTATTTACTTTATCTGATAAAATTATTTTCGGACGTAATACCAGATCTCCATTAAAAATATATACATATATTGAAGGTGGATTAGGTGTGTTTGGAAATCAATCAAAGGGATTTTTCAAAAGTCCATACGTTTACACGTTTGGTTTTGGCGGAGGCGGAGAACTCAGTTCTGAGGATTTTGGCGGATTATTTTTTGAAGTTGGATATATTGGACAGCAAACTAATTTAAACTATTTGGTAAGTGGAATAATAATTCAATCAGGTTGGAAAATATTTTTCTGATATGTGCTTTGTAGTTAACTTTAAAAATAAATAAAAAATAAAACAAAGAGGAAACATAATGCTTAAAGCAGTTGACTTTAAAGAAGAGAACAAAAACTTGTATTTTCCCAAAACTGAACCCGTGCTAATAGACATTCCTGCAATGCAGTTTGTTGCAATTGAAGGGAAGGGAAACCCCAATGATGAAGATGGTGAATATCAAGAGGCACTCAAAGTATTGTATGGTATACAATATGCAATAAAAATGAGTAAAAAAGGTACCCATATACCAAATGGATATTTTGATTATGTTGTTCCGCCTCTTGAGGGCTTATGGTGGATAGATGGAAATGAAACATTTTCTTCAAAATCTAAATACAATTGGATTTCGCTTATACGTTTGCCTGAATTTGTAACAAAAGATGTATTCAAATGGGCTTGCGAAGAGGCTTCTAAAAAGAAAAAGATAGATGTCTCAAAAGCACAACTTCTAAAAATAATAGAGGGCTTGTGTGTTCAGTGTATGCACATAGGCTCATACGATGATGAACCAAGAACACTTAAACTGATTGATGATTTTATCGAAGCAAACAGTTTAAAAAATGACTTAAATGATAAGAGAAGGCATCATGAAATTTATTTAAATGATCCCAGAAAAACAGAAGCCTCAAAATTAAAGACGGTATTGAGGATACCCGTAAAAAAATAAGCAGACTGCATTAGGTATAATTTTTTTTATTGACATTATGCCGTTCGTAATGTATATTATATTGTATGATATTATCTCGAAGAAATTTTATTAAAGTTTGTCTCACAACTGCAGGTGTCATGGCGTTTGGGGGTTGGATTTTTCGCAATTTTCGGTTAGGCTCATCGGCAGTAGATAATTCGTCGATAAAGAGCGGTGCAACAAGTGTACCCCAAAGAGGAGACGTGTACAGACCAAGGTATCTTGAACTTGCGAAGAGTGGTGAACTTGAACGCCGCGAGCGTGAACTATGGAAAAAGATGGAACGCTGTTCTCTTTGCCCGCGTATGTGCGGTACTAACCGTATGGCCGGAAGAAAGGGTATTTGCAGTGCCGATAATACTTTCAAAGTAGCTTCTCATGGACCTCATTTTGGTGAAGAACGACCGCTTGTAGGACAAAATGGCTCGGGAACTATTTTCTTCTCTAATTGCAACTTGCTATGTGTTTCCTGCTTGAATTGGCAAATCAATCATCTTGGAGAGGGGAGACAGGTCACATCTGCCCAGCTTGCCGACATGATGCTTACTCTCCAACGCAGGGGTTGCCATAACATTAATTTAGTTACTCCTTCGCATATAGTGCCTCACGCTGTTACTGCACTTAGGCTTGCCATAGACAAGGGCTTAAATATACCATTGCTCTATAATTGCAGCGGTTACGAATCGCTGGAGGTAATTCAGCTATTGGACGGAATTGTTGATATTTATATGCCCGACTTCAAATATCAAGACAGTAAATTGGCAGCTCGCTTTTCACAAGGTGCACCTGATTATGTACGCCACACTTCTGCTGCGATCAAAGAGATGCACAGGCAGGTTGGAACGCTTAGTCAAGTTAACGGCGTCGCTCATCGTGGACTTCTAATTCGTCACTTGGTTTTACCTGAAAACTTGGCTGCTACAGATGTGTTTGCTCGCTGGGTGGTATCCGAACTTGGAGCCGACACTCATGTCAACATTATGAGCCAGTATAGACCTATATTTCGAGCACAAGAATATCCGCCATTGGATCGCAGGTTAATTTCGGGAGAATTTGAACAGGCAATGCGTTGGGCAAGAGAAGCCGGCTTGCGAAACTTTCATTAATTTGGTTATCCATATATATTCTGAAATATAAAATAAATGTAGAGATAATATGTTCAATTTATGAAAACGAAGAGCATTGAAGAAAGTATCATTGTTGCAATGGAAACTGATGATACAGGTATTGTAAAATATTTGCCTTATATTTTACAGGATTTTTGGGAAATTGGAACATCACCTGAATTAATAATTGAGATAGTTAAAAAGCATAAGCATGATTATTCAAATCTTAGTGTATTAGATTTGGGTTCAGGTAAGGGAGCTGTTTCCATTAAATTGGCAGCAGAACTAAAATGTAAATGTCATGGAATAGATGCAATAGAAGATTTTATTGTATTTTCTAATAATAAATCTAAAGAATATTCTGTTAGCAATATTTGCTCTTTTGAAAGAAATGATATACGAACGAGAATAAAAACATTAGGGAAATATGATATTATTATATTGGGGGCAATAGGACCCATTTTGGGAGATTATTATGATACTTTATCACAATTAGCATCTCACATAAATAATAATGGCATAATAATTATAAATGATGCTTATGTTGAAGACGGTTATAATACCGATTATCCAAATATTTTTCAAAAAAGCAATTTGATAAAGCAAATAAAAAAAACCGGAATGGAAATAATTGATAGTATAACAGACGAAAAAATACCGAATCAAAAAGATGAACATGATAAGGAATTTAAAAATTTAGAAAAAAGATGCTTGGAATTGACAGAAAAATATCCTAAAGAGAAAAACATTTTTTTGAAGTTTGCACAAACACAAAAAATTTTATACGAAAAATTAGACAATGAAATAACTTCGGTAGTGTTTGTGATAAAGAATTTGAAATAACTATAAAAAATACTTGAATAGATATTTAGAATGTGCATATTTGTGCATATTGTAGCACAAGAGGATATTTAATGAATCCAAATGTTTTTAATAATTCAGGTGCAGTCAAAGATTTATTTGAGACTCTCAGAGTTAAATCAATCCATAGGTTTAATTCTATTGATGAAATGATAGATTTTAAAAAAAATTATAATAACGAAATTGAAAAAAATAAAAAGAAAATAGCAATCGAAATTCTTGAAGATATAAAAAATTTGACAAATGAGAATGAAAGTCTTCGCGATGAA
>Ga0099364_10015049_pt1 | contig 10227 bp, 5 predicted proteins | sample TergutTh196P3_FD_73070 | JGI IMG/M metagenome (GOLD analysis project Ga0099364, IMG submission 73070) | Microcerotermes parvus P3 segment gut microbial communities from Pointe-Noire, Republic of the Congo - Th196 P3 | ecosystem: Host-associated > Arthropoda: Insects > Digestive system > Gut ...
TCCGCCGTCAAATCCGACCAAAATCGAGAAAGGTCCGGTAATAAGTTGTCCGGCAAAAGCGGTTCGCAGATATTCATACTTCTCTCTTTCTTCGCACGACATCTGCTCAATCGTCTGCCAGAAAGGTGCGGCGGTAACTGCGGCGATTTCATCGAAAGTAAGCCCGGTCTTACGATGCAGATAATCGATAATGTAGGTGATTACCTCGGTATCGGTTTGAAGGGTACACTTGTATCCGTACATTTCGATTGCACGCCGATTAGCATCGTAGGATGAAATCTCACCGTTATGAACCACCGAATAATCCAGCAACGAAAACGGATGCGCCCCGCCCCACCAACCCGGTGTATTCGTCGGATAACGTCCGTGGGCGGTAAAACAGTATCCCTCATACTCCTCAAGCCGATAAAAGCGACCGACTTCTTCCGGATAACCTACCGCTTTGAACACCCCCATGTTTTTTCCGCTTGAAAAGACATACGCACCGTCAATCCGGGTGTTGATTTTGAAGACACTCTTAACGGTATATTCCCTCTCATCAAGCTGACTCTCCGCAAGTTTCGTGGGGAGTGGTGCGACAAAGTACCGCCAAATCAAAGGTGAATCGGTAATACCTTTAACCTGACGCGTCGGAATTTTCGACAGATTGATTATATCAAAATGCTTTTCGACAAACGCCTCGGTCTCGGTTTTAGCCGCCGCCGACTCGTAAAATATATGTAACGCATAATAGTCCTTGTATTCGGGGTAGATTCCGTACGCCGCGAATCCGCCGCCAAGACCGTTTGAACGGTCGTGCATTACCGCTATTGATTCTATAATTGCATCTCCGCACATACGTTCGCCTGATTTACTGAAGATTCCCGAAATAGCACATCCCGACGGTATCCTGACTTCGCCTTCACGCAATCCGCGCTGAACTGTCTGCATAACTCTTATTCCTCCCATTTTCAATGTAAGGTAACACCGCAGTGCAAGCCCTGCACCCCTCGCCCTGCGGGAGTGAGAGCCGCCCCAAGGGGCGGGGTATTACATCCTTACTTTCAATAAAAAAAGGCACTGCGGACATAGTCCACAGCGCCTTTGCTGTTTTTCACATATACAGTATATCACAGTCTCGGGGATTTGTCAACAGCTTTTTTCAAAAAAGAGCGATTTTTTTTCAAGCACCCCGAAAACTGTCCGCAACCGCCTTCGCGACCGCCGCCGCTACTCCCTTATCCGTCAGACACGGCATGATGTATTCACACGAGAGCAGACTTTCGTCCACATAATCGGCGATTGCATATGCCGCCGCGACCTTCATCTTCTCGCTGATTGCTTTAGCGCGAACGTCCAACGCACCGCGGAACACACCCGGAAAAGCAAGCGCATTGTTAATCTGATTAGGAAAATCGCTTCGACCGGTCCCCACGATTCGCGCCCCGCCCGCCTTCGCCGCATCCGGCAGAATTTCCGGCAGAGGATTCGCCATGGGAAAAACAATTGAATCGTGAGCCATACCCGCCACCATTTCAGTAGTCACGCAATTAGGTGCGGAAAGCCCTATAAAAACATCAGCTCCTCTCATTGCATCGGCGAGGGTACCGCTTACTTTTCGCGGATTAGTCAGTGCTGCTATGTCAATTTGCGCTTGAGAAAGTCCCTGCTTTTCGGACAAAATCCCCGCTCGCTCACAAAGAATTATGTCATTCACACCGGAATCCCCCAACAGCTTTGCCACTGCGATTCCCGCTGCACCCGCCCCGTTTATGACTACCGAGATTTCACTCAATTTCTTCCCGACTATGCGTAACGAATTCACCACCGCCGCAAGAACAACTATAGCAGTCCCATGCTGGTCATCGTGAAACACGGGAATGTCGCAACATTCCTTCAATCGGCGTTCGATTTCGAAGCAACGCGGCGCAGATATGTCTTCGAGGTTTATTCCCCCGAAACTCCCGCACAGCAGACGTACCGTATTCACAATTTCATCAACGTCCTTGGAACGTATGCACAACGGAATCGCATCAACCCCGCCGAGTTCCTTAAACAGAACCGCTTTTCCCTCCATAACCGGCATTGCCGCTTCCGGTCCGATATCACCCAACCCGAGAACAGCCGTTCCGTCGGTTACAATAGCCACCGTATCTGCACGGCGGGTCAACTCATAACTTTGAGCGACATCTTCGTGAATCGCAAGACAAGGTTCAGCCACCCCCGGGGTGTAGACGAGCGACAGTTCTTCTTTTGTATTAACCGGGACTCTGCTGACCATCTCGATTTTCCCGCGCCATTCGTAATGCTTCTTCAACGCATGAGAATCGTTTTTATACTCTTCAACTCCGAAAATCGCGCCCTTCGTCACTCCGCTATCTTCTCTATCTTCTCTATCTTCTTTCATAAATGCACCCTCCTTGTGAATCAATTGCGACCACCAACGGCAAATCCCGAACCTGCAATCGGTAGACGGCTTCGGTATCTAAATCGTCAAATGTAACCAACTCCGACTTTTCGACGCACTGCGAAATCAAAGCCCCCGTTCCGCCGACCGCCGACAAATAAACCCCTCCGAATTTACATATAGCCTCGATAACAGCGGAACTGCGTTCACCCTTGCCAACCATCACCTTGAGACCGGATTCTATAAGCTGCGGAGCATATGAATCCATTCTGCGGGCGGTAGTCGGCCCTACCGAACCTATAACACGACCCGGCGGCGCAGGACACGGCCCGGCATAGTAAACGACCTGCCCGTCAAATTCAAACGGAGGTAGCTCACCCTTATCTAGAAGCGCGGTTATTCGCTTATGTGCCGCATCTCGTGCTGTGAACACGTCACCCGACAGCAGAACACGTTCCCCGGCGCGAAGGCTCACGATTGTCTCGTCCCTTAATGGGGTCGATATGTGTTTTACCATAAACCCTCCCCTTAAATCCTACACCGTGCATGCCGACTTGCGTGGCAACCGATGTTTACCGCAACGGGAAGCCCCGCTATATGTGTAGGATAAGTAAGTACCTTAACCGAAAGTGCGGTCGTCTCCCCGCCGAATCCCGCCGCACCGATTCCGAGAGCGTTGATTCGTTCCAAAAGACGGGTCTCCATTGATTCATGTTGCGAAAGCGAATCATCGCGCTTACACAACAATGCCTGTTTCGCTAACAGTGCGGCTTTCTCTATAGTGCCGCCGATTCCCACACCGACTATAATCGGCGGACAGGGATTCGCCCCGGCTTTGCGCACACACTCGACCGCAAAATCTTCAACACCGGAAATCCCGTCAGAAGGATTGAGCATAATAACAGCACTCATATTCTCACTTCCGAACCCTTTCGGTGCGACGGTTATAAGCAACTCTCCCCCCGGCACGAAATCATAATGTATAACAGCGGGGGTGTTGTCACCTGTGTTTATGCGATTAAGCGGGTCTGCAACCACACTGTTCCTGAAAAAACCTTCCTTGTAGCCTTTGCGAACCCCCGCATTTATTGCCTCAGAAATATTTCCGTTTACGTGGACTTCGGTACCGATTTCAACAAACACAACCGCCATTCCCGTATCTTGGCAAAGCGGAAGATTTTCTCGTTTTGCCACGTCGGCATTCTTGAGGATTGAATCCAACGCAAATTGCGCAAGCGGCGAAGTCTCACGCAGACGAGCTGCAACGAGTCCCTCATGAATATCCTTGTCGGGATAAATGTTAGATTCAATACACATTTTCGCCACGGCTTCGATAATCTGCTCTTGTTCAATAATACGCATCCGGATTTCTCCCTCTCCCTTTTGTTGTTGCAAGTCTTACTCTCCAGAAATCATATCACGTTTCGGCTGATTTGTCAAGTTTTTTGAAGCAACTCCAACAGTAGACGTTTAGCGATTTCGGGGTTTCCCGAACCGGCGAGCTGCTTCATAACCTGCCCCATAAGAAACCCGAACGCTTTAGTCTTGCCGTTATGATAATCTTCCACCGCACCGGGATTAGCATCTATAACCGATTGTGCTTTTTCGGCGATTAGCGTGTCATCCGAAAGCATTTCAAGTTGATTTTCCGCAATATAATCGGCAGGTTCGGCATTAGAAACGAAAACCGCTTCGGTTGCCTGCTTAAGTGCGTCCCGATTAATTTTACCGCCCTCCACTTGACGAATCAGATAAGAAAGTTTAGACGGGTCAAGCTTCAAATCTTCGGGGAGGGTGTTGGTAGTGTTCATCAGGCGCATGACTTCACCGAGTAACAACCGCGCCGACTCAATCGGGCTTCCGCTCTCTCGCGTAACCGCCTCAAACAAATCCGAGATGTTTTTGTGTTCTGTAAGAATCGCCGCTTCTGCCGCCGAAAGCTTATATTCGCCGATATAGCGTTCTCTCTTCAGGTGTGCGAGTTCCGGCAGGTTTGCACGGATTCGTTCCAGCCATTCCTCGTCAATTTCAAGCGGAAGAAGGTCAGGTTCGGGAAAGTAACGATAATCCTGAGCATCTTCTTTGGAACGCATTCCGTGGGATTCACCTTTCTCGTCATCCCAACGGCGGGTTTCCTGGATTACCGTCCCGCCACTTTCGATGAGTTCTATTTGTCGTTGTGATTCATACTCAATTGCGCGTGATATTGCCTTGAACGAGTTCAGATTCTTCATCTCGGTGCGAACCCCGTACTCCTCCGGTTCGCCCGACTCACCGAATCTCCGTCTTACCGAAAGATTCACATCAGCACGAAGTGAACCCTCCTGCATTTTACAGTCACAGATTTCAAGATACTTGAGAATTTCACGCAGCTTCTCCAAATAAGCGTTCACTTCGTCGGCGTTGCGAAAATCAGGTTGAGTTACTATTTCCAAAAGCGGAACACCGCAACGATTGAAATCCATGTAGGTCTCTCCACCCTCATGAATGAGTTTCCCGGCATCTTCCTCCATGTGAATCTCACGAATGGTAATGGTTTTCATACCGGAATCACTTTCTATTTCAAGGCTTCCGTCACGGCAAATCGGCAAATACAACTGAGAAACTTGATAAGCTTTCGGTAAATCGGGATAGAAGTAATTCTTTCGGTCGAATTTACAACGGCGGGTAATCTCACAATTCAGTGCGAGACCCAGCCGTACCGCATAGTCAATCACAGCACGATTAAGCCGCGGAAGTGTACCGGGCATTCCCGCGCAGACCGGGCAGACACGAGTGTTGGGTTCCCCCCCGAACTCGGTCGAACAACCACAAAAGATTTTCGAGCCGGTAGATAACTCGGCATGAACTTCCAATCCAATCACTACTTCATACTTCATGTTTATGACCTTTCCCTTTCTGCCGCAAACTCTGTCGCAAGCATATTATGAAACCCGGTCCGTTGCTGATATACCCGCGCCGCTTTAATCAGCTTTAATTCACTGAACGAATCGCCGATTAACTGGAATCCCACCGGCAAGCCGTTTTCATCGAAACCGCACGGAAGCGACACAGCAGGAAGCCCGGCAAGATTAACCGACACGGTGTAAATGTCACCCATGTACATCTTCATCGGGTCGCTGATATTTTCACCTATTTTGTAGGCGGTGGTCGGAGCGACCGGCGAAATTATCAAATCGAAACGCTTGAACAACTCATCATACGCCGATTTAATCATTGCACGGGTCTGCAAGGCTTTTTTATAATACGAATCATAATAACCCGATGAGAGTACGAAAGAACCGAGCATGATTCTCCGCTTTACTTCCAGTCCGAAGCCTTCACTGCGAGAAAGTCGATACACTTCCGAGAGAGTGCGGGCAGACCCGCTCCTGTAACCATACTTTAGTCCGTCATAACGCGATAGATTAGAAGAAGCTTCGGCGCAGGCAATAATATAATAAGCATGAACCGTGTAGTCCATATAAGGCATAACAAACTCTTCAACAACTGCACCGGCTTGACCTAATTCCTCCGCCGCCTTCAAAACCGCTTCTTTGACTTGGCTTTCTATGCCTTTTTTGAAATAGTTTCGCGGTAATCCGATTCTTAATGACTTCAAACCATTCGATTCAGCAGATTTTTCGGGGAATTCAAACCCTTTATCGATAATACAAGTGCTGTCTTTTGAATCCGCACCGGAAATAATCGACAGAAGTGCGGCGCAATCGTCAATGTTCCTGCCGATTGTGCCGATTTGGTCGAGCGAAGATGCGTACGCAATCAATCCGTAGCGTGAAACTGCGCCGTAGGTGGGTTTAATTCCGGTGACTCCGCAAAAAGAGCAAGGTTGGCGAATACTTCCCCCGGTATCGGAACCGAGAGTAAGCGGGATTTCTCCCGCCGCAACCGCCGCTGCACTTCCCCCTGATGAACCGCCCGCCACGCGGGAAACGTCATACGGATTTTTAACCGCACCATACGCACCGGTCTCACTTGAACCGCCCATTGCGAATTCGTCCATGTTAAGTTTGCCTATTACAATCATCCCCGCTTGTTCTGCCTTTTCAACCGCCGTCGCACTAAAAATCGGCTTATACCCGGAGAGCATTTTTGAAGCGCAGGTGGTTTCTGTTCCCGCTGTGGATATGTTATCTTTCACCGCAATCGGCACCCCGACCAGCGGCGTTTGAACCTCGCCGCCGTCAATCCGTTTTTGAACCGTTGCCGCCTGTTTCAGTGCATATTCTTCATTCAGCGTGATAAATGCGTTATGTTTGTTTTGTTTCGCTGATTCTACATAGGCTGACACCGCCTCAACAACCGCGATTTCTTTTGACCTGATTGCCGCCGACAGTTCAAGCGCACTCATGTTGAAAATCTTCAAATTACGCAAAGTATTTCACCCCGCTTTCAAAAATAGGCAGAAATTTATTCCCGGGAATATTCCTCGCAACCAACTCACCATATCGCTCACTATGAGCCATCTTACCGAGAATCCGACCATCGGGACTGCAAATCCCTTCAATCGCAAAGTCAGAACCGTTCGGATTAAACTCTATATCCATAGAAGGCCGTCCATTATAATCGACATACTGAAAAACAATCTGCCCCTGCGACTTCATTTTATCAAGACAATCCTCCGAAGCAACAAACCGACCTTCCCCATGCGAAACAGGCTGAACATACAATTCACCCGGATTGCACAGCGAAAGCCACGGCGAATTCACCGAAGCAAGACGGGTCGTAACATAACGCGATTGATGACGACCGATTCGATTAAATGTCAAAGTGGGAGAATCGGACGTTTGCGGCAAAATTTCCCCATACGGAAGCAGTCCCAACTTAACCAACGCCTGGAATCCGTTGCATATACCCAGAATCAAACCGTCCCGCCGCCGGATTAAATCATGAACGGCATCGCTGAGTCGCGGATTACGAAACAAACTCACAATAAACTTCGCCGAACCATCGGGTTCGTCACCGCCGGAAAATCCCCCCGGCAGAATCAGCATCTGCGCCTCACGAATCGCCGATTCAAGTCTCACGACCGAATCTTCTAGCATTTGCGGAGTAAGATTCGCAATCCCTACGATTTTTGCTTCTCCCCCCGCACGATGAACCGCCGCCGCTGTATCGTATTCACAGTTCGTCCCCGGAAAAACCGGGATAACCGCCGTACACAGCCCCGATTTCAGGCGATTTCGCTGATTTTGCCGAAATGAGGGCGCGGATTGCCTAACCCCCGAAATCGTCGGTGCTTCTCCCGGCTGTTCGATTCGCGTGGGAAAGACCCCCTCAAGTGGGGCTTGCCAATCCGCATAAAGAACCTCCAACGGCATTTCATTCAAGAATGGTTTCTCTTGTGTGTATCCCAACAGGCGGAATCTCTCTAAATCTTCACATGATTCGAATATAATCGATGCGGCGGGAATATTCTCGGGAATCTCACCCGTAAATCCGAGCATGTTTCCGAACGCCATTTTCGCAATGCCATCCTTGCAGGAATTTGAACCGTTTTTAACGACTATAACCCATGCCGAAAAAATCTTCCCATCGCGAAGCAACCGCGAATACTCTCCCCATAACGAACGCAGGCGAGCATAATCAGGCATACCATCACAATCGAGCGGAGTTTCGAGCAAATAGACGGGATTCCCCGCCTGTTTGAATTCGGGACTAATCAATTCGGCGGCTTCGGCAACCCCAACCGCGAAAGAAATCAACGTGTCGGGAACATTTAACTCGTTATTATCTTCGGATTCCTCTTGTATTGCAAAAGTTCCCGACATGGAGTCTTTGCCGCCGATTGCCGCGATTTTCAAGCCCATCTGCGCCGAAAACGCACCGAGCATTGCCGCAAAAGGCTTTCCCCAACGGAGCGGTTCGTCATTCACCCGCGGAAAATATTCCTGCAAGGACAGATGTATACTGCCACTGTCGAGTGAAACCCCCGCCGCAATTAGCTTAGCCACCGAAGTCACGACCGAGAAAACCCCTCCGCCGAAAGGGTCAAAATCGGTTGTATAAGGTTCGAACCCATACGCCATGACCGATGCAGTAGTCGTACCCGAAACCGGTAAAAGCGATGCCATCACCTGCGTTTCGGTTGCGGCAAACTTCCCGCCGAACGGCATAAAAATACTCCCCGCACCAATTGAACTGTCGAAGCGTTCCACCAGACCTTTTTGTGAGCAATTCTGCAACTCCTCAAAAGATTCTAACGGGATTTCTGCAGTTTTATCGGTTAGATTAGGAACAATCACCGCTGCACATCTCACGGCACCGTTAGTATCGAGGAAATCCCTGTCTATGTCAACAATTTTTCGACCCTTCCACAACATCGTGAGTTTAGGTTCGGCAGTGATTTTCGCTACCACCGTAGCTTCGATATTTTCGGATTTTGCGTACTCTTTCAACGCTTCAACATCATTTGGCGAAACCACAACCGCCATTCTCTCCTGCGATTCGGATATTGCGATTTCCGTTCCGTTAAGTCCGTCATATTTCAACGGAAAAGCATCAAGATTGATTTCGACCCCGTCCGCAAGCTCACCGATTGCCACCGATGCCCCCCCCGCCCCGAAATCATTACAGCGTTTAATGAGCAATGTTACATCGGGATTGCGGAACAGCCTTTGCAGTTTACGTTCTTCCGGCGGATTGCCCTTCTGTACTTCAGCGGCACATTCCGAAACAGTGTCGCCACCGTGGGTCTTGGACGAACCCGTCGCACCCCCGATTCCGTCTCTGCCGGTTCTCCCCCCGAGAAGAATCACAACGTCATCCGGCAACGGACATTCCCGCCGAACCCACTCTGCCGGTGCCGCCCCTACCACCGCCCCCGCTTCCAGACGTTTTGCAGCATATCCGGGGTGGTAGAGTTCTTTGACATAGCCGGTTGCAAGCCCGATTTGATTTCCGTATGAGCTGAACCCATCAGCGGCAGAGGTCGTCAACTTGCGTTGAGGCAATTTCCCCGGGATAGTTTTCTCAATCGGAGTTCGCGGGTCTGCCGCCCCGGTGATTCTCATCGACTGATAGACATACCCCCGCCCCGAAAGCGGGTCACGAATCGCACCGCCTATACAGGTTGCCGCCCCCCCGAAAGGTTCGATTTCGGTGGGGTGATTATGGGTCTCATTTTTAAAGAAAAGCAACCAATCTTGCGACGCGGAATCGGCAAAGTTTGCCTTCACCCGAACCGTACAGGCATTGATTTCATCGGAAACATCCACCACAGGCGTTTCCAAAACTTTTCCGCCGATTGTGGCAATTCGCATAAGGGTCACGAGAGAATCCCCGTTAAGATTTCGAAAATGCTCGTACGCACGCTCAACCCGAGCGTCATAAATTTCCGCCGACTCAATCACCGTGTTAAACGTGCTGTGTCTGCAGTGGTCCGACCAGTAGGTATCAAGCACCCGCAATTCGGTAAGGGTTGGATTCCTGCCGATTTTCCCGAAATAATCGCGAATACAATCAAGGTCGGCAGACGACATGGCTAGTCCGTCAACGAATTCACTCAAATCGGCTATTTCAGGTATATCATCTCGATTTTGCTCACATTTTTGCGAAGCCGAAATCGTCAAAGTCTGAGGAATTTCGTGCGAACCCTCCCGACATTCAACGGGATTTATAAGATAGTCTTTCACCCGCACGAAATCACTGTCGTTTATACCGGAGAAGGCATAAATCACAGCGGTTCTGACAGTCGGGCGTTCCCCGCCGAGGAGCAATTGAATACACTGTTCGCATGAATCAGCCCGTACATCAAATTGCCCCGGCAGAGTCTCTACGCATAAGAACAACTTGTTCTGCAAATCCGGTAGAGTTTCGGTGAAGAACACGTCACACGCCGG
>Ga0099364_10015050_pt1 | contig 10227 bp, 8 predicted proteins | sample TergutTh196P3_FD_73070 | JGI IMG/M metagenome (GOLD analysis project Ga0099364, IMG submission 73070) | Microcerotermes parvus P3 segment gut microbial communities from Pointe-Noire, Republic of the Congo - Th196 P3 | ecosystem: Host-associated > Arthropoda: Insects > Digestive system > Gut ...
TAACGGCAATGTTCAAGGTAGGAAATATTGTCACCGCCCAGGGAATTGTTTATGATAACCACATCGTATCCGGCTTTGCACAAATGAATTTGAGCGCTGCTGAATATTTCGCCGAAGTGCGGATGCTTTAAACCTGAATAAAGTTCTTCGGAAAATAACATTCCGACTAACCATGATTTTTTTGTGGTCAATGATCTGGCTGCAATATTGGGCATGTAGCCCATTTCTTTTGCGGTATTCATTATTTTATCAACTGTTTTATTGTTTACGCCCGGATAAGAATTAAACGCCTTGGATACCGTAGCCGGCGAAAAACCGGAAGCTGCCGCCACATCATAAATAGTTATCATTATGGATAAACCGTATTATTTATGATACCTTATTCCGGAATATATTCAAAGCTGTAAAAATCGGCCCAGGCGGTTTTATCGTGCATATCTACGCAGCACATTCCGACAAATGCCCCTGTAAAACCCAGAGGGTTTGCATAATCATCTGAGAGTGTACTAACGTCAATCTTGTGTGGTATTTCTGTATAAATAGACCCATCGGCAGAGTACGAAAATATCCCGATCCTTCTTCTCACAGTCAGTTTCATATATATTGTATCCATAGTTAACTGCATTTCAATTTCAACAGGGATGGAAAATTTTTTACTGTTCGAGCACAAAAGTCCAATAGAACTTTTACCCTCCGTCTTGTTATGCGAAACACGCAGGAAATAATGAGTATCTTCATCGTAACGGTACATAAGCCCGGCCATCTGCTGGAAGCTCTTTCCATGCAGCTTTAAAGATGTGGACGCTGAAAAGTTAAATTCCTCTTGCCTGCGTGCCAAGAGCCCTTGCCCAAAATTGCAGCATGGCGAATTGCCGCCCCATAATCTTAGTACATTGTTTTTCTCTATCGAGTACTTTGGTGCTGAACGCACAGACATAAAATCCGCATTAAAAGCCGGGGAGCTAAAATCATAAAGGACAGGCTCTTTAGGATTTTGTTTGCCGTAACCTTCAAAACTTTCGTCCGGAACAGTGGTTTTGTTTTTTAAATATGGCCAGCCGTCCTCCCAAATCAACTCATTGATTCCGGTTTCACGTCCAAGGGGGCAACGCATTGAATCGTCTATAGGACGGCCGCAGAGAAACGCAAACCACCATCTGCCATCGCCGCTCTGCGCTATAGAGCCATGCCCTGTTTTTCTTAACGGGGAATCGTGGGCGTTTTCGGTACAAATCAAATGGGTATTGGGATGTAGTTCATATTCGCCATATATGTTTTTTGAGCGGGCTATTGTTTCCGCATGTTCATATATGGTCCCGCCTTCGGCGGTGAACAGGTAGTAATAGCCGTCTTTTTTATATATATGAGGCGCTTCTACAAGACCACGCTTTGATCCCTTAAAAATTTTAACAGGCCCTGATGTGGGTTTAAGGGTTTTAGGGTCCAGCTCCATTAATAAAATGCCTGAAAACTGATTGTAGTCATTATCTTGACTCCCTTTCCGATAATCCCATTCCATTACAACAAAATATTTTTTTCCGTCATCATCATGAAACAGCGAGGGATCAAAACCAGTGCTTGATATGTAAACAGGATCGCTCCATGGTCCTGTTATGTCTTTGGCAAATGTAATGTAATTATTACAATCCTTGTAAGGATTGCGCCAATACTTCATGTCAGTATAGACAAGATAAAAAAGCCCGTCGCAGTAGCTCAAGCATGGAGCCCATACACCGCTGCTCTTGGGATTTCCTTCCATGTCAAGAAGACGTGTTTCGCTTAACGGATATCCCACAGTCTCCCAGTTTGCCAGGTCTTTCGAGGCTGAAATTTTAACTCCGGGGAAATACTCGAAGGTGGAAGTAGCGATGTAAAATACACCGTCCACATAAATCAATGATGGATCGGGATGGAATCCCGTCAATACAGGGTTTTTAATCACTTTTTTCACTCCTTCACACCGCCAAGCTGGACGCCGGCTATGATATATCTTGACAGGGAAAAGTAAACCACAAACAGTGGCAGGACTGTGAGCGACAAACCCCGATACACCGAGCCTAATTCGGTTCTGTAGATATCGCCCCGCAAGAGGCTTACCATGATAGGCATTGTGTACATTCTGTTGTCCGTCAGCAATATCAAAGGCAGAAAGAAATTATTCCAACTGGCCACGAACGCGAAGATGGCCTGAGTCGCAATGGCCGGCTTCATCAACGGCAGGATGATTGTGTTAAAAGTGCGGAACTCCCCCGAGCCGTCTATGCGCGCCGAGTCAACTAAATCCAGAGAAAGAGTAGCCAACAGATATTGCCGCATGAAGAAGACTATGACCGGCGAGGCTATAGCCGGAAGTATCAGAGGCAGATAATTGTTCGTAAGGCCTATCCTCCACATAAACTGGTAAAAACCGATGTTCACCACCTGTACCGGAACCATTATAACGATGATGATGAAGGTGAAGAATGTTTTACGGAGTTTCCAGTTATATGCGACCAGCCCATACGCCGTGAGGGAAGAAAAATAGATCGCGCAGACTGTGGCGCCTACGGCGATTATCATGGAATTTGTGAACCCCGCCATTGCGTTAAAAGATTTGTCGTTGAATACCCTCATGTTGCTAAGTAAACTTGTGGAGGGTATAAGGGATATGCTTCTCTGTTGAATCTCAGAGGTACTTCGGGTGGCGTTGACGAACATGACAATAAACGGGAATAGGCTCATTACGCCAAGAATAATGCAAAGTGTATAAACGAATGTCCTGAATAAATACGTTGTGGGGCTGTTTCTTATCATGAGCGCATACCTCCCGCTTTCTTGATGGCCTTTCTCGCCATCTTTTGACGTCCCAAGTCCTTGTCGCGAAGAATGAAGAAGATAAATGCGGAAAGTATTGCAATGATGAAGAACATTATCATACTCGCGGCAGCGGCACGGTTGTACATATAGCTGCCCGCAAAAGCCTGGTTATATATAAAGAAGCTTATGGTGCTTGTAGCGTTGTCGGGCATGCCGTTGTTGAAAAGCCTTGGTATGTCGAACATGTTCAGCCCGCCGACCAGGCTTGTGATGAGCATGTAAATCATTATCGTCCGGAGGTTCGGAAGTGTTATATAGAAAAATTGCTGAACGCCTGAAGTTCCGTCTATTTCCGAAGCTTCGTACATCGATGGATTGAGCCCCAACACGCCCGATATAAATATCAGCATTGTGTGTCCGTACGACATCCAGAACTGAATGAACGCAATAATCATCTGAGAAGCACTCTTGTCAACCAGGAAATTATGAGGCCGTTCAAGAATCCCGAGACTAACCAGCATACTATTAACCGGGCCAGAGGGGAAAGCAAAAAGCACATTGAAAAGAATCGCTATTGATGCGGCGGTGATGATATTAGGCATGTAGAACAGCACTTTGAATGTGCCCATACCCTTAAATTTATGCCGCCTGCCCGTGAACCATGCGGTCAGCAAAAGGGCAATTACTATCTGCGGTATGAAGTTTATTAGCCATATCTTAAATGTGTTACTCAAAGAGACTCTAAAGGTATTGTTATTAAGTATTGAAACGTAATTGTCGAACGGCTGCTCCAAGATTTTCATCTGGAAACCAGGCATCATGGTTGCCATTCCCTGCAGGTTGGTAAAACCGATAAAAGCAGTATATATAAGCGGGTAAAGAAGGAATATAAGGAATGTGGCTACAAAAGGGAAAGAAAATATATAGCCCCATTTGGCATAGTTAACAACATTTTTTTTATGTCGCGACCCCGTACCAAGGTACGAAGTACCGTCGCATCGCTGATGCGCAGTTCCCCTCTGCATAGCAACTTCCTTTCAATAATATACAAGCAATAATAAAGGGCAGCTGATAAAATCAGCTGCCCAACATCATTTTATAAACAAGATAATTCCAGTGTCTTATCTGAGATCAAGTATATCAAGGACATTCCTGCGCCAGTCGTCTATAGCGGCCTGACGGGTTTTGGAACCAATAATATACAACTGAACCTGGTCATTGAAAAGCTGGCTGATGGTTTCATCATATGGTGAGAAGAAGTCGCCCCTTGCAGCTGCTCCGGCTGGTATAAAAACATCATACATGTTCTGACCGCCAAGAAGGTCAAGTGTACCATCAGAGTTGCGCATTACAACACCTGATGCTACGGCGTCTTTTGCAAATCTGCCGGCTGCATAGTCAGCAGCTTGGTTGGGGAACTGGCTTGAACCTTCAAATAGATTTCCATTGGCAAATAAATGCTGGAATCCGGTTCTGGATGTATCAAGAGTAATCCATTCGATTAACTGTCTTACACCATCCCTTTTGGATTGATCCATGCTATTGTTGGCAATGACCCATGTTCCGCCCCAGGAGAAAGGAACAGGTGGTGTGGTAATGGCCCAATCACCGAATGTATTACCGACATTGTTGATCATGACGTAGTTGATAAGCCATGCAGGACCCAGGAAGCCGAAGACCGGCCTTGCGCCTACGCCGCCCATGTCAGCAAACCAGGCATCTGACCAGGCGCCTGCCCTGTTGGTGAAATCACCTTCGTAAAGTGCTCTGGCAATATCAAGGTATACTTCACGCATTGGATCAAGGTAGAGATTACCGGCTGCGTCTACATAGGAACGTTCTGCAGTATTTCTGACAACCTGCCATACATCACCTTCGCCGGAAGCAATGGAATAACCTGCAGCTCTAAGCCTTGCAGCAGCTTGCAGATATCTTTCCCAGCCAGGACCAACGATGGTAGCTATGGTCTGAGGATCATCTGTTCCAAAAACTTCCCTTGCTATTGAACGGCGGTATATAAGACCGCTTCCTGTGTTTTGAAATGCGAGCCCTACAACCTTATTGTCAGAAGGTCTTGTACCAAGCTGATATGTATAGGTGGCAATCTGTGATTCTGTAAGGCGGGCTGCAATATTTATGCCGAGATCTTCATACGGCATGGCCCAGGCAGAAGCTTCGCCCTGTGTATACTTTAATACAAATGCTGCTTCAGCAGTATAAATATCAGGGGCCTGGCTGCCGCCAGCAGCGAGTGCCTGATCAAGGGCTGGCTGGTACGCACCTTCTGTGGTGGCTATAATTGTGATGTTGAAATCATACGGGAAGTCCGGGTTCATTTCCTTGAACCTTAAAATAGCGTTTGGGATCTCGTCCGTAAAGCTCCAGACATTGATGGTCTGGCTTGATGGTGCTTCTCTTCTGCAGGATACAAACACAGTGAACAGCATGAGACAAGCTAGTGTGATCACTAGAATTCTTTTCATAATACATCTCCTCTTTTAGTGGTTAATTGCTCGATTTCTTACCCTTTTATTATAGAATAGGTTATCGAAACCGGTTTCAATAATGAATAATAACACAGTATTTTACATAATGCAACACTTTTTTATAAAAAAATTATTTTTAATAAAAAAGCCTAGACACGAATAAAATCTAAAATTTCATTCCCTGAAGGCGGGCATCCGGGACATGTACGTTTAAAAGCAGATGTACAGCTTCCTATACCAACTTTACCTGTCTTTGCTTTAAACCCCTGTCCTATAGCTAAAGGTTCTTTTAATGTTTCTAGTTCACGCTGACTTAAGCGCAATAATGCTGAAACAAGGGCAGCATAACAGGCGCTGCATGCCTCATTTTCATTAATATATGGGGCAAGGCGTCTTAGTTTTCCGCTTGAATCTTGCTTTTTTATATAACTTTCAAGCGGAGATGATAATGTTTTAATAATGGCTTTTTTGAGATCTGAAGACCCCACGCCAAGTTTTTCTGCAATGCCAATATATGGAACCTGGTTTAAAGATAAACCAAGCTGCTGCGCTGCAAAGGCATCACAGAGCACTGGATCCCTTGCTGCAAAAATACGGCCTCCATAAACAGGATTTCCGCCTTCTTCAAAATCAGGGTCTCCGCATATCCCGTCTACGATAATAAAATCATTGCGTACCCTGGTATTAAGATGGGCAACTGGCTTGTGTATACCAAGACTGTGATAACGCCTTTTTTCTCTGTCAGGGATTATGCCCTTGTTGTTTTTTAAGGCGCAGGTCAGGGAAGTCTGGCAATGACCTTTTAATACAGGCAGGTTTATCATAAAATCCAGTTCCATGGCGCTTGTACATATTTCAAGCTCCATACCGGCACAATCGTATTTTTTTGCCTTGTCGGTCTGTGTGTCAATAAGCTGTACGCCCTGTTGTTTTAATTGCGAATAACCGCATGCATTGAACGCCCTGCTTGTGGAATCCCCCACCCAGGAACCTTCGAGTATGACTATATTTTTAAAATTATTTTTTTGAAGATATGTGATCAAAGCTGCTGCAATTTCCGGGTGTGTTGTAGCTCCGTTAGATGCTGGACGGGAGACAACCAAATTTGGTTTTAAACCAATGCGTTTTTGGCTTGAAACTCCGCTGCCAGTGGCATCTCTAATAAGACCTGCAAGCCCTGCTGCCTCTGCAATTTGCATGGTCATGTCCTTGATATCATTACCATAGCATAAAAGGATTTCATTTTTTTCCATAAACTATAGGTGCCGATCAGAATCGAACTGATGAATAATGGTTTTGCAGACCACTCCCTTACCTCTTGGGTACGGCACCGTAAAAAAATCCACATAAATATATCAGATATTTTAGTTTTTGTCCAGCTTTACGATTTGACTGTAAGCCCTGTTTTTAGTAAAATATAATGGTAATTAAAAAAGGATGGAAATAATTGAAAACTATTTTTATTGTAGATGACAATGACACCAATTTAATGGCTGCCAAAACCGCGCTTGATGGTGTATATAAGACCTATGCCCTTCCTTCTGCTACCAGGATGTTCAAGCTTATAGAAAAAATCACGCCTGACCTTATTCTTATGGATATAGATATGCCGGAAATGGATGGTTTCCAGGCCATGAATATGATAAGGTCGGACACAAAATTAAAATCAGTCCCTGTTATTTTTCTAACAGCAAAAAATGATGCAACAACAGAGATACATGGATTTGAAATGGGTGCTCTTGATTTTATCAATAAACCCTTTTCTCCGCCTGTACTTATAAGAAGGATAGAAACACATATAGAAACAGACATGTTAATAAAAAAAAGTCAGCGGGCTGTGCGTGATATTCACAATGCCACTATCAGTGTTATTGCAGACATGGTTGAATGCCGTGATAAAGTAACAGGCGGACACATTGAAAGAACGCAAAGTTACCTAAAAATTCTATTGAATGAACTTATCCGTACAAAAACTTATGATGAAGAAATTTCCCGATGGGACAGGAGACTGCTTTTTCCGTCTGCACAGCTGCATGATGTAGGAAAAGTTATAATCAGTGATATTATACTCAATAAGCCAGATAAGCTTACAAACGAGGAATTTGAAATAATAAAACAGCACTGTGCTGAGGGAGAAAGAATCATTGACAGAATTATTGAAAAAACAAATGATGATGGATTTTTACTTCATGCCAAGCGTTTTGCTGGATATCACCATGAAAAATGGGACGGGAATGGTTATCCCAGAAAACTAAAAAACCTAAATATACCTTTAGAGGGAAGGCTGCTTGCGATTGTTGATGTTTATGATGCACTTGTTTCAGAGCGCCCTTATAAAAAGCCTTTTAGCCATGAGCATGCAGTTGATATTATTAAAAAAGACAGCGGAACCCATTTTGACCCAAAAATTACAGAAGCTTTCCTTAATGTACAGCAGGATTTTCTTACAACTTCATTAAATATGGGACAAGAGGTAAGTAAAAAATGAAAATAGTATTTATTGTAGACGATAATGATACCAATCTTATGGCTGCCAAAACAGCGCTTGAAGGTGTTTATAAAACCTATGCCCTGCCCTCTGCAGAAAAAATGTTTAAACTGGCAGAAAAAATCAAACCTGATCTTATATTACTGGATATAGATATGCCAGAAATGGATGGATTCCAGGCCATAAAAATACTTAAACAAGATAATAATTTAAAACAAATTCCTGTGATATTTCTTAGTGCCAAAAATGACGAAGAAATGGAAAAACAAGGTTTGGCTTTGGGAGCTGAAGATTTTATACAAAAACCTTTTTCATCACCTGAGCTTATAAAACGAATCGGAATGTATATTCAATTATGAGCATTTAACCGGAGAAAAACAGGCAATGAAGCATTTTTTGGTTATTAATCCGCATTCTTTTCGTACAACAGAAGGTTTAAATAAAATTCTAGCGGATATAGAAAAATGTTTTTCCGGCCGTTCCATGGATTATAAGGTCTATGTATCACGTTATCCTCGTGATGCTATAGCTGCGGTACACCGTTATATATCTAATTACCAGGATGATGAGATTGTACGTGTTTATGCAATCGGAGGTGACGGTATATTATTTGATTGTCTTAATGGCATGGTTGATTTTCCCAATGCAGAACTGACAAGCGTACCTTATGGAAATGATAATGATTTTATCCGAGCTTTTGGAGAAAATAACAAGGATAGTTTCCGCGATTTAGTAAAATTATCATCATCTCCATCACGGCCAATTGATATTATAGACTGCGGTTCAAATTATGCATTGATCGAAACACATATAGGCTTTGTTGGGCATGCTGTAATCCTGTCAAGCGAAATGTTCCGGCGTATTCCGGAAAAGCTGCTGAGAAAAAATGTAAGTCTTGCATATTTATTTTGTGTATTAAAGTCATTATTAAATAAAAGTATAATGCAGCAGCATTATTCAATATATGTAGATGGAGAAGATTTATCCGGCAATTACAGCAATATACATGTTGCAAACAGTGCTTGTACAGGCGGTACAATGATTTTAAGCCCTTATGCAAGAGCAGATAATGGCTGCCTTGAAGCTGTTTTTATTAATACAAAACGTAAACGAGATATTATAAGATTAATAAATGATTATACTAAAGGACATTTTGAAAAACATGATGTTTTTATACATAGGCAATGCAGTAAAATAGAAATTAAAAGCAATAAGGTTATGAGTGTCCAGGCTGATGGAGAAGCTTTCCATGCCACAGAATTAAAACTGGAAATAATCCCCGGAGGCATTAATTTTTTTGCTCCGCAAGAACTAAATTTTGTGGATTATTCTTACAAAGCATATAGAAAAAACACCAAGGGTAAACAAAACAATGCTTAAAATAAATAAAAATATCAGCTTAAGAACAAAAGAAATAAAAAATAGAATGACAATATGGTTATGCTGCTGTGTTATTGTGTTTTTACTTTATGGCGGCATGTTAATTGTAGAAGCGTTATTTTATGGCGGCAGTATGCGTGTCGCTTTTATATCCATACTGGTCAGTACACCAATTATTTTAGTCGCTTCTTTTGCATATTCAAAAATGCAGGACATGACAAATATACCGCTTGTTATTACTTTAATGACACAGCTTATTTTTCTTTGTGCGGGTACATATCTTAAAGAAATGGATTATTACTTTTTTGTCATGCTTATAGTTTTAGGTACGACAATGATCTTAAAAAATTTTAAAGTTCTTTTAAAATGTGTAATCCTTACGCTTTCAATTCATATTACAGCAACAATTTTTCTTATACCTCTTTTAGACTGGTTAAATCATTACAGATTTTTTATAGAATTTTTATTTTTTTTATATGGAGCTGTTTTTTTTCTTATGCTGACATACAGTGTAGAACAAAAGGAAAACAATTCTGAACGTGCTTATACAGCATTCTCGTCTCTTTTAAAAAGTACACCAAACTATATGGTTGTTACTGATTCCCTTAACAGGGTTCGTTATATTTCTGAACCTATGGCGCAATTTGCATATTTTTCTTCTCAGCAACTGGCTGTTGGCAGACCTTTGCTTGATTTATTTTCTGACAAAAAACTAAAATTGATGTTTGCAAATATATTGGATGCTGATGGTTTTACAGAGACAACAATGGATATAGATATTGACGGTGAAGAAAAACATTTTAAAGTAGTTGCAGATAAACTTGCAGGTGATATTGATGGAATGTTTATAGATATTACTGATATTACAACAACAGTAAACAGTAAAAAAACCGCAGAAGAAGCACAGGCACGCGCTGAAGCTGCCAGTGCATCAAAATCAAAATTCCTTGCTAGTATGTCTCATGAAATCCGCACACCATTGAATGCAATAATAGGAATAGCACAAATAGGACTTCAAAAGGAAAATGTATCATTAGAACATACTCAAAGCCTTGAAAGGATATTTAATTCCGGAAA
>Ga0099364_10015051_pt1 | contig 10227 bp, 8 predicted proteins | sample TergutTh196P3_FD_73070 | JGI IMG/M metagenome (GOLD analysis project Ga0099364, IMG submission 73070) | Microcerotermes parvus P3 segment gut microbial communities from Pointe-Noire, Republic of the Congo - Th196 P3 | ecosystem: Host-associated > Arthropoda: Insects > Digestive system > Gut ...
ATCGAACTGCTGGGCGACCGGCAGCGATTACAAGACATGAGTGAGCATATCGCTCTCTTTGCCCAACATAACAGCGCTGAGAGAATTGTGGATGAAATAGTTAAAATAATACGTAGTGCATGAATATCAATGATATCAAATCGGTTTATTTTGTAGGCGCCGGAGGCATCGGAATGAGCGCACTGGTACGCTATTTTCTAACGAAAGGAAAGAAAGTGGCCGGATACGACCTGACGCCTTCCGACCTGACAGCCGACCTGATAGCCGAAGGAGCGGCGATTCATTACGAAGAAGACGAGACTTTGATACCGGATGATTTCAGGGAAAGAGAGAAAACATGGGTCGTTTATACCCCGGCTGTGCCGGAAGCGCATAAAGAATTGGTCTATTTCCGGAATAACGGATTTGAAGTGATGAAGCGCGCTCAGATTCTTGGACTTATCACACAGTCGGTGCGTGGTTTATGTATTGCCGGAACACACGGGAAGACGACGACGTCGTCCATGACGGCTCATTTGTTGAATGAATCGACCATCGGCTGCAATGCTTTTCTGGGAGGTATCCTGAAAAATACGGACAGCAATCTGATGCTTTCCGAACAGAGCGATCTGACTGTGATTGAGGCAGATGAATACGATCGTTCGTTTCATTATCTGACGCCTTATATGGCGGTCATAACGGCAGCCGACCCCGACCATTTAGATATTTACCATACGCCTCAGGCCTATCGGGAGAGTTTTGAGCGCTTTACTTCGTTGGTTCGTCCCGGAGGGGCGCTGATCATAAAAAAAGATATCGACGTCCGACCGCATTTACAACCCGACGTGCGGTTGTTTACCTATTCCATGACAGACGAAACGGCCGATTATCATGCCGAAAACATCCGTGTCGGTCAGGGAGAGATTATCTTTGATTTTGTAGCGCCTTCGTTGCGTGTCGCGGATGTGCAGTTAGGCGTTCCCCTCCGCATCAATATCGAAAACGGCATTGCCGCCATGGCTTTGGCCTCTCTGAACGGGGTAACGGACGAAGAGATGCGGGCAGCAATGAAATCGTTTGCTGGGGCAAAACGCAGGTTCGATTTTCAGATAAAAAAAGAGCGCCTCATTTATATCGATGACTATGCCCATCATCCGGCTGAATTGCGCAGTTGTATCCTCTCAGTGAAAGAACTCTATGAGGGACGACGGCTTACGGGTATCTTCCAACCCCATCTGTATACGCGGACGCGGGATTTTGCCGACGCATTTGCGGCTTCGCTTTCGTTGTTAGACCGACTTATTCTGCTCGATATTTATCCGGCGCGCGAAGCGCCCATACCGGGCATCACTTCGGCCATTATTTTTGATAAGGCGCTGAACAATAGCAAGATACTCTGTAAAAAAGAACAACTCCTGCAAACGCTCGAAAACGAAGACCTCGATGTCCTTCTAACGCTCGGAGCCGGCGATATCGACCGTTTCGTGAATCCGATAACTGAATTGTTGAACAAAAAATATCATTGATTTTTTTATGAAAAAAACGCTATACATTATTTTTGCTACCTTGCTGGCCGTTTATATAGCGGTCGCTCTGTACTTTTTTACCCGTCACGAACCGCAGACGCCGCCTTGTAATGAAGTGGAAATAGTCATTACAGACAGTCTCGAAAGACGTTTCCTCCAGGAAAAAGATATTGTCGCTTTTCTAAAAAAAGGGAACCTCTATCCGTTGAATAAAACTGCTGATCAAATCAGCACATTTGACATCAAAAACAGTCTGCTGAAGAATGAAATGGTCGATATGGCGGAAGTCGTTCAAACAAATTCCGGCAAAATAAAGATTGTTATTTCACAAAAAATGCCTATATTGCGCGTTTTTAGCCCCAAGGGGAATTATTATGTAGACCAGATGGGGCGTATCATGCCTGAAGCGTTGGGACAGGCTATCTATGTACCGGTTGCAAGCGGGAATATCGAACAATCGTTTGCGGTGCAAGATTTGTATACATTTGCGCTCTTCCTGCAGAAGAATGATTTCTGGAACGACCAAATAGCACAAATCTTTGTAAGGGCGCAAAATGACATCGAGATTGTACCCCGTGTAGGAAGCCATCGGATACTGTTGGGTAGTTTGGATAATTATGAAAAAAAATTGAAACACTTGCGCCTCTTTTACGAGCAGGTCATACCGAAAGCGGGATGGGAGAAGTACAGTGTTATCAATCTGAAGTATAAGAATCAAATTGTATGTACAAAAAATTAAGGTACGAAGTTATGTCGGATTATATTGTAGCTATTGATTTAGGGACGTCTCATATTACAGGGATTGTCGGAGAAAAAAATGCGGACGGGATTTTTTCCATCATCGCGTATGAAACGGAAAATCCTTCTTCCTGCATTCACAGAGGGAATATTTATAACGTAGAAAATACGGCTGTCTGTGTCAACAACTTGATACGCAAGTTTGAAGCAGGTTTGAAAGGGCGCTTTATCGACCGCGTATATGTAGGGGTAGGAGGCCAATCGCTCCGAACCATCGACCATATCGAGGCGATAGAAATCAAAGCGGGACAAGTCGTTTCGGATGCCGATATCCTCGCTTTGAAAGAAAAATGTGAAAAATTTAAACCGGAATCGGCTGATGCTTTGTATATTGTGCCGCCGATGTATTTTGTGAACGGGCGTCGCGAAGTCGAACCGGTGGGCGTTTCAAGCAAAAATGTAGAGAAACCATTTAAATTGGAAGCGAGATATAAGATTGTCGTCGGAAGGCCTTCCATACGGATGGACATAGATAAAAGTATCAAAGACCGCTGTAAAAAAGAGGTGGCAGGTATTATCGTTGCGCCATTAGCCCTTGCAGATGCCATGTTAAGCAAAGAAGAGAAGGATTTAGGATGCGCTTTAGTCGATTTCGGCGCAGGCGTTACATCGGTTGCGGTCTATAAAGACGGAAATTTGTTAAGCATGTCCGTCATTCCGTTCGGCGGAAACCTCATTACCCGTGATATAACCTCGTTACAAGTCACCGAAGCAGTCGCAGAATATTTAAAAATAGAACACGGCAGCGCCATCCCGGTTAAGGATGCAGCTGATAAAACGGTTAAAGTACAGATGGAAGGAGGCGAGAAGGAAATATCCTTCAATGATTTGAACGCTATCATAGAAGGACGCGCTAAAGAAATTACGGAAAACGTTTATGCGCGGATAATCGAAGCGATCGACTTGAAGTATTTAGGCTCTGGCATTGTACTTGCAGGATGTGCCTCGCTCATGAAGGGATTACAGGCGCTGTTGACAGAGAAGTGTAAAATCAAGATTCGGTATTCCGCTCTCCGTGACCATCTTGTGCTGGGACACGGCGATATGACAGGCAACCCGCAATACATGCAGGTCATCAGCCTGATGCTGAAAGGAACCCAGGCATGCGTGTCGCAGCCGGTCGTCGATCAGGCTGTTTTTGTTCAAACGGATCCGGTAACCGAAGAAGGACCAAAAAAAGACTACAGCAGTTTTTTTAGACGCAAGAAAAAAGACAAGAAACCGGAGCCTAAACCGGAACCGGAACCTGTAACCAAAGAGGAAGATGAAAAAACGAAGAATGGAATCGGAGGATTCTTTGATGAATTTTTTAAAGAAGTGTAATTGAAAAAACGAAGAATATGGATACAAGTGTAGGATTAAATTTCGATTTTCCAACTGACCCGGATCAAATAATCAAAGTAATCGGAATCGGCGGAGGCGGTGTCAATGCCGTCAATCACATGTATGAGTGTGGTATTCAGGGAGTGACTTTTGCGGTTTGCAATACGGATAAGCAGTCGTTCAGTGATGTGAATGTCCCTGTCAAAGTCACATTAGGTGCTGGATTAGGCGCCGGCGGAGACCCCAAAAAGGGAAGGGCAGAATTTGAAAAAAGCAGGGCTGAGGTTGAGAAATTACTGAGCGACGGTACAAAAATGGTCTTTATTGCCGCCGGTATGGGTGGAGGAACCGGCTCGGGAGCGGGGCCGTTGCTTGCTAAAATGGCAAAAGAAAAAGGCTTGCTAACGGTCGGTATCGTTACCATTCCTTTCCTTTTTGAACTCATTCCCCGCATCATAGAAGCGCTTGACGCCGTTGAAGAAATGAGCAACCATGTAGATGCGTTGATTGTCATTAATAATGAACGACTTAAAGACTTTTATCCCGGTTTCGACCTCGTGGAGGCATTTAAAAAACCGAATGAAGTATTAGCTATGGCGGTGAAAAGCATCGCGGAAATCATTACCGTTAAAGGGATTATCAACCGAGACTTCAACGATGTCACAACGACCATGAAAGATGGAGGCGTGGCGCTTGTCAGTTACGGCTTCGGCGCCGGTGAATCGCGTTTAGACGATGCCATACAGGAAGCATTAGATTCGCCTTTGCTGAATAATAATGATTTATTTAATGCCAAGCGGGTGCTGTTCTATATTTCGATTCAGAAAGATGCGCATTTTAAAGTGGACGAATTGACAAAGTCTATTGACAACTTCATGGGACGTTTCGACACGCATATCAAAATGAACTGGGGATATGGAATGGATGAATCGCTCCTTCCCGAACAAGAATTGAAATTTACCTTAATCGCTACCGGATTTGGATTGGACGTCGTTCCGGACTTGAAAAAGAGAATGGATCATAATCGGGAATTTACGTTGCAGGAAGAAAAAGAGAGTAATGAAAAAAAAGAGGAACGGGTTAAACAGGCATACAATGTTGATAATCTAAATTCGAGAACGAAGGTCAACCGGACGCCACAATCTCATATCGTTGTGCTGACAATCGAAGAAATGGACGATGACAAACTGATTGACTATCTCGAAATCACGCCGACCTATAGCCGGAATGTGAAAGAACTGGAAGCAAAACGGAAAACGACTAAAACAAACGCAAACGAAGTCGTAGTTGTGAAAACGCCGGTCGTAGAACCTGTTCAGACGACGTCTGATAGCAATTTTATTAACTTTGATGAATAACTTCAATCACTAATGAAAAAAAATATGGAACTGAAAACCCCTTTATATGATTGCCACCTGTCAGGAAACGCTACGATAGTCCCTTTTGCAGGGTATCTTTTGCCCGTACAGTACCCAACCGGTATCATTACCGAGCATAATGCCGTCCGTCAAGCGGCCGGACTTTTTGATGTATCCCACATGGGCGAAGTCGTCTTCACAGGAAGCGACGCTTTGAAAAACCTGAACCATCTGTTGACCAACGATTTCACATCGATGGTCGATGGTCAGGTGCGCTACAGCGTGATGTGCAACGAACAAGGCGGGTGTGTGGACGACTTGATTGTATATAAAATCAATGAGGAAAAATACTGGGTCGTCGTCAATGCCTCTAACCGGCAGAAAGATGTGGAATGGATGCGCAAAAATATTTCAGGGAACATTGTCGTAGAGGATATTTCGGATAGCATCGCCCAATTAGCGCTGCAAGGCCCGTTGGCAAAGGAAATTCTTCTACAGCTTATTTCCGAAGATGACCTGCCTGCAAAATATTATACCTTCCATGAAGAAGTGATGATTGGCGGTCTGAAATGCCTTATTTCTCAAACCGGATATACCGGCGAATCCGGCTACGAAATCTATTTATCGCATGAAGAGGCGCCCTTATTGTGGAATTTACTGCTCGCAACCGGAAAAGACAAAGGTCTCTTACCATGCGGTCTGGGTGCGCGTGATACGCTACGCTTGGAAGCCGCAATGCCTTTATACGGGCACGAAATGGATGACCGTATATCCCCTTTGGAAACAGGCCTGAACTTTGCCGTGAAAATGAAGAAAGCGGATTTTATCGGCAAAAAAGCGCTTGAAGAGAGAGGCGCGCCTGCCATCAAACGCATCGGACTTAGAATTACGGGACGCGGCATCGCCCGCGAGCATCAGGATGTATATGTCGGCGATACAATCATCGGACATACCACTTCCGGTTCGCACGCCCCGTTTTTGAAATATCCCATTGCCATGGCGATGGTTTCTTTCGATGCGGCGCCGTTCGGTTCGCAGATTGAAATCGACGTGCGTGGACGGCGTGTGACAGCCGAAGTAGTCCCATTACCCTTTTACAAAAGAGAAAAGTAATAAGAAAAACGCGAAAAAAATTTGTATTAAAAAAATATTTATTACTTTTGCCGCGTGAATTACCATATAAATAACAAATAAAACATAAACAAAATGGAAAAAATCAGAATTGCAATTATCGGAATAGGGAATTGTTCAAGTTCTTTGATACAGGGCTTGTATTTTTATGACAATAACAATTCCGCAGCTTGTATTGGCGTAATGCACCAAGTAATCGGCAATTATAAGGTGAGTGATATCGAAGTGGTCGCTGCCTTTGATGTCGATAAAAGAAAAGTAGGGTTTGATGTCAGCGAGGCTATCTTTGCTAAACCGAACTGTACGAAGGTTTTTTATCCCGATGTGCCTCAAATGGGGGTAACGGTAAGGATGGGGAAAATCCTTGATGGCGTTTCCGAACAGATGGTTGCCTATCAGGACAAAGACAAGACATTCGTGCTTGCTGAAAACGCAGAGCCTACGAAAGAGGAAATCATTGAAGTACTCAAAAGTACAAAAACCGATATCCTCCTGAATTATCTACCGGTAGGGTCGGAAGAAGCGACCCAATTTTATGCCACTTGCGCATTAGAAGCAGGTGTCGCCTTTATCAATAACATACCGGTATTTATCGCATCCAACCCTGAATGGGAAAAACGGTTTAAAGAAAAAAATATCCCCATCATCGGCGATGATATAAAAGCGCAGGTAGGGGCTACCATCGTGCATCGGGTATTATCCGACCTGTTCAAGAAAAGAGGTTGTACGTTAGATAGAACGTATCAGCTAAATTTTGCCGGCAATACGGATTTTCTGAATATGACCATCGGCAAAAACAGATTGGTCTCCAAAAAGATATCCAAAACGGAGGCCGTTCAATCAGTTGTTCCGCAGAGAATGAGCAACGACAATATCCACGTCGGGCCAAGCGATTTCATTGCCTGGAAAAAGGACAATAAAATCTGCAACATCGTGATGGAAGGGAAAATGTTCGGCGATGTGCCGTTTGATATCGAACTCAAACTCTCCGTTGAAGATTCGCCTAATTCCGCAGGTGTAGCCATCGACGCTATCCGCATCGTTAAATTAGCCCTTGATAGAAAAATCGGAGGCGCCCTGACGGATGCTTCTGCCTTCTTCTGCAAGCATCCGCCGATTCAATATACGGACGACGAAGCCTTTAATTTAGTCGAAAAGTTCATCAACCAGGTCCCGTAGGGACGGTATATCGGTAGAAACCGAATAGCGCACCAAAAGAACATGCCCTGATTATTTAATAGGGCTGTATGGCAACGGCGTTAAAAATACGACGCGGTTGTTAGGAAGCGTTGCGTTTGCCCATTCGGGAGCGGCTCTCATGCTTTGCCATTCGGGAAGATTGCTGAATTTATTCCAGCTGGCATCGCGGTCTGCCATGTCGTCGAAGTGCGTCACATAAATGAGACCCGGCATATCCTTGCCGGCGATGATCTGCCCAAAGCTAAAGGGATTGATTCCACACTTTAGGAAGAGGTCAATCTCACCCTTATTGAACATCTGTACCTTGCGGGTACCGGCTTCAATATTGGGGCTGTCATACTTGCGCCATTCAAAAATAGTCTTTCCCGCCACCGGCGTGACCTTCTTCCATGCCTCAAATGGTCGGCACAGATAGCTATCGTACCGGAAGAACATCGGACGAGGGGATGCACCGTCTTCTTTCATCGCCTCTACAAAAGCGCTATTCTTCAGCAGCTGATCGTTAGCCTTCAGATAGGCATCAAACGATGGATAAACGAACAGAAAATAGTACCCAACAGGCATATTCGGGTTATTTTCCTTAAAACAACCGACCTCTATTCCCATACCCTTGTAGAGGGGTAGAAGGATATCGGTCATCAATTTGTCGAACTTCGCCGCGCTCCCTCCCATTTGGAAATTGTACACGCGCCACTCCTGGATCTGCCCATCATTAACCTGAGCCTCCACTTTACAACCAAAGCAGGTCATCATCATCCCTGCCAAAACCAAAAAAAACAGTCTTCTTTTCATGTAAATATAATTTTAAGAGTAAAAAAATAAGCGCCTTTATCCTACCAATTATTCTACAAACTGATATTGTTTTTCAAGCAATGTCCTTTTGTACAATGCGGTTTTAGCGATGGTGGATAATCCTTGACAAATTGCCCCACCAGCTACAGAACCTATAGCTATAGGGAGAAATGAAGATGCTAATGATAATCCTATCATCGCGTATTCCATTTCCGAACGACTATCCATATCATTAGCTAAATACATGATAAACCCAATAACTGCAACTAAAGCTGCAAGCGAAGCGATAACAAAAAAGAACGTACCAAAGCCATCTAATGTTTTTACACCACTGCCTTTATAATTGATTTTTATTTCTTTATCTACTGTAGGGAAATATTTACAAATTTCAGAATATTCTTCATCCGTCACATCAAGCGCTACTGCGCTTTCTGTGTAATATTTCTCTTTTTCTTTATCATAAATGGCTTCCTGTGAAAATTCATCTTGATAAATACGATTCATTTTTCCCTCTTCTATAAGTCCAAGGCTTATCAAATGATCATCCCTTTTTTGCTTTTCAGAAGCGATTATACGCTCTTTTTCATTTCTGATTAATTCTTCAACTTTCTCTTTCATTATCAAATCCCTAATTCGTGTCGGGCGCAACTTCTAAAATGATCTCCCTTCTGAACGGCTTCGCAGGTCTTGCCCGTTTTTTTGAGAGGTTCTCCGCTCCTCTTTTGGAACTTGAAATCGAAATTTTCGATTTCAAGTTTTTCTAATCATCGCTATCTAACCGAACTCTGATACTCTTTTTTTGCAAATAATCACTCCTAATTTTGTAATACGCACTGCCACTTTCCGAAACGAGCGCAATTACCCCGCAAAAATACGAAAAATGTTTGCAAAATGTTGAAAAGTTTTTGATTTTTATTTTGCGGATGTGAAAATAGGCCGTACTTTTGACGATCGTTTGCTAAACGAGTTTTTCAAATGTTCAAATAATTAGGAATAAGATATGCCAACGCTACATTTCAAAGGAAAATCATTCGTACAGAATCACCACTTGGCGGTGAAGTACCATCAATTGGTACCCGAGAGCGAATTGAGCTTGACCAATAGGGTCTCGCTTCACGACAACCTGATAATACACGGCGACAACCTGAAAGCGCTGAAAGCGCTATTGTCTTCGTATGCAGGAAAGGTCAAGTGCATTTACATTGACCCGCCTTACAACACAGGCAACGAAAATTGGGTCTATAACGACAACGTAAGCAGCCCGATGATAAAAGAATGGCTGGGAAGCGTTGTTGACAAAGAAGATATGACCCGCCACGAAAAATGGCTGTGCATGATGATGCCGCGATTGAAACTGCTACGGGAATTGATGAGCGAGGATGGCGCGATTTTTATCTCCTGCGATGATAACGAACAGCATAACTTGAGATGCTTATTAGACGAAATTTTCGGGGAAGATAATTTTGTGGCGAATATAATGTGGCAAAAAAAATATGCGACTTCAAATGATGCTTCAGGTATTGCTAAAATGCACGATTTTATCCTTGTCTACAAGAAATCTGAAGAATTTAAGCGTAATCTTTTCCCAAGAACAGAAAAACAGGATAAACTCTACAAATATGATGATAAAGACGGAAAAGGGCTTTGGCGGTCAGACAATTTACTTGTAAAAACGTTTTCAGAAAGTAGCGTTTTCCCTATAATAAACCCAAATACAAATGAAGAATTTTCCCCTCCAAAGGGGAGTAGTTGGCGTGGAAGCAAAGATACAATTGAAAAATGGTTAGCTGAAAAACGGATATTTTTTGGGAAAGATGGAAATGGAGCTCCGCAGCTTAAAAGGTATTTGAATGAAGTTCAACAAGGTATTCTTCCTACAACATGGTGGACTTATGAGGAAGCCGGTCATAATGACGCAGCGAATAAAGAGCTTACTGAGATTTTAGGAGAGAAGAAATTGTTTGATACCCCCAAACCGGTTTCTCTTATAAAAAGAATTATACAACTATCAACAGGTAAGAACAGTATCATCCTCGACAGCTTTGCCGGCTCCGGTACTACTGCCCATGCCGTATTGGAACTCAACAAAGAAGACGGCGGAAACCGGAAATTTATTTTAA
>Ga0099364_10015052_pt1 | contig 10226 bp, 5 predicted proteins | sample TergutTh196P3_FD_73070 | JGI IMG/M metagenome (GOLD analysis project Ga0099364, IMG submission 73070) | Microcerotermes parvus P3 segment gut microbial communities from Pointe-Noire, Republic of the Congo - Th196 P3 | ecosystem: Host-associated > Arthropoda: Insects > Digestive system > Gut ...
ACAGGAGAAAAACGGTAATTTTACGGTGGAATGTCCCTGCTGCGGCGCGCAATTGATTATAGACGCAAAGCTGGGTAAAGTGCTGCGGCACGAGGAACCGCCGCAAAAACGCAACGACCTTGATCTGGGCAACGTCCAGGATCTTCTTCGGGAGCAGGCCAGACGGCGCGAAGATATCTTTCAGCAGAGTTCTGCCGATTTGAAAATCCAGTCGGAACTGCTTGAGCGCAAATTTGCCGAAGCCCTTGAAAAAAGCAAATCGGAGCCGATTACGAGGCCGACGCGCGACATTGACCTGGATTAGGAAAGCGCTGATTTTCCGTATGATTTCAGAATTTTACCAGACCCGCGCACGGTGCTTCGCGGAAGAAGAAAAAAGCTGCGAGCGGCGGAACAACCTGCTTTCCTGGCTGCGGTTGTCGATAATCATTTCGGCCATTACGTCGGGAATCGTACTATATCAACCGTTTGCATGGTTGAGCACGGCGGCGGTTCTTTTTCTATTGCTCGTTTTTGTCGTATGTCTGAAAAAACACGCGGCCGGCATTGAACTACAGCAGAAGAATGAACGTTTAAAAAACATCAACCGGCAGGAAATCAAATGCCTCGAAGGTGATTTTTCCACCTACGCGCCGGGCGGCCGGCATGTCGACGCGAAACATTATTACACGTCCGATCTGGATATTTTCGGCGAACATTCGCTGTTCCGTTATCTGAACCGAACTACGAGTCCGTCCGGAAGCGACATGTTGGCGGAATGGCTTAGTCGTCCGGCTTGCACAAAGGAAATAGAAGCGCGTCAGGAGTCCGTAATTGAACTGGCCGGGATGATTGATCTCCGCCAGGAAATGCATGCCGTCGGATTAAAATATAAGGACATTAGCGGGGAACTGCCGGAATTTATCGAATGGCTGCGCGGCGACGCCGTACTGTCCGGCAATCGCAAATTGTTGCGCGCGATGCATATTTTGCCGTGGGTTACGCTCGCTGCCCTTATTACATCCGCCTGCGGATGGCTGCCTTCGTTTGTCGCGTGGTTTTTTGTTGTCGTACATTTTGGCATCTTTGGGCTTACTTATCGAAAAATCAATATCCTGCACCAGCAGGTATCCCGCAAGGCGCAATTCATAAGCGCTTATTCCGAGTTGATCGGGTTGACAACCGGCTTTGAATTCAAATCGCCGTACCTCGCCGCGCTTCGTAATTGTTTTATTGAAACCGCTGCGCTGCGGCAGATACGGGATTTGCAGAACCGCGTAAAAAAGCTGGATTACCGTCTGAATATGATGTTTACTCCGGTGAATCTCCTGTTTTTTTTCGATTATAAGCATCTGGTACGTCTGGAGCGATGGCGCGCCGGCGCCGGGCGGCAGTTGCCGCTTTGGTTTGACGCATTGGCAAAAATAGAGGCTTTATCGAGCTTTGCCAATATGCTGCGCAATAATCCCCTTTGGACGATGCCCCGTATCAGCAACGAATATTTCACGCTTGAAGCGGAAAATATGGGACACCCGCTGATTTTGGAAAAGGAAAGAGTTTGCAGTGATTTTTCGGTAAGCGGCGCCGGGCGGATTGCTGTTGTCACCGGCTCGAACATGTCGGGCAAAAGCACTTTCGAGCGGAGCATCGGGGTGAATATGACGCTGGCGCTGTCCGGTGCGCCGGTTTGCGCCAGCGCGTTTACCGTCACCAATTGCCGGTTGTATACCTATATGCGCATAGCCGACAATCTTGAAGAACGCACGTCATCGTTTTATGCCGAACTGAAACGTCTGAAACTATTGATAGACTTCACAAGGGAGGGTAAAAAGGTGTTTTTCCTTTTAGATGAAGTCCTGCGCGGCACAAATTCGCGCGACCGGCAGATAGGTTCGGCGGCGTTGATCCGGCAATTGGTGCGGCAACAGGCGTCCGGAGTTGTCGCCACGCACGATCTGTCACTGGGCGAGCTTGAGCGGGAATTGCCCGATAATGTTCGCAATTTTCATTTCGACGTTCAGATAAACGGTGAGGACATGTCTTTTGATTACAAATTGCACAAGGGAATATGCGCCAGTTTGAACGCGTCAATATTAATGAAAAAAATAGGAATCGACGTAGATTAACCCGGATATTCATAATAGCCATTAGGGGCGTTACGAAATATTATATGTTACACGGTACTATGAAATATCCAGGTTAATGGAGGTTATTATTGAGCTATGGATGAAATAATTATTTTTTGTACCGTTGATTCCGAAGAATCGGGCGAACGGATATCCGGCGAGCTTGTGGAAGCCGGTGAAGCGGCATGCGTAAATATCGTTTCCGGCGTCCGTTCGGTTTATAAATGGGAAGGCAAATTGTGCCGTGACGCGGAACTCCTTCTCGTTATAAAAACCACGGCGGAAAAATTTGAAGCCGTGCGCGAAAGGATTCGGCTGACGCACACATATCAGGTTCCGGAAGTGATAGCCGTTCCCGTAACCGCCGGCGACGCGGATTATCTGAAGTGGCTGCGCGAGTCCGTAAATCAGCGGGCTAACCCGGATATTTCACGGGGTTTACACTACTGACGCCGTCAATACTCCGCATTATTGGAAGGCACAGCGGGATGGACAATAAAAACGTGCAAAAATCCGCGATGGGCGCGCATATCTGGATACCCGTTACGCCGAACAGCGGAACAAGAATGAGTAACAACGGAATAAGGAACATTCCCTGTCGGGCGAACGCGAGCACGTTCGCCTGAAGCGTTTTGCCTATGGTCTGAAGCAGCATGCTTTGCATAAACGTCCAACTCACTATCGGGAAGGAAAGACATTGCGTCCGCAGCATAAAGGCGCCGATTTCGACGACCTCTGAATCGTCTTTGCGGAAAAGCGCGATAACGTCCGGCGCGAAAATAAAACAAACAATCGCAAGCATGGTCAGCACTGTGGTTGAAAGCGTCACGCAGAATCTAAAGGCTTTTTTCACGCGGTCATAACGCTTCGCTCCGTAATTGAACCCGCAGACCGGCTGAAAGCCCTGACCTAAACCGAGTACTCCTGCGATGGACAGCATGACGATACGGTTGACAATGGCAACTGCCGCAATAACGGCGTCTCCATATTCGGCGGCGGCATGATTCATAAGGAGCGTTCCGATGGCGATCATCGACTGCCGTAACAGGGACGGTGTTCCTCCGCGAAGCATTTCCTTGTATAGAACCGGAGTCGGCGAAAAATTTCGGAATGAAACGGGGATGTTGCCTTTCAACGTACAGCCCCAAAAAAGCAGCGCGCAACTAACGATCTGGCTGATCATCGTCGCCAGTCCCGCGCCGGAAATACCCATGTCGAATACGAAAATGAACAACGGCGTAAGTACGACATTCAAAACCGCGCCGCCGACCATGCCGATCATACCGAAAACCGCGCTTGCCTGAAATCGCAGCAGATTGTTCAGCACAAACGCCGTAATGGCAAACGGCGCGCCCATCAGAATGAAAATAAGGTATTCCCGCGCAAAAGGCAGAATCGTTTCGGTCGAACCCAGCAAAAGCGCGAGCGGCGTCAAAAAAACGATGCCGGCAACGGCAATAACAACGCCGAGGACAAAAGACGTAAAAAAGCCGTTTGCCGCCATTTTAGCCGCAACATCCCGCTGTCTGGCGCCAAGCGCGCGGGAGATGAAATTGCCCGCGCCGTGTCCAAATAAAAATCCCGTCGCCTGAATCACCGCCATCAGGGAAAACGATATGCCGATGGCGGCTGTTGCGCTGGTTCCAAGCGAACTGACAAACCACGTGTCGGTAACGTTGTACATCGTTGAAACAAGCATGATGACGATGCTGGGCGCCGCCATTTCACAGACCAGTCTTCGAACCGGTCGCGTAGTCATACGGTCAAATTTTGTATCACTTTGCCGATTGGACACCTGAAACCCTCAAAGTGCGCTCGCTGAAAAGATGCAATATCCGGGTAAAATAGGGCGCGAACAAGAAAAACCGGTACGCCCGCACTCCAGGACCGGTCTGCCTCATCAAATCAAAAAAGATTATGATTCTACAAAATCATTGTGCATAATCAAGACTTGTGTTGGTCGGCGGCGGGTTTTGAGCCTGTCTGCCGACAGGCAGGCGTTTCAGGGTGAGCCAAAAAATTGACATAATTTGCGCCAGGAAGGTCTTAGTCTGGAATAAAGGTGAGTTCGTTATGATTAAATTAAATTCAACGCATTGCGGAATAACTTTTGCAGCTCGTACCGGACAATTATCATGACGCATACAAACGCTTTGTTGACCGACTTCTACGAACTGACAATGATGGCAGGCTACCTTGAGCAGGGCAAAGCCGAAGATACGGCGACTTTCGACATGTATTTTCGCCGCAATCCCTACGGCGGCGGTTATGCCGTTGCCGCAGGACTGGAAGACGCGGTCAGGAACATACTGGAAATGCGCTTCAGCGGCGACGACATAAGGTATTTGCGCTCCCTGCGTTCGCCGCGTGGAAAACAGACGTTTCCAGACGCATTCCTGGACTATCTGGCGCGCTGGCGTTTCAGCGGCGATATTTCGGCGGTTCCCGAAGGAACCGTCGTCTTTTCTCATGAGCCTCTCATGCGCGTGCGCGGTCGCGTCATTGAATGCCAGCTTATTGAATCAGCACTGCTCTGTCATATCAATTTTCAGACACTGATAGCTACCAAGGCCGCCCGCATATGGGAAGCGGCTCGGCGAGCGACCGTGCTGGAATTCGGGCTGCGCCGGGCGCAGGGACCGGATGGCGCCATGAGCGCCGCCCGCGCGGCAATGATCGGCGGCGCGGACGCCACTTCAAACGTCCTCGGCTCGGCGAACTTCGATATACCGGCCAGGGGTACTCATGCGCACAGTTGGATACAATCGTTTGACACCGAGTTGGAAGCCTTCCGCGCCTACGCCGCGCTTTTTCCTGATGAATGTATTCTCCTGGTGGACACCTATGACACTTTGAAAAGCGGAATCCCCAACGCAATCCAGGTCGGCAAAGAGCTGCGCAACGCGGGACACCGTCTGTCCGGCATACGCATAGACAGCGGAGACCTGACGTTCCTAAGTAAAAAGGCTCGGCGCGCGCTGGACGCTGCCGGACTTGATTACGTGAAAATCGTCGCTTCAAACGATCTTGACGAGTACATAATCGCGGACGTCCTGGCGCAGGGAGGCGAGATCGACGTTTGGGGCGTGGGAACGCGCCTGGTCACCGGCGCGGGCGAAGGAGGCGGCGCTCTCGGCGGCGTCTATAAAATGGCGGAGTACAATGGACGTCCCAAAATAAAAATCAGCTCCAACCTGGAAAAGATGACCACGCCCGGACTAAAAAAAATTGTTCGCTTTTACGACAGGGATGGGCTGATGGAAGCCGACGCGCTGGCTGATGATTCCGAAGATATCTCCACGGGAGAAGTTCTTATCATCGATCCCGGCAACCCGCTTCGCCGCACAACGCTTAATTCGGAACGCCGTGTTGAGTTAATGGTTCCCGTAGCAGCCGCCGGAGAGTCGGTATATGAATTTCCGGCACTCGAACAGATTCGAGAGCACAGAAAGAGACAGCTTACCGAGCTTCATGAAAGCTACAAGCGCCTTACCAATCCGCACGAATACAAGGTTGGGCTTACTCAGGAACTCTGGAATTTAAAAGAACGTATGATCGCAACCGTTTCAGTTGCCGGCAGCAGGCAACACGGCGCAAATTCCTGATTCCTGATTCCTGATTCCTAATTCCTAATTGTTCCGCCTGCTCCACTTTATCAAAGCTCCGTAAAGCTGTTCCGTATTGATCGGCTTGGTTAAGTGGTCGTTCATGCCGGCTCGAATGCTTTCCTCCAAATACACGTCTCCTGAGTTGGCGGTCATTGCCAGGATCGGAAGATTGTCATAGCGGCGATCCGCGCGAATTTGAGCGGCGGCGGTCAAGCCGTCCATTTCCGGCATCTGTATATCCATGAGAATAATGTCAAAGGGCTTGTTTTGCAGCATCTCCAATGCCTTAATGCCGTTGTCGGCCAAAGTCACATCTATGCCGACGGAAGACAGCAATGTCTCAATAATCATCTGGTTTACATTATTATCTTCAGCCGCAAGCACCCGCAGACCGCGCAAAATTCCCGTATCGGATTTATCCGGTTCCATGCGCGTTTTTGCTGACTTTGCCTCCGGTACGGACAACGGAATTTTGAGCCTGAACGTACTGCCTTCGCCCGGACTGCTTTCACAGGTGATTTCTCCGCCCATCAGAGCCGCCAGGCTTTGGCTGACCGCAAGCCCCATCCCAAGTCCGCCGTGTTTTCGATTATAAGACATCTCTCCGGAAAACAAAGGCTTGAACATATCCGACATTTGCTCTTTGCCGATGCCGATACCCGTATCCCGCACTTCAAAGGTCAGCAATACTTCGCCGGATTTTGCCGTTTTTTCGCTGAAAACATTAATCACAACGCCGCCGGTATCGGTAAATTTTACGGCGTTCGCAACAATGTTAAGCAATGCCTGCTGCAAACGCGCCAAATCGCCCGACAACAATTCAGGAACGTTGGAATCCACGGACGCGTGAAAAGACAGCGATTTTTCCCCGGCTTCAGTTTGCATCATGCCGCCGATATCCCTTACCAGCTCATGAACTGAAAATTCACCGATTTCCAGAGACATGCGGCCTGAATCAAGCCTGGAGAAATTAAGAATGGTTTCTATTGCCGACGTCAGCAGTTTCACCGAACGCTTTCCCTGGTTGATCAGATTCCGCCGATCTTCATTCAAACCGCTGCTCTCGCCGGCGGCTTCGGCCATTGCCGCGATAGCGTTCAACGGTGTACGTATTTCATGGCTGACTGACGCGATAAACTCGTTTTTGGCTTTCTCGGTTCTTTCCACCAGTCTCTTTGCTTCATCCATTTCGGACTGCGCCGCTTCTTGTTCCCGTAAATCACGTACATACGCGGCCAAAGTATAATCTTCGCCTTTAGGAACGCGAACAAACGTGATCTCAACCAAAAACGTCTCCCCGCGCGCGGTCAGATGCGCCCATTTGACACAGGCGTTGCCGGAAACAAAAGCCTTTTTTATTATCTTTTGCGCCGCGATACTCGAAGGACTGCCGTCGGGCTGGTATTCAGGCGACAGTTTTTCAAAACATTCAAGGAATTCCTCCTTTTTTGAGAAGCCAAACATCGAAAGCGTCTCATTGTTGCAATCCGTGAGGCTTCCTTTTTCATCAAAGAACATGCAGCCAAGCGGAGCGGAGTCAACCATAATACGGTTGCGCTCCTCGGCGTCCACCAGGCGCCGCCCGGCTATAACCGAAGCCAGCAGCGCGCTTATTGCCTGTACGGTTTCCGCGTCGCTGCGGCTTAAACGCAAAAAAAACGGAGCGGCTTCCACCAGCCGACCCGTAATTAATATCGCGTATACTTTGTCCTGCAGCATAATCGGGGTGGATATGAAATACGGCATACCGATGGTATCCCGGATGTCTTTGAACAGGCTCGCCGGTTCCGCTCCCGTGACGATCACAGGGTTGTCAGGGTCAAGAAATTCGGCAGGAAACTCAATGCGCCGTCCGGCAAAATCCGCTTTTTCTTTCGCTGAATAACCCTGCAGCACTTCAGCGGTAAAAAGTCCTTTGCCGTCATGCGCCAAAACGATTGTGCGCTGCATGTTGAGCGCGGCGTTGATGCGCCTGGATGCGGGAATAAAAACGCTTTCATAGCCGGGGTGCTGGCGTAGTGAAACGGCCAGTTCCGCAAGCAGGCTGAATCCCCGGCGTTTTTGTTCCAGTTCCCTGCTTATTGTCATGGATCTTAAATCCAACGCCAGAATTTTCGCAGCGTTTTGCTCGGCAAGGCGAGCCATTGCTTGCGCGGGTATTTCTTTCGATCCCGAAGGTTCCGCGCCCGTATCCCATATTGGTTTTGAATATGCTTTTGCCTGGTTGTCGCCCGCGCCGTCTTTGTTTTGTGAAAACAGGCAGAATACGCCGGTCCAGTCAAGCCCGCGCGGGCGTCCTCCTATGGAGGCAATCTCCACGCCGGTATAAAGCCCAAGGATCGGAACTCGCCCCGCAACGGTTTTTTGAACGACCAGCGCGTCTTCCAGGTCCATTCCGTCATAACCTGCGCAACGCCCCGCGCAATCAACATAAAGAGCAAAAACCGGATCGCGCCCGTCAAGCTCGTCGAAAACTTTCTCAATTTTCGGTTTTATGTAGTCCAAGTCTAAAGAGCGGAACATCAGCCGAAATTCCGTGCCTTCGACCATGTCCGGCTCGAACATGACTATTCCGCCGCTCGCTTTGTCGATGCCTAGACATAGACGGCTGGCGTAATAATCTTCGTCGTATTCACCCCATCTGTCTCCATGATTAATGCCGAAAATAAGGAAAAACGGATAGTCCTCGGGCGCTACCGCCGAGTTCAGCAACGCGTCTATAAACTGTATGGCGGGAGTTCCGTTAATTTCCAGGATGACCGGCCCGGACGCTTTTGTAACGGTATAATACTGCGTCGAGGGACGGCAGCCGTGCATAATGACGCTGTCTATCCGAATGTTTCCCGAAAAAGCAAGAGCAATGGCGTTGTACGCGCCAATGCCGTCTCCCGTCCATTGCCCGGTCGGAGTACAAGCGTGGTCGCCCATAAGTCCCGCGCCCGTCAGATCAGGCAAAAAGCCGAGACCCTTTTCGATGCCTTCCAAAAGCCAGGTGGCCATCAGCATCCGCAGACCATTTGAGGAATCCAGCGCGTCGTAAAACAGCATGACGGGAGAATCCCTGTTTATGCCGAGTTTTGCAAATTCCCGTCCCAGGCGTATGCCTGTTTCTTTTTCGCTTTCCTGCATACCGCCGTCGATAATGACTTTACAGTCAACGCCGTCCAGCCATATACATGCCAACCCGATCTGGTCGCCCGCGTATCCGAAATACTCGTTGGTAATGACGCCAACAGAGCCTCCGCCATAAATCGGCACGGGCGCTCCCGTCGCTGAAATTACGGCTTCCCGCAAAATTCGCTGATCATGCCGGGCAGTGGAGAATAATAAAATCATATCGCACAGATCGCTTCTCCCTGCGTTTGAGATTGCCATTTTAGCAGCCTGTACGCCTGCAGCGGCGGTATCCGGATTATCGCTGTATCCAATCCCGACTTTCATCTTACTCGATCTCCTGTTTAGCCCGGATGTTTCATAGGGTTTCTACTGCGGCGCCGCAGTAGAAACCCTATGAAACATCCGGGATGGTCTTCCGCGAGGCTGCCTCGCCGACAAAAACTGAGACGCAAGGCATTGCGTCTCTACAATCAACTGACCACATTATCGGGCGCGCGCCACTCAACTGCGCCTCTACCTGCATTCAAAATTTGCGGCGTCGTTTATGCTGCCTACGCCCTTGTATCTTGCCGTCTGCGGGTACGGGCAGAGCGGGCGCGACGTTTCTATCCTGTTGCCTGATATGCGATGCGTCGTGATGCTGTCCGGCGCGACTCCACCCTCAACCCAGCGCTCCAATGCGCTCATGAAATTCGCCTGGTCGGGACCCCGCCCGCCGCTGCAATGTCCCATGCCGGGAACCATGAAAAGACGCATCCAGTCGTCTTCCTTTGAACCCAGTTTGGACTGCACCTGTGTGTAATAGCTGACGGTGTTTCCCGGCGCGATTCCCATATCGTCCCAGCCGTGATAAAGAAGAAGTTTTCCGCCGCGAGCCTTAAAAGCGCTCAGGTCGGAATCAATGGCGTTGATAAAACCGGTTTTTTCTTCAGCCAGTTTCAGGTCGCGCTCAAGATCAAAGGTTTTCCAATCCCAGTCGGCGTCCTGGTAAGTCAGAATCATCGTACCCATGGAAACCGGAGACGGTTGACCGCTGTTAAGACTCCAGGAATATTCGCTGCCGTAAGCTTTTCCGGGAAATACTATTTCTCCTGATTTTGTCGTAACAGGCGCGTAGGCTCTTTTGACGGTTTCGACCTGTCCCGCCGTAAGACAGTCTGCCCGATCTCCGTCTTTGCACAGCAGAACAGCCGGGTCGAATTTGCACTGTTCCGGATTCTGGAGCAGTCCGTCTTTTACCCCGTCGAGTTCGTCGCAGGCGGCAATAACGGCCTGGTTCAATAAATCCAGTTTCGCCGGGGGCACTTTCAGCGCGTCGTCTTTCATTACCGGAACAGTCAGGGCGAGATCGCCGACATGCAGCCGGCTGTGATAATTAGCGGGCGCGCCGGCGATA
>Ga0099364_10015053_pt1 | contig 10226 bp, 7 predicted proteins | sample TergutTh196P3_FD_73070 | JGI IMG/M metagenome (GOLD analysis project Ga0099364, IMG submission 73070) | Microcerotermes parvus P3 segment gut microbial communities from Pointe-Noire, Republic of the Congo - Th196 P3 | ecosystem: Host-associated > Arthropoda: Insects > Digestive system > Gut ...
CAGGAAGGTGAACATCAGGACGAAAACCAGCGCGATTGACGCGATTTTCAGAAGCAGGAAGAGAATGTCCTTCCCAAGAGACGGCGCGTTCGGTCTCTTCTCCTCGGCGGCCGCGTCCGGGATCACGGCGGGCTGAGCCGCCGGCTCCAGGGGCGCGCTTCCGCGCAGGAATTCCTGATTGAGCTGCTGTAATGATTGCGGGGCCATTCCGGATCACCTCGTTTTCTGTTTCCTGTTTTGCCGTGTCCTCATCCGTCTCCGAGGGAGCTTGGCGGCGGCCAGCCCCGCGAGGAGGAGGGCCGGCGCGGTCAGCGGCAGCGCCGCCGCGGCCGCGCTCCGCGCTCCGGCATCCAGTCCGGTGGGGACCACGAACATCCAGGTGTTGACAAACCGGAAGGCTCGCGCCTCCATCCCGACGGTCTCATAGAGCATATCGAATTCGTACAGGGCGCCCGGATACCGGGTGTCCGTATACGTCATCGTCCAGTGGCCGCTGTCGAGCACTTCCGTGACCTTGATCATGGCGTTGGAGGGGATGTCCTTCAGGATAACGGCCTGTCCGTCGCGCAGGGAGAAGACCGCTTTCCCGCCTTCCTCCAGCGTGATATAATTCACGGGCAAAATCGCGTCGCCCTCGTAGTAGATCCGTGTGCCCGCCGCCAGCGGGTTCCCCTCGCCGTCTTTCAGGGCCAAGGCAAAGGTGAAGGGCCGTACAGTACCGCTGAGGTCTCCCATCACGATTTTGCTGACCGTCACATCCACCTCCCGGTAGGGTGCGTACACATAGTAGATGTCTCTGTTTTCTTTGATTTGCGTGCTTCCGGGGCTTCCCGGCGTGTAATCCCCGCCGCCGCTGTTCGGGGGGGCATCCCATTTATGTCCCCTGACGCTGTACCCGTCGATGTTGTCGAGAGTGAGGATATCCTTGCCGTAATAGCCGCCCGCCTCCACCATGACCGTGGTGTCGTCCTTGCCCGGGACGGGGAGGCCGTAGATATCCACATAGATTTCCCGGACGATGAGAAGGGCGGCGGCGCCGGTCTTCACGGGCAGAGACCTGTAATAATTGTCGGGCACGTGGTTGTTGTTGTAGTACTGATAGGTCTTGTTGACCGAATAGATCAGCGGGTTGTCATAGACGGCGGGGGAGGCGCCGCTGAGGCGGGACAGCTGCTGCAAACCGCCGGAATCCCCCATGTAGATGTTGTAATTCTGAGCGCTTGTGCCGCCGGTGGTAAAGGAGAACATTCCGGCGTCAAACGGCACGCTCAGGGTTCGCAGAGGACTGGTCAGATCGCCGGCGGCAAAGATGACGATTTGCTGGCCCGTCTTGGGCCGCAGGTTCTCGTCGGGGAAGTTGAGATTGACATAATAGGCGTTCCCCTTGTTGATTCCATAGTCATGCTTCGCGACGTCATCCCCGGCATAAATCCCGGCGAAGGCGGTGCGTTTCCGGCCAAACACCACGATGTCGGCGTCCTTGCTGATGTAGAGGTTCGGCACGACCTTGTTGTTCCAGCCGGTACCCACGCCGCTGCCCTCGTTCACGTCCGCGATGATGGTCCCGCCGGTGATGGTCACGGAGCCTTCCAGCTTCTCGTCATGGGTCGGCGCGCTGGCCCCTTCGTAGCCTCCGTTGCCGATGCCCGCGCCCACCCTGGCCTTTACCTTCAAACGGCCGGCGCTGATGGTCACGCTGACGCTTCCGGCAATGTGGTGGCTGCCAGCTCCGGTCGTGCCGCCTCCGCCGCCGATGGCCGCGCCTGAGGCGGTGGTTTCGGCGGTGATGGTCCCGCCGGTAATGTTGACGGTGGCGTCGCTGGAGCGCTGGCCGCCGCCGATGGCCGCGCCGTTTCTGGCAAACGCGGTCACGTTTCCGCCGGTGATGGTCACGTTGCCAACGCCGCTCGGGGATGTGCCGCTGCCCGCGCCGCCGCCGATGGCCGCGCCGCCGCCCGTGCTGCCGTCGGGAACCGTCGCGATTACGGTTCCGCCGGTGATGAGTACATTGCCCGTGCCGCTCCGTCCGCCGCCGATGGCCGCTCCAAAGCTGCTGTTGGCGGTCGTCGCGGTCACGTGGCCGCCGGTGATGACGATGTTGCCGGATGTGAGGTACGCGCCGCCGATGACGGCGGCCTCGATGTCCGTTCCGGCCTGGGTGGCGTTGATCGTACCGCCCTTGATGGTGATCAGGCCGCTGTTTGAACGGTTGGAGGCGGTGTCATAATATCCTCCGATGGCCGCGTTTTTGGAGACGGGGGAGGAGATGGAAAGCAAGCCTTCGTTCCCGCCGGGCGCCGCTGCGCTGTCTATGGTGAGGCGGGTATTTTCCCTCACGGTGATATACCCCTTGGAGAGGATGTTCTCTCCGGCCAGCAGCAGGGTCAGCTCGGCGCTGCCGTACAGGTGAATGTAGAGCTCGCCCTTGATCCCGTTCAGGATGAACGTGGTTTGGGTTCCGTCCAGAACGTGGATTGTCCAAAACGCCGCCATATTGCCCGTTTGCCTGATCTCGTAGGTGTATGTATTGGCGGCGGCGCTGAAATCAATCCTCCGGGTTGTGCCCGCGGTAAATGTGTAGCCCGCGTGCTTGCTGCCGGATTGCATACCGGCCCCGATGTCGATGGAAAAATCCTCCTCCTCTTCTTCCGGTGCGCGGGGGGCGGCGGCCGCCCCCTCCAGCACCGTGACGGCCACGGACGGCGTCTGGCCGGAGTGTTCAAAGCCCTCGGCCCGCGCCGTGAGGACATAGGTCCCCGGCACGTTTCCGTCATACACGCCCTCCCAGATCACGGGGACGCTGAGGATAACGGCGTCCGCGCCGCTGTCTGTCCCGGCTCCGGTGTCCGCGGGTTCCCCGCTGTCCTCTTCGGGGGCGTCCTCATGGATGTCGAAATCCCCCGCAACGACCGGCTCGCCCGCTTTTTCCTCGTAGGCGGCCTCGCTGTCGATGATTTCTTCAGGGGCGTCCTCCTGGGTGTCGAAGCCGCCCATAACGACCGGCTCACCCGCCTTTTCCTCGGCGGCCTCACTGTCGATGATTTCTTCGGGAGCCTCCCCGCGGGTGTCGAAGTCACCCATAACGATCGGCTCGCCCGGCTTTTCCTCGTAGGCGGCCTCGCTGTCGATGATCTCCTCCGCTTTCTCCGTCCCGGAGTCTAATACCGCGGGCAGCTCCGCCGGCAATTCTAAGTCTTCCCACGGGGTGCCAAGCTCCACCTGCTTTTCCAATACAAGGCCGCCTGGCTCAAAATACAGGACCGCGGCGTCGGGCGGTTCCGCCACCGTGCGGCCGATGTTCGGCAAAAAGGATATGAGTATCATGACGGCGAGCAGTGCGCCGGATATGCTTTGAAGCCGGAGCTTCGCCCTTTGCGGTCTGTTTTTCATGACGGCCTTCTCCTTTCAATGGAATCGTTCTTTGCCTGGCTGAATTTTTCGATGTAGTCCAATGCCGCGTGTCTGACAAATTCTCCGAGGCCCCGGTGCTCCGCTTCCGCGTGCTCCCGTATTTTCTCGTAGGAATGACTGTCAAACCTTACGACGATCTGTTTGCTTTTCGTATCTGTTTTCAATGGATTGTTTCATTCCCTTCCCGATATGAATTTTCAACCGTCATTTGTGACGGAACGCAAGCTCTGTCGAGAGCTGTTTACAATTGTATTTTACCCCGCTGTTTTTTTCGCCGCTACACCCGAAAGGGTACTTTTTCGCTGAATCCCGAAGGAGAGAAGGACGCACGCGGCGAGGATAACGGCCACGAGGCGGATGCTGCTCTCCAGCCGGGACAGCACGGCCCCGGCGCCGGGAAGGGTGAAAATCACCTTGCCCACCACGTTCGCTTCCGGCACGACGTCTTTATCCGGGATTTCGCTGTTGGTGCCCTGCGTCCGAAATCCTCTGGCACCGGCGGCCAGGTAATCCTCATATATGCCGACGACCTTGTGCGTCACCGGAGCGCCGGCATCGCGCGTGTAGGTGATGTTGTCTCCGGCCCGGATATCCCGGGGGTCGGTCTGCTTCACCAAAATGAACGAGTCCCTGGGAATCTCATCCTGCATACTGGAGGTCAGCACCGTAAAATACGAGTATCCCGCGATGCGCCGCGGAGTTCCGTCTCCGCCGGAGTCAAGGGCCGGGAACACGAGCGGCGCGGCGGCCAGACAGAGCAGCACGAGGGCGGTGAACAGGCCGATCTTTCCTCTCAAACGCCTCCGTCCCCGGGGGAGATCGGAAGAATCCGCCTTGGCCGGTTTGGCCGTTTTCACCTTTGGAAGGACCGCGGCTTCCGGGCGTTCCGGTTTCGCCGCCGGTTTTGGGGCCGGAACATGCCGGGAGATAAAGTCCCGGTTCAGCTCCTCCAATGATTTCACATCCATCTCATGTCTCTCCTTTCCGGCCGGGTGAGCGCCTGCCGGTCCCGTCCCTTTATCCGGCCTGCTCCCGCTCCGGCGGCGCGAAGGTCAGCAGCCTGTATATCTCGCTGGCCGCGTGCCCCATCGTTTTATGGGCCTGGTCAAGATTTTTCTTCGCGCGCTCCAGGATTCTGCCCGCTTCGCTGTTGGCGTCGCCGATGATTTTGTCCGCGGCCGCGTGTGCCTGTTCCACCGCGGCGCTCGCGTCCTCGGCGGCCCTGCGGGCTTCCGCTTTCGCGGCGGCCGCCTCCGTCTGCGCTTCGGAGATGATTTTCTGGGCCAGCATTTCCGTGTTCATCAATGTTTTGGCCGCGATTTCGGGGTCCATTCCGGCCCGCGCCTGCGTATCCGGCGTTCCGGCCTTCTCCAGCAGACCGTTATAGCGGCCCTGAAGAGCCCGGTATTCGTTATAGACTCCCGTATACGCCTCCGAAAGCATTCGGATGTAGTGGTTCACCTGTTCCCGGTCATACCCGTTTTTTTCCTCTGTGAAATAAACTTTGCCGGTGCTTGTCATCGTCGTCGACCTCCTGTTGTATGGGGTGTGCTGTGATCGCTCCCCGGCCGGCGTTCGTTAGGATGCGTGAAGGCTGCCGAAGAATGATTACGGTTGTATTCTACCTGCCTGACATAGACGCCGCTACACCCAAAAGGGTGCTTTTTACGGGGTCTCGCTTAATGCCCCGAGGGTTCTCTCCACCACTCTGTCTACATATTCCTGCGAGTGCGGATGCTGCGAAAGCCGTTCCTCCATGATTTCCCGAAGCAGCTTCTGCAGGCTGGCCAGCAATTGCTCCATATCGTGTCGCCTCCTTTCTGGATCATCGGCGGCGGGCAGGGGGGTTAGAAACCGTGAACACCGCCGAAGAATGATTATGGTTGTATTTTACCTGTACAAAAATAATGCCGCTACACCCGAACGGGTAAAAATTCGGCTGAAAACCGGGAAAAAACCCGCAGTAAAAGCCGCCCCCGGAACGCGGGCGTCAAATCGACCCGCGTCCCCGCAAACGGCAGCGGGCGGCCCCGGCGCGGGGCCGCCCGTAATCGGTCCGGCGTTTCTTTTATCTGAAATGATCCCAATACGCGGCGGGTACGGCTCCCGCCCCCAGCTCAGGCGGATCGTTACGGCAGAATGCCGTAACGATCAAGCGGCTATCTCACTCTGCTGTTCAAAAACCGCTTCGTGGTCACGAATGGTTGATTCCAAATCAAAGTCTCCGTCTCTGTGCGCCTGAAAAAACTCGTCATCCGATATGATTTCCGCGATTTTCCATATTCCGTTGATTTTTATCAGGGAAACCCTGTAGTTCCGACCCTCGGCAGATGTGAAATCAACCCCGGCATACTGATAGTACAGTTTTTCCCAAACGTCTGTCATCGCCAAGTCTCCCGAAACCACAGTATGATGAAACGTATACGTCGGCGTGAAGGATTCGTAGGCAATCCCATAAGCCTCATTCATATACCTCGCGTATGCCAGACGGTCTTCCTGCAGCTTCAGGTTCTTTTGAAACGCCTCAGCGCCGGCGCCCATGACGTTGAAGCCTTCGGGGGTATCCCATGCGGCATCCTTACGGAAGGCATCCAGGGCGGCTATGCTATTGATAAGGGCGGCGGACGGGTTCTCCAGCTCCTTCATCAGGGTGTCCGATGATATATCCTTCTCGATGCCAATATACATGTATTCCGCATACTGGACCAGATACGCTTCCACGACGGATTCGACTTCCCGCCGGGCGTCTGTTTTGGCGTTCCCGGCTGACACGGCAAGCATCGTCACCCCCGGCAGCGTAACCAGCAGTGTAACCAGCAGCGCGATTGAAATAAAATTGCGTTTCATGGTTTTTTCCTCCATAAAATAGATTTTGCGGCAGCGGGCGGCCCCGGCCTGGGGCCGCCCGTGACCATTCGACGTTTCCTTATCGGAAATAATCCAAATACGCCTTTAGTATCCCCTCGTGATCCGTTGCGGGGATGGCGGGGATCACCCGGATGGGCGGGGGCAGGGTCTCGTCGCTGTATTCGTATATCGGCCCGTCAATCGGTCCCCACAGCATTCTTCCCTTTTCCGCGGGGTCTCCCCCATCCGGCAGGACATAGGTATGGACAGCGCGCCACTGCCCATCCTCTTCCGCAAGGGTAATCCGGCAAAACCAGGCAAACGTAATCTCATGCTCCGTCTGCGTCCAATCCTCCGGATATATGCCGTTGTAAACGTGCATATCAACCCGGAGAACATAACTGACGCCGCCGTCGTCCCGCGAGGGAACCGCCTCGGACGAGGGGTATGCCCCCAGCAGCGTAAGCGTGAGGAGCCTCAGTTCCCCGTAAGGCCGGGGCAGTGAGATCAGTCCTGTTACGGCCGCGTCATACAGCGCCGCGTCCATGCCCTCCAGTCCGAACGCCTCGCTGGACGGCACATAAAAATAAAGCGTTTCATCGGGCGCTTCATACGGGGGATCGGAAGGAGCAGCCGGCACATTTTCCGTCACATCCAGCGGTTCCCCGGCAGGCTCCGGCGCGTTGGGGGAAGGCAGGGCGCAGGCTCCGAAAATCAAGAGGGCGGCGGCCATGAGCGGCCATGAGATTTTTTTCATACAGGTACTCCTTTCGCAAGGCGGAATTGTCATCCGCGTTAGCCGCGGCGCAGGATCATTCCCCATCACGGCTTTGCCTGTATTCTACCCGTACAAAAAGACCGCCGCTACACCCGATCGGGTAAAAATGCGGGCGATATCCATCCTTGAAACGCAAACATCCTCCCTCCGGCCCGGCGCGGCGGATCGGAGGGAGGATACGGCTTTCGGCGCGGGGTTTTACGGCGCGGCTGTTCCGGCGGAGGCTCTATTCGAGCAGGTTCATCTCCATAGCGGTCCGGATGGCGTCCACATTGTTGTTGGCGTCCAGCTTGAGATAGATCGACTGGAGTATTTTCTTAACCGTATTGATGGACAGATACCGGTGTTCCGCGATTTCCTCGCGGGAGAGGCCGTGATACAGGTCGTTGAGGACCTCCTGCTCCCGTTCGGAGAGCACGGCGGCGGGCGTGTGGCTTTCCTCCTTCAGCGCGTTCAGGATAACGGCGGTCTTTTTGGCGTAAATCGAGGCCTTGCGGTCAATCGCCTTGAGCCATTCCCGAGGGATGCCGCAGCCGTCCTGAGCGGAAACGGCGGCGATCAGGGGGCGCAGATGCCTGCCCAGCTCGACAAACGGTATCTCGAACACGCCCTGAAACGAAAGCGAGTACGCCTTTTCAAAGTCACGGAGCGCCCCCGGCGTGTCGCCGGTCTGGAGCCGCGCGGCCGCGGTCAGCAGGGTCAGGGTCAGCTCCGTCAGCAGAAAACGCTCCTGCGGTTCCCGGGGATAGGAGTTGAGCAGCACCGTAAGGGCCTGATGGTATTTTTTAGAGGCGAGATGGCTTCTCACACACACGAGCAGCTCCCGGATGGGGATGCGGACCTCGGAAGTCGCCTCCTTCTCGTCCATGATCAGCCAGGAGGGGACCCGCTTGGGCAGCCCGATCTGGGCGTAAAAGAAACCGGTGAACAGATCGTACAGCAGCTGGCGGTTCCAGAAATCCGGATTGCTCAGGTGGACGCGCAGCTGTTTCAGGATTTCCCGGGCCAGCAGATGATCGCCCTCCAGCATCGAAATCCGCAGCAGGTATTGCGCCGCCATCGCCTCGATGCTGTACTGCTTCTTCTCGCGCGCCTTCAAAACGGCCTGATGGGCGTGGGCCCTGGCCGATTCGGGCTGGTTGCGGTAAAAGGCCAGCTCGCAGGCCACCAGATCGTCGTAGCCGTAATACATGCTGTGACGGGTCTCCGCGACGTAAACGGCCGTCTGCCTCGTGGCGTCGAGGAATTGGTCAAACTCCGGCAGGTCCGCGCCTTCCCCCACCAGGCAGGCCAGAGAACGCACATCGGCGACGGCAAAGGCTCCGGATACCGTGGCCGGCGGCAGCGACGAGCGCTTAAAATATTCCCTCGACTTTTTGATGTACTCCGGCGCGTTGTACCGGTGCGTGACCGTGCAGGTATACAGGTCGATATAGACCAGATTGCTGTAGCTGGTATACAGGAGCTTGAGGGCCGCCGGCGTGTCGGAGGACTCCCATTCCCGGATAACGCCGAGCGTTCTTTGCCGGGCCTCCTCATACCGCCCTGTCCCCGCGAGAAGGAGGGGGATGAAAAAATGCTTCAGCATCAACAGGTTCGTATCGTCGCGCGCCTCCCCTTCCGGGTCCAGATTCTCCAGAATCTCCAGAAAATACTCGCACGTATCATGGGGCAATTTGAACGGATGGGAAAACAACAGCTCCACCATGCGGGCATAATCCCGCGAGCGGGCGAAATAATACATGGCGTCCAGGGTAAAGTTGTTTTCAAAGCACCATTTCGCCGCCCTCTGATAGGTGATGTGTTTTTCCTCGGGCGTCAAAAGGTACTGCTTGCTTTGCAAAAACTCCCAATACAGCGGATGGACCCTCTCCGTCCCCGTAAAGCTGTCAAACCACACAAACGACGTGAGCTGCGGCGCGGCCCGCAAAAAGGAAACGTCGTTGAAGAACTTTTGCAGCACCGTCAGCGGCAGGCTGGATGCCATAGACAAGGTCGTCAGGAGCTTTTGCGTTTTTTCGGGAAAGTCGTTAAACGCTTCGATCTCCATCAGCTTGAAGATGTTCTGTTTCATGCTGTCAATCGCGGAATCCAGGTTCCCCGGATTTCTTTTCAAAGACAGCGAGAACAATTGGATGGCCAGCGCCCAGCCCTTGGTGGCGTCCATCACCCGCGGCAGGTTTTTAGCGGAAAACGGAACGCCGCACTGTTTCAAAAACTCCGCGATCTCATCCTCCGTAAAGCGCAGCTCATCCTCCGTGATGATACTGACCTGTCCCTTGGCCAGTAAGGGAACCGCGTTGATTTCGGGCTCTTTTCGGGAAATGATGATCACGCACGCGCCGGGAATCTGCAGGTAAGCGCAGCGCTCCGCAAACGCCAGCGCCTGTTCGGATTGGATTAAATGAAAATCGTCCAGCACAAGGAAGGTTTTGACCGCGCGGTGCTCCGCGTGCTTGAGGAACCCGGCAAACTGCTTGAAACGGGCCAGGGTTTCCGGAAACCCGAACTGACGCATTTTCTGCGCCAGTTCCGGATTGTCAAAGGAAATATTGTGGGTCAGGTTGTCCCAATAGCGGGAGCCGATATTGTCATTTTCCGAGAGCTGGAGCCAGCGGACGACGGTTTCCGGCTGCCGCTCGATGAAACGGCGCACGACCTGGGTCTTTCCGTAGCCGGCGCCCGCGATGACATAAACCAGCTTGCCCCGGACCGCCGCCTCCAACATCCGGTCAATCCGGGGACGCGGCACATAACGCGCGGCAAAAAATGAATCATTCGCCGTGATTTCAACCGGATCGTCCGCCATACGGTTCATCTCCCTCATCATCCGGACGGGAATGCCCCCCCATCCAGAGCCGTTTTTGGTATATTATATCATACAGAATAATTTTAGCAATACGGGAATCCTCTCGCCCCGCCGCACACGCCGCAGGGCGCGATGCATGGGCAACCACAGGCGACCGGGGACGGTCGCCCCTACAGGGGTTTTCCGCCCCGCCCATTCGTAGGGCGCGATGCCCACATCGCGCCGTGTTTCCCCATTTTGCGCGCCGGGGGAAACGGGCGGACGTTTTGGGAAACGGCGGACGCACACAGTGCGTCCCTACAGGGCATGGGGGAACCCCGGAAAACCGTGTAGGGGCGGCAATCTGCCGCCCGTGTTTACCCATGCACCCCGTTCGCCCCC
>Ga0099364_10015054_pt1 | contig 10226 bp, 16 predicted proteins | sample TergutTh196P3_FD_73070 | JGI IMG/M metagenome (GOLD analysis project Ga0099364, IMG submission 73070) | Microcerotermes parvus P3 segment gut microbial communities from Pointe-Noire, Republic of the Congo - Th196 P3 | ecosystem: Host-associated > Arthropoda: Insects > Digestive system > Gut ...
GCGACAGTAGATGCTATTCCAGTTGCCCAACCTCTTGGGCAGTAATCGTCTGGCACATCCGTTTTACGATGTTGTGTTGTGCTTGTAGGAAGGTCAATCTGTTAATTTTGACATTGCATCATTTTTTTGGAAGTAGAAGTTGTATCTGTTCGATATCTGCATGTGTCCATTGCATGAAGGTAACATAACAAAATGAAAATGTCCGTCAAGAGTAGTGTCAACACGCCCTAAATCGCCGTTCAAAACCTCATGAGAGTAATACAAATGCAGGCAATATGAACAAAACCTTTGTAAGCGATCAGGCTGCGATCCTATCACACCGCCACACGCCGCAAGTTTTTTAACCACGCATTCGCCCACTCCATTTTCTGCCATCTTCATAAAAACGATTCACTCGGTTGGCACGATAAGATGCAACAAAATCTATACCCTTCAATGCAAACTTTGCTCGCAATCGATCATCATCGTAACCCTTATCCACAATCACCCGCTTCGGCTTTAATCTTCTACTACTTTTTGATTTACTACTTCTACACTGTGTTCTATGTTTTTTACATTGATCCCATAACTGTTTGTTCTGCAACATGGCCTTCGTGAGTAGAGGCACTCTCCGCTTCGACATTCAATGCTATGCCATTGCCATCGACAAACAACATAATCATAGAACCATTGCCGCCCCTTGTTTTTCCGGTATAAATGTACCATCCAGAAATGTTTCGTCGAGCCGTAACTTGCCTTGTTCATCTAATAATACAAGTAGATGTTGATGGAGTTTTACTGACACGCCTTCTTCTCATTCGAGGAGTCCTCGTCGGCACCTGCTCCAACTGGGAAAGTTTTTGGGCATGTGTTCCCAAGGACATTCTGCACGTGCAAACCAAATAAGTGCTTCGAAAACTCGTCGGTTATCGACGCGTGGCCGACCGCCTTGCGGTCCGATTATTTGGCTCGTTTGATGGGACGATGTTTGGGCTTGGATTTCTTGTGTTGTGGCATTGTTGATTCCTTTCAAAAGGGAAAGTATAGCATACAATATCTGATCGTGAAAAAAAACAAGGTTTTGATCGGCATTGGAGGCAAAATAAGCGTGGCAGGCAATACAAATGAGCACCCTACGAACAAGAACTACGTAACATCATTGCTCAACATCTCGATGCAACTCTTATTGACTTTTATAAATTACTGTCTCTTCATGTTTGCGTTGTTCCTAAAACGATGAGTAACGACTTACAGCACACTTGAAAATCGCACGAAAAAAGTCTCTGATCGCAACGGAACAAGTAGGTGTAGTAATGTTATGTACTATAAGACAGAAAGTCTAAAAAGGGGTGATAATATTGAACGTGTTTTATCCTGGAAAACCAGGACTCAAATGGACATTGTTCGCTTTACAGTTGGAGTAAAGAGACAAGCGTATGATAGAAGACGTGTCGTGATATTACTAGGTTGTGTTGGTACTAATCTTGCGTAGTATCGACGAAATCGTTATAGTATGCATTATGGAATGGACATCCGAGCACATAAAAAGTATTCAACACTTGTTTCCCGTACAGCGCGACAATGTTGAAATTGACGATCTTTCGCTTCTTCAAGCCTTGCTCTCCATCGCTGAAAACGGATATAAATGGCGAGCCTTGCCCGAAAAGTTTGCCAACTGGAACAGTATTTACTATCGTTTTCGCTATTGGATCGATATTGGCATCTTCGATCGTATCTAAAAACGTCTCAAATCGCAATTCTTTAATGTCAAAGGGATTAAGATATTTGTGCTAGATAGTGCTTATATCAAAGTTTATCCTGATGGTACGGGTGCGCCGAAAAAAAGGATTGCAGTCCACTGCTAAAAGTAGAAGAGATTTAACTACTAGCACAATTTCGACAGTAGCAGATAAAAGTAGCCGATTGTGCGTCGCTTGTCATTGGTGTTAGTAGCAGAAGATATTGAAGCAGAAGAGTTGACAGTAGAAGTAGCGAAGAAGATTCGTCAGGGCATAGCATTGATCATAGACAAGGCGTATGAGGGTGATGCCTGCCGAGCGAAGGCGGTGGAGTGCGGGATGTTTCCGGTGGTACCTCCGAAATGTAATCGCAAGGAGCCGTGGGAGTACGATAAGGAGTTGTACAAGTGCAGGAATGTTGTCAAACGTAACTTTCGAATTATAAAGGAGTTTCGGCGAGTTCATACTCGCTATGACAAACTCGACGAAACCTATAATGCCTTCATCGCCTTCAGAAATATCATCGTCTTCATGAGAAATTAGTGCCAACACGCCCTAGACAGAAAATGCCGTTAAACCCCTACATCATCGTAATTTCCATCTGAAATTTTATTTTTTTTGAGTGTCCACACGGCGCAACTTGACAATCATGTAATTCTACCAGTGCAGTGAAGAAAAACATGTGAAAGATACCACTAAGTAGGTACACAAAGTGAGAACAGCCCAAAAATTCAGAACAATTAACGCTAATGCAACAAGCGTCACATTATTTGAAGTGAGAATCAATGGAATAAAAAAGATACAACCAAACCAGCCAAGTAAGAGAAAATAACGAACACGCTTCTCAAAAATCTCCACCTCCGAAATTTTTCTACGGAGACTTGCAATAATTTCTCCTGCATTGCGTTTTTTGAAATTTTCTGTTTTTTCTCTCATTTGTCATTTGTAGCGAGCTAAAGGACAAAACCTTATTGGATTTGGTAAAACCAAATCACCTCTGTGAAAAACGGTTGTTCTCAAGCATCTGCATGTTTCAGAATCAGAAATGCAATCACCAGCCAAGATACTCGATTGTGGCATAAACCACAAATTAGTCAACCCCAGCCGCAGGGCGATTGCAAGTTTTGATTTGGAGTGTTGAGTCGTCTGAAGCTTGTTGTGAATTTGCCCTTTTTGACAAAATAGATAATTTGTGTTCGCCAAAAGAAATCTTTTGGCTCTGGCCTCGATAATCGTATATTTTACCGTTACCGATATGTATTTCGCTATGCAAATCAAGGCTATCATCGGCACAGATAAAAAAGTTGCTTGATTTTTTCGTTGCCGGAGTCCCGGCACGCACAACCGTAAAACTCGTCGACATCAACCGCATTGCCAGCAATCTTTTTTGCCATAAATTGCATATCATTATTGTCTACTTCGCGAATTTAGAATCGCCTTTTTTGCACGGCAAAAAACAAGAAAGTGTTTCATTGAAAAAGTTCTTGTAAAAACACAGAATGCGGGAGTGCATCCAATTTTTCTGTCGGTGCAAGAGAAATAACTGCAAAATTTCACAGCCGCCAAAGAGCCGGAAATACAGCGTAACACAGTACCCGGATGCCCCTACACGAACGAATGCTCCTCGGCGGGAAACTCGCCGGATTGAACCTCGTCCGCATATTTCTGCACCGCATCAGAAATAATAGCATGCAAGTCCGCATACTGCTTGACATGCCGTAACGGCATCGGCGGCTCCGCCGTGTATCCAATCAAATCATGCAACACCAAAATCTGCCCGTCGCAGTGCGGCCCGGAACCTATTCCAATGGTCGGGATGGAAATCGCCTGGGTAGCAATTTTCGCCAACTCGACTTCAAGACACTCCAAAACGACCGCAAACGCCCCAGCCTGCTCGACCGCCCGAATGTCCCGAAGCAGTTGATCCTTTTGCCGTTGGACGAAATATCCGCCGGTCTGCCGGATTTCCTGCGGCCGCAAACCACAATGAGCAACCACCGGAATGCCCGCCTCGACCAAAGCGGCAATCGACTTCGCACGATGCTCACCGCCCTCAAATTTGACGGCACCGGCCAGGGTTTCCTTCAGGATTTTCGCGCCAGCATAGAGTGCTTCGTCTTTGCCTAATTGACAGTAGGGGAAGGGCATATCGACGACAACCATCGCATTTTGGGCGGCTCGGGCGACCATTTCGGAATGGTAAATGACCTGTTCAAGCGTTACGGAAAGCGTTGTCGGTTTGCCTTGGATGACATTGCCGAGACTGTCCCCGACGAGCAGCATATCGACTCCGACGGCATCGAGCATTTTGGCGGTGGGATAGTCATATGCCGTCAGGGCGACGATTTTTCGCCCTTTTTTCTTGTAGGCCCTGATTTTCGGCGGTGTTAAGTGCTGCATGGTAGTGTGAAATCTCGTTGGCCAATGTTAACAGAGCCCGCCGCGTAAGCACGCTATCGTCATTCCGGCGCACGCCGGAATGACAGTTTCCGAACAAGTCTATTGCCGGATTCGGGACGGTCAAGATATTCTATCGCTATCCCTTTATCCAGTCAAGAATGTACCCCGTCAAGGATGCTTTCCCGTAGTCCTAACGGGGGGCCTGCCTAACGACGGCTGACCGCCGCCTGGCTTGCCAATTCGTCGCACCGCTCGTTAAATTGATGTCCGCTATGGCCAAATACATGGTGAAATGTCAAATCATGCGTCGATATGAGGGCATCCAACTCTTGCCAAAGATCGACGTTCTTCACCGGCTTGAACTTGCCGCCTTCTCTGCGCCGCCAACCGTTCTTTTTCCAGTTCGGCATCCAATCTTCGAGGCCTTGCAAGACGTATTTGGAATCGCTGACGAGTTCGACTCGGCTCGGCTTGGTCAACGATTTTAACCCTTCGATGACGGCCAGCAATTCCATTCGGTTATTGGTCGTATCGGCTTCGCTGCCGAAGCGTTCGAGCAATTTTTCGGTTTTGGGATGCCGCAAAACGAACGCCCAACCGCCAGGGCCGGGATTCCCCTTGCAGGCTCCGTCCGTGTATAAAATGACTTCTGGTTTTGTTTCGCTCATCGGTTTATCGTGTAGACAATCTTCCTAGGCTCGCGTGATGTCAGTTCTGAAATGTCCAGGAATTGCGTTGAACTCTTTTTTGTCATCCCGGCGAAAGCCGAAACCCAGAGGAATCGGCATCGCACGCAATGTCTGGATTCCGGCTTTCGCCGGAATGACGGTTTTTGTCCATGGCAACACGAGTAAACGCCCTACCAGGGACGTTCTGGCTTACACCACGGGCCTTGTATCTCCCACGCGGTTTTCCATCGGGCTGCTCGCGGTGGCGTAAAGTTTCTTCGGAATCCGGCCTGCTTGATACGAGAGCCTGCCCGACTCGCAAGCATATTTCATCGCTTCCGCCATCGCGACCGGATTCTTCGCCTCCGCAATCGCCGTGTTGAGCAGCACGCCATCCACACCGAGTTCCATCGCCAACGCTACATCGCTTGCCGCTCCAACGCCAGCATCGACAATCACCGGATAGTCGGGATCGCCTTCCTTGAGGTATTCCATACAAATCCGAATGGCATTAGGATTGAGGATTCCCTGCCCCGACCCGATGGGACTGCCCGCTGGCATGACGGAGACCGCTCCGCAATTTTTAATCCGTTTGGCAACGAGCGGATCGTCGGTCGTGTATACCAAGACTTCAAAGCCGTCTTTGACCAGGATTTCGGTTGCTTTGACCGTTTCGATGGGGTCGGGCAGGAGTGTTTTGGTATCGCCGAGACATTCGAGTTTGACCCAATTTGCTCCGGGATTTTGCATTTGTTCTAAAATTTCCCGACCGAGTCGTGCGACGCGGACGGCTTCATCGGCACTGAAACAGCCTGCGGTATTGGGCAGGATGATGTATCGTTTGGTGTCGATGTAATCGAGCAGATTTCGACCTTCTTTATCGAAGAGTCGTTCTCGGCGGACGGCCACGGTGATGCACTCGGAGCCGGAAACTTCGAGTGCTTGTTTCATAACATCGTAGGATGCGTATTTGCCGGTACCGACGAAGAGTCGGCTTTGGAATGAGTGCGAACCGATTTTCAGCATGGGTTCATTGTACCAAAATATTTGCGTTGCGGCAATTACGGCTGTGCCAGGGCAAGTTTGCGAACGGGAAGGGGGAGTGGATGTATGACGGCAATGAAAAAAGCGGTTATCGGAAACAGCACGTTGTATTGCGGCGACTGCTTTGCGATTCTCACGAATCTACTTATCAAAGCCGATGTAGTGATCAGCGATCCGCCGCTTGGAATCACTGCTTGCGATTGGGACGTAGCTTTGCATGATGCTTGGCATCGAACCGGAGGTGGATCGCTTCGCAACCTACGAGTCATTGCCGTCATTCCGGCGTCAGCCGTGTCGTCTACGACGCGCCATTCTGCCAGTAGCATATAGAATACCATATTTTTCCGCCAATTCTATCTTATTAGTACTTGGAAGTTATACCGCTCCACATCCTCCTGCGTCATATAATAAATGTAAATAGAATAACCCGTTCTTGCAACAGGTTCAAAGTGCAAAAAATATCGATATTGTCCACTTCTATCATAAATATAATTCACACTCACCGCATACCAGCCCGGCTGCGGGACATTTGCCGGAGGCATTCCCGATGTGGTACCAAATAAATCTTTTGCGAAGCGATAACAAAAAATAATACCAACTATAGAGAATACGATACAAGCCAATCGCCCAACGAAAAAAAATATTCTCGCTTGGTCGCCGTTGTCCTTGACGAATATGCTAGCAAGATGAAATTCGTTGCGGTCAACTGGCGGACGGTCAAATTTATTCTTGTCGTGATTGGGAGACAAAAAAAAGACGGGAAGCGATGCAACAGCGCGAATGAGAGGTGGGTTGACCGATTGGGTATCGAAGCGACCGAACTTCCAGATGTTCAATCCGGCAAGAAGTTGCGAGGATTCGTGCCAAACAGGTGCGTTCGTCCAAGAACTGTGTGCTAAAAGTGTTACGAAAATCAAAATAATTGATGCCGGATAAAATGGCATCAATCGTTTGGCATATTCAAAAAGCATGTCGGCGTCGTTTTTGGAATAGCATATACAAAGCCACGATAATCATAACTATTCCGATGGCCATCACTACATAGTTGATGGTTGTGAATTTTTTCTCCGGTTGCGGCATTGCGGCACGCGAAGGATCGAAGTCATAGAGAGGTTCGATGGTCGATGGAATTGCGTTGCCCCTGGCATCCGTTTTGTAGGCAATGCCTTCAAGAGCATCTACGACCTCTGTTCCTTCGGGAAATATTAAAGTAACATCTGATTTCCTTACTTTTCCAATCTCAATGTCACTTACTGCCATCCGAGTAACACCCAAAAAACTTGGCTTATCTGAATGCTCCATGCTTTCCTGTATTTCTTGCGGCATCCATAACTCATCGACATATTTGGCTTTTGTAACCGTAAAAACACCCTCCCTCCACCATTTTTTGCCATCCTGATCTAATCCTTCCTCCCTCGAATGACCTTTTATCGGCAAAAAGCCATTCTCTGGTTCAAGAGTTAGGACTCGTTTTCCAGACCAATTTAAGGCTGCGTCACTCCGATAGTCGTGCGTAAGTTGGATTAGATTACCATCAAGCGGCAATATATTCCAACTTGATTCATTCTTTAATGCGCACGTGAAAATATAGGAATCATCACTCAAGACATCACCGGGCAATGAGCAAGGATTGAGCCAACGTCTATAACTATTTGACCAAATAGCGGGGTCTATCGAATTGTCAATGCGTCCAAACATCCGTTCAGATGATGCGGGTTTGAAAAAACTGCGAACTTCCCCTTCGAGTGGATCGTAAGCAGTAACAGAGAAATAGCTGGGGGAATCGCTACCCTTTGTAATTGTTCCAACATCCATACGATAGGCACTGGCATACAGCCAATGCTCATACTGTCTCTTGAATGGAACATCATCTCCATCACTTGTTTTAGCGTCGTAGAAGTAGAACTCCATGCGGTAATGTACGTTCTCCATTTTTTTCAGTCGTTCCTCGAACATCTCCTTCAACATCCTCTTTTGTTCGTTGGACGACAAAACAAAAAACGCACCCTGCCTTACTTGCGAATCCTGCAAAGTGTCATTCGCCAAAATCTTTGTTGAGCAACAATAAACCGAGACGACAAACGCCACTGCGGAAACCAACAACAACGGCGACACTTTCAATCTCTTCATCGGATTATCCTTCTCTGGCTTTGGAAAACTTGCTGCACAGGCATTGTAGCATTTCTCGGTTCACTAGTCTATAACCCTTCTCCCGAAGGTTTTTAATTTCATAGCAAAAATTCATTTCTCGTATCGCTTTTCTTGCTCGGACAATGACTTGACGCACTGCTCTTTCGCTCGCCTCCTCATCCAAAATCACCTCTTCCCGAATGTCTTCTTGTGAAAGAAATCTATTAGGTGCGTTCCAAAACGCTATCAGCAACCGCTCTGTTTCCGCCTTGAACATCGAAAAATCAGGATGCTCACCTTTTCCCGGCTCACTCAACGAGCACAACGCTTCTTTTTCGATGATGCGGTCAATGGTTGCCATTTCGTCCAGTTTGGCAACGATTTCCGCCATGAGTTGACGTTTACGATACGTTGTTCACCACAAACTCGTGTGACAATCGAGGATTCCTCACGGAATCAATAGAACCGAAGTCCCAGACCGGCGTCTCGCACCGCAAACCACCTGCACTGACAGGTTTTTGTTTCGCTGCCGATCCCTCTGGAAGTTGAAACATCCCGATCCCATACAACAGGACTGTGACTCCCAGAATAACAAACGACGCGGCAAAGAGCCATTTTGCCCAAATCGCTTGAATCTTTTCCCAGTTTTTGCTTTCCGATTGTGCCTGCATGATTTATTTGTTTTCGTTGAATGTATTGACAATTTCTTTCACGACCAAGTCTTCAATTCTCATCACAACGGGCGTATTAGCCATCCATCGCCGATTCGCTTTCATTCGGGCATGTTCAAATGGATCGGGACATTTACTTACCGCTGAAACCGGCGGAACCTCCACACAAATCACATTTATACCTTGATTTTCAGAGAGATATCGGATAAAATCGAGACGATTTATTTCCTCACACATAGTTGTCATTCTACCACGTCGTCACCATACGTCGTTGCCATTTTTAACATTGCCCTGCCTTTTGGCAAAAATATTCCCTTGTGCAAGATACGCCAATCTCTTCATTTCCATGCGGCCACGGCGTACCGAATGAAGCAAAAAACCAAATATCAAAACCTGTACGGCAAGCAGTACCAATCCCAAACAGAGGAATGCTGTCGGGAAACGTTTGACCTCGCCTGTTGCATAATAATCGAAAAAAATGGGAGTTGCCAAGCAGAATGAAAGTAGCGTTAAGAAGAATGCTACTGTGCCAAAAAACAATCGGGGACGTTCAGTGGACAGCAAACCGATAACTGTAAAAAGTATCCGAAAGCCGTCTCGATATGTTCGCAACTTGCTCTGCGAATCTTCATTTCTTGCACCATATTTCGTTGCTATTTCTGCAACAGGCAAACGAAGTTGCAATGCATGCACCGACATTTCCGTTTCGATTTCAAAGCCGTGTGAATGTATTGGAAACGATTTGACAAACCGTCGGGACATTATCCGATAGCCGGAAAGCATATCCTCGAAACCATAGCCGAACAGATGTTTTACAAGACCGGTCAGCATACGGTTGCCGAATTTGTGCCCTGACCTATATGCCTTGGCATCTACTTCTGCCCGATTGCCAACAACCATATCGAGATGTTCATCAATGAGTTTGTGTATCAATTCCGGTGTAATAGTAGCATCGTATGTTCCATCACCATCGGCCATGATATAGATGTCGGCATCAACATCGCTGAACATTCGACGGACAACATTGCCTTTGCCTCGATTGGGTTCATGGCGAATAATAGCACCGGCATTCAACGCTAATTCGGCAGTGTTGTCAGTAGAATTGTTATCATAGACATAGATAGTAGCCGTCGGCAATGCTTCTTTGAAATCGACAACAACCTTGGCGATGCTGGCGGCTTCGTTATAGCACGGTAACAAAACGGCAATTTTGTACTGGTCGGAAATGGTCATGGCTGGCAAAGATAAATCTTCCTACTTTATTGCAAGTCTAACATGTTGCGGCACACATTCAAGACCACCAATGTCCAGCATTCGGCTTGCAAAATGTCGATTTTCCGCTAAACTGACGTTGAGAGTTGTTATGACGGAGGCTATCATGAACAGAAATTTACCGGTATTTTGTTTCACATTGCTCGTCTTGTTAACGCTTACTGTGTTGATGAGTAACGGTCGAGTAGGCAAGGGACAGCGTGATTGACGGTTTCGGCATAACTCTGTGTCCAGATTTCTCTTTCCGTGTCTCAATAGCCGCATACCATTTTCAGGTTGCCTCCTCGCCCCTCCTCCCACCGGACATGTGGATTTCCCCATCC
>Ga0099364_10015055_pt1 | contig 10225 bp, 4 predicted proteins | sample TergutTh196P3_FD_73070 | JGI IMG/M metagenome (GOLD analysis project Ga0099364, IMG submission 73070) | Microcerotermes parvus P3 segment gut microbial communities from Pointe-Noire, Republic of the Congo - Th196 P3 | ecosystem: Host-associated > Arthropoda: Insects > Digestive system > Gut ...
CTCATAAACAGGGCTAGACGTAAAGGGGTAACCCTGTTTCTCTAGATTCCTGCCTACGCAGGAATGACGGGTTATACTGTAAACGGGATCAAATTGGACGTTTTCTTTGCGCCCCTTGCGTCCCTTGCGGTAAAAAAAGGATTCAACCGCAAAGTACGCAAAAGGAATGGGACAATACCCACAAAACATGGACACTCCTTTTTCAAGTCCTGTCTCTTGTCTTTTTCCGCCGAACCTGCTAGAATCACACACATGGAGCGGTTCTTCTAATGGTTTTTGCGAACATGACACACGGTACTAAATTGTCCTCCCTTTTTCTGACGCTCGTTGCCATTCTTGTCCCGACGGCAACGGCACAAGTCGAAATGACCCATCAATCATGGCGGCCCAATCAGTTCGGTGCGATGGCACAACCTGTCCGAGCCGGACACGAACTCAACCTCTTGGTCTTTCCCGGTGCAAGACTAGAACAAGCCGCCAACGTCGATAACGCCCACCAGTTGACCGACGGAGAAATCGGTTCCTACGGCGGAGAAGGACGAGTCCCCATCAACGGCAATCCCTCTACCATCGTCTATTATCTCGGCAAGCCCCGACCCATACAGGAAATCCTGCTCTACTCCGGCAACATCGACAGCCGAGGAAATCAGGACTTCGAAATCCGACTGGCAAACAACGAAGCCCAGCCCGGCATAGCCCCCACATTTCCCGAACAACCGACCTTTACGTCGGGAGACAAAATTCTCGGTGTCAACGCCGGAGGATTTTTGACCCGAATCGCCGACAAAACCGGCAAGCCCCTTTTCGGCGACCAAAAATATGACTGGATCGAATTCAAAATTTGGCGCACCTATCCCACAAGAGCCGGAGATACCGCTAAAGGTCAGAATCGGGCAAACAGTTGGGCTTCCTACATCGAGTTGCAGGTGATCGGCAATCCTAATGATCCTGCCATGTTCAATTCGCCGGCAGAACACCAAGCATGGCACAATGCCAGAGTAGCAGAACGATTCCAGAGAAACCTGTCCGAACAAATCGGCGAAGACACTTTATTAGCCATTCAAAATCCCGAACCTCTAAAAAGAGCGATAGAAGATCTCACCCGAAAACATCCCGACCAATACGCCGGGGAAAAATACTTGGAACGTTACAACACCTTGACGGCTCGCTTGAAATCCGCCCCGACCAAGACCGAAGCCGAACAAGCCCAATACATCGCACTGGCAAAAGAATTTGCAGAACTTCGGAGAGAAGCACTCTTGGCAAATCCGTTGATGAAATTTGACCAACTCTTGTTCCGCCGTGCCCAAAATCCCGGCTTGGTCAACAACTGGCTTTCCAATGCGGCGCGAGGAAAAGGCAGTTATGGAAACGCACTGGCTATCGTTAATCCGCAAAACCCCCAAGGCGAAGCAAAAACGATCATCGACAATCCGAATAATTCCTTTGTCGGCGATATTAACTTGCATTGGGATGCCGACAAAATGCTCGTAACGGCACTGGGAAGCGGTCGAACATGGCAAATCTTTGAACTGGGCATCGACGGCTCCGGTTTCCGGCAGGTTACGCCTCCAATGGGAAATGATGTGGACAACGTCGAAGGATGCTATGTTCCCGATGGATCGGTACTCTTCATTTCGACGGCAAATATGATGGGAGTCCCGTGTATCGACGGAAGCAGTCCCGTCGGAAATATCTACCGGCTGGAAACCGACGGCACAACGATTCGGCAGTTGACCTTTGAGCAAGACCAAGATTGGTGTCCCGTCCTTCTGCCGAATGGACGTGTGTTGTATCTCCGATGGGAATACATCGATACGCCCCATTATTTCACCCGGATTTTAATGCACATGAATCCCGATGGTACAAACCAAATCGAGTTTTACGGCAGCAACGGATATTGGCCCAACAGTCTTTTCTATGCCCGACCAGTTCCAGGCAGCACGACCAAGGTTGCCGGTATCGTTACCGGACATCACGGAGTCTCCCGGATGGGAGAATTGGCACTGTTCGACATCACCAAAGGGCGTAGAGAAGCCGAAGGGGCAATCCAAATGATCCCTGGATACGGAAAACCGGTCGAACCGATCATCATGGACGAATTGGTGGACCATTCATTTCCCAAATTTCTGTTCCCCGCTCCTTTGGACGAGAATTATCTTCTCGTTTCGGCACAACTCACGCCCGGTTCGCAATGGTGTCTCTATCTGGTCGATACGTTTGACAACATGCTGAAAATCCGGGAGGAGCCGGGCTACGGACTCTTTGAACCGACCCCCGTGATCAAGCAACCGATGCCGCCGGTGCAGGTGAATCGTGTCGATCCCGCCTCGAAAGAGTCGACCGCCTTCATCACCGATGTCTATTTCGGACAAGGATTGCCGGATGTGCCGAAAGGGACGGTCAAGAAACTGCGTATTTATGAATTCAGTTACGGTTATCGGGGAATCGGAAGCCACGACTATCTCGGTATGGAAAGTTGCTGGGATGCCCGGCGCATATTAGGAGAAGTTCCCGTCTATGAAGACGGCAGTGCGTCGTTTGTCATGCCTGCCAATACGCCGATAGCACTTCAACCGCTCGATGAACAGGGTCGGGCTGTCCAATGGATGCGTTCTTGGTTCGTCGGAATGCCGGGGGAAACGCAATCGTGTACCGGTTGTCATGAACATCAAAACACGGTAACGCCGAATGTCCGCACGACGGCGATGGGCAGGGCTCCTTCCAAGATTGAGCCTTTCCTCGGACCGGCACGTCCTTTTGCGTTTCACCGTGAAATTCAACCGGTGCTTGACCGTTATTGCGTTGGGTGTCATGATGGTCTCGAACATCGGGCGGCACGTCCCAACTTTGCGGACACATCGCCGGGTCCCTACGGTTTTTCGCAGGCGTATCACGCCTTGCATCCTTACGTCCGCCGTCCCGGTCCCGAAGGAGATTACTACGTTCTCAAACCGATGGAGTTTCATGCTTCATCCAGCGAACTGTTCATCATGTTGGAAAAGGGGCATTACGGAGTCGAGGTTGACCACGATTCGATGCGAAGGCTGTACGCTTGGGCAGACATGAACGTTCCCTATTTCGGAACATGGATCGAGGTTGCTCGGCGTTTGAATCGAACGGAAAAAATAACCGACGTTGCCGCCAGAGCCACCGAGTTGCGCTCCTTGTATGCTGGGGTCGATTACAACCCGGAACTTGAACCGTATGCTCATCTTGAACCGCTGGGAAACATTGAGTTTATCAAACCGAAGGAGGTCAAGCCGGACTATTCGGTTCCGAATGCGCCGGACTGGGCATTTGATGCCGAAACGGCGAAAAAGATGCAAATCAAGCCTAATCAAAGGGTTACGGTCGGTGACACGTCCATCGAATTGGCGTGGATACCTGCCGGTACATTCGTGATGGGAGACGACGGCGGCTTGATGGATGAATTGCCGAGGTCGGTGGTCGAAATCAAAAAGCCGTTCTGGATGATGACCACCGAAGTTACCAATGCGTTGTATGAACTGTTTGATCCGAGTCACGATAGCCGGTTCATCGACCAGTGGAGTAAGGATCATGTTCATCCGGGCTATCCGGCGAACAAGCCGCATCAACCGGTGATTCGGATCAACTGGCATCGTGCGAACGATTTTTGCCGATGGCTTAGCGAGCAGACGGGCAAGAAGTTCCGGCTTCCGACCGAAGCGGAGTGGGAGTGGGCGTGCCGTGCGGGAAGTGCTGCTCCGATGTGGTACGGTACTACGGATGTTGATTTCGGAAAATTGGAAAACATGGCGGACATACAGACGAGAAAATTTGTTGTTCGTGGGGTGAATCCGCAGCCGATCAACAATCCTCCGCCGCATGAGGCGTTTATTCCGCATGCCAGCGCGGTGGATGATGGAAACATGATTGCCGAAGCCGTCGGTTTGTATCAAGCCAATCCTTGGGGATTGTTCGACATGCATGGGAGTGTTTCCGAGTGGACGGCATCGGATTACCGACCGTATCCGTATGTTGATGTTCCGAACGATTCTGCGCTTCGCAAGGCGGCTCGCGGCGGTTCTTGGCGGGATCGCCCGGAGTGGTCTCGCAGCGGTATCCGCCGGGCGTATGAGGCGTGGCAACCGGTCTATAATGTCGGAATTCGTGTGGTGTGTGAGGAATAAATCGGAGCCGCCATCGGAGATTGTGCAGTCCGGTCGTTCACTCCATGGCGATCCCCGCTTTTGTTAACGCCCACAAAACGCTGGCACACCCTAGGACTTTACCATACTCGTGCTGGCACAAGCAGACGATTCGTTTTATGATACAATGGTACGATACCAGTGCGTAAAAGGACTCTTTGGGTCGTTCAATGAAAGAATTTTTTCGGCGTTCAACGCAGCGCGTTCGGATTTGGTCGTACACACTTCCGCCGAGCCACGCCCTGATGATCGGTTACACCTTTTATATTCTGGTCGCATTTGCGCTGCTGTGCCTGCCGATCTGCCGAAAAGAGGCGCACGTTCCCCTAATTGATACATTATTCACCGCCATTTCCTCTGTCAGTACTGCCGGATTGCAAGCAGTCGATTTTTCCGAAACGTACAATGTATTGGGACAAATTGTCATACTCTTGGGAATCCAAATCGGCGGCTTGGGATTTATGACGCTCGGCTCCCTGGTCATTCTGGCATCCAAAGGACATCTGCCGCGCAATCGAATCAAAATCGGAAAGGCGGTGCTAACGATGCCGGAATCCTTTGAGCCGATCCGATTCTTCAAACATATAGCGGTCTTTACCTTTTCCATCGAATTGATCGGAACGCTCTTCCTTTGGTTCTTTTTTGTATCGGCAGGCACGCCGAATCCGCTCTGGGCGGCAATTTTCCATTCCGTTACTGCCTTTTGTACTGCCGGTGTCAGTATTTTTTCCAACAATCTCGAATCCTATTCCGACCATGCGGGAATTATGTTAACGATTGCCCTCTTGAGTTTGCTCGGCGGTATCGGTTTTATCGTTCTGGATGATCTGTGTCGTTCCATCAAGTTCAAAAGTTTTCGGACAACTCTTACGACTCGAATTATTCTTACGGCAACGTTCGGTGCGTTGATCGTAGGAACTGTATTTCTCTTTTTTGATCCGAACCTTGCGGAATTTTCCCTGAAAAAACGGTTTTTGACGGCATTCTTTCAAACGGTGACGGCTCTGACGACGGCGGGATTCAATTCTGTTCCGGTGTCGCATCTTTCGTCGGCTTCTCTGGTCATTGTGATTATTCTGATGGTACTGGGCGCATCGCCGAGCGGCACGGGAGGCGGACTCAAAAGCACTACTTGGTCGGCGGCGATTGCATCCATTGTCAGTTTTTGCCGGGGAAGCGAAGAGGTTACATTTTTCCGGTGCAAAGTTCCGCACGGTCGGGTCATTGCTGCGTTTGCGTCCATCACACTGTATATGATTACCTTTGCCATCGGAACCTATTGTATGCTCTGCTTGGAAACGTTCCCCTTTGAACAGATTGTATTTGAAGTCGTCGCAGCATTGGGAACCGCAGGAATGAGTTACGGGATCACTGCTCAATTGTCCGCCGGAGGAAAAATGGTGATCATGATCTTGATGTTTATCGGTCGTCTCGGGGTCTTGGTGTTGGCATTGGGCGCGGTTGCTCTGTATCAAGATTTTGCTCATGAGAAAGAGGATTCCGATGCTGATACGCCGTTGCCCATTAAGGAAGAGGACATTGTTTTGTAAGAAGTTTCCAGAGCGGACGGGAGCGAGCCCTTCGGAGAGTTCCCGCAATCAACGACAACAAAGACGCTCGAGAAAGCAACGCCTCACCACGATGAGGAACACTCCACACCGATTAAGGATTTGTCACACGGATGGCAAAAGGTAGTACACTGTTTCTTACATGTCCTTGATTATTCTTCGCGTCCTTTGCGTAAATCTTTGCGTTCTCTGCGGTTCCATACTCATTTTTACCCGCAAAAAACGCAAAGGTTGCGCAAAGAACGCAAAAACTATCGTTATGCCGTTTTCGGTGTACCCTGATATTGCAAACCCAGTTCCGTTTAATCCGGTCGCTGCGATAGCCCGTTGACAAGTTGCGTACAATTCCCTCTTGCCTCAAAAGGGGGAAATTTGTTACACTTCGCCGGTAGAATCCGAAAATTTGATGAAAATGTTAAAGTTTTCTTTGACTAATTGTAACGGTTGTGCCGATAGTGGGGATAAGCCCTAAAGAAGAACGCCTTCATTAGAAGCCCAAAAACGGTTTATGAAACCCAATTTTGCGAACAAAAAGAGTCCGATGCTTGTGATCAGCGTGAAATTCACGTCGGTTGCGCTCGTCGTCGCTCTTTTGCTCGCCGGAATGTTTGTCGCCGCCGCCGAGGATGCCATGCGACCGACGGCACGTATTTCCAAGAGCAGTTCTGCCAGCAAAAGTGATTCGATTCCCTCAAGCAACTCGACCGAAGGAGGAATTTTTTCTTCGACATTCGGCGATGGAAAATTTCTTGCCTCTCTGCGTTTTTGGGAAAAGAACAAGAGTCAGCCGCAACCGCAGCCGCAACAGTCCGCTTCCCTTACTCCCGCTCCTGCGCGACCGCAGGAAACGGAAAAAGGGAGTATTCAAGCCGATGCTCTGACACCCAAACAACCGCCGACGATGGCAGACGCACCGGAACCAGTGCCGCATAATCCCTATGCCGAACGGGAAAAAGTAGGCTTCGGCGATGCTCCCCTCCCCATGGAACAGTTTGCTCACCACAGACACGACACAGGGAGTGCCTTTTCACGAAGTGCGCCGACAGTAACAGCATCTTATATGTCCTACTCGTTTGATACGCGGGATTGGGTCGAACATTTCCCTAGCCATCAAGAACCAGCCCCGCCGATGCAGGAGAACTCACAGATGGCAACGCAACTAACCTCTTTGCGTTCGCCGACACTGGAACCAGCACAGAACTGGAATGATGAAGACAAAGGCAATCACTGGGACGGTCAGGCAACAGAGTTGGCGGCACGTATCCAGCGGGCTCCGGTACCGCTCGATGCAACACCGGCGATAACAACGTCTGCCGAGCCCGAATCCATCGAGCAACCGCTGATCGATTTATCTCCGTCCTACCAAAAGCGGCTTCCTTATGTGCAGACTTGCGGTGTCGTTGTAGTGCAAGCGAACTTTCCGCTTACGGAAATTGCCGCGATCCTCGACGAAATCAAGCAGTTACAGCACGATTTGAACCGCTATATCGGCGTACCCGCCCCGAAGGAAAAAATCGAATTGTGCCTTTTCCGAAACGAAGAAACGTACATCAGTTTTTTGCGGGAGTTTTTCCCAAGAGCACCGACCGACCGCCGGGCATTGTACGTAAAACTGGATGACAAGCCCGGTACACTGATGGTGCAACAGTCAAAAGATTTTGAGATCGACCTTCGGCACGAAATGACTCATGCCATTGTTCATGCATCGATTTCGAGAGTACCGATTTGGCTGGACGAAGGATTGGCAAAATACTTTGAGGTTCCGACGCAGGATCGGGCGGGCAATCATCCGTACATGTCTCAGGTCCGCTGGAATCTAAAGCGTGGGTCGGTTCCGTCGCTTGACAGGTTGACGAAATTAGAAACGATTGACGACATGGGTACGAAAGAGTATCGGGACTCTTGGGCTTGGACTCATTTTTTGATTCACCGTTCCCCGGAAACGCATAGGTTATTAGCCGCCTATTTGCAGATGCTGGCGAAGTGGTCGCCGGAGTATGAGTCTACTGCCGTTGCGGCTTCATTGGGAGACAAAATTTTCGAGTGGTCAGGAAGAACAAAACAATCGTCGATTCCTTCGTTGAAACATTATTTGGACGACATTATGAAGAATCAGCGGGAAACGTTTAAAGAACATTTCGGATCGTCTGAGATCATCGTACAATAACTCTCAAATATCGCTCTCCTATCGGGGCATGAAATTGAGGTGAATTTTTATTTTTTCTGCCGTCCCCCTTGCCAAAGTGGAGTTATATGGGTTAAATATATGGTTCGAGTGTAGTTTTTCGTTTGCACCCCTAGCTCAATTGGATAGAGCATCGGTCTACGGAACCGAAGGTTACTGGTTCGAGTCCAGTGGGGTGTAGTGGCGTAAATACAGACAGTAGAAAGGTTTAGGGCTTTCCGGCGGACGTTCCGTCGTGCTACAAAAATGCTGAAATAACGGGTAGTACCCGTTATTTTCTACAACGTAACACGAAAGGAGCAGAAAATGCCGAAAAGAAACATTCCAAATTACCGTCTGCACAAGGCAACAGGGCAGGCGTTTGTTGAACTGGGCGGTCGTAGGTTTTACCTGGGCAAATATGGAAGCAAGGCAAGCCGGGAACTGTATGAGCAACGGATCGCCGAGCACCTCGCCAATGGACGGAGATTGCCGCCAACCAAGACAATGGCGTGCATTTCCTGTCAAGAGTTAGCCATTCACTATATCGAATGGGCAGAAAAGCATCACGTAAAACAGCCAAAATCATTTCGACACTGCAAAAAAGCGATGTCCTTTTTGATCAAACATTACGGTAAGGTGCCAGTGGATGAGTTTTCCGCACGGTCGCTTCTTTACCTCCAAGACCGTATTGTGAATTCGCCGAACGAACGTAATGGCAATCCCCTGACTCGGAACACAGTCAATCGTTATGTCGGTCTTATCAAGCAAGCGTTCAAATTTGGGGCAAAGTTTGGATGGGTTGAACCCAGCACTCACTGCGCCCTTCAAGTGGTTGATCAACTGCGCAAAGGGCATACTACCGCTCCTGACAACCCTGACGTTAAACCTGTCGATCCCGACGTGTTTGAAAAGACGTTGACAAAAACCCCGAAACGCGTGGCGGACATGGCACGAATCCAACGCTACAGTACCATGCGTCCACAAGATGTCTGTAATGTGAGGGCTTGCGACGTTGACCGAACTGGCGATGTTTGGATTTACCGTCCGTCTGCACATAAGACTACCTATCTTGGGGAGACGTTGATAAAATACATAGGCAAGAAAGCACAGGCGATTCTAATGACCTACCTGATAGAAAAAGAGGACACTCCCGAAGCGTGCCTATTTCAACCGAAGGATACGGTGCATGATCGAAATGTTGAAAGGCGTAAGAACCGAAAAACACTGAACAAAAGAGGTGATGTACAGCCTTCGCACAAAAATCGCAGGAAAGAAAATCCGAAGAGGGCACCTGGCGAAAAGTACACGACCGAATCATACAATAGGGCTATTGGTGTTGCTTGCAAAAAAGCCGGTGTGCCGCATTGGACGGTAAATCAGATTCGCCATCTCTCCGCTACCGAAATTCGTAAAGAACATGGTTTGGAAGCCGCGCAGATTATGTGTGGACACAAGCACGCCAGCACCACAGAAATCTACGCCGAAGTGGATCATGGAGCGGGTATCGAAATCGCCCGGAAGTTCGGGTGAACGGGCATTCTTGCCCGTTATGGTTTTTTAACACGTCCAGGCGTGACGGCGGTAGCGGGTTGCTCCTACTGCAAAGTCTGCCAAAAAATGCACTTGTATTTATTTTGAAAAGACCGTATAATTTAATTTAGAAAATTTGTTTTACTGCCCTGGCAGTTAAAATGTCTGTCATTCCGGCGCAAGCCGAAATCTAGAGAAACAGGTTTAACCCTTTACGTCTAGATTCCTGCCTACGCAGGAATGACGATAAGAAAACGAATACATTGGTAAAATTTTAATACCAAGGCAGTAAGATGACAACGCTCCCACAATCTAATTTGTTTCAACCTGTAGCTGATCTGCACCAAGCAGACGTTTATATGTATGCTGCGGAGATATCCGATCAAAATACCGACTGTTTTATTTTAACAATAAAACAGGAAAACATCAGAGCAAAAAACTGTGTGTTATTTTTGTCCACGTTCGGGGGCAGTGCTGATGCAGCGTTTAGAGCCGTAAGAGCTGTTAGACGCTATTATAAGAACGGGCAATTTATTGTTTATGTACTTGGGCAGTGCAAAAGTGCCGGAACATTGTTGGCGATAGGAGCCGATAAAATGTTCATGGGCGATTTCGGCGAACTCGGGCCTCTCGATGTGCAGTTACAAAAAAAAGACACGTTGTTTGCCAGAGAATCCGGAGTTAATCATCTTGAGTGTACAAAAAGACTTTTTGAGCAAATGTTTGAGTGTTTCGAGTCCGCTTTCTTGCGATTTAGCGGTGCGGAAATTACCACAATAACGTCGGCA
>Ga0099364_10015056_pt1 | contig 10225 bp, 7 predicted proteins | sample TergutTh196P3_FD_73070 | JGI IMG/M metagenome (GOLD analysis project Ga0099364, IMG submission 73070) | Microcerotermes parvus P3 segment gut microbial communities from Pointe-Noire, Republic of the Congo - Th196 P3 | ecosystem: Host-associated > Arthropoda: Insects > Digestive system > Gut ...
CGAGAAGCCAGTAAAAGTAGTTCAAACTTTGATCGACGGCGTCAAACAAAGAAGGTATTCGCTCGGCGCCGGGCGGCAGCGCGTTCCACGGCATCGCCTTTACCGTCCAGTTAAGATACGCGTAGTATTCCTCAAGGGATTGCGCCGGATTAGTACCCTTGTCCGGGTTTATCTCTTTGGCCGTTTCAATGGAGCGGTTTAGCAGCAGCTCCACTTCGGGGTTTTCCCTCAAGATGTTGATAAGGTCTATCGTTATCTGTTCGTGCGGCTGCGCTTCGGAGCCGCACGCGCCAAGGCAAATCGCAGCCAGTACAACAATCCCCAAAATACACGCTTGCCGGAAACGAACCGGCAACCTGCCGAACTTAAACAAACCCATCATAAAAACCTCCTCGTTTTCTCTCTTGCATATCATTAAATTTATTTTAATATTACCAAACCCGGCAAAATTCGTCACCTTTGCGTAATAAATTTAATTCACTATATCGTATGTCGCTCGAAAAAAAAAATTCATCCTCACCTATCCTGGTTAGGCGCATCAATTGTTGCACGATAAAAATACCCGTTATATCGTCTCGCAATAAAGCGAGGTGACGCCATGTCTGAATCGATGATGAAAGTCCTGCTCGTGGACGACGATGAGTACTTGCTGCGTATGGCGTGTTTCAGGCTGAAACGCCGTTACGAGGTTATTACGGCGTCCTGCGGAGAGGACGCGCTCAGGATAGTAGACGAAGGGCTCGTGCCCGACATTGTGTTGTTGGACATCGACATGCCGGGTATGGATGGCTTCGAGACGTTCTCCGTTATGAAGGAACGACAGGCGCTGGAGTACGTTCCGATAGTATTTCTCACGGCGCTGGCCAGTGAAGAAGACCAAGTGAAGGGCTTGAACATGGGCGCCGCCGATTACCTGACGAAACCGTTCAAGAGCGAAGTGATGACGCGGCGCATTCCAATGTACATCGAGACCGCGCGTATGCGGCGCAAGTTGCGCGAGATTGAAAAAAACGGAGTCTTCATGGTCGAGGAGGACAAATTTGTGCGCATCGCGTCGCGATTGAGTACGAGGGAGAAGGAGATCGCGCGCCTCGCGCTGCACGGCAGGAGCAATCCTGAGATCAGCGAAAAACTGTCGTACTCCCACACTTACGTAAAGAAGCTGATGAGCAGTATATACGACAAACTCGGAGTAAATTGCCGCAGCGAGTTCAAGGAAATTTTTACGCATGAATAACAAATATCGCCGAGCGTGGGCTATTTTTTTCACTCAAATATTTAATTTAACGGTAAACGTAACTTTCGTTCCCTTTCCGGGTTCGGATTCAAACCATATCTCGCCGCCCATTTTTTCGATTATCTGCTTTGATATGGGAAGCCCCAGGCCGGCGCCCTCGAATCTTCTGGCCGCGCTCCCGTCCGCTTGTTCAAAAGTTTCAAGAACAGTTGCCTGCTGATCGCTCGATATACCGATACCGTTGTCCGTGACCTCAACTTGCAGAGTAATTTGCCCTTCTTCTTCGTGAACAGCGCATACTCTTAACCGGATCTCACCCCCATCCTGCGTGAATTTGCCGGCGTTGATCAACAGGTTACGAATTGCCTGCGCCAAACGGTATTGATCGCCGATCATCATGTCGGGTACCGACTCGTCGATGTTGCAGGAAAAGATTTGTTCTTTTTCTTTTATGTATGGGTTCGTCGTTTTCAATACATAGTTCAGCATCGCGGCAAAAGTAAATTCCGAAACATTAAGCTTAAACGTATTCTTCTCTATGGCGTTTAAGTCAAGCATATCGTAGATAAGCTCCAACAGGAGGCGCGCGGCGTCGTCTATATCGTCAAAAATTTCGCTCATATCCTTTGAATGATTCGTCATTCTGACTATTTTCATCATACCCATGATAACGTTCATGGGGGTGAGCATCTCATGGCTTATGCGAGACAGAAAATCAGTTTTCGCCTTGCTGCTCTGTTCGGCCGCTTCTTTCTCGATTTTCAGGCGCGTTTGATTGATAATGTTTATTTGATTTTGTACCCGCAGCTTTACGATTGCGGGATCAAAGGGTTTGACTATATAATCCGCGGCGCCCAAAGCCAGCCCTTTTTCCTCGTCGGCGGAATCCGTAAGCCCCGTAACGAAAACGACGGGGATTTCCTTCGTTTCTTCCGAGTTTTTCAGAAGATGAAGCACTTCATAACCGTCCATTTCCGGCATAAGGATATCGAGCAGTATAACGTCCGGCAAATTACTCCTTGCTACATTAAATCCGTTTTTTCCACTTTTGGACGCGTATACGGTATAATCGGGGCTTAATATTCGCGTTAGAAGTAATATGTTGTCTTTTTCATCGTCTATGACGAGTACGCTGTGTTCTTTGTTCATTGTTTTGCTCTCCCTTCCTTGAATTTTTTCAAAGCAAAGACAGCCTGCTCGAACTCGAAATCCTCCATTTGCCGCGCCAATTCTCCCGCTCCCGGTATCGAGCGAATGTCGCCGAGCATATCCATACACTCCATGTTTTGATCGACAAGCATCGGTTCCAGCCGTTCGATCAATTCGCCTATCTTCGTTTCATCAACGATTTTAGTCGTGTCCGGCGCGCTGTCTTCGGTAATCATCGGCGCGTATTTTTCAAGAACCGATTTCAATTCGGCTTCGAGAACGTCCATTTGCTCGTCCGCCGGAAGATTTATATTGTCTTTCAGCATACTCTCCACAGCGGCGGCGGCTTCGGACAGCCTCTTTTCATTGATATTCCCCGCATTACTCTTTAGCGAATGGGCCAGCCTGCGCGCTAAGTTTATATCGCCCGCGCTTATTGCCTCTTTGATGTCGGCGCATATCGTTTGCTTGTTTTTTACAAAGTTGAGTATCAGGACATTTCGCAGTTTCGCGTCGTCCATATCACGGCGGCGTTCGTCCACAACGGAAAAATCCAACGGGGTAAAGTATTTCATCAGGCAATTATATAAATCCTGCGACGCGAACGGCTTGCCTAAATATTCGCTCATTCCGCTTTTCTTGTACAGTTCCAGGTCGTTGATCATAACATTCGCCGTCAGCGCTACTATAGGAGTACTTACTCCCATGTCGGATATTTTTGTCGCCGCTTCCAGGCCGTCCATAACAGGCATATGTATATCCATGAAAATCAAGTCAAAGGATTTTCCGCCGTTTTTCAGCCGGTCTGAAACAATGTCCACCGCTTCCTTACCATTACGCGCTACCGCGGTCTTAATGCCGACTCTCGCAAGATAGTCACAGATTACCTGTTGGTTCATATCATTATCTTCACATATCAGAACCTCGCCTTTGAAAACAGGTATTTCCAGATGTTTTAACGTTACTTCCTCTTGCGGAGAAAACGCGGGCGCGTCAATCAAATCAAAGTACAACTCAAAACTGAATTTACTGCCGACTCCGACGGCGCTCGTAACTCCGAGCGCGCCGCCCATCAGTTCGATGAAGTTTTTGGTTATGGCAAGCCCTAATCCAGTTCCGCCATACCTGCGCGTAATATTGTTGTCCGCTTGCACGAACGGCTCAAAAACCGCCGCTATCTGCTCGGGACTCATGCCGATGCCGCTGTCTTTTACTTCAAAATGTATTGTTGTGCTATTTGGGGTGGTTTTAACAACTGACGCTAAAAATTTAATTGTACCGGAGTTTGTAAACTTTACAGCATTTGAAAGAAGGTTTGTGAGTATCTGACACAGCTTGACAGGGTCGCCGAGCAGATTTTTCCCGACGGACGGTTCGGCGTAACAGTACATCGACAATCCCTTCTCCCTGATTTTCGGCATTATCATCGACTGGCAGTGCTCGAAAATATCATGCAAATTAAAGGGGAGACGTTCCAGGGTTACTTTGCCCGATTCAATTTTGGAAATATCCAAAATATCGTTAATGATGTGGAGCAGCCAATCCACGTTCTCCGATATTTTAGAAAGGTAGTCTTTGGTGACGTCGGAAATATCATCATACTGCGCAAGCTCCGCAAACCCCCTGATACTGTTCATGGGCGTGCGTATTTCGTGGCTCATATTCGCCAAAAAAGCGGATTTCACCCTGCTTGCCTCGTTAGCGTCATTAAGCGCCGATTCCAATTGGATGGAGGTATCGCGCAGGTTTATAAACATTTCATGGCGGAGCATTGCGTTGGCTATCAGCAAGCTGCCGGAACGCAGGAGCTTTTCCTCGGTCTCCGTAAATATCCGTTCAGCGCGGCAATCATCGAAACCTACAAATCCCCAAAAATGTTCGTCAATTAATACGGGAACCACCAAAATGGATACCACGCCCTGCGGGGATAACTGCGCCTGTTCCTCGGGCGACATTTCCCGGACTATATTGTTGATGCAATTTCCGTTTGATAATTTTTTTTCCCATCCGGGTATTTTCTCGCTGAACGATATACCGGACGTATAATCGGGACTCGGCTGCGGGCTAACGCCTTCCGACCACTCGTGCAGAAGGGAGCAATAAAGATCGCCGCCGACTTTATGGTTCTTCCACACGCGAACGCGGTCTACATGCACGGCTTTGGCCAGTTCCATCATGCTTTCGCATAAGTTTTCTGCGAAGGATAACATATCCGCGTTCAGCAACAACCCGGCGGCGCTGTTTACGGCCTGCAACAGGGTATCCCGCTGCGCAATATCCTTCATCATCTTGTAGTGTTCGCGCAGATCCCTCGTATATCCGATTATGGCATAATCGTCTTTATAGCTGACCCGATAAAGCGTGATTTCCGACGGCATGGGTGAACCATCGCCCGGTATACGGTGCATCCAATAAAAAACGTGAAGCCCTTCTTTAAAAGCTTTTTTAATAAACTCGGCGGCCTTTTCGTCTGAACGCCGTCCGTCCGGCTGGTATTCAGGCGAACAATCGCGGATAAATCTTTCCATATATTCCTGCTTGTCCTTCAATCCATAAAGCCTGACCGCCGCTTCATTGCAGTCTATGGTATCGAGATTCCTGTCAAACAACTGGCAGCACATCGGGGACGTATCGAGCATCAGTTTCATGCGCTCTTCCGCCTCGGCAATTTTGCGCTCGGTTTCGTAGCGTATTGTCGCGTTCACCAGCAAAAACGCCGCGTACCGCAGCATATCGGCGCAATCATCCTCAAAATAACGTTCTTTTTGCATGTCCTCATAAAGCACGAAACCCCAGAAAATGTTGTTTACAAACACCGGCACGCCAAACGCCGACAGAGTGCCGAAGACTTTCAGCGTAGCCTGCTCCGTTTCCGGCATCATTTTGACAGGGGCGTTTACTGTCTTCCCATCCTTGAAAATTCCTTCCCAGCTTGGTACGTACTGGGCGTATGTAGTATTGGTAAATTTATCGGTCGGCTTGGTAGTGCCGCCCGACTCTCTGTTCCAGCGGTAGGTTTGCGACCCGCACCACTCGCCGGCTTCCTGGTAATTGCGATAGACTGTAACATTGTCAACACCGGCAACATCGGCTATGAGCCTTACGCCCGCCGTCATGTTTTCTTCAAGGGTATCCTCATTGCGAGAAACGAAGACGACGGATGCTTTGTTAAGCGCGTCCATCATCAGTTCACGGCGTTTAAGCTGTTCCTCCGTTTGCTTTTGTTCCGTCACGGCCTTCATAATGTCGTTTTCAAGAGACGAACGGTATTTGCCTGTGGCTGTTTTCAACAAACGGATCGCTTCCGCGTCGTCGTCCGATAAGCCGTCGGCGCTTAGAGAAAATTCCCAATCACCGGCTTCGGCAGCCTCGACAAAGCGTTTTAACTCATTTAATAATTTTTTATCTTTTGCGGCATCGGAATTCAACATGATTGTCCACCTGCTCAAAAAAAATTTCATAATTCAAAATTCACACTATCAATACTTACAAAAAATAAACCCTTTAAGAGTTCTATTGTAGCATAGAAACCTCAAAGAGAGCCTGTTGCGGCTGTTTTTTTGCCGAGCCCGGCGATTAGCTTGCGCCGCCTGCGATTGTCCATAAATATAAACTGGCGACAGAGCCGTAAGGCGAATAGCGCCGTCGGTATTTTTCAAATAACTCGCGGGTGATTTTTCTGTGGCGGTACAACATACGCATACCACGTAAGATAGCGAGGTCTCCGAAACTTAAAATATCCGGGCGTTGCATTGAAAAAAGCATCAGCATTTCCGCCGTCCATGTTCCGATACCGTCAAGCGCTGAGAGTTCCTTGCAAACTTCTTCGTCGGATTTATCGCGAAGCGCTTCAATATCCAACCTGCCATCCGCCACCCTTTCTGCGGCGCCGCGAATGTACGAAGTTTTTCTGAATGAAATCCCGCAGCTTTGAAGTTCGGCTTCCGTGCAAGCCAAGATGTTTCGCGGCGTTATTTCGCCAAGAATATTTTCCATACGATCACAAATTGTCGCCTGTGCCTTTGAGGATATTTGCTGGCCGACTATGGTGCTAACGAGTGCGGAGAACAAATCGGGATTGACCTCGCGCTGTATCGCGCCAATTGCGTCAATGGCTGTTCCAAGCGTCTTATCCCGTTTTTTCAAATGGTCGGTTTCCGCGTTTCCATATATAAATATCGCCAATCAAATTACCTCCGGCCACAGTTATAATTACTCCGGCAGGGCGTGTGCCCGCTGATTTTATGAGGCGGCGCGGCCTCTGTCAATCGTCGGTTTCGCAAAACCAACAATTATGATAATTTTCTTGCGGAAGATTCGAACTTACGCGGGAAGCGTGGTAAATGTTTCCTCGTCGATAAAAACTTGCTGTCCCTTATCACGAACCTGTAGGGGAACGCGCTTGCTTCTCCGGCGTAGTCCACGTTTATTCGCGGAGTCGCCGCTGCGGCATCGTCGGAAACGGCTTCACCCTCGACTATGAAGAGTTCGTCGCCGCACAGGTCCGCGCCGTAATCCGCCTTCGTTATCCCGAGCGCTTGGCAGAGTTTTCCCGGGCCGCTGCACAGGTTCTTAATATCCCGGACGCCTCGCCGCTCTCTCATGAGCTCTATCCCTTCCACAGGTTCCAGCGCCCGTATCAACACGGCTTCGGGATACTCCGGCGTATTCGTGACCACATTGAAGCAGCAGTGCATCCCATAGATGAGATAGACATACGCGTATCCGCCCGGGCCGAACATCACGTTTGTGCGATGATTTCCTCCCGAAGCCGGCCGCTTGTACGAATGACAAGCCGCGTCGGAATGACCCGCGTAGGCTTCCGCCTCAGCTATTATCCCCGACGCGTATCCCTCACGAGCGCGGCGGACGAGGACCATTCCCAACAGACGCCGCGCAACCTCCACCGCTCCGGTCATATAAAAATCACGTTCCAAAGGTTTATAACCCATCCGGCGCGTCCCCCTCCGGCAGTTTCCGAAAGTAAGTATACTTGGTCTGTAGCAAATGTGCAGATGAGATATTTTGATCGTTGATTGGAAGCCCGACCCTACAACAATCTTCTCTGAATAGCCGTCCATTATCACGCGGTGATTTCCTCCGGACGCGGCGATTGACCGGTTGCAGCCGTCAACGCCCCAACAACCGCTGCCACCACGAGGGGGACGGGAAGCTGAAAGGATAGTTTTCCGTGCCGATGTTCAGTTTTGGAAACCCTCTGCTGTCCCAATGCCACGGGCCGTCCGGCGCAAACAGCCAGCCGTTGTCCGAATATGTCTTCTGTGTCGTGAGTTGATTTGCGGTCATAATGCCGCCGGGGAGGTCGTTCGGCGTGTTTTCTGGGGGTACTTCGCCGTTCACTGTGACTAGCCGGTAGCGGTAGCTGTTTGAGATGTTGCCGTCACGGTCGACACGCCCCGCCAACCCGCCTACATACAGATGGCCGCCGCTGACATTGCCCATTGCGTAGCTGTTTGAGATGTTGCCGTCACGGTAGACATAGCCCGCCAACCCACCGACCATCCTCCCGTCACCGCCGTTGACATTGCCCGTGGCGTAACTGTTTGTTATGCGGCCGGCACTGCCCGCCAGTCCACCTACATAAGTACTATCGCTGCTGACATTGCCCGTGGCGTAGCTGTTTGTGATGCTACGCGCACTGCCCGCAAGCCCGCCTACAATACCAGGGCCGCTGACATCGCCCGTGGCGTAACAATTTGTGATGCTACCGCCGCTGTTATTTTCCACCAGTCCGTCGGCTTCGGAGTTTTCTCGGGCATATTGGGAAACGCGTCCCACCAACCCGCCGACACGTGTACCACCGCTGACATTGCCGGTGGCGTAGCTGTCTGTGATACTACCTTCACGTTGTGTTCCCACAAGACCGCCGATTGATTCTACTATACCTGTAACGTTTCCGGTGGCGTAGCTGTTTGTGATGCTACCAACGCTGTTACCCGCCGGTCCGCCGGCATAGCCACCGTCGCCGTTACCACCCACCAGTCCGCCGACATGACTACCACCGCTGACATTGCCGGTGACATAACAGTTCGAGATGCTGCCGTCTATTTGATTCCCCGCCAGCCCGCCGACATGGCTGCCGCCGCTGTTGGCTCTTATGCCGGCAGCAGCAATCTCCACACCGAGGTCTTTTATCTCTGCGCCAATAGCGACTCCAAACAAACCTACATTACTTGCACGCCCATCACGCCCATAACTACCGTTGTCTGTGATCCACAAACCGGTGATTCTATGCCCGCCACCATTAAAACTGCCGGTAAAGGCTAAATTCTCACTTTGGTGAGGCACTCCCTGATTTGAAGTCCCGATTGGCTCCCAGCCGGCCGTGCCCCATTTGGCAAAGCCCGCGCCGCCGCTTTCGAGGTAGCCTTTAAGGTCTATATCGTTTGCGAGCCTGTAATGCGCCGAAAGATTATCGCGCACGGCGTCGAGCTGCTCCGCCGTGGTGATGACAAATGGGTTGTCCGCTGTCCCGATGCCGCCGGAGAACGTAGCCGCCTGCGCCGAACCCGCCGACATGACAATCAACACAGATAGCGCAACGAACAATTTTACGCGCGTAGTAAACTTCATCATAATGACCTCCCAATTAAAATATAAGGCCACACAAAAAGCGCGCAGGGAATAATGCTTCGCCTACGCGCTTTGAAATTACATTCAGCGTTTTTGCGTAAAAACGCCGTCGTGACAACCGTCAAATCAGCTTGAAAACAGCCGGGCAAATGGCTATACTGACTCCGTCGTAGCGGCGGGTTTTTCCGTGTTTGTAGGCTTTGCTTTTAACGATCCCCTACATTCGCCGTGACGGTGTTCAAGCACCCTCACGGTCGCTGCGGCCCTTTGCAGTGGCCTTACATGTGCGCATAATATCATAGGATGTACGAACAATCAAGAATTATAGTTTCATTTTGGTTTTGCTTTAGTGCGTGTTTATATTAAGCCGAGATGTACATCCACAATGAATTACGTACTATACCTCTCGCGCCAACGTCGTTTTTCCGCTCTGTCTGGGTCCCGAAATAACAACCACCCTCCAGATTTTTAGGGCTTCTTTTATAGTCTGTATCTGCCATCTTTTAAAAATCTTTTCGGTCACGATCATTGGAATATTGCCCCTTCATAAAATGTTATCTTGCGTTTTTGGTAATGAGTGCCTTGCGTTTTTGGTAAAGTATACCTTGCGTTTTTGTACTTGTCGAGGATTTTTGCGCGTGTTGCGCGCGGAATTAACAATAGAGATTTTCGGCATCATGCGCTCGGCGCCGAGAGTATACGATTTCGCTTGTATAATAAAGCGTCGTGAGTTTCTTATGATTTCGGAGGTTTATTTAATGAACGTTACCGCGAGGGTTGCTGAGGAACTGAAGATAAGTGAAACGCAGGCGGCTGCCGTACTGGAGCTTTTCGGGCAGGGATGTACGGTGCCGTTTATAGCCCGCTACCGCAAGGAGGCCACCGGTTCTTTGGACGAGGCCGTAATCACCGCCATACGCGACCGCAGCGAAAAAATACGGGAATTGGAAAAACGCAGAGCCGCGATATTGGAATCCCTGTCGGAACGCGAACTTCTCTCCGACGAGCTCAAGGCGTCCATTGAGAGCGCGAAAACAATGACCGCGCTCGAAGACGCCTACATGCCGTACCGGCCGAAGCGCAAGACGCGCGCGTCCGCGGCGGCGGAGAAGGGGCTTTTGCCTCTTGCCGAAAAAATATTTTCTCAGTTGGACGACATTGACCCTCTCGCGGAGGCCGCTCTTTTTTTGTCGGAGGAGCATGGCGTGACGTCTGTCCGAGACGCTTTGGCCGGCGCTATGGATA
>Ga0099364_10015057_pt1 | contig 10225 bp, 10 predicted proteins | sample TergutTh196P3_FD_73070 | JGI IMG/M metagenome (GOLD analysis project Ga0099364, IMG submission 73070) | Microcerotermes parvus P3 segment gut microbial communities from Pointe-Noire, Republic of the Congo - Th196 P3 | ecosystem: Host-associated > Arthropoda: Insects > Digestive system > Gut ...
GATTCAGACAGATTTTCAATGAGTACCACTACCATGCGTATAAAAACAAGCTGTGGGCGGCGGCCACGATAATTCAAAACGGCTGCTCCGACGACGGCTTCAGCGACTTCAGGTCGTGGCTTATCGCACAGGGCAAGGAAGCATATCTGAGCGCCCTTGCCGATCCCGATTCGCTGTCCGGGCTGGAAACGATGCACAACTTTTCCGTTGAACTGAGTGCAACGAAATACACGCCGCCGGACGGATATTTTTACGCGCCCGACTTCGAGGGCTTCATGCATGCCGCAGACGGCGCGTATACGGCAAAGCTGGGCAGCGACGCGGATATATATGCCGTGATCGGCCATGCGCTTTTGTCAGAGCAGGAAAAAAAGGAAATCCTCGGCGAAATACCCTATGCGGCGGACATCCATAAAACATGGGGTGGCAGGGGCGTTTCGATTGACGAAACCGAAGCCGCGCTGAAGGAAATGTGTCCGAAGTTGTACGGCATTTTCCGCGAACCCGCAATCCTCAAAGAAAAAGCGGAAACCGAACGGCAGGAAAAATCATCCGAGAAGGAATCCGTGCTTGAAAAAATCAAGCAGGACAGGCAGGGCAAGCAACCACCCGGCAAGCAAAAACCCAAAACTAAAAAATCCAAAAAAGACAGTCCGGAGCTATGACTTCCGGGCGTTTTTATTTTGAGAGGAGCTAATAAACCTATGAAACACAATATTGACCACGGGTTCACCGGGGCTGAAATACTCCACGGCGACCTCATCCGTATTTTGCCGACATTCCCCGATGGGCTGTTCGGCGGCATCATCTGCGACCCGCCCTACGCGTCGGGAGCGGCGGATCAGAACGCCAAGCAGAAATCCACGGCGGCTAAGTATTCCAGCGCAAAGACCAACAACCCGCTCCCCGACTTCGAGGGCGACGCGAAAGACCAGCGGTCTTGGACGCGCTGGATGACCGAGTGGCTGATCGAGGCGCGCCGTGCGACAAAACCCGGCGCGCCCATCTGTATGTTCATCGACTGGCGGCAGCTACCGGCCATGACCGACGCGCTCCAATGGGCGGGCTGGCTGTGGCGCGGGACGCTGGTGTGGGACAAAACCAACAGCCGCCCCCAGCGCGGGCGTTTCCGTCAGCAGGCGGAGTTCATCGTGTGGGGCAGTAACGGGCATATGCCGTTAGACCGCGCCGCGCCCGTCCTGCCCGGCGTGTTCCGTCAGGCCATGCCCGCGCTCGTCAAGCGCATCCACCAGACCGAGAAGCCGCTGGGCGTCATGCGCGACATCTGCCGCATTGTCGAGCCGGGCGGGATTATCCTCGACCCTTTCGCCGGCGCGGGTACGACGGTGCTTGCCGCCAAGCTGGAGGGCTATCCCTCTGTCGGTATAGAGCTTTCCCGCCATTACGCCAAAGCCGCGAAGGAGCGCGTTGCGGCGGGTGTGCCGGACGAGCCCGCGCCGGAAGCGGCCGGGGAATAAAGCCGGCATATTTTTTGACCGGAGGGAGTGATTTATACGAGTAAGATTTTCAATGAAGACAAGGCCGTGGCGCGGCTCGCCGAACTGATTGCGCTGGAATACGGCGAACCGCCCGAAAAGGCGCGGCAAATCCGCACCGCCGCCGTCCTGCACGATATCGGCAAGCAGAAAATCCCAAAGAGCATTTTGGAGAAGCCCGGCAAGCTGACCGAGGAGGAGTTCCGCGTTATAAAGACCCACACAACCATCGGCGCGGAAATACTGGCGGGCATTCAAGGCGAACTCGGCGAAATGGCGCGGCTGATCGCCCTTTATCACCACGAAAAATACAACGGCGGCGGCTATTGGGGCAAGCGGACAGACGGGCTTCCGGCGTATGTGGCGTTCACCGCCATATCGGACGTCTACACCGCCCTGCTGTGTCCGAGGCCGTATAAGCGGTGCTGCTCACCGTCCGAGGCGCTTGGGTATATCCAACGTCAGGCCGGGAAGCAGTTTGACCCCAAGCTGACTGCGGTTTTCGTGCCGTTGGTACAGCGTGACGCCCGCGTGCGCGCCATCTACAAGGAGGTGATTTAGTTGCAGGAGGATATCGAAAACAGAAGCGTTGCATTATGCACCAAAGCCACAAAAATGACCGCGGAGACGCTGGCTGACTTGATGAAAGCCGCGATCCGCAAAATGAAGGAGGCGCACAATAAACCCGTTGAGGGCAAGCAGTCGATGAAGCAGCTATCCAAAGGCGGGTCGCTGTCCAGCGTGGAGATTACGAACGACAACATCAAGGCGTTCGACCCTATCGCGCGCAAGTACAACATAAGCTACTCGCTGAAAAAAGACGCTGCGTCCGACCCGCCGCGCTGGGTGGTTTTCTTTCGGGCGAAGGACGCCGATTCCATGACGGCGGCGTTCAAGGAGTTCACGGCGAAGATGGTCAAGCGCGACGTTGACAAGCCGTCCGTCCGTGAAACCATGCAGAAGTTCCGCGAAGTCGTCAAGAACGTGTTCAAGGACATTACCAAGCACAAGCACAGAGGGGGGCCGGAGCTATGAAGAACGCCGCGCCCTTTCTCAAAAAGCACGTTGCGCCTAACCTTCCCTACGCAATGATCTTTTGGTTCGCGTGCAAGCTGGGCGAGGCATACCGTTTGGCGCCCGCCAATGACGCGCTGCGGAAACTCATGCACAGCCTGACGACGCTTAACAAAACGATGTCGAACCCGATGCCGTCATTTGTTCCACAAGACCTTTTGGTGGGTTTGGCGGGCGCGGCCATCGTTTACGCAATCGTCTATTTCAGGAAGAAGAACGCAAAAAAATACCGCAAGGACATCGAATATGGCAGTGCCAGATGGGGCAAACCGGCTGACATCAAGCCGTTCATGGACGTAAACCCGGAAAACAACATCATACTGACGCAGACCGAGGGGCTGACCATGAACCCGCGCCCGCCGAGCCCGAAATACGCCCGCAACAAGAATATGCTGGTCATCGGCGGCTCCGGCTCCGGCAAGACGAGGTTCGTGCTGAAGCCGAACTTGATGCAATGCCGCTCGAAGGATTACCCGGTTTCGTTCGTGGTAACCGATCCAAAGGGCAGCATCCTCGTCGAATGCGGCAAGATGCTCCGGCGCTACGGATATCGGATTAAGGTGCTGAACACCATCAACTTCAATAAATCGCAGCATTACAATCCGTTCAGTTATATCAAGACGGAGAAGGACATCCTAAAGCTGGTCACGACGCTGATTGCCAACACGAAAGGCGAGAAAAAAGGCGGCGACGAGTTTTGGGAGAAAAGCGAGATACTCCTGTACACGGCGCTCATCGCCTATCTGCATTACGAGTCGCCGGAGCATGAGCGCAACTTCTCTACCCTCGCCGAGATGATCGGCGCGATGGAAGTGCGCGAAGAGGATGAGGAGTTCAAAAACGTGGTCGATTTGATGTTCGACGCGCTGGCGGAAAAAGACCCGGAACACTTCGCCGTGCGGCAATACCGCAAGTACAAGCTGGCGGCGGGTGGAGTAACATGATAAGGACATATTTAATCGTATGTTAAATATCATACGGAAAGCGGCGGTTTTGCGTAACCGCAACGCTTTCAGAAAGAGGTAGACTATGAACACTTACGCAAAAATCACGGCTTTATATGAACGCCTGTCAATCGGTGACGAACAGCGGGGCGGCGAGGACAGCAGTTCTATTAAGAGCCAAAAAACGCAACTGGAACAGTACGCCAAGCAACACGGCTTTGCCAACATTCGCCACTATACGGACGATGACGAAAGCGGGCGTTTCTTTGACCGCACAGGCTACAGCCAGATGATGGAAGATGTAGAGAGCGGCAAAGTCGGCATTGTCATTATGAAAGATTTGACACGTTGGGGGCGTGACCACGTTCAAGTCGGAATCGCAATGGAAGCATTCCGTCAAAACGATGTGCGGTTTATCGCAATCAACAACGGCATAGACAGCATTAACCCCGAAAGCCTTGAATTTGCGCCGTTTATCAACATCATGTCGGAGTGGTACGCAAAGGATTGCTCAAAAAAGATACGTTCCGTTTTTAAGGCAAAAGGCATGGCGGGGAAGCACACAGGGAGCATACCACCTTATGGATATATCAAGCACCCCGACAATAAGGATTTATGGATCGTGGACGAACCCGCCGCCGAAGTCGTGCGCCGTATCTTTCAGTTATATATGGCGGGTAAAGGCGCATATCAAATCTGCTGTATATTGTCGGGCGAGAAAATAGCCATTCCCGCCCATCACCAAGCCCAACAGGGCATAGGGCTATGGAAGAACCGCACAATCAAAGACCCCTACGCATGGGGGAGCAGTACAGTCACGGCGATACTTGATAAACGTGAGTATTGCGGCGATACCGTCAACTTCAAGACCCGCAAGCACCTGAAAGACAAGAAAAGCCACTATGTTGATGAGAGCCAATGGACGATATTCGAGGACACCCACGAGCCGATTATTGACCGCCTTACCTTTGAAAACTGCAAACGCCTACGAGCCAACAACACCAAACGCCGCCCGAACGGTTGGGGCTACGTCCACCCACTAAGCGGCTTGCTTTTTTGCGCCGATTGCGGGGGAAAGCTGTACATTCACCGCATATACAACGGCAAGGACAAGCCAACGGCGGTATGCGGCAACTACGCCAGAGGTTCAGACCAAATCGAGCGGAGCGGGCTTGTGTGCAACTCTGGACACCGCATAGAAGCCGCCAACGTGATAGAGCTTGTCCGTGATACGCTGAAAGGAATCGCCCACTTTGCCAAGACCGACAAAGAAGCGTTTAAGAAGTCGGTACAGGAGTTATTGGCTTCACAGCAGACCAACGAAGTCAAGAAGCAACGCAAACGCCTTGCCGTATGTCAAAAGCGTTCGGCGGAACTGGAACGGCTGTTGAATAAAATCTATGAGGACAACGCCCTCGGACGGCTACCCGAAAACCGTTATCAATCCTTGCTTGAAACCTACGGACAGGAACAGGAAACGCTTGTAAAAGAGATAGCCGAACTGCAATCCACCGTTGAGAAGTACGAGAATGGGAGCGAGAGAGCCAAGAACTTCATCAACCTTGTGGAACGCTACACCGATTTTACCGAAATCACCGTTACCATGCTAAACGAATTTATTGAAAAAATCGTTGTGCATGAGCGTGACCGCAAGGGGGCTATTGATTCGCCGCAGACGGTTGAAATCCACTTGAATTTTATCGGTGAATATATACCGCCTACGATGGAGCAAAAGAAACTGACGGCAAAGGAAAAAGCCGAACAGGAAGAAGTATTGAAGCGGCGTGAACGCTTCCGCAGAGCCTATGAGCAAAGGGTTGAGAGCGGCGCACAGCAGAAATACTACGAGCGCACGAAGTATAAAAAACGCACACAGTATGAAGCTGAAAAAGCCGCCCTCTTTGAAGAAAGCTATACTCTTGGGGCAAATGCCCTTGCCCCGCAGAGTGCCGCCTTGCCTATTGTGATAAATCAGTAACTACGATAATACCACTAACGATGACGCTGAGCGGCTAAATGCCGCTCTTTGCGTTATGCTTACTATCTACAAATCACGACAATGAGACTAAAATATCTGCATTACGCTTTTATCACATTTAGTGCTGACATCAGATCCCCGGCGTTGAGGATCTTGTAGTTGAAGCTGCCGATTTGAACCCAACTATCCTTACCGAGGTAAATTGTCGCATGTCGAGTATTCTTGCCATTTGAAAGCGCCACGGAGAATTGATATTGCATATCTTCTGAAAAGAACGGTGTATCTCTCCCGAGAGAAAGACGGCATTTTGCTGTTTTCAATATCGCTAACAGTTCATCCGCATTGATAGATAACTGTTCGTCGGAAGAATAATCTCCCGGGTAGCTTGGATTATACGTTATTACGACGGTATCTAAGTTGCTGATAACGTAGCCGTCTGGAACTATCGGACGTTCAGCAAATGCGTATATACAAACTCCCGCAAGCACCACTACGACTATCACTAATATAACAATCCATTTTTTCATAACTACACTCCATCTAATATAAATATCTCAACCATTGTGGATTGTTGCCGGCTTACTCAGAAAAGAAATCTACCCAAACCATAATGCCCAAAGCCGATACCCACCACATGATTGTAACATGGAAATGTGAATAAAGCTACCAGAATTTTCAAGCCCCAAAGCGGAAGTGTACAGCCGCCGAGGGGCTTTTTATATAGACACCACAAACAAAAAAACAAACCAGAAAAGGAGCGTTCACATGAACAACCAAAACACCGCCGCCGCTTCTGCCAAGCCGCAGACAGCCGCCGCACCGAAAACATTTACCACCATTGATGGAAACTCCCTAATGGCGCAGGAGTACGAGCCGTTGCAGTTCTCCATTGACAAAATCCTGCCCCACGGCATTTTCATCTTTGCGGGTAGCCCGAAAGTCGGAAAGTCATGGCTTACGCTTGATATGTGCCGAGCCATAGCGACAGGCGGCAAGCTGTGGGATTTCGCCGCCACGCAGGGCGAAGCCCTCTACCTTGCCTTAGAGGACAAATACAACCGATTGCAAGGGCGGTTGTTGCAGATGAAAGCCGAGAGCCAAGACATATCACGGCTTCACATGGCAACCGCTTCATTCGGCATGGAGAGCGGGCTTTTTGAGCAAATCCACAACTTCATTGCCGCCTACCCCGCCACAAACTTTATCGCCATCGACACCTTAGAGAAAATCCGTGACGGAGGGCGTGACCGTGACATTTATTCCTGTGACTACAACGACATGAACAAACTCCGAGAGATTACCGACAGGCACAGGCTGACCCTGCTTGTAGTCCACCACACACGCAAGATGTACGACCCGTGACGGAGGGCGTGACCGTGACATTTATTCCTGTGACTACAACGACATGAACAAACTCCGAGAGATTACCGACAGGCACAGGCTGACCCTGCTTGTAGTCCACCACACACGCAAGATGTACGACCCAGACCCGCTCAACACCGTATCGGGAAGCACAGGGCTTATCGGTTCGGTGGACGGCGCTTTCGTCCTTTCCAAAGACAAGCGCACAGGCAACAAAGCCAAGCTGACAATCAGCAACCGTGACACCGAGGGATTCTGTTTTGAATTGCGCTTTGAGCCTGATTCGTTCCGTTGGGAGTTCATCGGGAACGTCACCGAGGGCGAGGGCGATGAGGACGCACTCTGCTTCTTGCTCAATGAATTTCTGCAAGAGGAGTGGAGCGGCACGGCTACGGAGTTATGCGACGAATTAAAAAAGCGTGATTCCAGTTTTCCGCTTATCCCCTCAACGATTGGCAAGCAGTTGAACGCTTCAAGCGGCTTGCTCAAAAAAGATTACGGCATTGCGTTTGAGCGTGACAGGAACAAACAAGCCAAGCGGATTTTCCTACGCAGGGTTGAGCAATAGAAAAAAGGTGACGGCATGACGGCATATATACACACCCCCCCTGCCGACACCGAGGGTGTATGTATAACGTGCCGTCACCCGTCACCGCCGCCGCCGATTCAGCCGAAACCGCACCTCCGCCATGCCGCCGATGGGCGTGCTGACCGCACACCCACACCACCGCGCCGTCTTGCTTTTTCTTTTGAATCAGCCTTATCGGTATCCGTGGGTGGTGCGGTTAGCAAGCACAGCAAAAGGATAACCTTTTGCCCGAAAATCAGCCGATTGCGCTCACGCTCATCGGCTTTTTTTCTTGCGCTTGCTGGGGAAACCCCAGACCCCTTTCTTGGGCTGCCGCCCAAACCCGCTTACCTAAAACCGAAGCGCAGCCATGCGCCAAATCGAAAAGCAAAGGAGTGAAAACCAAATGCAAAACCGCTCACGAAACGAACAGCTTATCGTCAGGGTAACGCCCGAAGAAAAGAAGCTGATTCAAAAGAAAATGAAGCAGTACCATACAGACAATTTCAGCCGCTACGCAAGGAAAATGCTGATTGACGGCTATGTAATCCAAGTTGACCTCTCCGACTTCCAAAGGCTGTCGGGCGAGGTCAACGCCATCGGGGTGAACATCAACCAGATTGCCAAAGCCGTCAACGCCACAGGCAAGGTTTACGAAAACGACATAGCCCAAGCAAAGGAAAGGGTTGAGGAAATATGGCGGTTACTAAAATCATACCTATCCGAACTACTATCCAAAATTCGGTAGAGTATATCTGCAATCCGAGCAAGACCGATGACCGCCTTTTAGTCCATTCCGAAAACTGTTTCCCCCACACGGCGGGGCTTGAATTTCAGCACTACCTACGCCAAGCGAGGGCAGGGGGAAACACAATCGGGCGGCACTTGATTCAGTCGTTCGCTCCGGGGGAAGTCAGCCCCGAAGCGGCGCACGAAATCGGGAAGAAGTTAGCCGCCGAAATCCTGAAAGGCGAGTACGGTTTTGTCATGGCTACCCATGTTGACCGAGGACACGTCCACAATCATTTTGTTTGGTGCGCCGCTAATATCGTGACCCATAAAAAATACCGTTCCAACAAGAACACCTACCACGAAATCAGGAACATCAGCGACAAGCTATGCAAGGAATATGAGCTGTCCGTTATCGAGCCGCAGGAAACCAAAACCTACGGCAAGAGTTATGACCGCTACCGACCAGACCAGACGAGCGGAAGCTGGCGGGATAAACTGAAAGCCGCCATTGACAGCCTTATCCCCGAAGCGAAAGACTTTGAGGATTTATTAAGGCTGATGGAACAGCAGGGCTACAAGATAAAGCGGGGCAAGCATATTTCATTTTGCGCCGAGGGGCAAGAGCGTTTCACTCGTATGAAGTCCATCGGAGAGGGCTACACCGAGGAAGAAATCAAGAAGCTGATTGCCGAGAAGCCAGAGCGCAGACCCGAAGAAAAAGCACCACCGACCATGTCAAAGGGAGTGACTGAAACGGTCACCCCCTCACTAACGAAAGTGGGTAATGAATCGTTACGCACCTCGCCAACCGCCAAGCCCGATACAATCAAGCCGCTTATCGACATTGCGGGGAATCCAAAGTTTGCCGAGAGCCGAGGGCTTGAACAATGGGCGAGATTGCAGAATCTCAAAAACACCGTTGCCGCTTTCAATCTGATGATGAGTTACGGCGGGCTGGAAGCGTTCAATAAACTTTTGATGGGCTGCCGCACCGATGTAGCGACCATCGAAAACGGAATCAAAGCCAACAGCGAACGGATAACAGGGCTTAAATTCTTGCGTGACGATATTAAGACCTACCACCGCACGAAGCCCATTTACAAAGAGTACACGGAAACCAAGTTTTTCAAAGAGCGTTTCCGCACGAAGCATGAGAGCGACATCATAGACCATGAAAACGCCGCCATTGCTTTACAGGGTTTCAAAAGACCTCTCCGCAAAGTTGGAGATATTAGCGCAGAGATAGCGAGAATCGAAGCCGCCAACGTGAACAACAGCAAAGCACTTGCGGCGAAAAAAGCGGAGTTGAAACAGTTTGGCATTGTCCATGACTATCTGCACTATCTCAGGCGGGAGCATGAGCCGCCACCGCCGCCGAGGGAGCAGACACGCACACGCAAACGGAGCAACGATTTAGATTTATAGGGGGATTTTATCATGCGTATTGATGAACACATTGTAGCCCAAGCGAGAGCCGCCGACATGGTGGCTTTTTTAGAGAAGCGCAACGGCTTTACGTTCGCCCATCGGGGCGGCGAGTACCGTTGCCGACAGCACCCAAGCCTTGCCGTGAAGTCCGACCGCCTTTCATGGTTTTGGCATAGCAAAGGCGTAGGCGGTCACGGAGTTCTTGACTACTTGACCAAGGTTGAAAATATGCCGTTCCGTGAAGCGGTTGAAGCTGTTACTGGAGCAACGCCGACACCGCCGCAACTTCGGGTCAACTTGACCCGCCAAGAAGCCGAGCCGCCGAAAACGAAAGCCCTTGTACTGCCTGACAAAAAAGCTGTTTCCGTTCGCCTGTATGACTACCTGTGCGTGAAGCGTGGCATTGACAGCGACATTGTTCATTCGCTGATTCAAAGAGAAATGCTGTATGAGGACAAGCGAGGCAATGTGGTCTTTGTCGGTCATGACGAACACGGCAAGCCGAGGTTTGCAAGCCTACGAGGAACACACGGCGATTTTAGGGGCGATTGTTCGGGGAGCGACAAGCGGTATGGGTTCTGCATGGCTTCCCCTGATTCCGACCAGTTATACCTCTTTGAAAGCCCCATAGACGCTATGAGCC
>Ga0099364_10015058_pt1 | contig 10224 bp, 11 predicted proteins | sample TergutTh196P3_FD_73070 | JGI IMG/M metagenome (GOLD analysis project Ga0099364, IMG submission 73070) | Microcerotermes parvus P3 segment gut microbial communities from Pointe-Noire, Republic of the Congo - Th196 P3 | ecosystem: Host-associated > Arthropoda: Insects > Digestive system > Gut ...
CAAGCGCCGGGAGCGGAAGCCGCGGTACACGTTCGACGGCGAAGGAAATTTGATCCCGGCGAAGTAAAAAATATCCCCCCATATTTTTTTTCGAAACCCGCCGCTAAAACACCGAGCGCGCCGTTTAATTTTACCCCGCAAGCGCGCGTATGGGGGGTGTAGGTGTGGGGGGTGGGGTATAGGCCGACGAAAGGGGGCGTTATTTGTGGCGACGAAGCGGGAGTACACAAAAGATCAGCGGATAAAAAAAGAGAGCAGCAGACTAAAAAAAGTCTTTAAGGACTTAGACAAAAATATGTTACAGACCGTCGAAAGCCTTATACGAACGGCGGCCTTTATGTCCGTTTCGCTGGAGGAATTACAGGAAATCATAAACGCCGAAGGCTACACGGAAGAATACCAAAACGGCGCGAACCAAACAGGGCGCAAACAGTCCGAAGCGGTAAAAACCCATATCGCTATGACGAAGAACCACGCCGTTATTATGAAGCAGCTTGCCGATCTTACGCCGCCCGAACGGAAGAAGGAAAGCAAGCTACAGGCTTTAAGGGACGAATAAATGCCGTTCCAAAACTATATTTACGAATACTATTCCCGCATAAAAAGCGGGGATATTGTGGCCGGCAAATGGGTTATTGCCGTCTATGAAATTATCGTCGAGGGGTTACAGCGCGGCGACTTCACTTACGACGCGAAGAAGGCAAACAAGGCGATCCGCTTTATTGAAAACTTTTGCCGCCATTGCGAAGGCCGCGACGACCTTTTGAAGCTGGAGTTATGGCAACGGGCGCTTGTTTCGTGTATGTTCGGGATCGTAGACGAAGACGGCTTGCGCGTGTGGCGCGAAGTCTTTATTGTAATAGGCCGGAAAAACGGAAAAACCCTTTTCGCGTCGGCGGTGATCGCCTGTATGTCTTACTTAGACGGCGAATACGGCGCGAAAATATATTGCCTTGCGCCGAAGCTGGAACAGGCGAACATAGTTTACGACAATTTCTTCCAGATGATAAAAAAAGAACCGGAATTGTCAGACCTTGCGAAGAAGCGGCGTTCGGATATTTACATAGAGGAAAGCAACACAGCCGTAAGGCCGCTTGCCTTCAACGCTAAAAAATCGGACGGCTTCAACCCGCATTTAGTAGTAAACGACGAAGTGGCAAGCTGGAGGGGCGACGGCGGCTTAAAGCAATACGAAGTTATGAAGTCCGCTTTAGGAGCGCGGCGGCAGCCCTTCATACTTTCGATCAGTACGGCGGGTTATGAGAACGACGGCATTTACGACGAATTGATGAAGCGTTCAACGGCCTTCTTAAAGGGCGGCAGTAAAGAACGCCGTTTATTGCCGTTTCTATACATGATCGACGACGTGGAAAAGTGGAACGACCTTGAAGAGCTTAAAAAAGCGAACCCGAACATGGACGTTTCCGTGTTCCCGTCCTTCTTCCGTGAGGAAATCGCCATAGCTGAAATAAGCATAAGCAAGCGCCGGGAATTCCTTGTCAAATATTGCAACGTGAAGCAAAATTCTTCGGTTGCGTGGCTGGACTACGGCTTAGTAGAGGGCGCAAGCACGAACGTGGAGCTTGAAGCCTTCCGGGGTTCTTACGGCGTAGGCGGGATCGACCTTTCGCAAACGACAGACCTTACAGCGGCAAGCCTTATCGTCGAGCGGGACGGGAAGTTATATGCGTTTTGTCAATTCTTCATGCCCGCGAACCGCCTTGAAGAAGCGCAAGCGATCGACGGCGTACCGTATGACATCTTCGTGAAGCAAGGTATTCTTAAACTGTCCGGGGAAAACCACGTCAATTATAAGGACGTTTACGACTGGTTTGTAATGCTCAAAGAAAAGTACGAAATATATGTGCTTAAAATCGGGTATGACCGTTACAGCGCACAATACCTTATTGACGATTTGAAGTCCTACGGCTTCCATACAGACGACGTTTGGCAGGGTGAAAACCTTGCCCCGGTGATCCGCGAATTCGAAGGGATCATAAAGGACGGCAATTTCTTCATAGCAAACAACAATCTACTAAAAGCCCATTTTTTGAATGTTGCGTTGAAGCACAACATGGAAACGCGGAAGTTCCGGCCTGTCAAGATAGAGCAACGTGCCCGGATCGACGGCTTTGTGTCCGTGATCGACGCTTTGACCGTCCGGCAAAAATACTTCTGTGAAGTGGGCGAAATGTTAAAGAATACGGGGTGATATTATGGGAATTTTCAACAGGGCTTCGAAAAAGCCGCAGGTCGCCGCCCTGCCTAAAGGGTTTTTTGAAATGTTCACAGGGTATACGCCCGTATGGACAAACGCGCCCGAAAACCTTTACGAAATGGAGCTTATACGGGCGGCAATTCATTCTTTTGCTTCATTTTGCAGTAAATTAAAGCCGGAAGTACGGGGAAGCGCGTACAAAAACCTTGAAAACGCGCTACAGTTCCGCATGAACCCGTATATGGACACGTCGAAGTTCCTTTACAGGCTTGCGACGATCCTTTCCGTCAACAACACCGCCTTCATAATACCGCTCGAAGCCGGGAACGTGGCGGGGTATTATCCGCTTTTGCCGCAAAATTGCGAAATCATAAAAAGCAACGGAACACTTTACTTGCGGTATACGTTCACAAACGGGCAGCGGGCGGCGATCGAGTTTGACCGCGTGGGGATTATGACACAACACCAATACGCCGACGACTTCTTCGGGTCAAACAATCACGCCTTACGCCCTACAATGCAGTTAATACATACCCATAATCAAGGTATTATTAGCGGGGTTAAAAATTCGGCTTCGATCCGCTTTCTTGCGAAGATCGCAAACATGATTAGCCCGGACGATATACGGAAAGAGCGGGAGCGGTTCACGGAAGAAAACTTGTCCGCGGATAATCAAAGCGGAATGTTGATCTATGACAATAAATTTTCCGACGTTAAGCAAGTAGAAAGCAAGCCCTTCACGGTGAACGCCGCACAAATGACACAGATCAACGAAAATGTGTTCTATTACTTCGGGACGAACGCGGCCATTATACAAAATAAATACGACGAAGAGGGGTTCAACGCCTACTACGAAGGGAAAATTGAACCGTTCGCCGTCCAGCTTTCCCTTGTTATATCAAATATGACCTACACGCCGCGGGAAATCGCCCACGGCAACGCGATATTGTTTACGGCGAACCGCCTTCAATACGCAAGCAATAATACAAAACTTCAAATGTCAACGCAATTATTCGACCGGGGCTTACTTAGCCGTAACGGGGTTATGGACGTTTGGAGCTTGCCCCACGTCGAGGACGGCGACAAGTTCTATATACGCAAGGAATACGCCGCCCTTGAAGACTTAGGAAAGGAGTTCGGGGACAATGCCGAAAATACAGGATCGGGAATACAGAGCAATGAGCCTTCCGCTGATAGCGCCGGCACAGGCGGGGCGCACGAAGAGATTTGACACGGAAAACTACGTCGAAGGCTACGCAACGACCTTCGACAGCCCCTACGTTCTTTATGAATGGGACGGGGTGAAGTATTACGAAGTGGTAGACCGGAACGCCCTTGCAAGCGCGGACGTGTCGGACGTTATCATGCAGTACGACCACGCGGGGAAAGTCCTTGCCCGGCAATCAAATAAAACGCTTGGAATTGAAGCCGATAACAAGGGGCTTTTTACTTTTGCCGACTTATCAAAAAGTCGAGCGGCGCTTGACCTTTTCGAAGAGATCAACGCCGGGCTTATTACTAAAATGTCGTGGACGTTTACCGTTGCGAAAGACGCTTACGACAAAGACACACGGACGCGAACCATATTACGGATCAAGAAGGTTTACGACGTGTCAGCGGTCAGTTATCCGGCGAACGCCGATACTGATATAGCCGCGCGTTCCTACTTCAACGGAGTGATTGAAGAAGAGAAGCGGGAGGCGTTAGCGCGGCAACGGCAATTACTCTTATTAAAAATCAAACTGGAGGTTTAACCATGAAAACATTACAGGAAATCGAAGCCCGCCTTGCGGCGATCGCTTCCGAAATCGAAAAGCGCGGCGCAGAGCTTACCGCGGAACAGCTTACAGCGCTGGAAACCGAAGTAACGGGGCTTAAAGCGGATCGCGCCGCCCTTATCGCCGCGAACGAGCAGCGCAACGCCCTTCTTACGTCCATAGCGGAAGGCCGCGAAGCCGGAAGCGCCGTTGTGCGTTCGTTCCCTTCGCCCGGTTCGCCCGGTGAGCAGAGAGCCGCCGCATCCGCTGATCCGCTGGACAGCACGGAATACCGCCGCGCATTTATGGCGCACGTCTTACGTGCCGATCCGATCCCTGCGGAGTTCCGCGCCGCCGCGCTAACCAAAACCACGGACATAGGCGCTATGATCCCTTCCACGGTGTTAAACAAGATCGTTGAAAAGCTGGAAGCCGTAGGCATGATCCTTCCGCTGGTTACGCGGACGGCCTACAAGGGCGGCGTAACGATCCCCACGTCCACGGCGCAGCCCGTTGCTACATGGGTAGCCGAAGGCGCAGGATCGGACAAGCAGAAAAAGACCACGGGTTCGATCACGTTTGCCTATCATAAGTTGCGTTGCGCCGTTGCCGTTTCGCTGGAAGTTGACACTATGGCGCTTTCGGCCTTCGAAACTACGCTTATAAACAACGTAGTGGAAGCAATGACGAAGGCGCTTGAACAGGCGATCATATCCGGCGACGGTTCGGGCAAGCCGAAGGGCATATTGACCGAAACCCCGGCCACGGATCAGTCAATCGACAGCGCCGCCCCGTCGTATAAAGACCTTATCGACGCGGAAGCGGCTTTGCCCGTGGAGTACGAAAACGGCGCGGTGTGGTGCATGAGCAAAAAGACCTTCATGCAATACTACGGCCTTACGGACGAAACCGGGCAGCCGATCGGACGCGTCAATTACGGGATCGCCGGAAAGCCGGAACGCTCATTGCTTGGCCGCCCCGTCGTTGTGTGTAACTATGTTACGTCCTTCACGTCCGGCATGGCGGCGGCAACGGTGTTCGCCTTCCTGTTTAACTTCACCGACTACGTGTTGAACACGAATTACGCTATGGGCGTAAAGCGGTACGAAGACAACGACACGGATGATCAAGTGACGAAGGCTATTATGCTGGTTGACGGGAAGACCGTTGACAAGGGTTCGCTTGTCGTCTTAAAGAAAAAGGCTTAATTGCAGACTGGAGGGGCGGCAATGCTTCAAAAAGTTAAAACAGCCTTGCGGCTGAAAAACCCGGCCTTCGACGACGAAATAGAAGGCTTAATTGCCGCCGCAAAAGCCGACTTGCGCTTAGTGGGGATCAAATGGCAAGACGAAGAGCCGTCCGCGGACGGTGAAGAGCCGAAAGCGGGCGATCCCCTTGTCGAACGGGCGGTAATTTTATATTGCAAGGGACACTTCGGCTATATAGAGGGCGGCGAACGGTATATAAAAGCCTACGACCTCTTGAAGTGTTCTTTGAGCTTTGCGGGTGATTATAATGCGCTGGAGTGACGAAATAACGCTTATCAGCGAAACGATCCCCGCCGATCCCGTGGACGCGACAGACGAAAACGGCTTCCCCGTGACGCTGGAGGGTGAGCGGGTAACGGTGTTCGCTAACAAAAAGTCCGTAGGGTTTAACGAATTCTTCACGGCAAAAACGGCGGGGTTCAACGAAGTTTTGAAGTTCGACGTTTTCACGGAAGAGTACGACGGGCAAACGCTGGCCGAACACAACGGCAAGCGGTACATGATTATAAGAACCTACATTGACCCGAATACGGGCGGCGAATATACTGAATTGACGCTTTCCGACACGTTGAAGGGCGGGGAAAGGCGGCGTTAAATGGCTGAATTTGTGGTAGCGGGCTTTGACGAATTGGAAGATATGCTTTTACAGCGTTCCGAAGACGTGCAACGGATCGCCCCGGATATGCTTAGAGCGGGCGCGAATATACTGATCGCGGCGCAAAGAGCGGAATTACAGAGGATCGCCCGCGGGGATCAGAGTATAGGGACACTTGCGAAATCTCTTACTATTGGCAATGTGAAGACCAGCAGCGACAAATTGAAGATGTACATTGCCGTGTACCCGCAGGGAAACCAGCCGCACGGAAACCCGTTAAAAAAGCGCCGCGGCTTTGTTACAAACGCGCAAGTGGGATTCGCCCTTGAATTCGGAAGTTCGGAAATGTCCCCGCGCCCGTGGGCGTGCGTTGCAACGCAAAAGAGCGCAAGCGCGATACATGACGCTATGCAAAGGGTATGGGAGGAAAAACAAAATGGATAACGAACAAGCGGGGGTTGATAGTCTTCTAAAAACTACGCTTCTTTCGCTTGGCGTTCCCGTGGAGCGTTTGCGGTACAGAGGGAAAGCGGACGTTTACATGACCTTCCAGCTTCTAACCGGGCAAGAAACCGAATTCGCGGACGACGACGCGACGGCTTACGAACATTATTACAGGCTGGATATTTTTTCAAAGGGCAGTTATACCGCCCTTCTACGGCGAACGGAAAGCGCTTTGAAGGCGGCCGGCTTCTACGGTATAACCGTTTGCGCGGAAATATACGAAGAAGCAACGAGCTTTTACCACGTTCCGATCGAATTTTACTTTATGGAGGTATGAAAACATGGCAACAGTAGGATTACGCGATCTTTATCGCGCCCCGATCACAACCGCCGCGGACGGCAAGGAAACCTACGGAACGCCCGTCAGAATGGCGAAGGCCATTGAAGCGGACTTGTCCGTAGAGGTTGCCGAAGCTGTCCTTTACGCGGACGACGGCGCGGACGAAATCGCAAAAGAGTTCGTCAGCGGCGAATTGAAACTAAAGGTAAACCCCCTTTTCCCCGCCGATCTTGCGGCGCTTTTGGGACAGATGCAAGACGACGACATGGTAGTGTATGCCGGCGAAGACGACGAACCGCCGTACTTCGCAATCGGCTTCCGGGCAAAAAAGGCGGGCGGCCAATGCAAATATTTGTGGCTGTATAAAATCAAGTTCGCTATTCCGAACGAAAAATACGCCACGAAGGGCGACAAGCTGGAATTCAATATGCCGGAGATCACGGGCAAGTTTATCAAACGCCCGGACGGGTATTGGAAAGCCGAACACGTAGCCGCGCCGGACGAAGCGGCGGCGGCGGCATGGTTTACCGCCGTGCGTGAGCCGAAGCCGACGGCTTAAAGTGTGACCGAAATTAGCACAATTTGAAGGGAGGAATGGGGAGCCCGCCGACATGGTGGGCTTCCCTCTTTTTATGAGCGCAATTAAAGACGGGCGTATGCCTATTATGCTGGACAGGGAAAGACATATGCTTTTTTCCCTTAACGTCATGGACGAAGTGGAAGACAAGATCGGCAGCATTGACAAAATATCCGACGTAATGAACGGCGAAGGCCGCATGAAGATCATAAAATGGCTTTTCACCTTGCTTTTGAACGAAGGTGCGGACGAAAGCGAAGAGCAGTTGACCGAACAGCAAGTAGGAAAGATGATCCACGGCGGCAATTTTAAGGAAATTCAACAGTCAATATACGGCGCTTTCCTTTACGGGAATAGAGGGACGACAGAGCCGCCGCCCGTAGGCGAAGCGGACAGCGACGAAGACGACGACAGCGACGAAGAGGACGAAGAGGACGAAGAGGGAAAAAACGCACAACCGGGCAGGGACGAATAGACCTTGCCCGGTTGCTTTATATCGGCGTGACCTTGTTACGCTGGCCGGAGCGGGACGTTTGGAAAATGACCCCTTATAAAATAACAACCCTCTTCAAAATTCACCGGGAATTCAACCCGGACAAATTCAAAACGGACAAGCCGGAAGGCGTGGACGATATAGACTACGCGTTAGGGGGGTTATAAGGGCATGGCAAAGGAAGGGAAAGTCAGTTCCGCGATCGTGCTGGAGGGTGAGCGGGAATATAAAGCGGCCTGTAAAGATATAACCACAAGTCTAAAACTGGTTGCTTCTGAAATGAAACTTGTTTCCGCTGAATTCGGCGCAAGCGATAAAAGTATACAGGGCTTGACCGCAAAACAAGACAATTTGAAGAAAAAACTTGAAGATCAAGCCCGGACGGTTGAAGCAGCCGAAAAAGCCTTGCAAAAGTTTAGGAATAACGGGATATTGCCGACTGATCCCGCCTTTCAAAAAATGGAAACAAACCTAAACAACGCGAAGGCCGAAATGATTAAAACGCAAAAAGAGATCGACGGCACGGAAAAAGAACTTGTCGAAGCTAAAAAAGGCGCGGAGGGGTTAGGCGAAGGCGTTAATGATATGGGTAAAAAGATGGACGACACAACAAAAAAAACGTCCGTCTTCGGTGAAGTCCTTTTAGCGTCCCTTGCCGCCGACGCGATCAAGGCTGGGCTTGCGGCCATTGTGGATGGCGTAAAGGCAATCGGCACGGCGGTTCAAACATATGTCACGGACGGCATGGCGGCGGCGACGGTTGCCGCCGAAAAGCAAACCCTTCTTACGCAAGTTATGCGTAACACAATGGACGCTACAGACGACGAAGTGCAAAGCATGATTGACCTTGCCGCGGCGCAGGCGAAAGTAGGCGTTGTATCACAGACGGCGCAAGTGTCCGCGCTGGCCGAATTAGCGTCCTTCGTCGAGCGTAAGGAAGCGCTGGAAGATATGTTGCCCGTAATGAACGACTATGCGGCGTATCAGTACGGCGCTACGGCTTCCGAAGATCAAGCCCGGAACGTGGCTACGGCTTTAGGAAAGGCCATACAAGGCAATATTGACGGGTTGGCAAAACAGGGCTTCCAGCTTACACAGTCAGAAAAAGAGTGGTTCAAAACCGCTTCCGAAGCGGAGCGTGTCAGCTTCGTTATGGATATGGTTAGCGAAAGTATGGGCGGCGTTAATGAAGCGCTTGCACAGACCGACGCGGGGAAAATGGCGAAGGTTGAGAGTATCGCAAAAGACACACAGCAGGCCGTAGGATCGCTTGCAAACACGTTCAAGGCTAAAATATTGGGCGAAATGTTGCCTTCCGTTGACAGCCTTTCCGAAGCCTTCTTAGGCTTGTTAAGCGGCAACGGATCTGTTGAAGATGTGTCCGCGGCAATAGGCGACGTAATAGACGGCATGATCGGCGTTATACAAAACACGATCCCCGAAATTGTGGAGCTTGGCAAAGAGATATTGACCGCCCTTATCGGCGGGATTGTTGACAACATAGATAAAATCATAGAGGGCGCAGGGCTGATCGTCGAAATGCTTGTCGGCGTGATCGGTGAGCTTTTACCCATGCTTGGCGAAGCAGCCTTACAAATAATTCTTGCGTTTGTGCAAGGGATAATAAGCGCCCTTCCGACGCTTCTTGAAGCCGCAGCGCAAATAATTTTAGGGTTGGCGACGGGAATTTCCGAAGCCTTGCCGACGCTTCTTCCGGTTATCGTTGAAGTGCTGGTTGCCTTAGTTCAAACGCTGATCGACAATATACCCTTGCTTATCGAAGCGGCCTTACAGCTTGTACTTGGCCTTGTGGACGGGCTTATAGCGGCGATCCCCGTTCTGATCGCGGCCATACCGACGATAATAAACCGCCTTATTACGGCGATACTGGAAAGCATACCCTTAATTATTCAAGCGGGTATTGACCTTCTTGTGGCGCTGGTGGAAGCGTTGCCGGAAATCGTAATGTCAATCGTCGAAGCAATCCCGGCGATCATAGAGGGCATTATAAACGCCCTTATGGACAATTTGCCGCTTATCATACAGGCCGGAATAGACCTTCTTATAGCCTTAGTTCAAGCGTTGCCGCAGATTATCCTAACGATCGTAAATGCGATCCCGCAAATTATAACGGGCATACTTAACGCGCTGATCGACAACATAGATAAAATCATAATGGGCGGCGTACAGCTTTTCGTAGCGCTCATTGAAAACTTGCCGACGATAATTATTGAAATCGTGAAGGCGATCCCGCAAATTGTAACGGGGATCGTAACGGCGTTTACGGGATTGATCCCGGAGCTTGCAAAGGCCGGCTTAAACCTTATTATGGGGTTGAAGGACGGTATTTTGAACGCCGCGGGCGCGGTGATCGACGCGGTGAAAAATGTTGCCGGGAATATCTTAGGTGGCATAAAGTCCTTCTTCGGCATTAAGTCCCCGTCTACGGTTATGGCCGAAGTAGGCGGCTACATGGCCGAAGGTATAGGCGTAGGCTTCGACGACAACGCGGACGGCGTGGAAAAGAGCATG
>Ga0099364_10015059_pt1 | contig 10224 bp, 8 predicted proteins | sample TergutTh196P3_FD_73070 | JGI IMG/M metagenome (GOLD analysis project Ga0099364, IMG submission 73070) | Microcerotermes parvus P3 segment gut microbial communities from Pointe-Noire, Republic of the Congo - Th196 P3 | ecosystem: Host-associated > Arthropoda: Insects > Digestive system > Gut ...
GATGCGAAGCGTGGATAAATGCTTTTTCGCCAACTCTCCGTCAATTTGTTCCCCTTCCTCCAAACCATAATTCAACTGTTGCTCCAGCCGCCATACCGCCGATAGCTCCGGGTCTTTTTCCAGCCTGGTTAAATCCGTTGACCAGTTGCGCATAGTACGAATATTATAGCACGGCTGTCGGCCGAAAGATTAACAGCGGACGCGCAACACGCGCCACTACGCCGGTGAATATCGTAGAGGAGCGCATTGCGCGTCCGCTGTTAATCTCTTAAAACCCCGTCAACCGGGGGCTTCGGTCGGAGCCGCGCCTCAGGACGCAGGCGCGTCAGCTTTTATTTCTCTTAACCTTACTTCTGTTTCCGATGAAGAAAAGAAGCGCCGCGGACATTATTAACGCATACCACGTTCCGGCGGCGGCATTGCATCCTACCATGTCGCTCCATGAGAATCCATAATTACTTGAATGATCAGTAATGGAATCGGTCGCTTCACCGACTTTTTCTTCACCAATCCATTGCGTAACCGTAAGCGAGATCGTTACCACGCCTTCCCTGGATCCAGGGTACACACGGACATCGTGGTTAAAAGGTGCATTAATGTAAGCAATACTTGGATCGCTGGTGGTCCACGTATAGCGAATTTCCCCGTCCGCATTTGGAGGTGTTAGCGTGCTGGTTCCATATATATAATCATAGTTGACCAGGCCATGGTTAGTTATTTTCACTCCCGTAAGCGGAAATTCAGGCGTCGCCGCCAAGGCCTCCGAGCATGAAAAAAACAGAACCGCCGCTAAAAGTAACAACAAAACAAAACTCTTTTTCAATTTTTTCTCCTCCTTAATAAAGTTGCTCCGCAGAGCTGTTTCGTTCCGTTATGTCAGGTCATATCACCGCCTCGATCCACGCCGCATGAAGCCGCGCCCGGGTACGCAAACGCATACCCGGGCGCGGTTTCATATCTCGCTTCGTGTTGTGGGTTTTACTGTTTGAACCTGGCGTGAACGCGCCAACGGCGCGTTTGTGTGAGTAAAAGGCCTGTGGGCCTGTGGGCCTGTGCAATTATACTGGGCAAGCTGTAAAAAGCAACGGTAATCTGCATGATTTTGCCTCAAGATATATGACGTATAATATTTCTTTTGTTTTCACCCCGTGATTTTACTACACTTTTTTGAAAAAATCCACGCTGAAGATTGACCCGCCCGAAGATTGATTCGTCCGAATTACCGGCCTCGGGGAAATTCTGAAATCCTACCAGCGCAACGGACGCCGGCCAAGCGGCGGCTTTTAAGGTCATGCGCAGGGATAATCTGGCATTATTCCCAAAAAGTCCCCCTAGAAAATGGTCAATATTCCCAAAAAGTCCCCCTAGAAAATGGTCATTATTTCTTGACACTTGCGGCTAAGCGGATATAATCTCCAATATGAAAAGAAAAGCCGCTCTGCAACTGCAAAAATGGAAGCTCCAGAGCGCCTCGCCTTTGGTTGTTTACGGCGCCAGGCAGGTAGGTAAATCTTATTCTGTAAGAGAATTCGGCAAAGACAAAACTCAATACGCCAACTTCGTGGAAATCAATTTTGAACAAATGCCCTCGGCAGTTAGTATTTTTCAGGGCGATTTATTGCCCGGTAAAATCATCAAAAACCTGGAAGACTTAACGGGCAAAAAAATTGAGCCAAAAAAGACCCTTTTGTTTTTTGATGAAATCCAGTTATGTCCCGGCGCCTTGACCTCTCTTAAATATTTTGAGGATGAAATAAGTCAGGGAGTAAGTCATTACCACATTATAGCCGCCGGTAGTTTACTTGGCGTTACCTCCAGATTAAACGTTTATGATGATAAAGGCAATCTAACCGCCGGCAGCGGGGCGGGAGATAAATATCAACATCCGGTTGGTAAAACCGAACCTTTAATGATGTATCCGATGGACTTTGAGGAGTTTTTGTGGGCGAACGGCGAAACCTATTTGGCGAATTTAATAAAAGAGTGCTTTAAAGATAACCGGCGCCTGCCGGATGTTTCTCATCTCCACGCCTTGGCGCTTTGTAAAGCCTTTTTAATCGTTGGGGGTATGCCTAAAGTGGTGGAAGCTTATGTGGAGAGAAAAGATTTTCGCAAAATCCAAAATTTAATCATAAATGACTACAAATTGGATGTTTCCAAATATGTTAAAAGTGTGGTTGATAAACAAAAAGTCAATGACACTTTTGCCTCGGTGCCGGCTCAACTTGGCATTCCCAAACAAAGCAAAAGGTTTGTTTATGCAGGCATCAAGGAAAATGGCACCGGTAAAAAGTATCGCGGCAGTGTGGACTGGCTGACTCAGGCAAAAATCATTATCCAGTGCCGTCAGGCGGAAAATGGGGATCGCCCTTTGCCAAGTGAAAAAAACAACGGTTACAAGCTTTATTTGAATGACACGGGACTCCTATGCCATCAACTAAAAATCAATTTTCAAAATTTTGAAGAATTTGATAAAAAATACCTGGGGGTAGTCAGTGAAAACTATGCGGCTTGCGCTTTGCAAAGCAAAATTCAATCACTGGGCGAGGTGTTGCATTATTGGAGATATATTAACGATCATTCCAATGCCGACGCGGAAGTCGATTTTTTAATCACGACCGATATGGGAAATGTGCCGATTGAAGTTAAAAGCGGTAAAAACACCCAATCCAAAAGCCTGGGCGTTTTTATGGATAAATACTCTCCAAATTTATCTTACAGGATTAGTGAAAAGCACTTAGGGTATAACCCGGATAAAAGGCTCAAGTCGATTCCTCTTTACGCGGTTTTTTGTATCGAAGATATGATTTTATCCTGACTCTCCCCATAAAAACTGTCCTTTCATAGTTAAAAACAAAGACCTGTAGTATACTGGTCTCCGCGGCCGGACGCCCCCGGAAAAAATTTGCTTTTGGGAACGGCTGCCTGCTAGACTCGTCCGGGCGGTCTGTTTTTGTGACGGGAGGTCACGAATGTTAATTCTGCTGATAATAATATTTGTCTCCTATATAAGCATGGGCCTTCCCGACGCCCTTCTCGGCAGCGCATGGCCCTCGATGTACGGCAGTCTCGGAACATCGGAAGCCAACGCCGGGATAGTCCAGATGATAATGATGGGAAGCGTGATATTTGCCTGCCTGAATAGTGACAGGGCGGTAAAAAAATTCGGCGCCGGATATGTCGCGTTAGTGAGCGTCGTTGTGACGGGCTCATCCCTGTGCGGGGTATCGTTCGCGGGTTCGTTTGCCATGCTGTGCCTGTTGATGATTCCCTTGGGTTTGGGCGGTGGCTCGCTTGACTCGACAATGACGAATTTCGTCGCTTTGCATTATGAGGCGAGGCACATGAACTGGCTGCACTGTTTCTGGGGCGTCGGGGCCTCCATCGGGCCGATCATAATGTCTTATTGCCTGAGACGTTGGGACTCGTGGCACGCGGCATATCGGACGGTCGGCGCCATCCAGCTTGCGTTCGCCGTTGTTCTTCTGTTTTCTCTGTCGCTGTGGGGACGCGCGCGAACAGGAAACGAAGGCGAAAAAAACGACGAACAAAAGATGTTGGGCGTGAAGGAGTTTCTCAAAATGCCGGGCGCGAAACCGACAATCGCGGCCTTTTTCTTTTACTGCGGTATTGAGTCGGTTACCGGATTGTGGAGCGGCACGTACTTCGTCCTGGTACGAAATATTCCGCTGGATACAGCCGCCAGATGGGTCTCGCTTTTTTATACAGGTATTACTCTCAGCAGATTTTTATCCGGTTTCCTTACGATAAAGCTGTCACAGGACAGGATCGTGGGATTGGGACATATTCTTATCGCCGCGGGGCTGTGTTGGATGGTTGTTTTCAAATCCGGCGCTTCTCTGATGTTGGGTTTGTTCTTAATCGGGCTAGGATGCGGACCGATTTTCCCCAGCATGATGCACCAGACGCCGCAAAACTTCGGCAGAGAGTATTCACAGTCGATAGTGGGGATGCAAATGGCGGGCGCGTATGTAGCCTCGATGATCGCGCCTCTGCTGTTCGGCTTTCTCGGCGCGAAGCTGGGCTATGGCGTATTTCCGGTTTTTTTATCAGCCTTTTTGCTGACGCTTGTCGTAATGGCGGGATTGATACGCCGAAGCAAAAGCAAATTGAGCGGCGCGGGTTTTTAGGCGGAACATTTACGATTACCTTTTATTTTTAATATACCTGACCAGGTTATCGAAATACGCGGAAATCTCCGAGACGCTGTATGACGCGTCCGCTTGGTGTTTGCATAAATCTTCCATCCTTTTAATCGTTTTTTTCGGAAAATCGTATTTTTTTTGCGACGGTTCATATATTGGCGAAGCTTCGCCAATCAAAGTTCTCAAATTTCGATTAATGGCCGCCGCGTAAATTTCCGAGGCTTTGGCGAAGAGCTTTGTCAGCTCGTATCCGGCCTCCCCGTCGCCGCCAATAAAAATATCTCCATAGTCCGATCCCAGCAGGCGGTTCATCTCGTCAATACATTCCCCGCAAAGCTCCGAGGAGGGAGTGGGTTCATTATCGTTGAGATACAGGGCGGCGTCTATAACGCGTTCCAACGCTTTCACGGTATAATCCCACAGCCTCTCAATATACCTGAATTCCTCCTCTGTGCATTTGTGCTTCCCCGTGCATTGTTCGAAAATATCGTAAAAATTGCCGCTCATGCTTTTTACCGACACGGCGAATGATTCGGCATAGTCATCTATTACCTTGATGAGAGGGTGGTATTCGCGAATCGTCGCATCACCGCGAAGTTTCTTATTGCCCATGATGTACGCCCCCTTGTGAAGTTTCTCAAAAGAATAGCAATTTACTAATGAAGCATACCATAAAATTAAATACATTGGGATATTGTTTAAGAATTTTTTAACAGCCGCCTTGGTTTCAGTTTTACGTCACAGGGATAGAGGCGCATATTAATGGATTTTTTTATGAATCGTTTAACAGTTCCGAAAAAGTGTTTGACTTGTCTTGACATTGAGCGGATTCACTGGTACTCTTTGAGCAGTTAGAGGGTTTAGCACTCGTATGACTTGAGTGCTAATAGCCGGGGCGGATGATAATTATCGCAAAAAGCGTCCGGTGTTGTGAAGCCCGAGCGGCGAATATTTTAATCATAAGGAGGCGTCCGCATGTTGACCGAGAGGCAGTTGGAAGTTCTTCTCTCCGTCGTTCACGAGTTCATCGAGAGCGGGGCGGAAGTTGGTTCGCGGACGCTTTCAAAAAGATATCTGAGGGATCGCAGCGCGGCCACAATCAGAAACGAAATGGCCGACCTTGAGGAGATGGGTTACCTGATGCAGCCCCATACTTCCGCCGGCCGCATTCCCACCACGAGGGCTTACAGACTGTTCGTGGACAGCGTGCTCCAGCGCATACCGCGGAACGAGCGCGCAAACGGGTGGCTCGACCGCCTGAAGGAACACAGAGAAGGAATACGCGGCGCGATGACTCGGGCTTCCGAGTTGCTGTCGAAATTATCGAGTTACGTCGGAATGGCGGCGCTCACTCAGCTTGGGCAGGCTCGCCTGAGCAAAGTCGATCTCATACGGGTGGACTCGTCGCACTTCCTGCTGCTCGTGGTTCTCGAAGGCGGCGTCATTCATCACCGGATGATAAAAGCGCACTACGATCTGTCACAAGACTCTTTGGAAGATATTGCGAGAAAAATCAACGCTCTGGGGGGACTTCAGTGGAGTGAGGTTCGCGAGATACTGAGAAGCTACATCGCAAGGGAACTGGGACGCTACGCGGATTCGTGCGAGCGCGCGTTAGCGGAGCTCGACGCCATCCTCGCGGGTGAAAAGACAACAATATACACCGGGTCTTTAGCCAACCTGTTCGACATCCCGGATTTCAAAGACATTGGAAGATTCCGGGCGCTGTTTTCAATTCTGGAGCAGGAAGACGAGCTTTTAAAGCTTCTCAGCCAGTACGGCGAAAAAGACGGAATCGGCGTCATCATAGGTGATGAGAATCAGACGCCTGAACTTGAAAATTGTTCGGTGGTGCTCTCAAGTTCGAGCACGGCGGGAACGAGAACCATACTGGGCGTCATCGGCCCGAAGCGTATGAATTACGAACGCGTGATCTCCGTGCTTGACAGAGTACTCCGCGATATGGTTGAAATATCCGGGCCGAACGGCGAAGGAGATGTATAGCTTGAGAAAAGAAAAAAACAAAGTCGATGAATACGTCAGGAGCGAGGATAACGGCGATAATAAAGAGGAATTGATAAACCAAACGAGCGAGGCGGGCGAAACCGCGGATGGCGACGCGGAGGACTTGAAGTTGAAATTGGACGCGGCGCTGGAGGAAGCATCCTTGCTCAGAGACGAGGCTTCGAGAGCGAAGGCGGATTTTTATAACTACAGGACGAGGATGGAGCGCGACAGGGCAAAAGACAGGATACTTGCGGCGGAAGGCGCTGTTTTGGATCTTCTGCCGGTGTTGGACAATTTCGAGCGGGCGCTGGAAGCCGAAAGCGATAAGGAGTCCTCTATGTACAAAGGGGTCTTGATGGTGAAAAAGCAGCTTTTTGAGGCTCTAAAAAACATGGGGCTCAGGCTGATAGAGACTTCCGGCGCGTTCGACCCGAGCGTTCACGAAGCGGTGATGATGGTGGACGTTGAAAGCGACGACGAGGACGGAACGGTGACGGAGGTTCTCCACAAGGGTTACATACTGGGAGAGAAGGTTCTAAGAGCCGCAAAGGTAAAAGTAGGCAGAAAAAAAACAGAAGAAATAGGAGATCAATCTTAAAAACCGCATAATTTATGTTTTTAGGAAAGGAAGGAAACCAAAAATGGCAAAGATAAGCGGAAAAGTAATTGGAATCGATCTTGGCACCACTAACAGTTGTGTGGCGGTCAAGGAGGGGGATAACATTACGATTATCCCAAGTTCGGAGGGCAACAGAACGACGCCGTCGGTCGTAGCTTTCACGAAAGAGGGCGAGCGCCTTGTGGGCCAGCTCGCAAAGCGGCAGGCTATCGTGAACACGGATCGTACGATCATGTCCATAAAGAGGAAGATGGGCTCCGACCACAAGGTCAGAATAGACGACAAATCGTACAGCCCGCAGGAAATATCCGCGATGATCCTCCAGAAGATGAAACGCGACGCGGAGGAGTATCTCGGCGGCCCGGTGACTCACGCTGTCGTCACATGCCCAGCGTACTTCACCGACGCTCAGCGCCAGGCGACCAAGGACGCGGGCACAATAGCCGGCCTTGAAGTGCTGCGGGTGATTAACGAACCTACCGCCGCATGTCTCGCCTACGGAGCGGACAAGGAGGGCGAACACAAGATACTTGTGTTCGATCTCGGCGGAGGCACGTTCGACGTGTCGATCCTTGACGTCGGCGATGGAGTATTCGAGGTTCTGGCAACGTCAGGCGATAATATGCTCGGAGGCGACGACTGGGACGATAAGGTCGTGAACTGGATGACGGCCGAATTCAAGAAGTCGGAAGGCGTTGATCTGAGCCGTGACAAAATGGCCGTGCAGCGCCTCAGGGAGGCCGCCGAGAAGGCCAAGGTGGAGTTGTCCAATATGGCTGAGACGACTATCTCCCTGCCCTTCATAACGGCGGATCAGAACGGGCCGAAACACCTTGAACTGACGCTTACCAGGGCGAAGTTTGAGGATCTGACCAGGGATTTGCTTGAACGCGTGGTGCGGCCGACTCAGTCCGCGCTCAAAGACGCCGGGCTTGCGGCTTCGGAAATCAGCAAGGTGTTGCTTGTCGGCGGATCCACTCGTATGCCAATGATACAAAAAAAGGTAAAAGAGCTTCTCGGGCATGAACCGACAAAAGGCATCAACCCGGACGAGTGCGTGGCGGCGGGGGCCGCGCTCCAGGGCGCGGTACTGTCGGGAGAGCACACGGATATCGTGCTCGTTGACGTCACTCCTCTGTCATTGGGACTGGAGACGATGGGCGGCGTTTTCACGCGGATCATAGACCGGAACACGGCTATTCCCGCCTCGCGCAGCCAGATTTTTTCCACGGCGGCGGACAATCAGCCGCAGGTCGAGATACACGTTCTGCAGGGCGAACGCGCTATGGCCGGCGACAACGTCACGCTCGGCAAATTCACGCTGGACGGCATTCCGCCTGCGCCGAGAGGCATCCCGCAGATAGAGGTTACGTTCGACATAGACGCAAACGGCATCGTGAACGTTACCGCGAAGGACAAAGGCACCGGCAAGGCTCAGAACATTACGATCCAGTCCTCCCGCCTCACGGACGCGGACATCGAAAAGATGAAGCGCGACGCCGAGAGCCACGAGGATGAGGACAAACGCAGGAAAGAGATAGTAGAAGCGCGCAACGAAGCCGACTCCTTCATATACGGCGCGGAAAAGAGCCTGAGGGATTTGGGGGATAAGGTGACCGAAGACGAGAAAACCGCCGTCGAGGGAAAGATAAACGTTCTGCGCGAGGCGATGGCGACCGAAGACGTCGCCCGCATCAACTCGGCCCGCGACGAGCTGGCAACCGCCATGCACCCGATAGCGGAGAAAATTTACGCCTCCAAAGCCGCTGAGGCTGCTGACGATCCTGAAGCTCCGAACGAGCCGGCAGGCGGCGCGGATACCGGCGCCGAGACCGTTGACGCCGATTTCAACGCCCACGAGTAGGTAACCGGCGGTGGCTTCCCCAGGCAAAAAAGACTATTACGAAGTTTTAGAGGTGCCCAGAGACGCCGCCGCGGATGTTATTAAGCGCTCCTACCGGAAGCTTGCCCGCAAGTATCATCCGGACGCCAATCCCGGCAATGAGGACGCCGAGCGCAGGTTCAAGGAGATAAACGAGGCAAACGACGTTCTGAGCGATCCTCAGAAACGAGCGCGGTACGACCAGTTCGGTTTCGCGGGCGATATTCCTCCGGGAGCCGGAGGATACGGAGGGGATTTCTTCGGGGGCGGCTTCAGCGGCGACATATTCGGGGATATTTTCGAGAATCTCTTCGGCGGCGCGAGGTCGAGGGGAGGTAATCCAAACGCTCCCCGACGCGGTTCCGACCTGGAGATGACGATGCACATCACAATGGAGACCGCGTACCGGGGAGTCAACCGCGATGTGGACGTTCCGCGCGAGGAAAACTGTTCCCATTGCTCCGGCGGCGGAGCGGAGCCGGGCTCGAAGGTCACCACATGTTCCGCGTGCGATGGCAGGGGACAGGTCGAAAAGAGCGCCAACACGCCGTTCGGCAGGATGGTACAGGTAGTACCCTGCGCGGCGTGCGGCGGCAAGGGAAAGATTATCGAGACGCCGTGCCGCGAATGCAAAGGCGCGAGGCGCGTAAAAAAGAGCAGGAAGATCGACGTCAAAATACCGCCGGGAGTGGATACCGGAACCCGCCTGCGAGTATCCGGCGAAGGCGAGGCGGGGAGGAACGGAGGCCCGGCCGGCGATCTTTACATCATGCTGAATGTTCAGAGCGACGGCAGATTTGAGCGGAACGGGGCTGACCTTCATACCAGGGTCGAAATCGAGATACCTCAGGCGGCGCTCGGCGCGACGGTTTCAATCCCAACCTTTGAGGGCACGGAGAGCCTCGACGTTCCCGCTGGTACTCAGCCGGGCTCGGTGCTTCGAATCAAAAACCGGGGGATGCCGCGTCTGCGCGGCGGCGGAAACGGCGATCTTCACATACACGTGAGGGTCAGGGTTCCGAAAAATATGTCGGCAAAGGGTAAACAACTGATGGCGGAACTCGCGGCGGAGATGAAAGTGGAGATCGCCGATCACAAAGGTATATTCGATAGAATAAAGGATATCGGCCGTAAAAAAGGATAATATTACCCGGCGATTTCGCCGGCGTATAGTAAAATAGAGGGAGGATGAAATAAATCCTCTCTCATTTTTTTTTGCGGAACGGAGGCGGGGGCTGTGGGAAACTATTGGTGGTATATCACTGTGTTGCTGCGCGGCGGGGCGGCTGAATCGGAGGAGAACGAGGAAATATTATACTCGGCGGCGGAGCTGTCGGGCAGTATAGGAACAGAGGTTCAGGAATTGCCGGACGGCACAAGGATGCGGATTTATTACCGTTCAGGCGAGGAGTTGTCATATTGGCGGGGCAGACTGCTGGATGCGCTCGCCCCATGGCCGTTCGTAACGATAGAGGATATTGGGAAGATAGAAAATCAGCAGTGGTCGCGCCGGGGCGAGGAAGCGTTCCCCCCGCTTGAGGGTGGGCATG
>Ga0099364_10015060_pt1 | contig 10222 bp, 7 predicted proteins | sample TergutTh196P3_FD_73070 | JGI IMG/M metagenome (GOLD analysis project Ga0099364, IMG submission 73070) | Microcerotermes parvus P3 segment gut microbial communities from Pointe-Noire, Republic of the Congo - Th196 P3 | ecosystem: Host-associated > Arthropoda: Insects > Digestive system > Gut ...
TATGACATAGTGCATTATTGATACGCACATTTTAGGAAAGTAATGTTAAGTTATGTGTAAAATGACGCAAAATTTAAGGCTGTGTCCCGTTAGGGACAATATATCGGTAGAAATCGTACATTTCTCCACTACAGAGCGTGCCGTTAGGTACGCAATATTTCGCACCCTATATTCCGTCCCTAACGGGACAGCAACACAGGGTAGACGTTTTCCGATTTTCTACCGATATTCCGTCCCTACGGGACGGCTATTCCAATATTTACGTCTTTTTACCATTAACTTAACACTAATCACATTTCATATTCTGTTTACGGGAAGGTAGCAGGTGGTATGCGTTTTCCAATTTTCTGTCCCTACGGGTGGGATGTAAAAAATGAGGAATTTTACTTTTCAAAAATAAGGGTTTGAAAAAAAGAACGAATATTTTTTTGTATAAATTGCAAATTTTGACACCCCACCCTACGGGACGGCTATTCCAACATTTGCGACATTACAACCCCCCAAACCTTCAAACCTGAAACTTCAAACCCCTCAAACCCCAAACCTGAAACTTCAAACCTGAAATCTGAAACCTCACCCCCTTTTCTCTCCAAAAAAGCTCTTTATCAATTTTCCGCACTCTTCTCCCAAAATTCCTGTAACAACCTCTGTTTTAGGGTGTAAAGGTGAGGGACTAAACTTCGAGTAGCCTCTTTTTTCATCAAGTGCGCCAATGACAAGCCTGTTAAGTTGCGCCCAGGCAAGTGCGCCTGCGCACATTACGCATGGTTCGAGAGTTACGTACATCGTACAATTAGTCAAATATTTACCACCAAGTGCTTCTGTTGCCGAGCCGATTGCCAATATTTCGGCGTGAGCGGTTACATCTTTTAATGTTTCGGTATGATTGTGCGATTTGGCAATAATTATATTTTTGCTAACAATTACAACCCCTATGGGAACTTCATTGTTTTCGTAGGCATTGCGGGCTTCGTTCAATGCTTGTAGCATAAAATATTCATCAGAAAAATCAATTACATTCATAATAAATTAAAAATAAGGCACAAAAATAATATAATTTTTCAGAAATTTAATAAAAATAGTTGGAAATAGAAAAATTTAATATACTTTTGCAAAATGAATTTAATAAAACATAATATTTATGGAAACATTTTCAATAAGATATAACCCCAGTAACATTTTAGTAACTAAAATGTTAGAAGCTTTAATGCACATAAAAGGAGTTGAAAGAGTATATCCTGATGATGAACTTTCTCCCGAGGAATTGCAACAAGCCGAATTATCTTTAAATTCAGAAATTTGTACGGATATTACTAAGTTAGAAAAGTTATTGGAATCTAAGTTATGAGAGTAGAGTACACAAAGGTGTTTGAAAAAACTGTCGAAAAAATAACCGACAAAATTGCAATTAAAAGATTACAAGAACTTATCAAATTATTACAACAAGCAAATAGTTTAAAAGAAGTTCCAAACATAATTCCAATTAAAGGGACGCAGGGTCTATATAGAATTACAACAGGAAATTATCGCTTATTGATAAAACCGATTACAAACGGAGTTATTATTATCTTACTGATTGATTATCGAATACGAAATGAAAAAACATATAAAGGACTTAATAAATAAATTTAATAAAACATAATATTTAATGTACAGAACACATACAAACGGAGAATTAAGGATTTCCGACATAAATAAAGATGTTACCCTTTGCGGGTGGGTGCAAAAAAATCGCAATTTGGGCGGCATGACATTCGTTGATTTACGCGACAGATACGGGATTACGCAGTTAGTTTTCGATTTGGAAAAGAATAAAGAATTGGCACAAGAAGCACAAACACTTGGACGTGAATATGTTATACAAATTGAAGGTACAGTTGCAGAACGTAGCAACAAAAATCCCAAAATTGCAACAGGCGACATCGAAATTATCGTAAAAAAAATTGTAATACTAAATCCCTCTGATTTACCGCCATTTACAATCGAAGAAGATACAGACGGAGGCGATGAACTGCGTATGAAATACAGATATTTGGATTTGCGCCGTAGCAATATCAAAAGCAATCTTGAAATGCGTCATAAAATGGCGTTGGAAATCAGAAATTACTTAAATTCGCTCAATTTTATCGAAGTTGAAACCCCTGTCCTTATGAAATCAACGCCAGAGGGCGCAAGAGATTTTATCGTTCCCTCTCGGATGAATACGGGACAATTTTATGCGTTGCCACAGTCGCCACAAATTTTCAAACAGTTGCTAATGGTAGCGGGCTTTGACCGATATTTTCAAATTGTCAAATGTTTCAGAGATGAAGATTTAAGAGCCGACCGACAGCCTGAATTTACGCAGATTGACTGCGAAATGTCTTTCGTTGAGCAAGAAGATATCCTCAAAACTTTTGAAGGAATGGCAAAACATCTTTTTAAAACAATCAAAGGCATAGATGTTGATTATGATTTTCCGCGCATACCCTATTCAGAAGCAATGGATTGCTACGGTTCAGATAAACCTGATTTGCGTTTTGGAATGGAAATCGAAAATTTATCAGAAAAATTTCCCGCAAAAGGTTTCAAAGTTTTTGATGATGCCGAATATATCGGCGGAATATGTGCCGAAAATTGCGCCTCTTATTCAAGAAAAGAAATCGACCAACTGACAGAGTTTGTCAAAAGACCTCAAATAGGAGCGCAAGGGCTGATTTATATAAAATACAACGTGGACGGCACATTAAAATCATCAGTTGATAAATTTTACGAAGAAGGTGATTTAAAGGAAATTGCACAATTATTCGGCGCAAAATCAGGTGATTTGATACTAATAATGTCAGGCAGCAAAAACAAAACATTAAACGCCTTGTGCGAATTGCGTTTAGAAATGGGAAATAAGCTCGGACTGCGCGACAAATCAAAATTTGCACCCCTCTGGGTAATTGACTTCCCACTTTTAGAGTGGGATGACGAAACAGAAAGATTTTACGCAAAACATCATCCATTCACATCACCCAAAAATGAGGATATTTGCTTATTGGATACAAATCCTGAAATAGTTCGTGCAAACGCTTATGACCTTGTAATCAACGGAGTAGAAATCGGAGGCGGCTCAATTAGAATTTACAATGATACTCTGCAAAAGAAAATGTTTACAATACTTGGTTTTACCGAAACGGAAGCACAAAATCAGTTCGGTTTTTTAATGAACGCATTTAAGTATGGCGCTCCTCCGCACGGGGGCGTTGCCTTTGGATTAGACAGGTGGGTTTCAATATTTGCAGGATTAGATTCCATCAGAGATGTGATAGCGTTTCCAAAAAACAATTCAGGACGAGACGTTATGAACGACGCACCGTCTGTCGTTAGTGAGGCACAGTTGGCAGAACTGAGCATAAGGGTTATAAAACAAAATAATTAGTTTCGTTGGAAAATGTTTGAAACAAGAAATAATAAAGAGAAGTCACCACATCTTTATAAGAGTATTGAAGAAATCTACAAAAAAGGTAAAGACATTGTTTTTCAGATAATTGACATCAAAAATACAGGTTTTGTGGTCAGAACACACGGTTTACCTGCTTTTGTTCCATTCAAACTGATGCCGTGGCAATATGCAAGTGTTGAACAGTGGCACATTATATTTCCTTACCTCAAAGAGATGTTTTTTCTTGGTACAATAGTAAAAATTGAAAAAAACAACAAAAATTTCAGAATATTCATAGATGCAACTATTACAGAGTTAAAAAAACTCGAACTACGCAAAAATGATAGATACGAAGGAGTAGTACTTAAAAAGACCGACTTTTCGATTTTCGTAGAAATTGGACACCTTTTTAAATGGGAGTATGGCTCTATTGTAGGAATAGTGAATTGTTTCCGAATTCCAAAAGAAAAATTTTTGTCATTACAACCCGAACAGTCCATTACAGTAAAATTTGAAAGCAAAACAGAAAAAGGGACAATTTTTCAGATAAATGGTATTGATAACCCTTTTGAGGAATATCTCGGAAAAACCGTTCAGGCAACTGTTCAAAATAAAGACGATACGTATATCTATTGCACCGTCAACGACAAAATAAAAGGAACAATTTTAATAAAAGACCTCGTTTGCTTTGATAAAAACCTTCCCATAAAAAACATTTGTAAATATTTGTCGGAGGGCGATGTAATTAATTGTGAGGTAATTAATTATAATTTGTATAACGACCATTTGTTTTTAAAATTATTACCGCAAAATATTGAGAGCATTGAAGGCATTGATAATATTGATGTGGCTGATAATGAAAATATTGAACAAACAACCCCAAAAGAAAAAAGGGTTATTTTTCAGATAATTAGCCTAATAAATGGAGGTGTTTTGGTTAAAACGCACGGTTTATTTGCTTTTGTACCTTTAGACCTTATGCCGTGGGAATATTCAAATACGAAAAATTGGAAAACAATACTTCCTTACCTGAAAGAAACGTCTTTTTTGGGAAAAATAGTAAGGACTGAAAAACCCGAAGAAAACAACGAAGAAAACAATGAAGACAACAACGAAACAAACCCCGAAGAAAACAACAATATTAGTAAAATTTACATTGATGCAACTATAACAGAGTATAAACAGCCCGAATTATCTGAAAATGAGATATATGACGGAATAGTTATTCACAAGACTAATTTTTCGATTTTTGTAGAAATAGGGCACCATTTTAAATGGGAATTTGGCTCTATTGTAGGATTTGTGCATTTTTCCAGAATTCCAGAAGAAAAATTTTTGTCATTACAACCCGAACAATCCATTACAGTCAAATTTGAGAGCAAAACAGAAAAAGGTATAATTTTTCGGATAGCGGATATTGATAACCCTTTTGAGGAATATCTCGGAAAAACCGTTCAGGCAACAGTTCAAAATAAAACCGGTACCCATATCAATTGCACCGTCAACGACACAATAAGAGGAACAATTTCAAAGAAAGACAACGTTTGCTTTGATAAAAATATTCCTATAAAAAACATTATTAACTATTTTTCGGAGGGCGATGTAATTACTTGTGAAGCTATTGATTATCACCTGTTTTACGGATGGTTGTCTTTAAAAATATTACCGCAAAATATTGAGAGCATTGAAGGCATTGATTATATTGATGGTGCTGATAATGAAAATATTGAACCAACAGCCCCAAAAGAAAAAAGGGTTGTTTTTCAGATAATTAGCCTGATAAATGGAGACTTTTTGGTTAAAACGCACGGATTATTTGCTTTTGTACCTCTCAACTTAATGCCGTGGCAATATTCAAATACGTTAAATTGGAAAAGAATAATTCCTTACCTGAAAGAAACGTCTTTTTTGGGAAAAATAGTAAGAACTCAAAACAACGAAGAAAACGACAATATTAGTGAATGTTACATTGATGCAACCATTACAGAGTTTAAACAGCCCGAACTGTGCAAAAATGAGATATATGAAGGAATAGTGCTTGCCAGAATAGATTTTTGTATTTTTGTGGAAATAGGATACCATTTTAAATGGAAATTTGGCTCTATTGTAGGCACTGTGCATTTTTCCGAAGTTCCAAAAGAACAATATTTGAGTCATAACCCAGGACAACCAATTGCGGTAAAATTTAAAACAAAAACAGACCAAGGAATAAACTTTTCGATAAACGGTATTGATAACGATTTGGAGGAGTACATTGGAAAAACTATTCAGGCAACAGTTAAAAATAATAACGGTACGTCTATACGTTGCTACATCAACGACAAAATAGACGGAATAATTTCAATGAATAAGAAAGTTTACTACGAAAACAAGACTCTAGTAAAAAACATTTTGAAAAACATATCAGTTGGCGATGTAATTACTTGCGTAGCAGTTAATTACAATTTGTATAACAACAGTTTGGATTTAACATTTGCACCGCCACGTTATGATGATATTGATAATACAAACACGGAAATAACTGATTATAAGGGTAAAACAGTTCAAGCAACCGTTCACATAGACGAAAACAATATTGTGAATTTTATTGTTGATGCCCGTTTTAAAGCATTTTTGCCAATAGAGGAAGCGATATACAACGATGACATCAATCTGATAAAAAATCTTTTGCCTCACCTTTCGGACGGCGACAAAATTGATTGTGAAGTTTTAGAGGTTTTAGAAATTTTTAAAGAAAATACATATTTAATACTAAAATATTTACCTCAAAACGAAGACCCCGATAATAGTGATTTACAAGAAATAAATGATTATTTAGATAAAATCGTTCCTGTGAAAATATCTAATAAAAACTCGTACGGTCCCGCAGTGCTCATTGACAACAAACACAAAGTATCCTTTATTAATAGCAAAATAGGGAAACGAAAACTAACAGATTTTGATGAAAATGACAAAATTTATGGCAAAGTAATAGAGTATAATGAAAAATATAGAATTTTTTCAGGGCAATTTTTGGGAAATACTGTTCTTTATTATGATTACATAGGAAAAACCGTGTGGGTAGAAGTCCGAAAAATAAAAAATAAAAATACATATTTAGTTGAAGGATTATATCCCGCTATTATATTGACTAAAAGTGGTATTTACAAAAGAGAAAAATATTCTATACAAGCAGAACTGAAACTTTTATCAGATTATCAGATTATTATTTGCAAAGTTTTTAACGTTTTAGATAATAACTTTATACTAAAGTTTATTTCGTCTGACAAGGATGAAATAATTTCAATGGCTTCAACCGATTCTACGGATTTGACGATTTCAACGGACTTGACTCAACAACAAATAATAAACAGATTATTAGACGGAAAAATAGAAGGTTATAATGTTAAATTACAAATCGCTCCAAGCCAAGATCTCTGAAAATTATTCCTCCTCCCCGCTAAATCCGTACCGTTTAATAACATTATACGCCTTAAAAATTCCTAATTCTCCTGATTTGCTTAAATCTAATGTTCCTTCTATTTCGCGTCCAAGGAAAATGCTTGTTAATCCGCGATTATACCACGCTTCTGCAAACATTGAGTTGCATTGAATTGCGGAGGTAAAATGTGCTATTCCGCCTTCAAAGTCGCGCATAATACTGCTTAACATTCCGAGATTATAATGTGCAAACGCAAAGTTCGGATTAAGTTCTATTACTTTTTCCAAATCTTTTTTTACGAGGTCGTAATCAAGGATTCTGTTGTCGCTCTCTTGATTTGCGGTTATTCGTGTGCCGATGCCTCCCGGACGTATAACTTGCTTTTGTTCAGGAGTTTCGGCTTCAATCTCCCGAACAATTTCTACCATACGAAAACGGGTATAGGCGCGACAAAACCATGCCAAATAATTTTCAGGATTTATTTCTATGACCCTGTTAAAATCGTCCATCGCATTATTTAGGTTTAAAACAGAGGAATAATGCAGCGCACGAAACATATAAAGAAATTCTTTTTCTTCGGTAGTGGCATTCTCTATTTTGCGGTTGATGTTTTCAATTTCTGCAAATACTTCTGCTGATTTTTCGCGTGAAAGTTCCATTTCATAGTTAGAGATGGCAATTGGACGGTCGGAAATCTTTTTGCGGTTTAATATATCAACTTCAATGTTGAAATAGCGCAAACGGTGAACTAACGTATCAGCTGGAAAGAGTGTCAGGCAAAATACAGGTTCCATTTCAACGATAATATTTCTGTTTTGAATGCGTCCCCGCAAAGGATTAGAACTAGTAAATTCTTCAATTTTGTCCATTTCAAAATCATCTAATACAGCAATTTTGTCGTAATTTCGTATATCTTTGTCAGATTCTTTACGTGTTGCTTTTCTGTCATCTTTTTTCGGTTGGTCGTTTGTATCTTTATTTTCTGATATTTTTTCATCTTTATTTTCTTCTGCAGCCGCTAATTTTTGTCGGTCAGTATCTTCAGATTTTATACGTTTTTGTCGGTCAAGTTCAAGTTTTACGGCAGTTCCGTAGTCCAATGAAGCACCATAATTGTCTCCAATCATCTGTTTTGCTTGCGAGCGACTGAAATAAGCGGGTCCAAAATCGGGATAGTTGTCGATAATAATGTTGTAGTCGGCAATTGCGGCTTGCCATTGACCTGTTTCTGCAAAGAGTAACGCACGATAATAAAGCGTTTGCAAGTCATCGCTTCTTAATGCCAAAACACGCGAAAAATCATCAATCGCACGGTTTATATCGCCAAGTTCGGCACGTAATATTCCACGATTTGCGTATGCCAGCGCATTTCGTGGCTCAAGTTCGATTGCCTTATCAAAATCTTCTACTGTTCCGATGAGGTTATCCATTTGATAGCGCACAAATCCACGATACATGTAGAGACGAGCATCATTGGGACGCAGTTCTACTGCTTTATCCATATCTTCCAACGATTTTTCAAAATCCCCTGTTTGATAATAAAGTATTGAACGACTGATAAATCCATCGGGAATATAGTGATTGATTGCTATCGCTTTTGTGAAATCAGCAAGCGCACCAATGGTATCGGTTGCCAAGCTTTTTGCAATTCCGCGATTTAGATATGCTGAAATCAAATTGGGCGACAGTTTTATCGCTCTATCATAACTCTCTATTGCTTTTTCGTAATCTTTTTGACGTATATAGCAAACACCGATGTTCGTTATTAAATTGATGTTTGAAGGGTCGATTTTTAATCCTTTTTCAAAATCATCGAGAGCACCTTGAATATTATTTAATCTTTGTCGTGCAATACCTCGAAGATTATAAGCATCAACGTAATAGGGATTTAATTCTAATGCCGAAGAGCAATCTTTTTCGGCACCTTTTAAATCATCAAGGCTATATTTTCCAATTGCACGGAAAAAATATGGTTCAAAAAGGTGCGGTTTAGCCGTAATAACCTGATTAAAATATTGAATACCAAGAATATAATCTTCATAATAAAGAGCATGACGACCTACAATAATCATTCTGTCGGTGTCGATTTGCGCCGTCACCGTATTTACGTAGAGCAATGAGAAAAGCGTTACTATAAACAGTTTTTTCATTCCTTATAAGTACATTTTTATATAGTGCATTTTCTGACAGTAAATCCCGTCAGTTCAATATCAGGCGTGTAATAGCCCTCTTTTATTGGCTCTTCACGCATCAAATCGGTGCTTAAATATTTTTTGTTGCAATCAGAAAAAACAGTTGCCACGTCAATTACTTTTCCGCCTAATTTTTCCTGTGCAATCAACGCCGCAATAAAGTTAGCGCCAGACGAAATACCAATTGCAATTCCTAACTGTTTCGCAAGTTTTTGCGCCATAAGAATAGCGTCTCCGTCTGAAACTTGTATCACTTCGTCTAATTCGTCCAATTTGACTATTGCAGGAATAAATTCATCTGAAATTCCCTGAATACGATGCACTCCAACTTTATAACCCGTAGTAATGGTGGGTGATTCGGCGGGTTCCATCGGGAAAATTTTTACGTTAGGATTTTTTTGGCGCAAATATCTTCCTACTCCCATAACAGTGCCTCCTGTACCAACGCCTGCAACAAAAGCATCGGCAATAATGTCACAAGCATACATCTGCAACCACAATTCGTGAGCGGTAGTTTTTTGGTGAACTTCGGCATTGTCTTCATTTGAGAATTGGCACGGCAAAAAAATGTTTTTTTCTTGTGCCTTAATTTCTTCTGTGATTTTAATACTTCCCAAAAAACCGCCTTGTTCCTTTGAAACTGAAATAATCTCAGCACCGTAACTTTTTATAACATCGACGCGCTCTTTGCTCATCCAATCGGGCATAATGATGCGTACTTTATGCCCCAATGCCGCTCCGAGTGCCGAAAATGCTATGCCTGTATTTCCGCTTGTCGCTTCAACAATGGTATCGCCGGGCTTAATCTCTTCCCGCTCATACGCACGTTGCAAAATGTAAAGTGCCATACGGTCTTTTATACTTCCGCTGAAGTTTGAACCTTCGCATTTAGCGTAAACAGTACGCTCTTCTCCTTTGTATTTAAACTTTATGACAAATAAAGTGCTATGTCCCACAACTTTCCATAACTCGCGGAAAGTTGCTGCAATTTTTGGATCATTAATTTGATTATACATAAATTTTATTTTAAAAAGTGGGTGCAAAATTAGATGAAATTTTTGAAATTCCAAGCGAGTATGATAAAAAATATTTTTTTTCAGAGGAAAAATAACATTTATTTAGACATCCTATCATATCACCACATCCCACGGTACACTGAACATGAAATATAGTAGGGACAAGGCATGCCTTGCAGCACTC
>Ga0099364_10015061_pt1 | contig 10221 bp, 9 predicted proteins | sample TergutTh196P3_FD_73070 | JGI IMG/M metagenome (GOLD analysis project Ga0099364, IMG submission 73070) | Microcerotermes parvus P3 segment gut microbial communities from Pointe-Noire, Republic of the Congo - Th196 P3 | ecosystem: Host-associated > Arthropoda: Insects > Digestive system > Gut ...
AGCCACGTGGCAGAATAAAGGTAGGTCTGGCGAGCATCTTTGTACCAGTCCGCCCTATGGCTATAAGAAAGACCCGGATAACAAGAAAAAATGGGTTATTGACGGGGAAGCCGCCGCTGTAGTGCAGAAGATATTTTCTTTGTGTGTCGGCGGCATGGGGCCAACACAGATAGCCAACTGCTTGCGGGAACAACGTATTCCATGCCCTACTGTTCATCATGCTACGCAGGGCAGGAAAACGACAAGCCCGATACCAAAAGACCCGTATAAGTGGTCGTCAACCGCTGTTGTGTTCATTCTTGAAAGGATGGAATATTTGGGTCATACAGTAAACTTCAAAACACAGAAGCTATCCTATAAAAGCAAGAAGATAAAGTTTAACAGTCCCGACGATTGGCAAATCTTCGAGAACACCCAGGAACCTATTGTAGATGAAAACACATTTATGATTGTGCAGAATCTACGGCAGGGGCGTGTACGGGCAACTCGCATGGGAGAACCACCCATCTTCTCAGGGTTACTGTTCTGCGCTGATTGTGGCAAAAAGATGTACTTCCACCGAAAACATAGTACGTCAGATGGCCATGAGCGATTTTTTTGTTCCTCTTATTCACTAAGCCGCGATTGTACCGCTCACTATATCCGCCTTGACGCTCTGAAAGAAGTCATTTTACGGAACCTCCGAGATGCAATTGCGTATGTCTCCCGCTATGAGGGTGACTTTATCCGCGAAGCTTCAGACTCCAATGAGAAGGAACGAGATCGGGAACTTGCCAAGGTAAGGGACGAGTTAAAGAAAGCTGAGAGCCGCATTATTGAGCTTGACGCAATAATCAAGCGTCTGTATGAGGACAATATAAGCGGTAAGCTCACAGATGAACGGTTTGTAAAGCTGTCCCGTGACTACGAACAAGAGCAGGACAATTTGAAATCGGTCATTGAGGTCAAGAGCAAGGAGCTAAAGGAGCAGGAGAAAAACCGGACAAACGTAAAGAGCTTCATATCCACAGCAAAAAAGTACACGGACCTCAAGGAACTGGACGCCACCGTGTTGAGGGAGTTTATTTTCAAAGTCTTTGTTTCGGAAAAGAACAAGGAAACCAAGACGCAGGAAATCCTTATCGTCTACAATTTTGTCGGAGCGTTTGACTTTGACTCGGCAATAGAGCAGTCGATCAATTCTCCAAAAGAAGCAAAAACGGGTTAGCATAACGCTTACCCGCTTTATCCAAAAGGTTCTATAAGGCATCTAACAGTTGTATGATTTTTTGTGGATAACTGCCAGTGTCTCAATTTTCACTTTCTTTATTCCGTGTTTTGACAAACATACATTAGCTCGGTCTATTTCCACCGAGATGTATACAAACGTGTAGGCCTTGCTATGGAGCGGCTTTTAATTCAAATCGGCGCAAAAACCCATCAGCCGATCGCGCGCATAACGATACCAGGCTATCACCTGTTCCGATGTACTGTACACTTTCAATACCATTCGACGCGCGTGGCGGACAAATTTACCGACCATTACAAAAAATTCATACCGCATCGCCTTCGGGCGGAGCGAATGGCTTTCTTCAGGTAAAAAATTACCCTTGAACAAATTCAACAACGACAATGACAACGCTGCTACATGCCACCACGCTGCCTCTGTTCCAAATTTATTTGAAATTACATGGCCTCCGCCAAGATCATTTTTCACGATTCCATGGACCTCTTCAGATTTACCGCAGCGGGCATGATGAAACACTACTATTTTGCCGCCGTCTTCTTCTTGCAGGTTCGTTACTATTCCGAATACTTTGTATGCTAAATTTCCCATCTCAGTTAGATGCAGTCGCTTCACGTTTTCGTTGTCATTCTCCATTGCGCCTATAACTTCCGGGAGCGTCATCTGCGCAGGATTCTCGCCTTTCTTTAACTCCGTAAGCTCTCGGATCGCTATAAAGCGGTACTCTGCATCGCTTTTGACAACCCAGTCCGGAACGTAATTCACTTGCGCCCATTCTTGCCCAGTCTCCTTAAGTTCTGTTACCCCGTTGTTTTTCATTTCTTTCATCACCGGCTTCCAATCTCCATCAGGTACTGCTTTGGCCGCCTGTTTAAAACTCTCTACAATTTTGCAGGATATTGTGAAATTGATTACTCCGAAACGATCATTTTGCCCTTCGGCACAATATCTCAAAATATCCTCCTGATACCCAGCGGAGTCGCTGCGAAGCGTCACTTCCATTACTCCTCCGGGGGGCGTGGACAATACTCGTTTCAGTTCTTCAAGCTGATTGTAGCCGGCAGGGACGTTTCCGGCTTGGAACCGTGTTCCCACAATAATATTATGTTCAGGGCAGTACGTGTTAAGTGCTCCATAGGCTTTATCGCCCTGATAATTGTAAAGCGCGTTTTTATTGCTTGTGGGAATGAATGTCGCGTCTTGGTCCAATGTGATGCTTTTCACCGGATTAAATTCGTGCGCTTTTTGAAAAATATGAGCATGAATCGTATCGAAACCAGCAAGATGCTCATTCATCTGCGGAATATAGCTGTGTCCCTGTTTTAGCTTCTTCGCTTCTTCTTCATCATGAAAATTGTTCATGAAGGCGCGAGCAGCTGTTGGAGATGGAATTTGGAACGGGCTGCCATTCGTTTCAAGGTTTTGCTTTAGCGTCTCCAGGTCGTCAATAGTGCTTCCCCCAAGGATTTGCATCGTTATCATCGATAAAATATGATCTGAGTCCTGATAGCCTCTTGAACCACGCACATTCAAATTTTGATTGATTATTTCCGGCAATTCCATGCCTTCACACATTTTCCTAAAGAGAATCGCTCCAGCGTAGGGGGTCATTTCCGGCGTTTTTTCAACAACTTCGATATCGATTTCATTCAGTTTTTCTGTCATAATAATTTCGCACCTTTCATGTGGAAGCTTTTTGTTGTCGTAGCAATAGCTTAACACTGTTTTAGCAAACAGTCACTGAGAGGTGCTTCTTTTGTTCACGATTTAGGGAAATTTATTTACCCCTCAAAAAGCTCTCACCCGCAGGGTGAAAGTTTTATGAGGGGTAAATAGCGTCGTGAATTACTTTTGTAGAATTTTTTAGCTTGTTGCCTGCGGATCAGGGTATTCAACATTTCGCTTGCGGGCCGGGAATACCGCATTACCGTCCGATGGAACGCGGCGCCGGAAGGCGGCTGGTGGTTGGATATCGCATCGCTGGACAACGGCGAGCCGATTGTCTCCGGGATACCGATAGTAACCGGCGTTGACCTGCTTGAACCTTACGACCACTTGAAAATCGGCGGCGGTCTCATTTGTTGGTCTGGCAGTTCGGACGCGGCGCCGACATACAAAAATCTTGGAGTCGAAAACAGCCTGCTTTTTTTGGTAAAAGACGGTGTGCTATAATTTGCATAGAAAAAGCCGCCAGGAGAGGTTCAGGCGGCGGCAGTAGTTTTGGGCTGCCGGATGAGGTTTGGGGCCTCACCCGGACGATTTACGCCCTAGCGTGAGGGATAGCGCTTAAAAATGATGCGGAGAAGCTCCGCAAGGGCTCGTAGAAGCGACGCAAGCGCCTCTATGAGCCTTATCATTTTTTCTGCCATACGCTCTCACCTCCTTTCAGAGGGAGAACCCCAGAGAATAACAGCCACACGATATTCTGCGCCCTCTCCTGAATAGATTATACCAGCCCCTACCGGGGCTTTTTTATTGCTCAAAAGGAGGTGAGCTACGTGGCTGACCGTCAATGGCTACGCGCCTACGAACTGACCGTCGGCAAAGGCGGCGGCGACGGAATCAAGACCAGCGAACTTAAAGTGGCCTTCCGCATCAAGAAAGGCGACACCGAGAGCCCGAACGAGGCACGAATCAGCGTATGGAACCTATCAGCCGACACCCTGAAACGCGCACGGAGCGAATTCGACCGTGTTGTCGCTGGCCGTGCTGTATGGCCGGTAATGGGCATAGCCAAGCGTCCGAAATAGATGGCAACGGAAATGGCCAAATGTTAATAATGAAAATAAAACAAGAATGCATAAGAGGCGGATTTTTTGTAGAAAATCCGCCTCTTTTAAAGAGGACCGTCACCAGGAGAGCTCTCCGTCAATAATGAGAGAAATCATGTGGTCGTCAATGAATCGTTTGTTGGATTGCGCGGCATGCATAAGGCAAAGGCTGGCAAGACGGTTAATTTTGCGTGGTAATCCACCGGAGAAATCGAAGATGGCGGTAACTGCCGCATCAGAGAAAATTTCCGATGGCGCGCCGGCGGCATAGGCGATATGGGTGCAAATATATTCGCCCGTCTGACTGCGGTCAAGGGGCGGAATATGGCAACGCAGGTCAATGCGTTGTGATATGGCTTCGTAAACCTGTTTTTTGAGGATGTCGCGAATTTCGGATTGTCCTGCAAGTATAAGCGCCATTGGATTGTTGGAATCCATGTCAAAATTCAACAGGAAGCGGATTTCCGTAAGCATTTCCATATCGCACAAGTGAGCTTCGTCAATAATAATTACCGGTAGTTTTTTGTCATTACCCAGAAGCCGGATTTCTTTCATTAACTGACGTTTTGCATCGCCGCGATAAAAATGTGGTTTGATGCCGAGCTGGTTGAGAACATCGAAATAAAAATTGCGCGGGGTGAGGTTGGATTCGGAAACATAAAGAGCCACTGTGCGGTTAGGATCAAGCTTGGACATGAAATGACGGATGGCGGTAGTTTTGCCGCAACCACAATCACCGGTCACGATAAGGAAATAGCGGTTTTTAATGCCGTGCGCGAGTCTGTCCTGCAAGGTTTTGAGTTGAGGAGTCATATACATCGCGTCAGTAGGGATGTTCCGCTTAAATGGCGTATTTGTGAAGTTAAAAAAGGCTTCAAACATCGCTTCTTTCCTCCTGTGTGTTAAAAGTTAGGACACCGACGGCATTTTTCCTTCGTTTTTCGTTTTCCTGGACATAGTGAATATTATTTTTGCCGAAGGCCATTTGTCTCCAAAATGAAGGCCGCTTGTCTCCGCTTTTAGGGCCACAGGTCTCCGAAATAAAGGCCACCATTTCTCCAGATGAAGGCCAGCTTCCTACAATGCATTTGCGTGGCGAAATCCACGCAAAATTTATTTGTGGGAGGTTTTAAAATGTCGTATCGAGAAATACTGAGGCTCAGCTCTCTGGGGTTGAGTCAGCGCACTATCGCAGGAAGTCTTTCCCGGTCCCGGGACACGGTATCAGATGTACTGGCCCGGGCCACCAAGCTAGGCTTGCAGTGGCCGCTACCTTTGGATATCACTGACGGAGAACTGAAGAAGATGCTTTTCCCTGAAAAAGAACGGCCTGCTTCAGTGCGAACACCGGACTGCGAGCATATCCACAAGGAACTGTCTAAGCCGGGCGTGACTCTCACGTTACTGTGGGACGAGTATTGCCGAAAATGTAAGGACAGTGGAGAAATCCCCTATCAGTACAGCCAGTTCTGCAAACTTTACAACAGATATGCTGTTGTGTGTAAAGCTACGATGCACATCAATAGAAAACCCGGTGAACGCATGGAGGTAGACTGGGCAGGACAGACGGCATCTATTCGGGACAGTGTAACGGGAGACAATATCAAGGCTTATATCTTTGTTGCGGTACTGCCGGCCAGCCAGTATACTTATGTTGAGGCGTTAGCTACACAAAACTTGGAAAGCTGGATTGCCGGCCATATTCATGCCTTTGCTTATTTCGGTGGCGTTCCTCGCATGATTGTCCCGGACAATCTCAAAACCGGTGTGGATAAGACGGAATGGTATACCCCAGTCATCAACAAGACTTACCATGAAATGGCTGAACACTACGGTACAGCCATCGTTCCCGCCCGCGTGAGAAAACCTCGCGACAAAGCCAGCGTGGAGAGCGCTGTAGGCAACATCTCGACGTGGATAACGGCAGCGCTCAGAAACCAGACGTATTTTTCTGTGAACGAGCTAAACGGTGACATTGTAAAGAAGCTGGACGACTATAATGGACGTCCGTTTCAAAAACGACCCGGCAGTCGGAAAAGCGTGTTCGTGGAAGAAGAACAAGAATTGCTGTTACCTCTTCCGGCGATACCTTATGAAATAGCGACGTGGAAGAAGGTAACGGTTGCCTTCAACTATCATATTTGCGTAGACAGTCAATACTACAGCGTTCCTCACGAATATCTCCGACATCAGGTGGATGTTCGCGTCACAAGCCGGATGGTGGAAGTCTTTTACAACGGCCTGCGCATCAGTTCCCACCCACGTATGACGGGGTATCACGGTCAATACCGGACGGTGGATGAACACATGCCGCCCAAACACAGGAAGAGTTCAGATTGGAACTCAGACCGCTTTATTTCATGGGCACAGACGATGGGGCCGAACATCGCGGAAGTTATCCGTTCGGTGCTTGCCGGGTGCAAAGTGGAACAGCAGGGATACCGTACTTGCATGGGCATTCTTAAGATGAGCGACAAATACGGTGGCGAACGTTTGGAGGCTGCCTGTGCCCGAGTACTTAGCTACACGCCGCGCCCGACATATCGTAATCTTTCCGCCATCCTAAAATCTGGTCAAGACAAAGTTTCATCTCCCAAAATATCGAGAGACAACGCAAACAGTGAACGTCACAGTTTTGTCCGTGGTGCGAAATATTATGGAGGCGACGACCATGCTGAATGACCAAACATTCGAAAAACTTAGCTCTATGAAACTCCGAGGCATGGCAGCAGCCTTCCGCCTGCAAATGGAGGATGCCGCCATGACTTCCCTTTCCTTCGAGGATCGCTTCGGCCTTTTGGTAGACGCGGAATACACCAAACGCCGCAACTCTCTGCTTCAGCGCCTGCTCTCGAAAGCTACGTTCAAGGATAATAGCGCTTGCTTGGAAAACATCGAATACCACGAAGATAGAAAGTTGGATCGCACTCTCTTCGCCCGTCTCTCTACCTGCGCTTATATCATGGAGCACCGCAACGTTATTATTATGGGCGCTACAGGCGCAGGTAAAACCTACATTGGTTGTGCGTTGGGTAACGCTGCTTGCCGTAAGTATATCTCCGTGAAGTACATTCGTCTACCCGAGCTGCTAGTAGACCTTTCTATTGCCCGTGGTGATGGAAGCTACCGGAAAGTCGTGGCCCAATATCAAAAGTATGGATTGATCATTCTTGATGAGTGGCTTCTGACACCGCTGGACGCAGTTGCCGCTCGGGATCTGCTGGAGATCGTCGAGGCCCGACATGAAAATGCCTCGATGATTTTTTTGTCACAATTTGCGCCCACTGGGTGGTACGAACGAATCTGTGAGGGTACGATAGCGGATGCCATTCTGGATCGAATCACATGCAACTCCTATGAGATAGTAATCGAGGGCGAAGATTCGATGAGAAAACGGAAAAGCTTCAAGAAAAACTCCACAGAAACGGAATAGAACAATTTCGGCCCGGTGGGGATGGCTTAAAGTCTCCCGCCGGGTCATTATAATTCTGTGGTTCCCAAAAAGAAAAACGGTGGCTCTGTTTGTAGAGACTACTTGGCCTTATTTGCAAAGATTACCTGGCCATATTTTGGGAGAAGCGTGGCCTTAAAAATGGAGACATGTGGCCTTCTCGGAGCGTAATATGCATGAGGGCATTCAGCAAGATTTTTTTGCAGCGATGTGCTTGGCCAATTTCGTTGCAGCCGCAGCAATTGACGCACAGAATGATATTGAAGAAGAACGCAAGGACAAAGATAACAAATACCGTTATGCAGCTAATATTAACGAGTTAATAGGCGTTCTAAAAGACCGGCTTGTATTGGCGCTAACTCAAGATAGTGCGGATAAACAGGTAGCCATGATTCAATCTATTGTTGATGAAATCCAACGTTATGTTGTTCCGATTCGCCCAAAGCGTTCTACGCAAAGAAGAGCATCTCCGAGAAAATCAAAGTTTCATCACAATCAAAAGGCTAATTGCTGATGGCTTCTCTTAACCTGTTGACATTGGTATAAATGCAGGAAATACGGACCTATATGTTAAAAATTTAAAATTCGGAAAAAATAACAAAGCAAGGCACCAGTTTTGGAGCCCTAGGGCGTGTTTGAAAACTAAAAATTGCACAAGGACGAATATTATGGCATAATTTTACAAAAACATAGGGAGATGTAGAAAAATGTCACAACGCCATGAAATAAGCGACAGCGAATGGGAACGTATCAAAGACTTATTGCCGCCTGAAAACACAGGTGAAGGTCGACCGTCCAAATCTAACCGGCTAATGCTCAATGGAATGCTTTGGATCAATAAAACTGGCGCGCCTTGGCGGGATTTGCCGGAACGATACGGGCCCTGGGAGACGGTGTATTCACGTTTTCGCCTATGGAGCCAAAACGACACCTTTAACGAATTGTTCAAGCAATTATCTGGTGATGCGGATATGCAGGATATGTCTATCGACAGCACATCATGTAAAGCACACCAGCACGCCGCCGGTGCAAAAAAGGGGCTGAAAATGCTGAAACCAATCAAGATATAGGTATATCTCGCGGTGGAAGAAATACCAAAATCCACGCAGTTGTTGATGCTTTAGGTAATCCGATTAAGCTTTACCTCACACCGGGTAATGTAAATGATTGCAGCGTAGCAATAGATGTTCTTGATGGAATTACGCTTACCGGTAGCATTGTTATTGGAGACAAGGCTTATGGAAGTGCAGAGATTCGTGAATTTATTGAAACCAATGGTGGTTCCTACTGCATTCCTCCCAAAGACAATGCCAAACAACCTTGGGAGTGCGATTTCTATCAATACAAAGAACGCCATTTAGTCGAATGCTTTTTCAACAAGCTCAAGCAATTTCGGAGAATCGCCACTCGCTATGAAAAATTATCGCGCAATTTCTTAAGTTTCGCTTTGCTTGCTTCTTCTATGATTTTGTTGAGATAGTACAAAGCCTTTGAGTTTTCAAACACGCCATAAGTTAATACTCTCGGAAAAGCTTCCGGGCTCCGCTTTCCGTGTACTTTCTTCGTTGACCCATCGCCAAAAGGCCTCAGCGGCGGAGCTGAGCTTGCCCGAGGCCCGATGCAGCCGGATTTCCAGCGGAATATCCCATACGCCGCAGCAGCCGGCCGCCATCAGCCGGCCGTCTTTGATGGCCTGCCAAGCCAGGGTCTTAGGCAGCCAAGCTACCCCCTTGCCTTCCAAGGTCATGGACAGCAGCACCGAAGCCAGGTGCGACGTGAATTCGGGGTTTGGGTTGAAAATGCAGCTATGAAAGGGTTCGTGGATACCAAGAATGCGTCCGAGACCCGAGACAGCGCTGTATCGCAGATAGCGGACCGGCTTTTCCCGCGTGCCGGGCAGTTCCCACAGCGGCCTGCCGGATTCGTCAGGGGCCGATAACGGGATTAGCATATCATTGCCGATACGGCAGAAGTCAAAAGAACCCGCGACAAAACAGGAAGGCGCGGCAGGGTGATAGTGGCAGAGCAAAAACTGGGCCTTGCCTTGGAGCAGAGCCTGCTCGCAGGCGGCCATTGTATCCGAGATGAGGTACAGTCCTCCGGTCAGAGCCAGCTCCTCAAAGCGTCCGATCCAATAGGGGAAAAAGGTATGCGAAAGGGAATGCGTGGCGGCAAAGTGAAGGGTCGTGTCGCCTCTGGCCGTCGTGTCCATAGCGTTTTTACGCAGGCGATAAATATCCCGGATGACAGCTTCGGCATCGGCCATGAATTCCCGCCCGGCGGAAGTCAACATAACCCCCCGCTCACCCCGGATTACTAGGGGCGCCCCGAGCCAGCGCTCCAACGCCTGAATGCGCCGTGAAAAAGCGGGCTGGCTGAGGTTACGCCGATTCGCGGCCCTGGTAAAGTTACCGGTTTCCACCAGGGCCGCAAAATCCTCAAGCCAGGCAAGTTCCATAAACTCTCCCCCTCAAATGCCGTTATTCCCAGCAACGGCACCCCGTCCACTTTATGCATACCGTAATGCGATATTAGCATTAGCTTTGCCGCTCCATTAACTTATAATTATACTATACCAAACGTTATATTTATGGAGGATTTCTATCATGCGCATTGTGGATATTCGTGAAAAAGCCGTATCCATCGCTTCGTCCATTGCCAATGCTTATATCGATTTTTCCAAAATGACCTGCTCTACTGTGGCTGTGATCACGGACGTTATCCGTAACGGTAAACCCGTTGTCGGCTACGGGTTTAATTCCAACGGGCGTTAC
>Ga0099364_10015062_pt1 | contig 10220 bp, 3 predicted proteins | sample TergutTh196P3_FD_73070 | JGI IMG/M metagenome (GOLD analysis project Ga0099364, IMG submission 73070) | Microcerotermes parvus P3 segment gut microbial communities from Pointe-Noire, Republic of the Congo - Th196 P3 | ecosystem: Host-associated > Arthropoda: Insects > Digestive system > Gut ...
TGCCGCTCAACCCTACAGCGGCGGTAGCGGTACGGAAAACGACCCGTACCTGATTTCTTCCAGAGCAGATATGATAGCGTTGGTTAATGCAGGTTCGCAAGGCTTATTTTTCTTGCTGACGCAGGATATTACAGAGGCGGTTACGACTGTTATTGGTGTAACCTATGAATTTATGGGTACTTTTGATGGCGGTGGTCATACGATAACTATAAATACTTCCGGATCTAACACTCCCGGATTTCAATCTAATATGTATTATGGCGGTGTTTTTGGTCGTTTGAGAAATGCTGTCATCAAGAACTTGCGTGTACAGGGTAGCATTACTGTATCGGAATCTTTTTCTGCAGGAACAGCAACGGGAGAAACTTTTGCAGGCGGAATTTGTGGACGTGCAGATAATTCTACAATAATTAACTGCTACAATTCTGCAACTGTTTCATCAACAGCAACGTCGACATTAACGTCAACAAGAACGTACAGTTATGTTGGCGGTATTTGTGGTTTTGCATCTAATACTACGATTACGAGTTGCTATAATACGGGAAATGTCTCAGCAGCAGCATCGTCAAGCGGAGGAGATGTAGCGGCTTACACTTATGCGGGCGGTATTTGTGGTTTTGCATCTAATACGCCTATCACGATTACTGATTGCTATAATGCGGGAAATATTTCATCACTAACAAATGCTGTTGGCGGTTCGGCGGGTACTGCTTATGGCGGCGGTATCTGCGGGAGTGGCGCAACGATTACTAATTGCTTGGCTATAAATTCAACTATTGCTACCCGCTCAAATATTTGGGGTACTTCTTATATAGGAAGAATAAGAGGCAGTAGTACTGGCGGTAACACTCAGAATTGTTATGCACTCGCTACGATGCAATTAAATGACGTAAGCGAACGAAGAATAGATGGTGTTGCTGGAAGTAGTACCAACATTGTTGCTTATTATAACTCTTTTACGACCTCATGTACTCATACTGTAACAACTATTATGTTGAACACAAACAACGCTATTAATTGGCAACGTAGATTGAATAACGAAAGTTGGGAATACATAGAATGTCAAACACCATTTTATTTTGAGATAGAGCCATCCCTCGGTAGTTATACTTATCGCGCCCAAAATGGTGATGGTACTTATTCGTCTTATGCAGAAGTGACGTACTTCAACGCTGTTCCTTCCGTTATTAATACCCTTCCGCTTACAAGCGTCACCGAAACAGTAGATGAAAGCATGACATTTTCGTTAGACGTAGACGACGATAACTACAGTTATCAATGGTATCGAAACGGTGTGCTTATTGATGGCGCAACAAGTAGCATTTATACCATTCCAATTGTGAAAACCGCCAATGCGGGAACGTATTATTGCCGTGTATCGAACGGTTGCAACAGTGTTAATTCGGCTCAAACCACATTAACGGTAAACAGAGCGCCGCAGGTAATAATTTTCCCCGAAATCCCGTTAAAAGCAAAAGGCGACCCTTCATTTACGCTGCCCGAAACAACAGACAAGGGTTTGCCCATTACTTACCAAAGCACAAACACGCATGTGGCATCGGTTTCGGGAAATATGGTTACCATTCATTACCACGGTACTACCGATATTATAGCCACTCAAGGCGGCAATGCTGACTATCTGATTGCGAATAGCGTAGAACGCAAATTGACAGTTGGCTACAATGTTACTCTGGAAATAAACAGGAACGGTGAGCCTTGGGACGGACACGACAAAACTTTTACGCTGAAACTGAACAACGACGAAACTACAACTGTTGTTATGAACGGACAAAACAGCATTGTAACGGCTGCTGTACCTGTTGCTGGAATATGGAACATTTTTGACGGCGAAACTGATACTGAAAAAGTAATTGATATAAGAATAATACCTCGCACAGGTATAATTGGGACGGGTACGACCGGTTTAAATGAACTACCCGTTAGTACGATAAGTTCTCATTCCTATACACAGCAAATATATACTGCGGAAGAATTACAAGAGGCAGGAATTGAATCCGGCGAAATTTTATCTGTAGGCTTTCAATATTATCATACCGTTCCTCAGACAAAAAATGATGTCAGGATTTATCTAAAAAACATACCACAGTCCACTTTTACAGGCGGTGAATGGATACCGGTGTGGGATGCACAACTGTTTTTTAGCGGAAATATTAATTTTAGTGCTTTTTACATTTCTACAATGGGAAATAATAGCACCTTTGTATGGGATGGCGTAAGCAATATTTTAGTATCAGTAGTAAATAATCATGGCAGTGTAACTACCGGCTCTGCTGGTACTTTCAGAGGACATTATTCTTCCACATCAAGAACGCGTCATTATAGTCATAACTATTCATCAACGATTGATGAATTTATGCCTCCTCAACACAATACTACTAATTATTATCACAGAAACAATATACAATTTGAATATTCCGAAGTAATCAATGAACCTGTTATATTGGATTACGATTTGGCTGATATTACAACCTCCGACCCTCTACCGGATGGAGCGACAGGAATTGAGTACAACCAAATGCTCGTAGCAACGGGAAATACTCCGATAACATGGTCATTGGAAAGCGGCAATCTTCCAAACGGCTTGTCGCTATCTGAAAGCGGCATAATATCAGGAATGCCTGCTATTACAGGAACTTTTACTTTTACAGTAAAAGCCGCAAACAGTTTGGGAAGCAGTACAAAAGAGTTGTCGATAAATATTGATGTACCGGTTATAACCATTGATGCTCAACCTTCGGCAACAACTAATTTCACTGTGGGCAGTATTATCGGCTACCTGACCGTTGGAGCAAGCGCAACGCGAGGCGCAACGTTGAGTTATCAGTGGTATAGCAATACGACAAACAGCAGTACGGGCGGTACTGTAATTGAAGGCGCAACAAGCGCGAACTACACAATACCCACAACGCTTGCTGTGGGGTCGTATTATTATTTTTGCGAAATAAGCGCTACTGGCGGGGCAACTTCCGTACGCTCTAATGTTGCAACTGTCAATGTGACGGCGGCTCCAGTTCCGGTCATTTCGATTACGACCCAGCCCGCGCCAATCACCAATGTTACAGCGGGAAGTATTACTGGCAGCCTGACAGCAACGGCAAACGTCACTCAGAGCGCTACGCTCAGTTATCAATGGTACAGCAATACGACAAATAACAGTACTGGTGGTACGGTTATTGAAGGCGCAACAAACGCTAACTTCACAATACCCACGGCGCTTATCGTGGGTACATATTATTATTTTTGCGAAGTAAGCGCTACAAGTGGGGCAAATTCCGTACGCTCTAATGTAGCGACTGTCAATGTGACAGCGCCCAGCCCTATCATTTCGATAACAACCCAGCCCGCGCCGACCACCAATGTTACTGCGGGCAGCATCACCGGCAGTCTGTCAGTTTCGGCAAGCGTAACGCAAGGTGCAACTCTAAATTATCAATGGTACAGCAATACGACAAACAGCAATACTGGCGGTGCATCTATTGCAGGTGCAACAAGTAGTTCCTTTACAATACCTACAGATATCGCTTTTGGAACGTGTTATTACTACTGCGAGGTGAGCGCAGAGGAGGCAATAACTGCGCGTTCTGAAGTAGCGACAGTTATTGTGTCGGCAGTTGGTACTCCGATTATCACCATCACAACCCAGCCCACAGCAACCACAAACGTAACGGCTGGCAGCATCGGCGGCAGCCTTACAGTATCGGCAAGTGCAACGCAAGGCGCAACGCCCGCTTATCAATGGTACGGCAATACGACAAACGGAAATACCGGCGGTACGGCAGTTTCAGGCGCAACAAGCGCAAGTTTTACAATACCGACCAATCTTACAGAGGGAACGTATCATTATTTCTGCGAGGTAAGCGCTGATGGCGCAATATCTGTACGTTCAAATGTAGCGACTGTGAATGTGACAGCGGCGGTTATTGAGATTTGCTCCTTGCCTGTAACGTCTGGAACAACAGGCAGCCTCGAATGGTCGTTATGCCCCGATGGTACGTTGCATATTACAGGAACAGGTGAAATGCCGCATTACGGCTATATGGAAACCCCATGGGTTGACCACGTGGATTTTATTACAGGTGTGGTTATAGGCAACGGCGTTACCAGTATAGGCAGTTTTGCTTTTCGTGAATGTAGCAATATTAGTTCTGTTATCATATCGGGTAGTGTTAAAGTGATTGAACAGAGCGCCTTCTATGGTTGTAATATTAGTTCGATGGTACTTCCAAGCGGACTTACATATATTGGTGTTTATGCTTTTTATGACTGCAAAAACCTTGTTTCTATTAATATTCCAAGTGGAGTAACAAGTATTGGATGGAGCGCTTTTGGTAATTGTAGTAGTCTTGTTTCGATTGACATACCACATGGAGTTACAAGTATTGAAAATCAGACATTCGGAGGCTGTAATAGTCTTACATCTGTTTTCATTCCAAGCAGTGTGACAAAAATTGAATATGGCGCATTTCTTGGCTGCACGGGTCTTACCTCTGTAAGCGTAGAGTGGTCTGAGCCGCTCGATATTGAAAGTAATGTGTTTGGCGGAATAAATTTAAATAATGTTATGCTTTTTGTGCCATCGGGAACTGAAGCGGCATACAGGGCTGCCGAAGTATGGAAGGAGTTTCTTATAAACCCACCCGTAATCACTATTACCACCCAGCCCACTGAAACCACCGAAGTAACTACAGGCAACATCAGCGGCAGTCTTTCGGTAGCGGCAAGCGCAACGCAAGGCGCAACGCCCGGTTATCAGTGGTATAGCAACACGACGGCAAGTAACACGGGCGGTACGGCTATTGCAGGCGCAACAGGCGCAAGTTTTACAATACCGACCAACCTTACAGAGGGAACGTATTATTACTTTTGTGAGGTAAGCGCAGAGGGCACAATATCTGTGCGTTCCGATGTTGCGACGGTAACGGTAATTGAGGGGTCTGAGACTCCCACAGTTGTTTCCGTAGCCGTTAGTCCTAATACTGTTTCAGTAAAGAAAGGCGCAACGCAAACGTTCACAGCAACGGTAGAAGTTACCGGCGATGCCTCGCAGGACGTAACATGGAGCATAAGCGGCAACATTGGCTCAACGGCAACGACAATCAATTCATCGGGTCTTTTGACAATAGGCGCAAACGAAACAGCAACCACGCTCACCGTCAGGGCAACCTCTACCTTCGATGACACGAAAAGTGGAACGGCAACGGTAAGTGTTGAATCTGTTACATCATCGGAAGAATTGCTCTTTTCTGATTTGAAAATTTATCCTAATCCTTTTACATGTGTGGTGCGGATTACGGGCGCTGTGGTAGAGACGGGGCGCGCCCCGTCTCTACAGATGCAGATGCAATTGCAGATAATCAATGCTGCGGGCGCAATGGTACATACGCAAATGATAGAAAGCAATGATGAAACAATCAGTCTGGAGCATTTGCCTTCGGGGGTGTATATTTTCCGATTTGAAAAAGATGGGAATGTGAGGACTGAAAGGGTTGTGAAGGAGTAGAGTTTAGAGTTTAGTTGATTGCACAAGTATTGTCGAATTTGAAATTCAGGTTGCATAAATCAATTGTGCAGCCTGATTTTTTTTTGTGGGAAAAGAAAAAATGGGTTATCTTTGTGGCGTAATTTTAAAAAGAAAATATATGGAATATACGGAAATCATAACAGAGGTTGAAGACGGATGGTTTATGGGACAATGCGAACAGGTTCCGGGAGCAATCACACAGGGGCAAACTGTTGAAGAGGTGCAGGAAAACCTGAAAGAAGCGATAGCGCTTGTATTGCAGTCAGAACAAGAACATTGTCGGAAGCGATATGAGGGTGAAAGATTTATTAGAAGAGAAATTATGTCAAATAAAAATCATCAATCTTGTGTTCTTTTGAGGAGATTGCGGGTCAAGCCCGCAATGACGGGCGGAAATGCAATGACGCGGCTCTAAAAAAAAATCGTGATAATTTGTGTCATTCGTGGCAAAAAAAGAAAAAAGTTTGTGGTATTCGGAAAATATTGTATCCCGCGGTTAAACGGCAATTGGATTGCCGCTTTCTGTCATTGTATAAATTGAAATTCAGGTTGCAAAAATCAATTATGCAACCTGATTTTTTTTGTGGAAAAAGAAAAAACTTGCACAATATACAAAAGAGTATTAGAGGAACAATAATAGTGAAAAAAGAAGATGAATGGTTTGTAGCCACTTGTCTTGAGAATGATTATTGCATCGCAAGGAAAAACCGTTGACGAAGCGTTTGATAATTTAAAGGAAGCAATAGCCTTATTTTATGAAGACGAAGAGCATCCCTACGGAACCCTTTGGGGAGGTGCAAATGATAAGAGCATACCCCCACCGGTCCATATCTTTTGATAGACATGAAGACATTCGTCAGTGCGGAACGAGTATTACCGTAGTGAAACTCAAACAGGCATGGACATGCGAAAATCAATCGGGATACACATATACCGTTTTATTGATTTTTTCGATGCCATCAATATCAATTTCAATAACCTTAGGAACTCGCTGTGGAAATAACTTAACTCCCATCAGCAATCCTAACGCAAAAGATACAATAACCAGGAACAACGAAATGTATACTAACATGTGAATTTCAGAATGATAATAACCAAACGAAATCATAAGGGTAAGCAGCGTAACTAATGCGCGTGCAGCTATCCAACTGTATATTTCAACAAAATAGAGAAAAACGCCAATAACGAATACCAAGTCCAATACGATACTCAGCGCCGTGTTGAAAAGGAGTATCTTCTCACCCGAGCCTAAGCTTGTATCTATCTTGAATATCAAAATAACGTCCAATATCAACGCCAGTAATAAACATACTAAAAGCATGTAATTGAACTTTAAGCATTTTGCTCTAGCTGCCAAGGAAGGCGTTTTTTCTATTTGCTTAACTATGGTCGTTTTGTCTTCATACAATTGAGATAATTCTTCCAATATCTGTTGTTTTGGAATCCTCTCATTTATACGATTTTTCACGTCAAGCCTGATTTGCTTCCTCTCTAACTGTTTTTTTTCTGATGTCATATTTATTTGTATTATTTATAAACAACTACTTTGTGAACGTTGTTTGCGGAGGTTTTCCCGATGTAACGTTTGTTTGTTCGTTAACAACGGCGCTAATATCCATAGAACAAGCTCCCGTGAACTTGCATCCGGGCTGAATGTTCAACTTGTTGATGACAATATCGCCCTTCACGACGGCAGTTTCGGTAAGCGACAATAGTTCGGTCACATAAATCTTACCTTCAACGTTGCCGTTAATTTCGGCGTTCTTACAGTTGATGGTTCCCAGCACCTTGCCGGTTTTGCCAATCACTACGCGACCCTTAATGTTGAGATTACCCTTCAAAAAGCCATCCAATCTGAGATCGCCCTGTGAATTAATATCGCCAACAATCTCTGTACCATTGGTTATGGTGTTATGCAGTATCTGTTGCTGCTCGGATTCAATATACTTCGGCATGTCTAATCTTTTATTTTTATTATGGTTATACTTTTTAAACATATTTGATTTCAAAGTTCAAAAGTATAACAAATTTTTATAATAACAAAAAAAAAGTAAAAATTTTCACTTTTTTTTAAAATAATATCTAAATTTGCAACATTCTTTTCAAAGCAGGAATTGATTATGACAGCAAAAAAACATGTAGAAACGCCGTTGATGCGGCAGTATTACAATATTAAGGGCAAGCATCCCGATGCTATACTGCTTTTTCGCATTGGCGATTTTTATGAAACTTTTGGCGATGATGCTATCGTAGCGTCCGAAATATTGGGTATCACCCTTACGCGTCGCGCCAATGGAGCTGCTGCATTCGTTGAACTGGCGGGCTTTCCATACCATGCATTAGATACGTATTTGCCCCGCTTGATACGCGCAGGGCAGCGAGTGGCAATATGCGAGCAATTAGAAGACCCTAAATTAGCCAAAACTATTGTCAAACGCGGCGTTACCGAACTTATCACGCCTGGAGTAGTACTCAACGACCAAATACTTGACAACAAGGAAAACAACTTTCTCGCCTGTATACATACCGAAAAAAGTATATCAGGCGTGGCGTTCCTCGACGTCTCTACGGGCGAATTTCTAATTGCCGAAGGAACAATCGAATATATGGACAAGTTGCTTAACGGCTTCAATCCTAAGGAAGTATTGGTAGAACGAAGTAAGCAGGGTTGGTTCAAGGAAACATTCGGTACGCGATTTTATCTTTCTATACTCGAAGACTGGGCTTTTGTTCCTGATACGGCGCATGAAAAATTAATTACACATTTCAAAACATTGAATCTGAAAGGGTTTGGCGTTGATAGCCGAAATACAGCCATCACTGCGGCAGGCGCTATAATGCAGTACATGGATATTACGCGTCACGAGCAATTAGGGCATATTAACAAAATTTCACGCATTGACGAGGATACCTACGTTTGGTTAGACAAGTTTACTATTCGCAACCTCGAACTTCTTCACCCTACCAATGTGGGCGGTCATACGCTTTGCGAAGTTATCGACCGAACGCTCTCACCAATGGGCGCACGATTGCTGAAACGATGGATAGCGCTGCCATTGAAAGATATACGTCGTATTAATCAGCGTTTGGACGTAGTAGATTATTTATTTCATAATGCGGATATAGCCGATGAGTTGCGCGAACACATACGTCAAGTTGGCGACATGGAACGTATCATCGCCCGAATGGCAACCTGTCGTATTTCCCCGCGAGAAATGATGCAATTGAAAAACGCATTGGACATAATACCAAAGTTGAAGGCAATATGCGGACAGACAGACAATAATTCGCTACGCAGCCTGTCCGAACAACTCAATCCCTGTACTACCATTCGCGAGCGTATCGCCCGCGAATTGACAAAAGACCCGCCAAACGCAGTTAATAAGGGAAATGTGATAGCAGATGGCGTGTCGGCTGAACTTGATGAGCTGAGAGAAATACGAAGTTCGGGGAAAAATTATTTGCTAAAACTGCAACAGCGCGAAATGGAACGGACGGGAATACCTTCGTTGAAAGTAGATTTCAACAATGTGTTCGGCTATTACATCGAAGTGCGCAATACACACAAGCACAAAGTACCGTCCGAATGGGTTCGCAAACAAACATTGGTTAGCGCCGAACGATATATTACTGAGGAACTTAAACTGTATGAAACGAAAATATTGGGCGCAGAAGAAAAAATACTTGCTATGGAAATGGAACTTTTTGCTGCATTAGTTGAGGCGTCAACAGACTATATTCCTGCCATTCAACTTAATGCATCGCTCATTGCCCGTATTGACTGCCTGCAATCATACGCACGGGTTGCGCGCGAAAACAAGTACGTGAAGCCCATGATTACCGAAGGAGACAGCATCCGTATCGAACAGGGTCGACATCCGGTAATAGAGGCTTATTTGCCGCCCGACAAGCCATACGTCGCCAACGATTTGTTTCTCGACAGTATCGAACAGCAGATGATAGTGATAACCGGACCCAATATGTCGGGTAAATCGGCAATGCTGCGGCAGTCAGCCTTGATTGTGCTGATGGCGCAAATAGGCTGTTTTGTGCCTGCGCAATGCGCCGAAATAGGTTATGTAGACAAAATTTTTACCCGTGTAGGCGCTTCCGACAATATTTCACAGGGCGAATCGACGTTTATGGTCGAAATGACGGAAGCAGCAAGCATCATGAACAATCTTTCGTCGCGCAGTCTGCTGCTGTTAGACGAAATAGGACGCGGAACAAGTACCTACGACGGAATATCCATCGCATGGGCAATGGCAGAATACATTCACGAACACCCAACAGCAAGGGCGAAAACACTGTTTGCAACTCACTACCACGAACTGAACGAAATGGAGAACAGCTATTCGCGCATCAAAAACTACAACGTGTCGGTAAAAGAGTTGGAAGACAGGGTTATATTTCTGCGTAAATTAGTACCCGGCGGCAGCGAACACAGCTTTGGCATACACGTTGCGCAAATGGCAGGCATGCCTAAAAGCATCGTATCACGCGCCGGCGAAATATTGAAAGAGTTGGAATCCAACCGAGAAGATAGAGGCATAGCAGCAAAGCCGGTAGCAGGATTAGGCAAAAAACGTGAAGGATACCAACTGTCAATATTCCAGTTAGACGACCCCGTATTGAAACAAATACGCGATGAAATCAAAAAAGTAGACATCAACAACAT
>Ga0099364_10015063_pt1 | contig 10220 bp, 4 predicted proteins | sample TergutTh196P3_FD_73070 | JGI IMG/M metagenome (GOLD analysis project Ga0099364, IMG submission 73070) | Microcerotermes parvus P3 segment gut microbial communities from Pointe-Noire, Republic of the Congo - Th196 P3 | ecosystem: Host-associated > Arthropoda: Insects > Digestive system > Gut ...
ACGACCCGCGCGTAGTTTTCATCGACGACCGTTATTATGTTACCTGGTGCAACGGTTACCATGGTCCTACCATAGGAATAGCCTACACGTTTGATTTCAAAACTTTTCATCAAATAGAAAATGCCTTTATTCCTTTCAACCGCAATGGAGTGTTGTTTCCCCGCAAGATCAACGACAATTATGCCATGTTAAGTCGTCCCAGTGACAATGGACATACGCCCTTCGGAGATATTTTCTACAGCGAATCGCCGGATATGATCTATTGGGGTCGCCATCGTCACGTGATGGCGCCTGCGCCATTCGAAGAAAGCGCCTGGCAATGTACAAAAATAGGCGCAGGTCCGATTCCTGTTGAAACATCCGAAGGCTGGCTTCTGATTTACCATGGGGTGCTGACCTCGTGCAACGGTTTTGTATACAGCTTCGGTTCAGCGCTGCTCGACCTCGAACAGCCATGGAAAACGCTTTACAGGTCAGGACCTTATCTGCTCTCGCCGCAAACCGGTTACGAGTGCACCGGCGATGTGCCTAATGTGGTCTTTCCATGCGCTGCATTATGTGACGCGCCTTCGGGGCGTATTGCAATATATTACGGATGCGCCGATACTGTGACGGGATTGGCGTTCGGATACATAAAGGATATTGTGAACTTCACAAAAGAAAATTCAATATGCTAATAGTTATTAGAGCATAGAGTTTAGAGTATAGAGTTTAGAGTTTAGAGTTTAGAGTATAGTTAATGAAGATGAATGTGATGATGTTGAAGAGTTTTTTTGTTGTACTGATTATGTTGCTTTTTTCAGTAAGTCCTTGTAGTGCTTGCAGCGCTGGTGATGCCGGCAAAGCTAAAGAAGAGGATGGCTCGGGCTTGGGTGATAACGGAAATGTGGAAGAGCAAGAGGAGGTAGAACAAAATGAAGAGGAAGAGGAGGAGGAAGAAGAGGAAGAGTTTAATGAGGGGCGGCGCGATGGTTCTATTTCAGATTTAGTTCTTATCTACGGAGGGGGCGCCCATAGAGATGCAGTGTGGAACCAAAACCATTTTGCACCTTATGTAACATACGTAGACCGCGAAAACAAAGAACATTGGCTGTTTGATGGTTTTTTGTTGCTCGAATTTGTAAACAATAGCAAAATCTTCGCAACCGGCTATTATAACACTCCTGCCAATCAATCTGACTGGCAATGGTTAGCCGACTATTTTTTCACTCCCAATTTAAGCATTGATGCTATTGATAAGCAGATTGCCGAAAAAATTAAGACACTTGGCGAGCCGCCTACAAAGCGAAAAATAGTCATAGCATTGCCTGAGCCGATTGTGGCGGGTCCAAACTCTAATTATACCGGGCTGCCGGCAGATTACTGGGGCAGCGTTGCCGGACGCAGACTTAACTTTACCGTTCAAAATGACCGTATTGCAGCATGTAAATGGTTTATAGACTATGTAGTAGCAAAGTTCAACGAGCGCGCTTTTGATAACGTTGAACTTGCCGGATTTTATTGGATTGCGGAGGAATCGCGCCACACGCAAACAATACTTGCATCCGTAGGCGAGTATCTGGAGGAGAAGGATTATTTTTTCTACTGGATTCCTTATTGGAAAAACACTAATCCTGACTATTTTACATGGAAAGATTTAGGTTTCCACTACGCATACTTGCAGCCAAACCATTTTTTCAATCAATCTATCCCCTATTCGCGCCTTGAAGAGGCATGCCGTATAGCAAAACAGTATGATTTAGATCTTGAATTGGAGTTTGATATGCGCGTATTCGTGGATAGAGGTGATTGGGGCGACCGGCTATACGATTATATGAGAGCGTTCCGCGAAAGCGGCATAATGGAAAACAAACGGATAGCATATTATCAGGATACAGATGCCTTATATCATCTTTCGCGCGCTACCGGCGCAAAAGAAAGACAAATATATCACGATTTTTGTCAATTCGTTCTCGAACATCAATATAAATATAATAAAGAATAGTGTCATGAATAAAAAATCCGTGAAAATCCGTCTAATCCGTCCAATCAGTGTATCTTCCAGCGAATTTTCGTTGCAAAATCGATTTTGCAAAAAATCTTTGCAAATTTCGCGAAACGAATTATTAATTTAATTAAATTTTTTTATATGAAAGTATTTTATCAGAAAATCAAGAGATTCAGGGTTATAACCCTATTGATACCGTTGCTTTTTTTCATTCATTTGGATGTTATGGCGCAACGTGTCAGGGTAACAGGTACTGTTTCAGATTCTAACGGCGAGACGTTGCCCGGAGCTAATGTCCTTGTGCAGGGCACCACGCGCGGCGTTACAACCGATTTTGACGGCTCCTTCAGCATAGACGTGGAACCGACAAACAGATTAGTTTTTTCGTTCCTTGGTTTCGAGGAGCAGATAATAGAAGTGGGCTCACAAAGCGTCATAGATGTTGTTTTGCAAGAAAGGGGCAACGTTATGGACGATATTGTTGTAGTGGGCTTTGGCACACAGCGCAGAGCAAGTGTTATAGGCGCCATTTCAACGGTTTCTATAAGCAATTTGCGTATGCCGGTGGGCAATGTCAGCACCAGTTTAGCGGGGCAAATGGCGGGTATTGTGGCTGTTCAACGCTCGGGAGAACCCGGCGCGGGTGCAGATTTCTGGATACGGGGCGTAACAACGTTCGGAACTAACAACCGACCGTTAGTGCTCGTAGACGGTATAGAACGCCCGATAGACCTTGTGGATACGGAAGATATTGAATCGTTTTCGATATTGAAAGATGCCACAGCAACGGCTATATACGGTGTGCGCGGCGCAAACGGGGTGTTGCTTATTACGACAAGACGCGGCACGGAAGGAAAACCTGTTGTTACCGCAAGAATGGAATATGGCTTGTTGTCGCCTACTAAAATGCCCGTTATGGCTAATGCCGAACAGTTTATAGATATGCACAACGACGTGTTTAGATACCAGTATGGACGTAATTTTTATTCCGAAGAAATACGCCAAAGGCATCTGACTTATTACGACACCGATTTGTATCCTAATGTAGACTGGATAAATGAAATCTACAAAAACTGGGCGACAAGCCAGCGCGTTAATCTTAACGTTTCGGGCGGCGCAAAAAACGTGAGATATTTTGTTTCGGGCTCTATGTACAACGAAAACGGAATATATAATGCTGAAACATCTGAATACAACCCATCTATGCAGTGGACAAAGTTCAGTTTCAGGTCTAACCTTGATATTGACCTTACAAGTAGCACAACGTTGAATTTAAATATTTCAACGCAGTATGACGTCAAAAACAGACCCGATTCGCGCAGCGGCTCAAGAGATATGTTATGGGAATATACATTTCAGACCAATCCTATTACTATCCCAACTATATATTCTGATGGCACGGTAGCGCGTAACGTAGGCTCGGGGTTGAATCCGTACAATACGCTTAATAAATCAGGTTTTGTTCAAGAGTTTAACAATAATGCTCAGACCTTAGTTGGCTTGACACAGGATTTTTCGGAAATTATAACTCCCGGTTTGACCGCCAATGTCAAAGTTTCGTGGGACGTTGTTAGCGAAGCCGATGTTACTCGCGCCTTAAACCCGCCGCTTTCTTTTGCTACCGGACGCGATGAAGATGGCAACCTTGTTTTCAATCAGCACAGACCCGGAAGCGATTATTTAACGTTTTCGCGCGTCAGCCGTGGCACAAGAACACTATATATGGAAGCCTCTACAACATACAACAGAGTTTTTGCAGATGTACACAGGGTAGGCGGTTTGTTTCTGTATAACATGAGTAGCAGAGCGGACATGGTGCCGGCAAACTGGACAGCTTCAATACCTAACAGACACTTAGGTATAGCAGGGCGCGTAACTTATTCGTACATGGACAAATATTTCATAGAAGGTAACTTCGGATACAACGGTTCCGAAAATTTTGCGCCGCGCAGTAACCGCTTCGGGTTTTTTCCCTCCATTGCAGGTGGATACATCATAAGCTCCGAAGACTTTTTTGAGCCTTTTCGCGATATTGTCAGCCTTATGAAATTAAGAGCCTCGCACGGTAAAAGCGGAAATGACAGAATAAGCGATTCGCGTAGATTTGCGTTTGTTTCCGAAATTAATCAAAGCGCAAGCGGATACACTTTTGGAGTAGAAGGAGGCACCGGACGTAGCGGAATATCAACGGGTTACCCCGGTAGCCAAAACGTAGGATGGGAAGAATCAACAAAAACGAACATCGGTATAGAATTGGAATTTTTTAATAAAATCAAACTGCAAACAGATTATTTTTACGAAAGTAGAGAGAAAATATTTGTAGTGCGACAAAGCGTTCCATCTGTGGTTGGCGTGAATGTTAGTCCCTATATGAATCTTGGCAGCATGATAAACAGAGGCTTTGATTCATCCTTTGAGTACAACGATTCATTTGGAGACTTTTTTTACTCGGTGCGTGCAAATTTTACGTTCAACCGCAACAAAGTGCTTTATGACGACCGCCCCACACCGCAGATGAGGTACAGAGACCCGGTGGGCAGACCGCTGTATCAACAGTTTGGGCTTGTCGCCATAGGATTGTTCGAATCTTTGGAAGATATTGATAACAGCCCTGAGCAGATGTTTGGCAACGTGCGCGTGGGAGATGTTAAATATCGCGATATTAACGGCGATGGCATAGTAGATGTAAACGACCAGGTGGCGATAGGCAGAGTGCATGTGCCCGAGTATAATTATGGTTTTGGCGCAAGTACAATGTGGAAAAACATTGACCTTTCGTTTTTCTTTACCGGCGTGGGCAATGTTACCCGTATCATAAACGGCTCGCCTATCAACGGATTCCAAAACACGCCACAGCAAGGTAACGTATATGCAGATGTGGCTATTAACCGATGGACAGATCAAAATCCCGATCCAAACGCAAAATATCCGCGTATGTCGTTAAATCCGGATAACAACATGGAAGCCAGCACACTAAAACTCAGAAATATGAGTTTCATGCGGCTGAAGAACGCGGAAATAGGATACACACTGCCAAAAGAACTAACAAGCAGATATCGTATCAACACGATGCGTATTTACGTTCAGGGACTAAATTTGCTGACATTTTCAAAGTTTGACCTGTGGGACCCCGAAATTGACAGCAACTTAGGCGATATATATCCTAATATGAGAATAATTAATTTTGGTATTAATCTTAACTTTTAATTTAGAAACATTATGAAGTTCAAAATAATAATAATATTTTTAGCAGCAGCAGTATTTTTTGGCTCTAATTCGTGCAATTTTCTTGAGCCCGACCTCGAAAAGATGCTCACACTCGAAGAGGTATTTGCCCGAAGGCTTACCACTGAAAGATATCTGGCGCACGTATACAGTTTTTTGCCTCAAGATATATATACAGACGGCACGGGGCACAGTCCAATAACTCTAAGGGTGCAACTATCAGACGAGGCATACTTTTCGTGGATAGCATGGGTATCATACCATATTGTTAATAGCGGCGACTGGACGCCAAACACAACCGCATACCACACTTGGTCGCGATACTATATAGGTATAAATCAGGCTACTGTGTTTATAAACAATGTAGATGATTGCGAAGAATGTACTGAAACTGAAATCGAAGTAATGAAAGCCGAAGCACGATTTCTACGCGCTTTTTACTATGTGTTGTTAGTACAGCAATATGGTCCGGTATACGTCTGGGGCGAAGAAGACCCCGATAATACACTGATGGGCGATAATATAGACAGACACCCGTTAGATGTTGCTATAGAGTACATAACCAAAGAGTTTAATGCTGCGGCTGAAGTTTTACCCGATGAAATAATATCGCCGGCATGGTATGGCAGAGTAACACAAGGAACGGTGTATGCCGCAAAATCACGCTTCCTGTTATACATGGCGCGCCCGCTGTTCAACGGAAATCCATGGTATGTGGGCATGAAAAACTATCATGGCGAGTTCCTGTTTCCGCAAACGCCCGACCCAAATAAATGGGAAGAGGCGGCAAAAGCAGCTAAACAAGTGATAGACTTGGGCGTTTACGAACTCTGTAGAACAGCGCCCGGAACTGATGTTTTATTGAATGGTGCAAGGTCGTATCAGAACATATATTTTGACAGGTGGAACAAGGAACTTATTTTTGCCAGATGGTACGGTAGCGGTCGCGAATGGATGGTGCGCGCTGTACCGTCAAACGTAAACCAACCGGGCGTAAATGAAACGTGGAGATCAGCCGGATACGCCGGTTTCGCACCATCGTTAAAACTTGTGGACGCATACCCAATGCAAGAAAGCGGACGTTTCCCTGTAACAGGATATACAAACAACGGCAGAGACCCAATTATTGACCCCCAATCAGGATATGTGCCAGACGGATTTACAGACGATTGGGAGCATCCAATTGACGGTGGCGGCGCTAATAACGCAATTAAAGTACACAACAGTTGTACAGGACGCGATGCCCGCTTCTACGCTTCAATACTGTTCAATGGTATGAGATGGTACAATGATTACGAGCGCGAGCGCGAAACCGATAACGACAACGTATTAGGGCGTAGAATTCTTATAACCTTCTACACCGGAGGCACATCGCCTTTCAACCACTCGCAAGGAGATTACGTAAAAAATGGCTTCTTGTTCCGTAGAATGAACAATCCGGCGCACAATACAGGAGCAGGAGACGGAAACTGGGGCGCGTTCAGTTGGCCCATGTTCAGACTTGGCGAAATATATTTGAACTATGCCGAAGCGTGCAACGAAAAACCAAATAGAGAGCCCGAGGAAGGACTTAGATATTGGAACCGGATACGCAACCGTTCGGGTTTGAACAATATAGAAGACGCTTATCCCGAAATAGATTTCATGACAGACCAAGCCGAATTTAGAAGATTATTGCGAATGGAGCGCATGGTAGAGCTTGCATTTGAAAACCATAGATATTACGATATCAGAACATGGAAGATTGCCGAGCAGGAAAGTAACGGAAGACGTTGGGGATTGAACTTGCTGGCTGATAACTATGAGGACTCGTGGGAACGAACAGATGCGATTGTTACGCCTATAGTGTGTTTGCCAAAACATCACCTGTTTCCTATTCAGCAAAATCATATAAACGAAATGAAAAATATAACCCAAAACTATGGATGGTAATAACAAATTTAAAATCAAATAGATAATGAAAAGATTAGTAATTCCTTTTTTAATAATAACGCTGTTGGCTCTCACAACGTGCGAAGACAACAGATTAATAAATATGGCGGACGACAAGGTTTATCTTATTTTTCCGCGAATAGAAGGCGATCCCGAGATGTTGCTCAGAGCAGATGTTTTTGATTTCGGAGAACAATACTACGTTTTCAACGTACCCGTGTATAAAAGCGGATATGGAACAAAAGACGGACACGTGAGCTTGGAAGTAGACCGCGTTTTTTTGGGAAGTTTTAACAATCGCAACTCAACATTATTTGATATGTTGCCATCGGCGCTTTATCGGATATCAACCGCTAATACGGTTATTCCCAAAGATGAAACAAGAGGTTACATACCTATAGAGTTCAATATTCCGGAACTCGCGAAGATAAATTTATCAGATTTAGCGATACCTGTTAAACTTGTTGCGAAAAACGATATTGAAGTGTCAGACGGTAGACAGTTTGCATTACTGGCGCCAACTCTAAAAATGCCGTATATTCGATTTGACAGGCATGGCTTAGTACCGCCAATATATGTTACCCTGTCTGACCCTGAGCGAGTTACATATTTGTTTCCCGTTAGCGTAAATTATCCTAATCAATGGGACTTGACGTATAGAATAACAGTAGACGCCGAAGCGGTAGAGCGTTACAATCAGGAAAACGATACCGAATTTATGCTGTTGCCCGAAGGCGCTTACGAACTTTATCCTGACGAATGGACGTTAGCGGCAAGAAGTAATAACAAGGATATTTCATACACAATTTTTAAGGACGCCATAGTGAATGAAGATGGTCGTTTCGTTTACGGCGACTATATACTCCCGTTGCAAATATCTGAAGTCTCACAATGGGGAATAGACCCGCAAGAGGGGCTTGCGCTGATAAACGTCAATTTCATGCCCGCAGCACTGCTTAAACATGGATGGGAGGTGATAGACTGGAACTCAAGTATAACGCTGGGACCTGACTACGTAAACGAACTGGGTACTCCCGATAAAATTATTGATATGGACCCGCCTGGCACTGCTATTCATCATACATGGTGGTCATCGAACTGGGAACCGCCATGGATACCCATGCCTTATCACATAACGGTAGATATGAAAGCTCCAAAGACCATTCTTCAGGTGCAACTCAAATTTCCGTGTCAACCAGGGGAGGGATATCGGGGCAACGTAAAAGCCGGTTATTTCGAAGTTAGCGATGACAATGAAACTTGGACAAAATTGGAAGATTTTGAGCGACCAGATAACAGCGAATCTACCGATTGCCTTGCACCCAGTAGACTTGTTGTTGTTAATGTACCTGAAACAGTGGCACGCTACATAAAAGTTGTGATTACCGAAGCGCACACTTATCATTTTGAACACGAAGACGGGAGATTATCTGCCCGTATGAACATTCAAGAATTGGAAGTTATTGGATTTGATTAGAATTTTTTTTAACACTTTAATATTATGACTTTATTTTTTATAGACAAGACACTTAAAGATTGTAAAGACTGTATGAAAGTCTTTCGACAATCGTTCGGAAAGACGTTGTTAGCGTTGTTTTGCACGTTCCTGTTTCTTTCCGGTGTTAATGCCCAGCGAACCGTTACCGGAACGGTAAGCGATGGCGCCGGCGAATCTTTGCCGGGGGTTTCGGTTGTATTAGTCGGAGCCAGCTCGGGAACGGTTACAAATATTGATGGTACTTATAGAATTGGCGTACCTTCGGATGATGCTGTTCTCGAATTTACCTTTATTGGCTTCCGAAGGCAAGCGATTGTTGTTGGCGGTCAGTCGGTAATTAACGTTGTTATGCAAGAAGCGGCAACGGAATTAGGCGAGTTAGTAGTTGTTGGCTACGGCACGCAAACGCGCGCACATCTCACCGGCTCTGTTTCGCAAATAAGTTCGCAAGAGCTTATGAAGGCGCCAATGCAAAACGTATCAAACCTGCTTACCGGTAAAATGTCGGGTTTGACAAGTATTCAACGCTCGGGACAGCCCGGAGCCGATGGTACTGAACTACTTATCAGGGGTATGAATACTTTTTCGGGAAGTAACTCGCCTATGATAATAGTAGACGGCGTGCCGCGAACGATGGATTTTCTTAATCCTAACGATATCGAAACGGTAACGCTGTTGAAAGATGCCGCCGCTGCTATCTACGGTGTGCAAGGCGCAGGAGGTGTTATACTTATAACAACGAAAACGGGTAGCGAAGGAGCCGCAAGAATTTCGTACGACGGCTCGTATACCTTCACGCAAAACACCGCTATGCCCGAATATTTGAACGCTACCGATTATATGTACTGGCACAATAAAGCCAGAGCATTAGACGGTTTAACGCCGCTGTGGACAGCTGATATTCAAAACAAAGCGCTGACAAACGACCCAAATAGCATCTGGGGAGAAACAGACTGGTTAGGTAAAATATTCAGATTGGGTTCCACACAGCAGCATAATATTTCGGCAAGCGGAGGAACAGACAAGGTGAAGTATTTCACCAGCATAGGTTACATGGATCAGGAGGGCACTTTGATTAATACAAGTTTTACGCGCTACAATGTACGTACTAACTTGGATATTCAGGTAGCCAAAAACTTAAGGTTCACAACAAACCTTGCGGGATATCGTACCGAGCGGGATTGGCCCGGATACACGATTGCAAGAATATACGATTATAACCCGATAGCGCGGGCTATAAGGACTATTCCCATCATAAAATCGGAGTATCAGGGTTTGCATACCGGATGGATGCCCACCGGAACGGAAGCCTCAAACGGCTATGCAGCAGCAACAGAATCGGGTTATAAAAGACAGGCGCGATATAACCTTGATACAAATTTTATGCTCGAATACGATTTTTCCGACTTGGCAGATTTATTGAAAGGCTTGAAAATAGCCGCGTTCGCTTCCTACAATTACGGTCAAACAACGGACAGAAATTTCGACAGGTATTACAGATTGTATTACGTAGATATCGCGTTCAATGAAGGTATAACCGGTTCGCCGGCACGACCCATAAGTGGATTTGAGCGCTCA
>Ga0099364_10015064_pt1 | contig 10219 bp, 4 predicted proteins | sample TergutTh196P3_FD_73070 | JGI IMG/M metagenome (GOLD analysis project Ga0099364, IMG submission 73070) | Microcerotermes parvus P3 segment gut microbial communities from Pointe-Noire, Republic of the Congo - Th196 P3 | ecosystem: Host-associated > Arthropoda: Insects > Digestive system > Gut ...
TTGAAATTTCTGGCGCGCGCGCCAACAATCTGAAAAATATTACCGTGCGTTTTCCTCTGAATGTGCTTTGCGTTGTCACGGGAGTCAGCGGTTCGGGCAAATCAACGCTCGTGCGCGACATCCTTTTTTCGTGCTTGAACCGAAAAATCAACGGCGCGAGTAGCGAACGCGCAGGTAAATTCGACAAATTGACGGGCGACCTGTTCATGATTAAGGCAGTGGAATTTGTAGACCAAAATCCAATCGGACGATCGTCGCGCTCTAATCCGGTCACATACAGCAAAGCATACGACGAAATTCGCAAATTATTTTCAGAACAGCCACAAGCGAAACACAACGATTTGAAACCCTCGCATTTTTCCTTCAACATAGAAGGCGGACGTTGCGAAGAATGTCAGGGCGACGGCGAAATAACCGTTGAAATGCAGTTCATGGCAGACGTAAAATTAGTCTGCGAAGCCTGTAACGGCAAAAAATTCAAAGAAGAAGTGTTGGAAGTGAACTATCAAGAAAAAAATATTTACGACGTTCTGGAACTAACAGTAGACGAGGCTATTGAATTTTTCGGAAGAAATGCAAAGGCAACGTTCGAAAGAAAAATCGTAGAAAAGCTGAAACCGCTATCCGACGTAGGTCTGGGCTACGTGAAACTTGGGCAATCATCGAGTACTTTGAGCGGAGGCGAAAGCCAACGCGTAAAATTGGCTACATTCATTTCAAAAGAAAACAACGGACTACCAACACTGTTCATATTCGACGAGCCCACGACGGGACTGCATTTCCACGACATTCGCAAGCTTTTAGACGCGCTCAACATGCTCGTGGAAAACGGACACAGCGTATTGATTATCGAACACAACCCCGAAATTATCAAATGTGCCGACTGGATAATTGACCTCGGTCCCGAAGGCGGAAATGACGGCGGAAATATCGTCTGCCAGGGAACGCCCGAAACTATCTCAAAATGCGAGGATTCGTACACGGGAAAATACCTGAAAAAAAAGATTTCGACATCCTGAAATTTTTAGTTCTACGACTTTTTGTGTGGAAAGTATAGGCTTTGTCATCCCTAACGGGACAACGGGCAATACAATTGCCGCTCAACGCTGGGACGTCCCGCAGGGACGGCATATCGGTAGAAAACGGAAGTACAAGCGAAACAGAGCGTGCCTTTAGGTACGCAATATCTTTCACATCCCCAGCGTTGAGCGGCAATTGTATTGCCGCTATTAATATTTATCGAATTTCAAATTCGTCTGTAATACTTGGCGGCATTACAAATGCCGCCAAACACAGGGTCACTCAAAAAAATATTGCCCAAATAAACCGAATTATTAACTAATACCCCCTATGCCTATGATATGTCAAAAAGAATAAATGTAGTTAGAAAATGACGCAGCCTGAAAAATTCATGTCGCGTCGAAAATGAACCTAAGAAATGGTTCAATATAAATAAGTAATAAATATAATTTAGTAATAATTTTAAAAATAAAATGTTTAATAAATAATAATTCAAAAATGAAGTATATAAATTTAATAGTAGTATTTTTGTTGATACATCTATCAACTTTTGCCCAGATGAGAACGATATCTGGAACAGTAAAAGATGGAGCCAACGATGAAACCATGCCGGGTGTTTCTGTTGTCGTTTTAGGATCAAATAGAGCAACAGCCACCGATGTCAATGGTGAATTTAGTATTAATGCATCGCCGGGCGACTCGCTTCAGTTTTCCTTTGTAGGGAAAAGAACAGTAACGGAGGTCGTCGGAGTGAGGAATATAATTGAAATTATCCTCTTTGATGATGAAGCGATGCTTGAAGCGGTTGTAGTTCAGGCTTTTGGTCGAGTAAGACGGTCGGCGGTAACCACTTCAATCACATCGGTAAATGTGAGAGACCTGCGTGTTCCGGCTTCCAACTTTACGCAGGCGCTTGCCGGTAATGTTGCCGGCGTTATTTCTTTCCAGACCACCGGCGAGCCCGGAGCAGATAATGCCGAATTTTTTGTTCGCGGGGTTACATCATTCGGTTACAAACATGAGCCATTGATTTTGATTGATGGTTTCGAATCGTCGGTAGACGACCTTGCACGTTTGCAAATCGACGATGTAGAAAGTTTTTCGGTAATGAAGGATGCTGCTGCCGCAGTCATGTATGGAGCACGAAGCGCTAACGGTATTATTTCCGTTGTTACCAAAGGCGGTCGTGAGGGAAAAACGCGGATAAGCTTCCGATACGACGCCAATATGGCATTTCCTACGCAGACAATCGAATTTTTAGATGGCGTGGAATACATGAGGCTCTACAACGAGGCGCAAATGACGCGCAACCCCCTGTTAGGAGCCTTTTACGATGAGCAAAAAATCCTTGCTACATCAAGAGGCGAATATCCGATGATTTATCCGAATATTGACTGGTATGGCGACATGTTCAACAAGAACACATGGAACCAAAGAGCCAATCTTAACGTTTCGGGAGGCGGTCAGTTAGCAACTTATTATATTGCAGCCGGTTTTGAGAACGAAACAGGTTTGTTGAAAGTAGACAAAAGAAACAACTTCAACAACAATATCAACATCAACCGTACACATTTGAGAAGCAATGTGAGTTTCAAACTGTCGAAAACAACCACGCTCGACACGCGTATCAGCGCTCGCTTCGAGCGTTATACAGGTCCGTGGGCATCAGTAACCAGCATCTACAGGTCTATTATGGAATCTAATCCTGTGGATTTTCCACCTTATTATGACCCCGACCCTGCCAATGAATTTACCGAACACATTCTTTTCGGAAGTATTCTCATCGGAACGAGCAACAAGGTAAACCCGTATGCAGAAATGGTTCGCGGTTATGAAGACAGGAACACAACAAAAATAATTGCACAGGCAACCCTGGTGCAGGAGTTGGATTTTGTTACGCCCGGGTTGAGGCTCAGCTTGAAAGCATCAGCCGATAATGATAGCAGATACTCAAGTCTCCGAAACTATAATCCGTTCTATTATGCAATGGAAACGTATAACCAAATAACCGGCGAATATACGCTGTTTCCCATAAACAGATATAGCGGACGTCCTTATCTGGGCGATGTAACGCCCAGCAGAGATGCAGGCGCTAAATATTATTTTGAAGGAATTTTATCGTGGAATCGCGGCTTCGGTCTTCACAGTCCGGGTGTTCAAATAGTAACGACAAGGCAGGAAAACCTTTATGGCGGCGGCAGTACAAATATGTACGAAACGCTCCCCGAAAAGAACATCGTTGTGGCAGGGCGCGCCAACTATAATTACGCAGAACGATACTTTGTAGATTTTTCGTTCGGTTACAACGGTTCTGAGAAATTTACCGGCGACAAGCAATACGGATTTTTCCCCGCTTTATCAGGCGCATGGATGATTTCAAACGAGGAGTTCTTTCAATCGTACAAAAATATCGTTTCAGCGCTGAAAGTGAAAGCCAGCTGGGGTATAGGAGGTAACGACGCTATCGGCAGACGCGACGAACGCTTCAAATTTCTGTCGGAGATACGAATGCAATCAAGCGGCTCAAGCCCTCTTTACGACGGATACCGCTGGGGCGATACCTTTATGAACGCCTACGGCGGATACAGTGTCGACCGGTATGCAAACCCCGATATTACGTGGGAGGCTTCTGTTAAATACAATCTTGGTATGGAACTGAGCCTTTTCCCAAAGGAATCCGTACGTATTGAATTTGATGTTTTTAAGGAAGAACGCAGCAATATCTATTGGCCCCGCGATAATTATCCCGCATCGGCGGGTCTCGAAGCGCGGCTTGAGGGCAACGTAGGAAAGGTCAATGCTAAAGGTTTTGACGGCTCTATAAATGTAGAGCATCGATTCAACAGAGATTTTTGGTTGCAAGCGCGCGGTAATTTCACCTACGGAAGAAACGAAATCATCGAAATAGACGAAAGAGCTTATCCCGACGTTTATCTGCGACGCAAAGGTTATCCCGTTGACCAGAATTGGGGATTGATAGCCGAACGTCTGTTCATCGACGAAGCCGAAATTATTAACTCTCCCCGCCAGGACTTTGGCGATTATATGGCAGGCGACATTAAGTATAAGGACGTAAACGGCGACGGCGCTGTGAACACCAACGACCGTGTTGCAATGGGATTTCCCACAAAGGCTGAAATGCAGTGGGGCGCCGGCTTTTCGCTTGGTTATAAGCGTTTTGACCTGTCTTTATTTGTTCAGGGGAACGGGCGAGTATCCATTTTCCTTAACCCGGGATATGGCGGCGGCAGCGGCGGCAACGAAGGTATTGCGCCATTTGTGAACTACCGCAACGCATTGCCTATTGTAGCCCGCGATTATTGGAGCGAAACCGCCCCAAATCCGCACGCCTTCTGGCCCCGCTTGTCCACAACGCCCGTCGAAAACAATATCCTCCAATCATCGTGGTGGATGCGCGACGCTGCATTCGTGCGAATAAAAAATATTGAATTAGGATACACTATTCCATATATTGAAAAATTTCAAGCACAAAACCTGCGCTTTTATGTAACGCTTGATAACATGTGGGTATTTAGCAGGTTCAAACTATGGGATCCTGAAATGGGACGAGCCGGACTTCGTTATCCACCCAATAGAAGGATAAATGTAGGTTTTAAAATAGATTTTTAACGTTTTAAATATATTGAAAAATGAAAATTCAAATGAAAAAAATTAGTAAAACAATTTGGACGGTAGCCTTGACGCTTATTGTTATACTGGCGCCGTCATGTTCGGAATATTTGGACGTCGTTCCCGATAATGTTATCAAGTTGGAAAACGTTTATAACACTATGGACGACGCCTACGATGCGCTTGCCAAGATGTATTCGTATATCCCGCGAGACTATGACACTCATGAAACGTCATGGAATTTGGGCGATGAATTTATTGGCAGAATTGACGCATCAATGCAAAACGGCTCGGGAAATCTACGAGGCGAACGCATTATGCGCGGTCTACAATCGACCAGCTATCCGATATTGAATGCGTGGTCGAGTAGCGGAACAGGAAATACCGGCGGCGCTAAACCTCTATATGAAGCAATACGTAATTGTAATGTATTCCTTGAGTATATCAAACCAACGCGAAATATGACAGAAGTAGAAAAAGCCGACTGGTGCGCTCAAGTGAAAGTTCTGAAAGCCTATTACAATTTTTTGTTAATAAGGCAGTATGGTCCGATTATAATTTACCCCACATTTGCTACTGCCGATGATATGGGGACCGACCTGTTCAGATATCGCGATAAGGTAGAAGACTGTTTCCGTCACGTCATCGACCTGTTAAAAGAGGCTATTCCCGATTTGCCGCCAAACCGTCCGAATACCGACCTTGGCATGATAGACCAGGTTATTGCAAAGGCGATAAAGGCAAGAGTGCTTTTGTACTATGCAAGTCCGTTCTATAGCGGTAACCGCGAGTTTTACGAAGATTTCGTCGACCCGCGAGACAACCAGCCATTCTTTCCCGTATTTGATACGCCGGCAGAAACAAAAGCAAAATGGGAAGAAGCATTAGTTGCAGTTAATGACGCCATTACATCTGCCGAAGCAGAGTTAAAGGGTTTATACACATTCCCAAGCAATAGTAGAGATTTTTATTTAAGAGACCGTGGTTTTGCCGCTATCAACGATGAATGTAGACAAAGAATGCAGACGCTCTACGATTTACGTTTTATAGTTCCGGAACCATGGAACAATGAACTTGTATGGGGTATGTCAAATATCAATATCTATAATCAGGGCGAATTGGCTCATTCAACCAATATCCGTCTTTCGGCGGCGTCGGATATTGCCGAGGGCGACAAAAACCGAAACAATTTTTCATGGCAGTGGATGGGCGCAACATACAGGATGACCGAACGCTATTATTCCAAAAACGGTTTGCCTATCACCGAAGACCTGACATATAATTATATCGGCAGACACGACGCCTACACTACTCCGGGAGCTGAAGAAGATGAATATGCGGAAATAGCGGGTCTATTACAACCCGGCTTCACCACCATCAATCTGTATGCCAATCGCGAACTGCGTTTCTACGCCCACATGGCTTTTACGGGAGGATGGTATCGTTCGCATTTCGAAGTGATTAACGTTTCGATGATGAACGGCGGCTCGGGCGGTTACGAGCCTAACATCAACGCTAACGATTTTTACTGTACGGGCATAGGGCTTCAAAAATTGGTGCATCCCGAATCGCGTTCGTCTAACTGGCAACGTCAAGTTAAGTTTCCATATCCTATTATCAGGATGGCAGACCTTTATCTTATGAAAGCCGAAATACTGAACGAAATAAAGGACGTTCCCGATGGAGATGTATGGCGTGAAATAAATAAAGTGCGTACTCGCGCCGGCATACCCGATGTGGAAACAGTATGGAGCAATCCTCTTTTAGCGCGAACCCTAAACAAGCATACTACCAAAGCAGGCATGAGAGATATCATTTTGCAGGAACGCAGTATCGAATTAGCTTTCGAGGGACATCGCTTCTGGGATATGCAACGCCACAAACGCGCACATCTCGAATTTGCTTCGGCTGTTAGAGGATGGAACTATCGTGGAAGCTCGTTTGCCACATTCTTCGAATTAGGTATTGTTCAAACGCGAAGGTTCACTATTAGAGACTATCTGTGGCCTATTTCGCTGACCGAACTGAACACCAACGGTAATTTGGTTCAAAATCCCGAATGGTAGAACATATTGTTTATACATTAAAATTAAGTAATATTTAATTAATTTAAAAATTTTAAAATATCATCAAATGAAAATAAAAATGATTTATGCGTATTTACTGATGCTTTTATTCATAAGCATCAGCGCATGCAAAGAAGATTCGCGTTATGCTGTTCAGGGCAATGACACCACTCCGCCCGGAGCGCCTACAAACATCAGTTGGAAACCCCTCTACGGAGGAGCGCGTTTTCACTACGACATCCCAAAAGATGAAGACCTGATGACCGTAAATGCCGAATATACGAACGAAAGAGGAAAAACTTTTTTCTTCAGCTCGTCGTTCTATAAAGATTCGGTAGATATCTACGGACTTGGCGAAGTTAAGGAATATACAATATATTTGTATGGCGTGGATAGAGCGGGCAACGAATCGAAAAAAGAACCCGTTACTGTTACTCCTATGGAACCGGCGTTCTCAAGGGTGGCAAAATCAATAGAAGTTAAACCTGCATTCAGTTCGTTCTTTTTAGATTGGGAAAATGAACTCGAACAAGTTATCAATGTATTTGTCGATTTTAAATACAGAGAAGGAGGCGTTCAACGTGAACTTGTTTCGGTATTTTCGTCGAACAAGGATATAGAAAGACGTTATATCAGAAACATCTATTCATTGGCATCCGACCCTGTAAATGTCACTGTATATGTGGAAGATATATATGGCAATACGAGTGAACGGATTGAAGTCGGCGACATATTCCTGTTGGAAGATTTTGCGCTTGATAAATCTATCATGCGGATTCCCGAAGCGAACGATTCGACGATTATTCTGAAAAACGGCACACGTTTCAACACGGGGGTGCCTGCAATGTATGGCGAAAATATGGAAGGTCGAATGCCTAAATTGATAGACGGTATAATTGACCGCTACAACAATCTGAACTACTTCCATACCGGAGGCGACAGAGGACGTACAGGAAATACCGCCGACAGAAATGTGCCATGGAATATAATATTAGACTTGGGCGATTACTATGAGTTGAGCAGAATTAACACTGTTCAGCGACATTCCGGCGGCTTGGAAAATATCAGCAGAGGACAGTATTACCGAAGTGAAAATTGCGGTCAGTTCCGTCTGTATTACTTTGACGAAGACGAGTTGGATTGGGTATTGTGTTCGGAACAACAAACACCTATTCCTGTCGGTATAAGCGAACTGCAATTCGTGTTGATTGGCGAAGCCGGCGACGAGGCGACTTTATTCCCCGACGACCCGCAGTATACCAAACCGACGAGATGGTTCAGATATGAATGTCTGAGATGTTTCGACAATAATTATACGAGTACAAACGCAAACTGCATGTCCGAATTAACGGTATTTGGCAGAAAAGCTAATTAATTTTATGGTTTCACAATTAAATTTGATATATCATATGAGATACCTTATTATTTTAACAGTAGCTGCAGCGGCAATCTTTATTGCCTCTTGCACAGGCAAGTATGAAAACATCGACAAATATGCGGGAGAAGTTGTTTATCCCGCTACGTTCGATACCATCTTCGCTCGTATAGGTTTCGAGCGTATAGAATTTGACCTTTGGAAGGCGGGCAGACTAAGCGCCGCTGAAATGAAATTGGGCAAGGCTGTGCGTACTATCGTCGAATACGATAATGTAAGAATTTCCATCGACTCGGTATGCTCGTGGGTGAACGTTACGGAAATAACACAGCCCAAACTGTATAGATTCAAAATTTATACAGAAGACGAGTTCGGTAATCAATCCGTACCGCTATCAATGGCTGTTATCCCTTTTACTTCGTTCAATAGAGATTTGATTGAATTTGCGCCGCCGAGAGTATCCTCCACAATGACCACTCTAAATGCAGAATGGTCGATAAATACGCTAAGCTCGGTGATGATGGATTTTCACGGTATGGAATGGAGCTACAAAGACGCCGGCGGTAATACCCATTCAGGCGTTTTGGATGAAAATGACCCCCGAATTAAGGCGTACAACCTTCCGGCTTCGCAATTAGTCAGTTTTGACCTCACCTACAAAGTGTTGCCAAGATTAGACGATGGCTCGAGAATTTTAGATACAGTGTATGTAAACAAACCCTTAGAGATTCAATTGCCTACGCCTACTACGCCTATTTCGTTTATCGAACGCACTTTCATTATTGCAAACGGAATCACTTCCCATACTCTATCAGATGCGGCTTTGGTTACAAGTTTAACTTTTCCGCTGCATACCTCAACATTTCAAGACCTGTTCTTTTTCCCCAATCTCACTACATTGGATTTGACGGGACATGGTCTGCAGAATGTTTTGCCTACGTTATTGTATTCGCGCAACGGTGTGACCAGTTTAGTTGGCGGCGGCGCATGGCAACCCTTCATGCGCAGAGTAGAAAAACAGAACGATATACGTATCGCTGCTATTGGCACGCTCACCGACATGCTCGAATCGGGACAATTGACAAAAGTACGCTACATACCCGGAACAATGGCATTGGACGATATTTTTGCTCCATACGTTGCCTCAGGCGTGGTTGAATTAGTTACCTCCAGCGACCCTATCTTTCCCGCAGAAGTGTATATTGAACCGCAGTTCTTTGCAAATATGACAACGGTGGACTTAAACTGCGCAATGGGGAGTTTCTATTCCGGCGATTTCCTTCCCCGAGCAGGATATACCGACGTCGGAAAATTTGACCCGCTCAACGAAGTAGTGAACGGCGACAATATAGATCTGAAACTTGACCAGCTGTTGCAGTCCGACGGAAAAAATATCTACAAATGCGTTATACGCATGAGAAGCGCATCGTTCTTCATGGCGCTGCCCACGCAATACATGTTTGATTCGAGGGAATACCGTTATCTGAAACTCAAAATGTTCTGCGGCACTGCCGCTTCCGATATGACCGGCGCAAATGAGCCTTACCTGAGACCATGGATACGTTTCTTAAACGCAATATGGAATTTTTTAGGAAACACCAATTATGGACAGGAATATTGGCAACTCGGAGTAAGCCCCGCTATTCCTACAGCCGACATACGAAACAACTGGGTAGAATACACCATTGATATGAACAATAATAACTGGTGGGGTTCAAACCGCGACACCCCCGGTAATGGCGACGGCAATCGCCGCAACAGAGTTATTGTTTTTAATATCGGCGGCGAACCCGGAACTGCGTACACATACAACCCTGACCTTGAAGCCGTACTGTATATCGCTGATATAAGGCTATGCAAAAATCCGTAAAATGTAAAGTTTTAGAAGAATAAAACCTTGCAAAAACGAAAGCCCGCCTTTACGGGCGGGCTTTTTAATAAAAAAGGAAAAGACATGAAAATAAAAATTTTCTCATTGCTGCTTCCTTTGTTCGGATGCTATGCCCCAAAAACCTTATTTCCAAAAAGTACCCTTAATAGAATAACGGACACAACACTCCTCCCTTATTCTCTTATTTTGGCGAATAAGGTAATAAGGGCGAACAAGATGGAGGCTATCTCTACTATT
>Ga0099364_10015065_pt1 | contig 10219 bp, 8 predicted proteins | sample TergutTh196P3_FD_73070 | JGI IMG/M metagenome (GOLD analysis project Ga0099364, IMG submission 73070) | Microcerotermes parvus P3 segment gut microbial communities from Pointe-Noire, Republic of the Congo - Th196 P3 | ecosystem: Host-associated > Arthropoda: Insects > Digestive system > Gut ...
TATGTATCCGCGGTAATGATCTTCGTGGCGGACATCTTCCTTATCTCCTCCGGCGAGACGCAGGAGAATTTTATTGAACCTATTCTCTTCGATATTCCGATCATCTCATGTCCTCCAGCTGAAGTCTCATGGCAACGCCGAGAGACAGAAGTTCGTCCATCAGCAGCTTGAATGCGTATGATGTCTGAACCAGATAGATACTGGTATTGTTCTTGCACACCGGACAATATAATGAACCGTGGCGGTCCATTATCGCCACATGTCCGCAGCTCGGGTTGCCGCATATGTACTGCTGCGTCCCGTCCGATTCGTCCAGTAAACGGTCCTTTATGACCATGGCCGCTCCGTGGCCGATCAGGCAGTCGCGCTCCATCTCACCGAACCTCAGACCTCCCTGCCTCGACCTTCCTTCCGTAGGCTGGCGTGTGAGTATCTGCACCGGCCCGCGCGAGCGCACATGCATCTTCCCGCTGACCATGTGGTGCAGCTTCTGATAGAATATAACACCCACGAAAACATCCGTCTGGATCATGCGTCCGCTGATACCATCGTACATTACTTCCTTTCCTGTGTGCTTGAACCCGTTCCTGACGAGGCCGTCGCGTATCGACTGTTCATTTTCGCCGGAGAACGATGTTGCGTCTATGGTGCGCCCTTCCATCGAGCCCACTTTTCCGCCTATCATCTCAAGGACGTGCGCAACGGTCATACGGCTTGGAATCGCATGAGGGTTTATCACAAGGTCGGGAGTTATCCCGTCTGCGGTGAACGGCATGTCCTCCTGATCCACCAATCTGCCGATGACCCCTTTCTGACCGTGCCTTGAACAGAATTTGTCGCCGAGTTCGGGTATCCTCTGATCCCTTACTTTTACCCTTACCAGTCTGGAGCCGTTCTCCGATTCCGTGACCATGACGGAATCCACGTACCCGAGCTCTCCCGGCCTCACGGTTATGGATGTCTCCCTTCTCTTCTGCGGCGTGAGGAAATCCGTTTCTTCCTCAAGGAAACGCGGCGGGGATGTCTTCCCTATGAGAACGTCACTCCCGGTAACCTCCGATTCCGGTGATATCAGGCCATCCTCTCCCAGAGATGCGTATGCGAGATCCGCCCGCGCGCCCCTCACGTCCGGCGAGGGTATCTCGAAGTGATCCTCCTGCCCTCCGGGATATCTGCGCTCCTCCGCACGGTATGTCCTCATGAATGAGGACCTCCCTAAACCGCGCTGAACGGAGCTTTTGTTCATGACCAGTGCATCTTCCATATTGTACCCGTGGTATGACAGCACTGCAACAACAAAATTCTGGCCTGCCGGCCTGTGGTTGTATCCAACGAACTCCATTGTCTGTGTCTGTGCCATCGGTCTCTGCGGATAATGCAGAAGATGACCTCTGGTGTCCGGCCTTATGCGGAAGTTGGATGCAGGTATGCCCAGTGCCTGTTTGACCATACCGGCACCCATCGTCACACGCGGCGACGAGTTGTGCTCAGGATACGGAACCAGTCCCGAACAAACACCGAGGATGACCATCGGGTCTATCTCCATATGTGTGTGCTTAGCTTCAAGCTTCGACGGTACCGTAAGGTCCTCATTGCAGAACTTGCATCTTAATATCACGTCCCCGTCTTTATCCGGATTCATCCAGTCTGCGTCCGTCGGCGAAAGGGCGCGGTTGCAGTGTTCGCACCTCTCCGGAGCATCGTATGCATCCACGGCTATGAACGCATCCTCTTCCTCTTCCGCATCGATCCATTCGAGTATGCCCTCACGGAACAGGTCGTTCCATTTCACATTCTTTTCTCTTATCTCTTCTATATGTCTGCGGGTGATCGTCGCCCTTCCGTCCTTAACTACGAGCAATGGCCTTCTTAGGCGCCCTTCGTCACAGTTTATTATCACTTCGTTCATATCGTCGTCGAAGCGTATGTTCACCTCTCCGGACATGAGGCCGCTGCGTCTCCGGTCCCTTATCTCCGACACGAGCTTTTCCGCATCGGCATGCGCACCCACCAGGTCCCCGTTCACATACACACGGCTTCCGGGCTGCTTCACCGGACCGAGGCCCAGATCCTTCAGTATCCATTTCATGTCCGCTTCCTGGAACCCTTCCGATACGTCTATTATCAGGGCGGCATTCTTCACCAGACCGCAGTTCTGCCCTTCCGGCGTCTCGGACGGACAAAGTCTGCCCCACTGCGTCGGATGGAGGTCACGTGCCTCGAAATGAGGCTGGCTCCTCGTGAGCGACGACGTGACCCTTCTCAGATGGGACATCGCCGACATGTTGCTCGTGCGGTCCAGCAACTGCGAAACACCGGCGCGTCCTCCTACCCAGTTGCCGGTCGCCAGCGAATGCAGTAATTTATGTGTGAGAAGATCGGGACGTATCGACGATGATATCTTCAGCTCATCCTTCTTCCTTCCCCAGTTCCTCTCCAGCTGGTATTTAAGGTCCTTCATCAAACTGTTGAAACTTGTCCTGAAGAGATCTTCCATGAGGTCGCCCGAGAGCTTCAGCCTCTTGTTGGCGTAGTGGTCCTTGTCGTCCTCCTTCCTCTTATCCAGAGACAGTTCAAGGACGGCATGCGCTATGCGCCCCAGGAAAATAGCTTTCTTCATCCTGTCCGCTTCTGTATCGCCGAGGTGCGGCAGAAGCGAGCGGTCCAGTATGGATTCTACTTTTTTGGTCCTGTATTCCTTCGCCTGTCCTGCGGCAAAGTTCCTTTCCAAGAACAGTATCGCATCCTCCTGCGTGTGATATCCGTTTGGCGCGTATGTCTTCTTGTCGAAACTGTTCTCTATGTTGGCGTAAACTATGTTCGCCATCTCGTCCCTTGAGACTATCGCTTCGTATATCTCCTCGTCGCTTTCCATCCCGAGCGCTTTCATCAGCGCTACCAGCGGGATCGCCGTGGATGCCACCGGAACGGTTACCGTGATCATCCCGTCCTTTTTCTTCTCTACGAGCGTCAGCGCCCTGTATCCTTCCCTCTGGGAGAACACCTTCGCCGATTCGAGGCGTGTTCCGTATTTCTCGTTGTATTCGATCATTACCCTGTTGGGTGCCAGATCCTCCAATGTTATCAATGCCCTCTCTGTTCCGCCGACGATGAAATATCCTCCGGGATCGCGGGGGTCCTCTTTCTGCTCAATGAGCATGCCTGCATACTCCTCATCGGAGATCTCACGTTCCTCGCGTGCTTCCATCACGCCCTTGTTCAGGTTGCATCCCTTGGATTTCACCATCATGGGGAGGTCTCCCACGTGTACCTTCTCGGTATCTTTCTCAACGCCATCCTCAATCACGGTGAAGTCCAGATAGATCGGAGCGAGATAGTTGAAGTTCCTTAATCTTGCCTCCATCGGCGAGAGTTCGTGACGGTAGCCGTTCGCTTCCATTATCTTCGGTTTATCGACATGTATCGTCGCTCTGGAATGGATATCCGCCTCTCCGTCCTCGTCCCTTCTCCTGCCTATGCGTATCTCTATGTTGCGGCCGTTCGTCCTCTCGGGGTCAAGGCGTATGATCCCGCGCTCCGCATCATCCGTAGGCACCCTCAGGTTATCGACGATCCTCTGCATCCTGCTGTTAGGATTGTCAGGCGTAGCCAGGAAATCGTCGAACGACGAAACGTGGTGATTCACGATGCTGTGCTCATCGAAATATAATTTTACAAGATCTCTCAAAGATTCATCCCCTTGTAACAAGCCTGTAGGCGACGAATTCCTCCGCCGTCTCGCTCTTTCTTATGATCTTCACGATACGGCCTTCCTCGACGGGACCGTATATCTTCTCTAAAACCCTTATACCTGCATCCGTCTTCCTTATCTTAGGGAGCTGGTCGCATGTGACTTTCAGTTTCGAAAGTACCGCTTCCGCTTCCTCTTCAGACAGAAGATGATGTTCCGGTACGAGGTTGTGCTTAAGGACGTTGAACGCGATGTTGTCTGCTGCCAAGTGTTCCACCTACCAATTTGCCCCGCTGCCGGTCAGCGGGAAACCCGTTTGCAAGAAAAATGCCCGAATTCTCTTTTCGTTCCTCATACTTGATCTGCCCTTTGATCGCTCATGAGACCATCAGCGGGTCTGAAGGGATTCGAACCCTTGGCCACCTGGTTAAAAGCCAGATGCTCTACCTAGCTGAGCTACAGACCCATGATAGTTTAAAGCTTGTAATCAAGGAGCAATCCGTCATCTTATTTAATATGTTTGTTAATAAAAATAAAGATATGACCGTGAACGCCCTGATACGGGCGTTCGTTGTTCACGGTTCAATCGGTTTCCTCTTCCTCTGCCTCTTCTTTGGGTTTTTTGGCCTTTTTCTTTTTCTTTTTCTTGGAAGCCCTCTTTCTCGCGGAACCGCCGATGATCATCAGTATGGCCGCTATCAGGGCCAGATGGAGCCCTGTGATGGAAAGCTCTTTCGGTATTATCAGTTCTATCATACCAGAGAAATCCATATCGTTGGACATCAGGAAGTCCAGCAGGTACATCAGCACTGCCATTAACACCAAGATACCTGCCAATTTCCCTGCTCCGCCGCCTCTCTTCTTCGACCTCGCGGCCGAGATCGATCCGCCTATTATCGCTATCAGTGAAGCTATGAATGTGACCAAGAACATCAGGAGCATAATGCCGTCGAACCTTGTCTCGGAGTTGGTGATCTTTTCCAAGACCATGTCAATCCACTCGGACGGTCCCTTGAAGAACGGCTCTATGGCCTCCTCCCATGGGACATAGCCGACATGCGACCACTCCAGAAACAGCGACACCATGCCTATGATACCGCCTATGACTATGATTGTTGAGTACGCAGAAGTTTTACTCATTGTTTCCCCGATTGAAGGGGAACGCAATAAGTCATATATATTATCTACTTCCGCCCTATGAAAAGGAAGAAATTATGAGAAATGACGACTGGCTCATATAAAATAAGGCAGATGTGACGGAATATATGATATAAGACCAACGACATCCGTGATACGATGGATGATCACGTCGAATTGAGAGTGGAAAAAGTCGTCAGCACCGCGGAGGCAGGACTCGGGAGAGCGCGTATCGATACCGATGCACGCATGAAACTAGGCGTCGAAGCGGGCGACACGATAGAGATAACAGGCAGACAGGTCACGGTGGCGAAGGTCTTCAGAGGATTGCCGGAGGACGAGGGCCTCGGCATAATAAGGATCGACGGTCTCACGAGGACGAATGCGGGCGCAGGTATAGATCAGATCGTGAAAATAAAGAAATGCGTTCCCGAAAAGGCAGAGAAGGCCGTCCTTTCCCCCAATATATCCCCGGGCAAGAAGATAAAGTTCGAAGAAGGCATAGCCGAACTGTTCCGGCGCGGTCTGATGAACCGCCCCGTGATGAAAGGATGCGATGTGCTGATACCGAACGTTGCCCTCATGGGAAATAAGACGACGTTCATGGTCTCCAATACCGTTCCGGGCGGTGCCGTCATCATAGGCCCCGGAACTGAGATCGTGCTGAAAGATGAACCGAGCATAAGGCATGAGAACTACTACGATCAGATAACCTACGATGACATCGGAGGACTGGATGACGAGCTTAAAAAGATAAGGGAGATGGTGGAACTTCCGCTCAAACATCCGGAACTGTTCACGAGACTGGGTATATCAGCTCCGAAAGGTGTCCTGATGTACGGTCCGCCCGGAACGGGCAAGACGCTGATAGCGAAAGCGGTCGCCAACGAAACGGGCGCTACGTTCTTTGCTATACAGGGGCCGGAGATCATGGGCAGATACTACGGTCAGAGTGAAGAAAGACTTAGAGAGATATTCAAAGACGCGGAGAACAGCGCACCCAGTATCGTGTTCATCGATGAGATCGATTCGATAGTGCCGAACAGGGACTCCGTCAGCGGGGAAGTTGAGAGGAGGATCGTCGCTCAGCTCCTGACACTGATGGACGGACTGAGCGGAAAAGGCGATATAATAGTGGTGGGAGCGACCAACCGCGAGGATTCCATTGATCCTGCGCTTAGGAGGCCGGGAAGGTTTGACAGGGAAATAGAGATAGGCATACCCGGAAGGAGCGGCCGCAAAGGTATAATCGAGGTCCACACGAGAGGTATGCCTCTCGGCGATGATGTGGATATCGATCTGATAGCATTAGCGACCCAAGGGTTCGTGGGTGCCGATATCGCTGCGCTTGCACGCGAGGCGGCAATGAGGTGCCTTCGGAGGAAGATGCCCGAATTCGATCTCGACAAACCTATACCGAGCGGCATACTGGGTAATATGAAGGTCATAATGGATGATTTCCTGTCTGCGCTATCCGATATAGAGCCGAGCGGCATGAGGGAAGTGATAGTGGAGATACCCAGAGTAACGTGGGCGGATGTCGGCGGACTTGATGATGTGAAACGTGAGATAAAAGAAGCGTTCATTCCTTCAGAGGATCCGAAGGCATTCGAGAGATTGGGCATACGGGCGGGAAAAGGCATCCTGTTCTACGGTCCGCCCGGAACGGGCAAGACGCTCATAGCGAAAGCAATCGCCAACGAATCCGGCGCTAACTTCATATCCGTGAACGGACCGGAGGTCGCAAGCAAATGGATGGGTGAAAGTGAGAAAGCGATAAGGCAGATATTCAAACGCGCGAAACAGATGTCACCATGTATAATATTCTTTGATGAAATGGACTCCATCGCACCTCGCAGAGGGACGTCTGGATCATCTGCTTGGGAAAGAGTGGTGAACCAATTGCTCGTATCTATGGACGGCATAGAATCCCTGAAAAACGTTATCGTCATGGGCGCCACGAACAGGCCCGATATGATAGACCCCGCACTGCTCAGGCCGGGCAGGTTCGACAAGCTGATAATGATCGGGGCACCCGATGCACGTGCGAGAAAGAAGATACTTGACATACATACGGAGAAGATGCCGCTGAAAGGCGTTGACCTTGGTGATATAGCGAACGGCACGGAAGGCTATGCGGGAGCCGATCTTGAGGCATTATGCCGCGAAGCGGGCATGGAGGCCTACCGCGAGGACCCGAATACCGAACATGTCACGAAAGAACATTTCAGCACCGCATTGAAAAAGGTCAGACCTTCGCTGGACCCGGACCTTATCAAAAGCTATGAGAGCATGGGCTCCGAGATAATGAAGAGGCGCACAACTTGGGAGGACATACCGTTCTATAGGTGATAACATGAACGACGGAAGGATATTCATTACCGAGATAATCGGTAAGATGGCGGTCAGGGACGGTCAGCTGCTCGGCCGTATAGATGATGCGGTGATAGACACATCCACGGGTATCGTGAAATATCTTGTATTGGAAACGGCACAGGCATCGGAGATCACCGATGATACAGGTAGGGCTGTTATCCCTTTAGACAGTATGCGCATGGATCAGGGATACGTCATCGTGAGCCGCTTGGCCATATAGGTCCCCATCAGTTCGAATCCCAGCGACATATAATATTCCCTTACGCCCGCTCCGCTTGTGACCCTCATCATCTTTGCGGATGCGTCCCTGGCTATTTCCTCGGCCCTCTCCATCAGCCGTTTCCCGAACCCTCTGTGCTGCCATTCATCACCCTGTTCCCCGATGCCGGCCATCCTTCCGAAGACCTTCAGTTCCCTGACGGATGCAATATCTCCGTCAAGTCTGAGGCGCACGTAACCGATGAGCATATCATCGTATTCCAGCGAAACGAAGTGTTCGGTTCCGCCGGATGCGCGGTATTCGAGGTCTTTCATAACAACAAGGGACTCTTCATCCAATGATATATCGTTCCGGCCGACCTCGCGGCACCTTATGCATCTGCATTGCATAGGCATAATTTCCTGAGCGAGTTCGCGGAGGTTGCTCTTCATTATGCCGGCAGATATCTCATGGGCAGGGATGTCCCTCTGTATCCTCTGTATCCTGACATATTCGGGAACGTATGATTTCATCGCCGATATCAGTTCTGCTCCCTCTTCTGTGCCGTAAGGAACATAGCCTCCCGATATCCAGAGATCATACAGTTCCGTTCCCGGTATCACCAACGTCGGATATATCTTCAGCATGTCCGGCCTCAGATCGGGATCGTCGAACATCCTTCTGAACGATCGCAGGTCTTTTTCCGCCGAAGAGCCGGGAAGGCCGGGCATAACATGGTAGCATACCTTCAGACCGTTCCGTTTGCAGTTCGCCGTCGTTTCCGTTATCTCCTTCACGCCGTGCCCTCTGTTCACACCTTTCAGTATAGCATCATCGAGGATCTGAATACCCAGCTCTACCCTTGTAGCGCCTAATTCCATTGATCTTTTTATCTGTTCATCATCGAATACATCCGGTCTTGTCTCCACCGTCATCCCTATGCATCTGTGTTTTGATGATGCATTGAGCGCATGTGCCTCTCCGATGTTCTCAGAATCCTTTCCGTTCATTGCATCGAAGCACCGTCTTACGAACCATTCCTGATAACAGGGATCGCGGGAAGTGAATGTGCCGCCCATGATTATCAGATCGATCTTATCCGTTCTGTGTCCGATCGCTTCCAGCTGCGTTATCCTGTCACGGACCTGCATGAAAGGGTCGAACCCGTTCCTCAGCGCACGCCTTGCCGCAGGTTCTTTCCCTGTGTATGATTGAGGAGACTCTGTGCCTCCCGGGCAGTATGTGCATTTCCCGTGCGGACAGGGATGAGGAGAGGTCATGACCGCAACCGCGGCTATGCCGCTGACGGTTCTCACCGGCTTCTTCCGTAAGAACGGGATGACCGTTTTCATCTCATCCGCACGGGCATCCGCGAGTATCTCCGAATTGGACGGCACGGACCGCAGACCGTACTCACCGGCAAGCTTCACCTTCATTTTCTGAAGTTTATCCCTTGTGTTTATCTCCCCGCTCTTGATCCGTTCTATCACGGACCTGCTGACCGTTCGATCATCCGTAGTACGCATGTTTCTTCTCTTCCGCCCGCTTTCCTGTTCCTATCAGATCGATGTAAAATATGCTTGCCGCAGGTATCATCCTCATGGTTCCGTCATCAAGCTGAATGACTATCGCGGATTCGGTCCCGATCATCGCATATCCTCTGAATATTCCCTCTGATCTTATGTCATCCGTCAGAACGGAATATTTCCATCCTTCCGTCAACCCGAGTTCGTCAGACACGATTCCTCAACTCCTCGTCCGCAAGTTTTTGGAAATGCTCAACCGTTTTCCTGTAATTCTCCATTGCCATACTGACATTGGCTTCCGTGAAACTCCATGCCTTCCTGAGATCGCCGTACCTTATCCTGTAGCCTTTCTTGATCTGGCCGCCGAATTCCGAATCCGCACTTTCCATAATGTCCATTGATTTCAGCTTGTTAATGTGCCTGTATATGGTCGGCTTCGTGGTCCGCAGGAGGGCCGCTAATTCATCAACGGTCCATATCTTCGACATATTCCTCATGAAATGATCCATGAACATCCTGTACGGGACGCTCTCTTTCACGCTGCCCGCATCCGTCTTGGGGTCGTATCCTTTGGGTATGTAGCCTATCTGTGTCAGAAATGTCTCCGCGACCGTGTCTATATCCGTCATCGCAGCGAGGGGAGTGTTGCTTGTAACGTTGAGTTCAAACATATATGAGAATAGTTAAGGCGGTATTTTTATTTTTCAGACGTCCTGACTATGTTTCATAATTCACTATGTCTCATTTCTTCCTCAAAAACAGATGATCGTTTTCAATTATAGAGTGTATCTATCCGGACATCGGAAAAACGATGTCCAATAGGTAATTTTTCAAGGTCAATTCGGATCTCTTTGTATGCATAGGAAGGTGTGGGTCCAACCCCTGTTTTTTGCGGAAAAACTCTCCATAATACGAGTCCATGGGATTGGGCTGCCCCTTCATGAAAAGGGTCCCGCGGGACCGCCGGCGGGCGGGCAGCCCCCCGTAAGCTTGCCACGGGGGTGTCCGCCGTCGCGGTCATCGACACATCAGCGGAGGTGTGTTCGTGAACGACCGCCTTCGCGATTCACAGTTCATTCATGCACGCCTTCAGATGATATCAAATTCTTAGCAGCACTGCCGATCTCGTTGGAACCCATTTTAAGTTCGATTAGTTCACAGGAATATCGCCATGTACAGAGGCAGCGTTATCTTCTTTCCTTCCACGCCAACATTCCCACCGACTAATTTCAAAGCATACGGGGGGTCATATTTCTTCATGAACTCATTCAGCGAAACGGTCCTTCCGTT
>Ga0099364_10015066_pt1 | contig 10219 bp, 9 predicted proteins | sample TergutTh196P3_FD_73070 | JGI IMG/M metagenome (GOLD analysis project Ga0099364, IMG submission 73070) | Microcerotermes parvus P3 segment gut microbial communities from Pointe-Noire, Republic of the Congo - Th196 P3 | ecosystem: Host-associated > Arthropoda: Insects > Digestive system > Gut ...
ATGCGGATTGTGGAAGACCTCGTTCGCTACGGCGAAGTCCAACGTCCCTACCTGGGCGTCGAACTCTCCAACAATCTGTCCGGACAGGAACGGGCAGCCATCAATCCTGCCGAGCAAATTGGCGTCAAGATCACCGCCGTCACACCCGACTCGCCTGCCGCCGTGGCCGGACTGCACGTCGGCGACATCGTCCTGAAATACAACGATGTAAACATCGAAGACGACAGCCATCTTGTCCGTTTGGTTGCTCACGACAGCATTGGTGCCCAACCCAGGCTGACGGTTTTCCGTTTCCGCGAAACGATGATCATCGCGCCCAAACTGGCCGCGTGGAAAAGCCGGTGATTCCAGCACAGGAACACCTCGCCAAAGAGAATCTTGCGGATGGCAGCAGGGAACGTAAGTGACCTGTTTTTTGCGTCGTTCCCTGAAAACCCGTCGCTTACGTTCCGGGCTGTTGTTGTGAAGGCAAACATTTCCGGTTTAGCCGGGTAGTACCACGACAAATGCTTTTTGATATAATAGTTGTTTTGTTTCTCGAAGAGGCAGGGTGATTCTGGCAGTGCTTGTTTCCGTCAAAACCATTCAGAATTTCTGTAAGCTCTTTGATTTTAATCAGTTATATCGAGTCAGGGTCGTTTCATTATGCGAGTTTCGATCGGGAGTGACCATCATGGGGTTATGGTTCGCCTCAAGTTGACAGATCTGATTACCCAATTGGGGCATCAGGTGGTCGTGCATGGGCCGAAAGAAGAGAAACCTGAACCGGTTGACTACCCCGATGTGGCAGGAGCAGTGGCGAGAGATGTCTGTTCCCGTCAGGCAGATCGAGGTGTTTTGATTTGCGGTACGGGTATCGGCATGTGTATTGCCGCCAACAAGTTCCGTGGAATTCGTGCGGCAACAATAGTTGACGAATTAAGTGCTGAAATCAGTCGTCGCCACAACGATCTCAATATTCTGTGTCTGTCCGGTGATTTGATGTCGGAACACGCGGCGGAACAAATCGTCAGAGTCTGGCTCAATACCCCCTTCGACGATGGCCGGCATACCCGTCGTATTGAGAAAATTACCGAATTTGAAAGACAGCAATATGCGGTTCCGGAGCCAAGCGGCGATTACCCGTGCAACGAATGATTTTATTGTCGAAAATCGTAAAAATGCAAATAAGCATGTCAATCACAAGAGTTGACATGCTTTTCCCTTTTTTTACTGACAATCTCATGTATAATTACCGGTAAACAGTTTCGTGGCTTTTTGATTCGGAAGTCGGGTGAGTTATGCTTCGTTGGTTCCTCTTTCTCACAGCGGTCGTTTTGCTGGGACTTGGCGGCACTTTGGCCGGGTTCATCCTGACAACACCGGTCGAAATGAAAAAAGAAGATGACGACGAATAGCCGACGGACTCAATTGCCGCGAAACACCATGTCACCAACCATTTGACTTATTAACCAGGGAGAAAAACTATGGGTCCGACGTTAATTTTACTCATCATTCTCGGTGGACTGCTGCTGTTTGCCGTTGCGATCTTTTTCTGGGGCATTTCGATTTACAACGGCCTCGTCACGCTCCGCAACCGCTTCAAAAACGCCTTTGCACAAATCGACGTGCAGCTCAAGCGGCGTTATGACCTGATTCCCAATCTGGTCGAAACGGCCAAGGGATACATGCAGCATGAACGGGAAACACTCGAAGCAGTCATCGCCGCGAGAAACAATGCCGTATCGGCGCAACAGCGTGCCGCCGCCGACCCGGCCAGTGCCGGCGCAATCGGTGCCCTTTCCGGTGCCGAAACCGCCCTGACCGGGACGCTCGGGCGTCTGTTCGCCGTCATGGAAGCCTATCCCGACCTCAAGGCGAACCAGAACATGCTTGCACTGCAAGAGGAACTGACCTCGACGGAAAACCGGATTGCCTTTGCGCGACAGGCCTACAACGACGGCGTGACGACGTACAATACCGCCCGCGAAACGTTCCCGTCGAATATTATTGCCGGAATGTTCGCTTTCAAAGAGGCTGCTTTGTTCGAAGTAACCAACGAGACAGAAAAAGCCGCCGTGAAAGTGTCGTTTTGACGGTGTTCAGAGCCGCGACAGTCATTGTGCGGTGATTCCTGTTCGGCCGCTTCGTGACCGTCGCGGCTCTGATGATTGGTTGATTGCTACGTGGCAGTAACGATCAGCCTGAAAGATCGCGAAAAATGCCGGGGACAGAGTGCAGTGTTCAAAATAGCAGAGTGTTTTTCACTTTGCGATTTGAACTTTGCGCGGGAAAATTTGCTGTGAAATGTATCAATATCAACGGTTTATCAATCAGGAACAGACACATTGGCAAGGAATCAAAATCAGAATCAGAAGAAATCCGGCGGACAGGGCAAGAATCAGAATCGTGACCGGAACCGTCGGCAGGGTGGGACACAGTCCCCCAGTGAAAAAGAACAGGCGTCTCAGAGTCCGAGCAACGAATTGCCTGATGATCAATTCGACAGCGTGTTGCCCAGTTACGGCTCCTTTTTGAAGGACATGCAATACGAGGAGAGCTGGGGCGACGATTGGGACGACGACGATACGCCGATCGAGAGAAAAGTTGCGGCGCAAAAGGCTGAAAAAGCCAAGGCGCAAAAGAAAAAGCAACAGCAAAAAAAGACGGATAATCGTCGTGGCCAGGACGTGAAACCGCCGGAAAAGCTCAAACCGCCGGTACATGATGACGAGCGTCTGTTCAACAGCGAAGACGATCGCGGCCTGACGCCTGAAGAACTTGACATCGGCGCAGAGCGCAAAGAGCAGAGCGCAGAGCGCAGAGTTCAGAGTCCAGGGAATAGATCACAGAAAGCAAAACGATCAGACAAGCAAAAACAGGTTTCGCAAAAGCAGGAATCGCAGAAACAGATGTCGAAGGGCAAGTCGGCACCGAATCCTGCGTCTGAGACACATGAGGCTGAAGCAAACAAAGTTGGGACGAAATCCGCATCGGCACCTGTGGCGTCTGAGGCTGTTGCGGAAACCGTAGTGGCTTCTGCTGAAGCGATCTCGAAAGGCGGTGGAGTATCGTTGCGCGTTGTGGCAACGAAAAGTGCGACGCCCCCCCCGAACCGGCGCAAACGTGCCGCGAAGAAAGCCGCTGAAATCAAGCCACAACCAATCGCCGAGTCTCAAACGCAGAATGCAGAGAAACGTCCGGGTAAGCAAAAGTCGGGCAACAAGATTCAGACGCAAAGTGCAGAGTCTCAAATGCAGAATGCAGAATGCAGAATGCAGAATGCGGTGAAACGTCCGGACAAACGAAAGCCGGATGTCAAGGTTCAGACATCAAACGCAGATCGCAAATCGCAAGACGCAGAGATGAGTTTGGACGCGAATCGCAAAGCACAGATTGCAAAGACCGAAGTACCGCGTGAAATGATTGATAAAAATCTGAAACCACGCGCGTTACAGGGTGACGTGGCGAACGCCAACTCCCAACTCCAAACACCGAAATCCGAACATCAAACTCCAAAATCCAAACGCCCCTCTAAGCGAGTCTCGCGTGCGGTCATTGAGCCGGTGGAAATAGCAAGCGTTCCCGATGGCGGCGATGTTGAAGGCAAGGACGCGCCGAGTGGATTCGGAAATCTCAAGCTCTCAAAGACGATGCTCGAGTCGCTCAAGGCGGCAAACTACCACGAGCCGTCGCCTGTGCAGGCGGGCGTCATCCCCGATGTGTTGGCCGGACGGGATGTCATGGGGCAGGCTCGCACCGGAACCGGCAAAACGGCGGCCTTCTGCATCCCGATCCTTGAAGGGCTGGACGAATGCGTATCGGGTGACGAGCCGGTCGCACTGATTTTGGTGCCGACCCGTGAGTTGGCCGTGCAGGTGCGCGACGAAGCGGAGAAACTCGCAAAAGGCCGTAAAGTGCAAATCATCGCCTGTTACGGCGGCAAGCCGATTGGTCAACAAATCGCAAAACTGAAAACCGGGGCCGACATCGTCGTCGGAACGCCGGGACGCATACTCGACCTGTCGCGCCGCGGGGCGTTGAAACTCGACTCACTGATCTGGGTCGTACTCGACGAAGCCGACCGGATGCTCGACATCGGGTTCCGGCCGGACATCGAAAAGATTTTGCGGCTCACGCCGTCCGACCGGCAGACGCTGTTGTTCAGCGCGACGTTGCCACCGGACGTTGTCAAACTGGCCGAACGCTATATGCGCGACCCCAAAGTGATTGACTTTTCGGAAAAGCAAATGGCCGTCGAGACGATTGACCAGTATTACATCACCATCGACCGCGACCGGAAACTGCAAGGGCTGATTTGCCTGATCAACGAGCAGCAACCGAAACAGGCCATCGTGTTTTGCCGCACGAAACGCGGGGCGGACCGCGTCAAACGGCAGCTCGAAGACAAATTCGAAAGCCTCGATTCACTACATGGCGACATGGTGCAGGCGACGCGGGATCGTGTCATGTCGCAATTTCGCGCCGGGAAGCTGCAAATTCTTGTGGCTACCGACGTTGTCGGACGCGGCATTGACGTTACGGGCATTTCGCACATCATCAATTACGACATCCCTGTCTTTTGCGACGATTACGTGCATCGCGTCGGTCGAACGGGCCGCATGGGCCGCGAGGGAACGGCTTACACCTTCGTCACCGCCGAAGAGGGACAGGAACTCACCCGCATTGAAATGCGCATCAACCAGCAACTCAAGCGCGCGGAACTGAAAAACTTCGAGGCCGTTTCGCAAATCGTCCCCGGTGACAAGGAACCGCCCCAACCGGTCTTCGGTAAATCGTCCCGCCGGGTGCGACGGGCATTGTAGCAGTGTCTGAACCATGATTTTGTCTGAACCACGATTTTAGTAAGATTCTCAAGATTAGCAGGATTTTTTCCTGGAATTGTTCATAAGATAATAACCCTGATAATCTCATCAATTTTGTCAAAATCAATGGTTCAGAATCATTCATTTGAAGGAGTTCCATCGTGAACAATTCAACCGATAACAACCCGACCGGCAACGATCCGAACGACATGACCCGTGAAGAATTGATCGCGGAAGTCAACCAATGGCGGCAGACTTCTCCGTCCGTCCAATCTCTTGTCAAAATGTTCAAAGGGGTTCGCAAACGTTCTCAGGCAACTCTCTTCGGGTTGCCGCTCGTTTCCATTGCGATTGGACCTGACCCGGATCAGGGCGAATCACGCGGTCATGCCCGTGGCATCATTGCCATCGGCAATATTGCAACGGGGGTTTTGGCAATCGGAGGTTTGGCACGCGGCGGTTTGGCGATTGGCGGAGTGGCTCTCGGTGTCATTGCCCTGGGGGGATGCGCCTTGTCGCTTCTCCTGGCCGTGGGTGGTGCCGCAGTCGGTCTTCTCGCACTCGGCGGAGTGGCCATCGGCGGTATTGCCGTGGGCGGCAGTGCCGTCGGAGTTGTTGCCATTGGGGGATTTGCCGTCGGCTATTATGCTTGCGGAGACGTAGCGTTCGGAATCCATGTCATCAGTTCGGTCACACAAAACCCGGAGGCCGTCGAGTTTTTCGGACGTTTTATTCCCGACCTGAAACAATGAAGTTTCCATCGAAAGCAAAGTGACGCATCCATGAAAAAAGAACAAATCACCGATCTTTTTGAACGATTTGAAAACGCCCGATATTTTCTCGAAGGCGTCGAGTGCTGGAGTGCAAGGGAATTGCAATCCATCTTCAATTATTCCGACTGGAGAAACTTCACTAAAGTAGTAAACAAAGCTCGTGAGGCTTGTGAAAACTCGGGAATTCCAGTCCCGGATCATTTCGTTGACGTCAACAAAATGATCGAATTGGCGAAAGGAGCGAAGCGTCAGGTAGACGATGTCGCCCTGACCAGATATGCCTGTTATCTCATTGCCCAAAACGGTGATCCGAACAAGAGTGAAGTTGCGTTTGCCCAAACCTATTTCGCGGTTCAGACTCGAAAACAGGAACTCATTGAAAAACGTCTCCTTGACGTGGCGCGGGTGACCGCGAGAGAAAAGCTGTCGAAATCGGAAAAAAAATTGTCGGGAATCATTTACGAACGGGGCGTTGACGACAAAGGATTTGCCGTGATCCGTTCCAAGGGCGACTCGGCATTGTTCGGCGGCTTTTCAACGGGGGACATGAAGTCGAAACTCGGCGTCCCCGCCAACCGTCCTTTGGCTGATTTTCTTCCGACGCTCACAATCAAAGCGAAAGATTTTGCAACGGAATTGACGAGTCATAATGTGATCGAAAAGGATTTGCACGGCGAAACGTCGATCACCCGGGAACATGTGGAAAACAACCAGGCTGTGCGGCAGATGCTCAAAGATCGCGGAGTCCGGCCGGAACACTTGCCGCCGTCCGAGGATGTGAAAAAAGTGAAGCGACGCCTCGAATCGGAAGAGAAGAAGATTGTTGATAAAACGAAAAAGAAACCGATCAAGTAGCCATGTCAATCCGGGGACAATGTGTGTCATTGGCTCTTTGAAAGAGAACGAATATCAAAGAACAGAAACAAGATTACCATGCCGAATTACAACCTCCTTGCGATTGCAGCGTTCATGATAACCTGTGCGATTTGGTTTGCGCGGCGGTTGTGGTTTGCACTCGTGGCCATGCAGGACGATGAGGACTTGCCGCAACGGTCGCGCACGTTTTTCAGCCGGCAGTTCCGGTGGCACCACACGCGGCCTTTGTCGAGCGAATCATGTTCGGCTGGGTGGATACGTTTTCGGCGCAGCTTCATGCCGGAAATGAGTATCGGAAGCTCAAGTCGGTGTATTGCATCGTCATCACCGAGTTCAGGATATTCGGGAAAGTCGATGGCGTACATTTGGTGTTCGAGTTGCGGGAGCGCAATCACCCGGAATTCGTGTTGAGTAATCACTTGCAAATGCACTTTTTGCGGCTTTATGAATTACTGCAAGGCCGCTTGGATGTACTGAAAGGTGTATCGCCGGAACTTCGGCACTGGCTGAATTTTCTGGCATTTGGCGGTTTGAAAGGAGAAGAAGAGATGTCACAGATTGTGGAAAACGACCCTCTGGTCATGGAGGCGGTTGCCGAGTTGCAGAGGTTTTCTTCCGATCCCCAGATGCGCGAACTGGAACGATGGCGGAAACTCTGGAAGCTGGAATACTATTCCGGTCTGGAAGCCGCGAAAGAGGAAGGGGAAGCCATTGGCGAGGCCAGAGGAATGGAAAAAGGGATGGAAATAAGGCATTGAAACCTTGTTGCGAATATTGACCAAACGTCTTGGCGAAGTACCGCCCATCTTCAGTGACAAGTTACACACCATCCAAGACCTTGACGCACTTGGCCAATTGACAAATGTTGCACTGGACTGCCAGTCGCTGGATGAGTTCGATCAGACTTTGAATAAACAATCAATTATTCATGATTTTTCAAGGTTGCAAAAATAGCCGTAATCAATTACATTGCATAATGATGTATCAGTCTTTTCCCGGTTTTCGTTTCGATTCGGCGTTTTCGCCATCTTTCAAATCATTTGGACAGCTACACTTATCCGGAAATCCAATGCAATAACATTAATGGACCAACTTTTTGCCCAAGCCCGATTTCCGGCACCGGAGTTTGAAAACTATACGCTGCCGGAAATGAATCTGGAAACCACGATCAGCGATCTCACTTACCTTCGCGTGGCGGTGCTGGTGATTTTTTTGCTGATTTCCGGGGTTGGTTTTTATCGACTTCGCTCGCGCAAACTCATGTTGGCACTTGCCGCCACAGGTTTGGTCGTGTTTGGCTATGGGTTGACAGCCTGTCCCTGCCCAGTGGGGATGTTTCAGAATATCACCGAAAGTGCCCTTCTGGGAAAACCAATCACACTTGGCATTTTGCTCCTGTTTGCGATTCCGCTTGCGACGGCTCTGTTTTTTGGACGGCTGTTTTGTGCCTGTGCGTGTCCACTTGGGGCGGTGCAGGAATTGCTGCAATGGAAAACGCTGCAAGTGCCGAGGCCACTCGACCGCGTGCTGCGAATGCTCCCGGTTTTGCTGTTCCTCCTGTTTACGGTCATGGCGGCCAACGGCATGGGGATGATGGCCTGTTATTATGACCCGTATTTGCCGTTGTTTTTGCTGAATTTCACGTTGCCGTTTGCCTTGCTCACCTTCGCGTTTTTGTTGCTGGGTTTGATTGTGTCGCGTCCGTTTTGCCGCTATGTTTGCCCTTATGGTGTGCTACTTCGGTTTTTCGCGATGTTTGCGGCCAAACAACCGCAGATCACCGTCAATCACTGCGTCAACTGTAAGCTCTGCGAGCAAGGATGTCCGAACGGAGCGATCATTCCGCCGGAAACAATGCTTCCGCCGGACGTTCAAAAACATGGAGCGCGGCGGCTTTCGACGCTGGTGGCCTTGACGCCGTTGGCTTTGCTGCTCGGCGGAATACTCGGCTACGTTGCCGCGCCGGTTGTCAGTGCGCATCACCCGGACGTTCAATTGCTCCGCATGTTGTACGCCGGGGTGCAAACTCTCGAAGTCGAAGCGTTCGAGTCGTCGGGAACCTCCCTTGCAACTTTGGAGAATCGCGTGGTTCATGCGCAAAACAATATCCTGCTCGGCATGAGTGTGTGCGGAGTCCTTTTGGCCGGTTGCGTCATGGCCGAACTGATTGCCGAGTCGCGGCGACGCAAGGAAGAAGAAAAATACAGTATCGACGGGGCGTTGTGTTTCTGTTGCGGACGCTGCTACCAGTCCTGTCCGCTGGAAAAACGGGATTTTCGCCGTGAAAAAGGGTAAGAAGTAAGAGGGAAAAATGGCACGGCTTCTATTGCTCTGTCAATGACAATCCGCCGCCGACAAAACCTTGCCGGACACTTTCTGAACGCCTAATCAATCAAATATCAAAAAAGTATTAAAAAATATCTTGATTCGGGTAATGCAAGACGATATAATTCTACAACAAGAAAAAATGTTCGTTTTGTTGGAAATGCAATGATAACGGTTTCGTTTCGACATCTGGTTGCTTATTCGGTGATTTTTGCCGTGTTATTCAGCACGGTGATTCCGTCGATCATCTGTTTGTGTGAGGGTTGTTATTGTGAACACAGTCTGGCGAACAGACCTTCTTTCTGTGAAAACAATTCCTCCGCTGAGGAACCTGAGTTGTGTTGCCACTGTCAAAAAGAGCAACCATGCAATGATAACCCAACAGAAAAACATTGTTGTTGTATCGATATTCAAAAAATCGTCGCCATCGAACCAAAATCATTTTCGCAGCCCAAAAAACTGAACATGAATCCCTTGCGGGATATGATTGTTGCTTCAATTCCCCCTTTTGGTGTGGTCAAAGATTTTGGTTTCATGTCTTTTGACGCACAGCGGTTTTTGCTACGCCCCCATGTTCCCTTGCATGTCATGCTGTGCGTGTTTCTGAATTGATCAATTTCCTGTATTCTCAGTGTGATTTTGACGATAATGCCGATCCGTCAAACGCGGTGTTTGGCGGGAAATATAACTTTAATGAAGGAAAATGATCATGACAAAAAACCATAAAATTTTATTGGGAGTGGCTGTTTTGGCACTCCTTTCGCTAACTGTTGCATTTGCTATCAATGGTGTCGGTACCAGTGACACCAACGGTGCGGCACAATCAGGCGACTGCCCAAAAGCCAAATGCGCCATGAAGGAAAAAGGTCTTTGCAATGGCGACTTGGTAAATTGTCCCAAAAAGGCCAAGGCATGTGGCGAAAAAAATTGCGAAAAGAAGGAAACTGGTTTCTGTCCGTTGGATCAAGGTTGTACCAAAGCCGGTTGCGGCTGCTGTGACGGTTGCAAAGGCGGAACCTGTGATTGCGAAGATTGCAAATGCTGTGATTGCTGCAAGAAAGACGCCTGCTGTTGCAAAGACGCTTGCGATTGCTGTGACGGCTGCAAAGGCGGAACCTGTGATTGCGAAGATTGCAAATGTTGTGATTGCTGCAAGAAATAGCCGCAATGACAAATTGTTCATTCCATCAGAGCCGCGACGGTAACGGAGCGGTCATTCCGCTCGGCCACTTTCGCGGCTCCGATTGAGATGTTCCCGATAATTAATTGCGTGACTCCTTGAAATGTCTCTTTCACTCAAACAGTAGCCGGAAACGGAGCGAAGTAACCGGATCGGAGGCGGAAATCGCCCTCTCCTCCGGTCACTCCGTTCGGTCACTTCGTGACCTCTCTGCGTTCCCGGCTGCTGTTTTTTGTGCAATATCCCGGTACAAGACACTT
>Ga0099364_10015067_pt1 | contig 10219 bp, 9 predicted proteins | sample TergutTh196P3_FD_73070 | JGI IMG/M metagenome (GOLD analysis project Ga0099364, IMG submission 73070) | Microcerotermes parvus P3 segment gut microbial communities from Pointe-Noire, Republic of the Congo - Th196 P3 | ecosystem: Host-associated > Arthropoda: Insects > Digestive system > Gut ...
AAAATGCTTTTGCAGACCCATTCCATCTCTGTTTTCCGATCCCTGAATCCAGGAAAAGAACCCCGGAACTGCTTCTGTTTGCAGCTTTGAAGCTTGCATCCACCGGCGTGATACCAGTACAGAAAACGCAAAATTGTCTGAAAACCATATAAAATCGGCATTTTGAATGAGCAGCCGGAGCAGCAAAAAAAGTCTGTTACCCTGTACCGTCGCAAAAATAATCCTGTTTTCTGAAAATTTCCATGTATCTGCAGAAAGAACACCTGATCCGGCGAACCGGTCATAAACTTGTCACGACAGCCATGATGTTCGCGGGTATCCTGCCCGTTATGGCACAGGAAGAGACAGCCACTCCTGTTCCCGGACCTGTGGCAGTTCTGGAGGCGGTTCGGGTAACAGCAACCCGCTCCACAATGGATGTGGAAGATTCACCACGCGCCATCAGCATCATCGAAAAAGAACAGATAGAGAGCCATCCCGGTATTTCCGGCATACAGCCGCTTCTGGCTGAAATTCCTGGTATCAGCTATTCAAGGACCGGCGGTCTGGGAGGGACCGTCATCATGCGCGGCTTCGATTCCAGCACGAGGCGAACAGCCCTTGCCATTGACGGGGATCGTTTCCGGGGGCGAACTGCACTGGAATACAACCTGATTGACCCGAATTCCATAGAACGGATCGAAATCATACGCGGGCCTGCCGCAGTGCTGTGGGGTTCTGATGCGATGAACGGCGTAGTCAACATTGTTACGCGTCGGTCGGAAACATCCCTCTACGAGCCATTTGCCATGTCCGCGCATGTCCGCGCCCTGGACTATAACAGCGGCAGCAACATGTACGGTGGTCGCGCCGAACTGGTCGGTGGCGGTGCCGGTTTTGACGTGCTGATCGGCGCTTTTGCACGGGATGCAGATGATTATTATACGCCTCGCGGGCGGGCGTATAACAGTGATTTCCGTTCGAGGGGAGCGGACTTTCGTCTCGGGTTTTCGCCATCGCCTGATACCCGTTTTGAACTCGCCGGACGCTATCAGCAGATAACAACAGGCCGGGCCGGCGGTACAGCCGCACCGGGCGCGCCATACATGATTGCACGGGAAGACCCCACGCAGGAGCAATATCTCAGATTCAGCGGAGAAACACGCAATGCCGGGAAGATGGCCGACCTGCTTGAAGGCAGCCTGTATATCCGCAGGTTCCGCACCGATGTTTACCAGAGGAATGCAACGACTCCAGCCGGCGGACTGAATCCCAATGCGCCCAATGTACATATCAGGGTATACGAGCCAACCATTTATGGCTCCCGGATAAATGCGACGAAAGGGATCGGCACACACCTGCTGTCCTACGGCATGGATTTTTCCCATGAGGATTTCGGGCCACGATACAGCGCCAGCTGGCAGGCTTCCGGCTTCAGTACGAAGCCGCCAGCCAGTGCAGTCTACACGCAGATGGAGCGGGGAAGCAGACAGACCAACTTTGGCCTGTATGTGAGCGATGAATGGAAAGTCAGTCCGGCACTTGTTCTGTCCGGAGCGCTTCGCGGGGACTACTTTCTTACGACAGTGGCTGATGAGAGCAAAAAACCACCAAACGAGAATCCCGATGTAACAGCGGCATATGCAAGACAGCGCAGGATAACGGATACCCCCGTAACCGGCAGCATCGGTACGGTACTGAAGCTTTCACCGGCATGGAGCGCCACTGCGCAGATCAGCCGCTCCTTCCGTGCTCCTTCCGGAAACGAACTCACAACGACTACTGCTGTCGGAGTCATGCCAACCCTGGTATCGCCGGATCTGAAGCCCGAACACAGCACAACCTGGGAAGCAGGACTGCGTTATCATGCAGAAAAACTGCATGTCAATACCACAGCTTACCTCAGTAACTACAGGGATCTGATTCTTCTGGTGGATACAGGCATTCCTTTCGGAAATACATCCACCAACTGGTATCAGCGGAGAAATATCGGGCGAGCACGGATTGCCGGACTGGAAGTGGATGGACAGTGGCAGTTTGCCCGGTCATGGGCAGCGCGCTTCGCAGCGACCTGGACCTCTGCCAAAGATAAAACCGGCAATGTGCCGCTGGAAGGGGTGCCGGATATTTTCGGACGCCTTGCGCTACGCTATACTGCCGGAGCAGGGCACTGGTATGTGGACGCAGTAATGCGTGCCGCAACCAGACGGGACCGCATAAACCCGGCAACCGAGAGAGAGCGTGCTGGTTATGCGATGTTTGACCTGTATGCAGGTGTGGATTTCGGAAAAATGGCCGGACCTGGTGCCAGAGGCTGGAAGCTGGTTGCCGGTCTGGAAAATGTGCTGAACAGGGCTGTTCACAGCCAGGTTGCAGGAGAAGATGTGCGCTATGGACGCATGGTTGGCAACCCGTTGATGGAGCCGGGACGTACCTTTGTCGCAAAACTGCTTCACGACTTTTAATCTTCAGATTCATCATGCTGCCCTTTGTCCGCTTTGCTGTCCTCATCATTGTATCTGTCGCGCTGCATGCAACAGCTCAGACAGTGGTGACCGACCAGAGCGGACGTGATGTCGTCATTCCGGATCAGGTCAACCGGATGGTGACTCTTGTCGTTCCCGGCGCTGCCATGGCAGTATCAGTTGACCTGGGAGCGTCAAGGCTTGCAGGGGTACACCCCGATTCACGAACCGATATTGTCCATGGCCTGTTAGGGCACATGATACCGGAGACCCGGCTGCTTCCAGCCAATCTGGCAGGCGATGGTTTTGCTCCCAATGTCGAGGCGATTCTTGCCGTGAAGCCGGATATCGTCATTCAGTGGGGAGACAGGGGCAATGCCATTGTCGACCCGATAGCCGCGCTTGGTCTGCCAGTACTGACCTTTCATTATGGCAGTGGTGAAGTGGTTGCCAGATGGCAGGAACTGATGGGGATGGCGCTGACAGGGCGCGAGGCACGCGGCAGTGAACTCGCAGCCAGATTCATGCAGGTCAGAAAGACGGTTGCAGAAAAAGCTGCGGCAGTGCCGGAGGATCGCAGGCCCAGAGTAATCTATCTCCACCGTGCGCATGGCAATGCATTCCAGGTTGCCGGCGCAAAAACAAGCATTGACTCCGATATCACGCTGGCCGGGGGGATCAATCCTGCCGGGATACTGAACGGATTTGCACAGGTAAGTGTGGAGCAGCTGCTTGCCTGGAAGCCCGATATAGTACTCCTGAACAATTTCGAAAAGGGGATGCAGCCAGACATGATCCTGGCCAATCGGCTTCTCTCCGGAGTACCGGCTGTTCGCGACAGGCGCGTGTATGTCTATCCCCGGGGAGGATTCCGCTGGGATCCCCCCAGCCACGAATCACTGCTGGCCTGGCAATGGCTGCAGACACTGTTTCATCCGGAGATAAAAACACCATCACTACGCAGGGAAATCGTCAATACCTACCAGATCCTGTATGGTTACACACCGACAACAACTGACCTCGATACTGTATTGCGCATGAAGGAGAATGGCAGCAGCCTGTATTACAAAGAAAAATTCGGTCAGGAAAAAGGTGGAATCTGACTGCAGCCGCTTTTGAAGTGCACAGAAAAATGGTGATAGTCAAGCCAGGTTTTGAAACTTGGGCTAGAATTCTCCGGAACTGACTTTTTTGAAATCATGACGCCATGCAACTGCGCATGTGATGCAGGCTGCAGGTGGAGCGCCCCTTCTGATATGAATGATCCGCATCCGGAGGGAGGAGAGGCATACAGCGATATTCAACCCAATGTCCGATACAGGTACTGACACGCAACACACTGCGCAGGAAGATTTCAGATGGCGCAGATCGCTGGCAGCGGCTTCGCCCTGGCTGCTGGGAGTCCTGCTGCTCATCGCTGCCGTGCTGGCCCTGTCAGCCGGACGGTATCCTGTCAGCGTCAGTAAAGTGACAGGGATCATACTGGATCCGCTCATGGGCGGGGATACAACCTGGACGGAATCAGAGGCCATGGTGATCTGGATGGTGCGTGTGCCGCGAATCGTCCTTGCAGCACTCATCGGTGGAGGGCTTGCGCTTTCCGGTGCAGCCTTGCAGAGCGTATTTCGTAATCCGCTTGCAGACCCGCAAATTCTGGGTGTGTCCTCAGGTGCCGCCTTTGGCGGGGTCTTCGGTATCCTGCTTGCGGGGAGCGGGTGGCCCGTTATGGCTGGTGCCTTTATTGGCGGGATAGGCGCACTGCTTCTGATCTTTCTTCTGGTCGGAGGGGCAACGCACGGGCATGGAGGTACGATCATGCTGGTACTTGCAGGTCTGGTAGTCGGTGCTGTCGGCTCGGCGGGCATTGCCCTGGTCAAGTTTGTCGCGGATCCGGACAACCAGCTTCCGGCCATTGTTTTCTGGCTGCTGGGCTCGCTTGCTGGCGTCAGCATCTCCCACATCTGGCTGACCGCCGTGCCGGTTTTACTCTCTGCCATGGTCATTCTGGGACTGCGTTTTCACCTGTTTGCCCTGGCTGTGGGAGATGCGGATGCGCAGACACTGGGTGTTCCCGTGCGCAGGGTACGCCTGCTTGCCATGGTGGCAACCGGCCTGATCGTAGCCGCTTCCGTGGCAGCCTGTGGTATCGTGGGCTGGGTAGGACTCGTTGTCCCCCATCTGGTGCGCCTCGGGTTCGGGTACGACTACCGGCGTTTTTTTGTAAATTCAGCGCTGGCGGGAGCGGCCTACCTGATTGTCGTGGATACCCTGGCACGCACTCTGGTACCTGCCGAGATTCCGCTGGGAGCCCTGACGGCATTGCTGGGAGCACCTGTTTTTGCCGTTTTGCTGCGACGTATGAGAAGGGAAGCAGATGGATGACCGGATAAGTGCGCACAGAATTGGTTTCCGGTACGCAAGCCGCTGGATTTTCCGGCACCTGGATCTCCACATTGCGCCGGGGGAACTGGTGGCCGTCCTGGGACCCAACGGATGTGGCAAATCCACATTGTTGTCGGTGCTCGCGGGAGTGCTGCCTGCTGAAGAAGGCTATGTCGATAACGGGGCTGACAGACTGGCGATGGTGCCGCAGTCGATGGCTCCGAGCCTGCCTTTTACCGGGCTGGACATGGTCCTGCTTGGCAGAGCAAGGGAAATTGCCCTGTTTTCGGCACCGGGGGAGGCAGATTATCGTGCTGCAGGAGCAGCACTGGTCCGGACGAAAGCCGCACACCTGGCAGATCGCGCTTTCAGTACCCTGTCAGGAGGCGAGAAACAGCTTGTCCTGATTGCCAGGGCTCTGGCAGCCCAATGCCCGGTCATGCTTCTGGACGAACCCACGGCAGCGCTGGACTGGCACCATCAGGCGCATATTCTGGGGCTTTTGAGAGAACTTGCAGGGGAAGGACTGGCTGTGGCCTTTACTACCCACTCACCACAGCAGGCGCTGGATTTTGCCGACAGGGTCATGCTGATGGTATCCCCGGAGCGGCAGATTACGGGTGAGCCTGATACCGTACTCAGCGAGGATGCCCTGTCCGGGCTGTACCAGCTGCCTGTAAAACGACTGCATTGTGCTGATGGTGCTTTTTCCACAGCCATTCCGGTCTATAAAAAGAAGGACACATGATGCCGGTTTCCGGTTTCGCTCCGGACGCAGCCAGAAGCAGGTCTTGACACGATGATACATGTACAGGATATGACTGTCAGAAGAGATGTCTTCTCCAATGCTGCCTGGCTGGCAGGCGTTGTTTTTGTTCACGCCCTGGTTTTTGTTATTCTCCTGAATACCTGGGTGAAGCCGCAGCCACCAGCGATGACGCCTGCTATTGTTGGTGTGCTGGTCATGGGAAATGCATCAGGGGCGCAGCCCGCTTCGGCGCAGACATCAGCTGAAATACCCCGGCAGAACCGGATCCTGAGCCAGGCAGTGGCACCAGCAGCTGCATCATCCGGATCGCACGTTCACAAACAGTTATCCCCGGATGCAGTGCAGCTGCAGCCGGAGAAGGCTTCTGCTGCGTCCACGTCCGACGCAGTTCAAAGCGGCTCTGCCGGCAATGCTTCACAGCTTGCCGGATCCGGTGCGAATGCAGACAGCGTGGTATTGCCGCGCAGTGAGGCAGCGCATCTGAACAATCCGAAACCGGTTTACCCGGCCATTTCACGTCGTATTGGAGAGCAGGGTAATGTGAGACTGGCCGTGTACATCCGGGCTGACGGAAGGGTAGGGGATGTCAGGCTGCAGCAGTCAAGTGGCCATGTACGCCTTGACCAGTCAGCGATGGAAGCCGTTCGCCAATGGCAATATGTTCCTGCTCATCGGGCAGGTGTGCCAGTTGATTACTGGTATGTGCAGACAGTCATTTTTTCACTGAAACCATAAAGTCAGACCAAGGAAATCCGGATGGCAGACAACCCATATTCACTGGTATCTCTCTGGAGTCAGGGTGATGTGATCATAAAAGGAGTGGTAGTGCTCCTTCTGCTGATGTCGATTGCGTCCTGGTATGTGATCGTCACACGCCTTTTGCGTGTTTTCCGCTTGCGTCACGCGACCCGGGCAACAGACAGTTTCTGGAGCATGCACAGTTTTGACGAAGGGCTGGAAGTGCTTGATACCGGTATTCTGGAGAATCCGTTCAGAAAGATGGTGCTTGATGCCCAGGCTGCCCGGGAGCATCATGCATCCGGAGCAGAGGATTTTCGTGCTCATGTCAGTCTGTCAGACTGGCTGAGCGGCAGTCTGCGCGCTTCCATTGATGACAGTGTCGAACGCATGCAGTCCGGTCTGCCTGTTCTGGCGTCTGTCGGGTCGACCGCTCCTTTCATAGGGCTGTTTGGAACGGTATGGGGTATTTACCGTGCCCTTGTCAGCATCGGTGCATCCGGGCACGCAAGCATCGGGCTGGTGGCAGGACCGGTAGGAGAAGCCCTGATCATGACGGCATTTGGCCTGGCTGTTGCTGTTCCCGCTGTTGTCGGATATAACGCGCTGCTGCGTGCCAACAGGCGTGTTGCTGCCAGGCTGCAGCGTTTTGCGCGCCAGTTGCATATCTGCTTTCTGACGGAATCACCCCTTGTCACGGTCCGAAGCGGACCGGATACGAAAGAGAAGGAGGATTTCTGAAATGCGCAATCTGGAAGACTTCAGCGAAAAAGAGGAACTGTTCAGCGAAATAAACATGATTCCGCTGATTGATGTCATGCTGGTGTTACTGGTTATTTTTATTGTCACCATTCCCGTTCTGACTCATTCGCTGCGGGTTGAACTTCCACAGGAAAAAAGTGAAATACAGGTGATTTCTCCTCATACCATACAGATATCCGTCATGCACGATGGAAGTATCTACTGGAATGATACTCCCGTGGATGAGACCGAACTGCACCTGAGGCTGTCAGTTGTGGCAGCCCGGGACCCGCAACCTGAAATTCATGTTCAGGGAGATCGCAGAGCGGTTTACGGGCATGTAGCAAAAGTCATGACAGCAGTTCACCAGGCAGGCATCCGGAAACTGGGTTTTGTGACGCAGCCGGACTGACCGTTGCAACTGCCGTTCAGATGCAACGGTCAGTCCGGCTGCCCGGAAAACAGGCAGGAGTTTCCTGACATAGGCGGACACCCGACCCGGGCGTAACGCCGTTTCAGTTTTTATGCGAACCGTTTCTTTGCTCTCCAGAAAGCTCTCCTTCCCCGATCAGCCGGGTTTTTGCAGACCTTCGTCTTCAGGTACGGAGTGAATGCCGTTCGCCTGCTTTTTTAAAATGTCGCGAATTTCAGCAAGCAGGACTTCTTCCCGTGTTGGCTCCGGTTCCGGCTCGGACCCGGAACCGGAGCCAACACCCACTATGTCCTTGAGCCGGTGAATGCGGTTGATGGCCTTGACCAGCACAAAAACGGAAAAAGAAATGACCAGAAAATCAAACGTGGTCTGAAAAAACTTGCCGTAATTCAACGTGACCGCAGGTATGGCATGTCCTGCAGCATCAACGTAAGCCTCCTTGAGGGAAATCTGAAGATCGGTAAAGTTGACACCGCCAATCAGAAGGCCAATCGGCGGCATGATCACGTCAGATACAATGGAACTGACAATTTTTCCAAATGCACCACCCATAATCACACCCACTGCCATGTCCATGACATTGCCACGCGTGGCAAATTCTCTGAATTCGGAAATAATTCTCATTAGAACAGGTCCTTGAAAAGAAAAAATGAATCAGTCAGTTTTTTTAAAAAGCTGCTCTGCTTCCCTGGAACCGGGATGTATTGCGGCTTCCCGGCAGGAATTTTTACAACGAAACGGGGGCTTCCTGAACAGGGCCTGCCATCAGGCAGGCGCTTTCAGGAAGCCCCCACTCAACTTGAAAACCGGTCGTGTCAGGCAGAGGGCGGCTGACTCAGGTAACGGACATGTCCGACAGGCCCATGTCAGGTGCAGTCATCAGTTTTTCAATATCCACGAGTATGAGCGTCCGGTCCTCCAGTGTGCCAAGGCCCAGCAGTTTTTCGGTATCCATGAGCGTACCCATTTCCGGTGCAGGACGGATCTGCTCCGGCGTCAGTGTCGTGACGTCCGATACCGCGTCCACAACCATGCCTACAACGCGACCCCGGATATTCAGAATGATGGTCACGGTCAGGCTGTCGTAGTCTACCCTGGCAAGCCCGAACTTGATACGCATATCCACGATCGGAACAATGGCACCTCTGAGGTTGGACAGGCCCAGAATGAAGTGCGGGACATTGGCCAGCTTGGTTGCCGGCTCAAATTCACGAATTTCCTGAACTTTCAGAATGTCTATGCCGTATTCTTCACTGCCCAGCCTGAATGCCAGAAATTCGCGGACCGAGGATTCGGTTCCGGCGCTCTGGCTTGAAAATGGGGAATGTTCTTGTGTCATCAGGTCCTCGCAAGGAGATCCCGGGAACGGGCCCGGGAAAAAGCTGCATTAATAAAAAATACCCGTTACCATCGCCATATCGGACGATCCGGATATGCCCGGGGCCCATGCCACCAAAGCACTCAGGCCAAGGCGTGCACCGGCTCTGAGAAAAAAAGTCCTGGATTTGACTTTGAAGTGCAACCAAATAACTATAGAATAACCCAGCAGGCGTGCCCAATTCAAGCCTTTTTCCTGACACGGCGTCAATGAGTGCAGGACTATGTTACACTCACTGTGCATCCATGGTGACAAAGTCTGCTCTTTTGAGGCAGATACCGGCGAAACAGGGAATCAGGGAACTCTGCAGACTCCGGACTTGCCGGTGCAAAAGCGGACTCACCCGGGTCAGCCTGAATTGATTTTAGTAAAATCAGCAGGATAGAGGCCCTGGCGCACTGCGCATCAGCGCAATGGATGCCTGAAGTAAAATCAGGAAAAAGTTCCGCAAAAGCAGGAATACATGCCTGAATGAACAAAATAGTGAAAACCCGTATAATTACGCTTTGATGTCTCAGAGGAAAACCCGTATACAATCGGTAAATCCCGGTAGCGGAAAAGTGTTTCAGTCAACAGCGGCCTGGTGAAAACCGTTTTTAAAAAGACCAGGGCAGGTACGACAGGTCCTGCAGTGGAAAAAGACCGTATTCAATACCAGTGAGCGTCCGCACCGGGTATCTGTACTTGTACGGGAGATGGTTTTCTTTCGTAAGGGACACGCTTTTCGAATGTAAAAAGTCGGAATGGACGGGCCTTACAAGGATGTAAAAAAAGCAGGATGTTGCAAATATGACACTAAAGTCCGGCAACTGGCCGGAACCTGCTTTTTTTTGTGTAATTACAGGGAATTTCACCTGTCCCGTGAATTTTCTTTGTGCCACTGATCAACGGTTTAAGAGGAGCTAGCGAAATGAGTGTAAATGCGGAGGTGGTGACTGAAACCAGTGCCAAACCGGCAACCCGAAGTTTACCGAGGGAATACTTGGCCTTCAGGCTGGGCAATGAGGAGTATGGTATTGATATCCTGACGGTGCAGGAAATTCGTGGCTATGAAATCAGTACGCAAGTGGCCAATGCGCCCCATTTCATGAAAGGATTTCTGAACTGGCGCAACATTATCGTGCCGATCCTTGACATGCGGATCAAATTCAATCTTGGTGAGGCCAATTATGACAACCTGACCGTAGTGATTGTCCTGGAAATCGAGGACCGCTTTATCGGAATTGTGGTGGACTCGGTATCGGACGTCATGTCTCTCGCGGAAGACCAGATCCGGCCCGCACCCTCCATGGGAACGGTACTCAACACGGAAAGCCTGATTGGACTGGGCGCAC
>Ga0099364_10015068_pt1 | contig 10219 bp, 6 predicted proteins | sample TergutTh196P3_FD_73070 | JGI IMG/M metagenome (GOLD analysis project Ga0099364, IMG submission 73070) | Microcerotermes parvus P3 segment gut microbial communities from Pointe-Noire, Republic of the Congo - Th196 P3 | ecosystem: Host-associated > Arthropoda: Insects > Digestive system > Gut ...
GACCGTCGGAAGTGCAGGAGATGGTGTTCGACCTGATGTTCAGCTTGGATGCGACTGACGACCAGCTTGATTTTCAGACGTTATTCGGCTCGGCCAAGCAGGGATGGATGTCGCTCGACCGGCAGAAACCGACGACGCATATTTACCCCTTGCTCGATGCTATCATCCAATATATTCCCGAACCGCAAACTTTAGAAGGGCCGGCGCAGATGCTTATCACTTCACTTGACTATTCCAATTATGTCGGTCGTATAGCAGTAGGGCGGGTACATCGCGGGACGTTGTGCGAAGGTCAGGAGGTCATGCTTTGTAAGCGTGACGGTTCGCGCGTGCGTACGAAGATAAAGGAAATGAATGTGTTTGAAGGTTTGGGGCGGCAAAAGATCGCTTCGGTCGCTTCGGGGGATATTTGCGCTTTGATTGGTATAGAGGGTTTTGAAATAGGTGAAACGATAACAGATATCAATACCCCCGAACCGTTGCCTACCATTGCGATCGACGAGCCTACGATGTCGATGCTTTTTACCATCAATAACTCGCCCTTTTTTGGCAAGGATGGAAAGTATGTCACTTCGCGCCATATTTTAGAGCGTTTGGAAAAGGAATTGGATAAAAACCTGGCGTTACGCTTGGAGCCGACCGATTCAGCGGATTCATGGCATGTATACGGTCGCGGCGTATTGCACTTGTCGGTGCTGATAGAGACCATGCGCCGAGAGGGATATGAATTGCAGGTAGGCCAGCCGCAGGTCATTATCAAGGAAATAGACGGCGCGAAGTGCGAGCCGATAGAAACGTTGACCATTCAACTGCCCGACGACTGTGCAAGTCGCGTGATTGATATTGTCACGAAGCGGAGAGGCGAAATGACGGTGATGAAAAGTCAGAACGAACGCACGTTTCTGGAATTTAATATCCCTTCGCGCGGTATCATCGGCTTAAACAATCAAATTTTAACGATGACGGCAGGCGAGGCCATCATGGCACACCGTTTTCTGGCGTTTCAGCCCTGGAAAGGCGATATCGAACGGCGTCAGAACGGCTCAATCATCGCTATGGAGACGGGTACGGCTTTCGCTTATGCGTTGAATAACCTGCAGTCGCGCGGACGGTTCTTTATATCGCCGGGCGACGAAACATACGCCGGACAGGTCGTCGGCGAACATACGAAAGAAGGAGACTTGGTCGTCAATGTCTCCAAGGCGAAGAAACTGACGAACATGCGCGCTTCGGGTTCGGACGATAAGATCAGTTTGGCGCCGCCCGTTCTTTTCAGTTTAGAAGATGCGCTGGAGCATATTAAAGCGGATGAGTTAGTAGAGATCACGCCTCATTTTATGCGGATGCGCAAAATCATATTAGACGAAACGGAGCGCAAACGGCGCAGTCACGCCTGTTAAGCGTTCTGATACAGGTAACGTTTGATACTCTTTTTTGGCGTCTTTTCAAATTCTTCGGGGAAGAGTTGAATCTTCGTTACTTTGGCATAGTTGGGTTGCTCTTCGTTAAGAAGGCGTAGATTTTCGTTCATTAAATCTTCCAACTGCTGGGTCGATAAATGGGCTTCTTCTACCGTTTCCACATTCGGATAAACGAGTGCAATCAGTTTTCCATCTTTCTCAATCACTAACGATTCGTACACGTAGGGCATATTATTCAACATGCTTTCAATTTCTTCGGGGTAGATATTTTGTCCTGAAGGCCCCAGAAACATCGATTTGCAGCGCCCCTTGATAAACACAAAACCTTCGCTGTCCATCGTGCCCATGTCGCCTGTTTTTAGCCAGCCGTCGTTAGTAAAAGCCGCCGCCGAACCGACAGGGTCTTTATAATACCCCAGCATCACGTTGTCGCCCCGACATTGAATTTCGCCGGGTATGTTAGCCGGGTCTGACGAATCTATTCTGACTTCCATACGGGGCGCCGCCTTACCGCAGGAAAAGGTTTTATTCGCACGCCAGCCGGCATACGTGATAATCGGGCCGCACTCTGTCATGCCATATCCGACCGTATAAGGGAAACCTATCTTTTTAAAGAACTGTTCGGCTTCGCGGTTGAAAGGCGCTCCCCCTATGATGACTTCGCAGAAATTGCCGCCGAAAACGGTCACTAACGTGTCGTGAATTTTGTTGCGCACTTTTTGCTCTATCACCGGCAAACGCAGCAATACCCGCATCGTCATCTTGTTTAACATCGGCTGCAGTTTGGATTTATAAATCTTCTCGATAATCAGAGGGACAGCAATGATAACTTTCGGACGCACCGTTGCAAATGCTTCCATGATGATTTTAGGCGAAGGCATGCGGGTCAGAAAATGAACATGCGCACCTACCGTCATCTCGAAAATGAACTCGAAAGCCATCCCGTAGACATGCGCCATAGGCAGCATGGAAACGACGTTCGATCCGGAGCGGACTTCCGGAATAACCTCCTGACCGAACACAGCGTTCGACCACAGGCTACGGAAGGGCAGCATGACGCCTTTGGAGAAACCGGTCGTACCGGAGGTGTAATTAATCATCGCCAGCTCATCAGGATCATCAAAATGATAATTGATATGCTCCGGCAGAAAGTTTCTCGGATATTTTTTTCCGAAGAGTTCATTCAAATGCTCCCTGACCTCTAATATATGCGGGTCTTTGGCGTGTGGAATAGAAAAGTCGGAAAGAATGATGATGGCTTCCAGATTGGGCATCTCTGTCTCCGACATACCTTCCCATATTTGGTCGCCTACAAAAAGTATCCTTGCTTCGGAGTGGGTGACGATGTGGTGGATGCTGCTTTCCTTAAACTCGTGCAAGATAGGTACAATAACAGCGCCATACGTCAGGGTAGCCATAAACACAATCGCCCAATTCGTTTGATTACGACCGCAGAGCGCTACTTTGTCACCTTTTTGCAGCCCGCACTCTTCAAATAAAATGTGTAATTTTTCAATTCTACGCGCAACATCCCTGTATTGCAAACATTCGCCTTTGTAGTTCGACAAAGCGAGGTAATTCCAATGCTCCTTAAAGCAGTTTTCAAAAAGTTTATTTAAAGATTTGTCCATTGTTTATTTTTTTAAAATATGATTACTAAATGAAGATTGTATTTCTTAGTTTTGAGTGATATATGGCGGCAAAAGAATGTTCGCTTCTAAGGCGGATGCTTTTAATTGGGCGATGGCAAAGTCGATCTGTTCTTCTTTGTGGCTGCTTGTGACGCAGAAGCGTAATCGCGCTTTTCCCATAGCTACAGCGGGATATACCGCCGGAGGAACCGAGATACCCCGCTCAAAGAGCATACTTGATAGTCTGAAAGCCTCTACCTCGCCGCCAACGAGAACCGGAATGATAGCCGTCTCGCCTGCAAGGCATATATTGAGGTCGGCCTGACGCGCTGCGTTTACAAAATAGGTGATATTCTTTTGTAATGCTTTTATGGGCGATGAATCGCGTTGAATAATGTGTAACGCCGCCAGAGCTGCAGCCGCAACGGGAGGGCTGATACCTACGGAGAACACAAAACCGGGCAGGTTATAGCGCAGGTATTGAATCAGTTCGGCGTTTCCTGCAATATAGCCGCCGCAAGCGCCTAAACCTTTTGAAAGCGTGCCCATCCTGATGTCGATATCCGTTGATGCAAGGCCGAAATACTCGTCGACGCCGCCGCCTCTCTCTCCGATGACGCCGGATGAGTGCGCTTCATCGACCATCAGGAAAAGGCCATATTCTTTCTTGAGGCGCACAAATTCGTCGATCGGTGCAATGTCGCCGTCCATGCTATAGACGCCTTCTACGACAAGCAATACCTTTTCAAACGACTTACGACCCATCTTCAGGATATACTCAAGCGCTTTTACATCGTTGTGGGGGAAGGCGCGGCAAGTAGCGCGGCTCATGTCGCAACCCTGTAAGATAGAGTTATGACTGAGCGCGTCGTAGAGGATAAGGTCGCGGTCGTTACAGAAATTGCCTACGAAGGTGACATTCGTCGCATGTCCGCTGACAAAGACTAAAGCCGCTTCCGTATGTTTCCATGCGGCTATTTCGGCTTCCAGCTCGCAGTATAGCCCTTTCTCTCCGGCTAAGAGGCGGCTGCCGCTTGCGCTGGTGCCGTAACGCCGGGCGGCTTCGCAGGCCGCTTCGACAGTTTCGGGATGTCCGCTCATGCAGAGATAATTGTAGGAAGCAAAATTAAGCACTTCGCGTCCGTTCACAATCGATACATCCTTCAATACACTGTCGTGACGGTAAAAATAGGGGTCGCCAATGTGGGATATTTCATCTAAACGTTTTTTGAACTGCTGATATTCGCGCGAATCGGCGAAGCTGACAACCGGTATGATTTCCTTATCGATCGTTAGTTTGGGAAAGGCGACTTGACCTGTGCGTTTCCGCCAGATCATTCGGGTGACGTCGTTTACGGTCGAACATTCTCTAAATTCACTTTCGTCGATCATCATCACGAACGATGTCTCTATCCGGGCTAAGAGATTCAGACTGTCGAGGCTGTCACCGCCGAGTTCATCAAAAAAGTGCATGTCGACGCCTATCTGAGTGGCGTCTAAAGTAAGCACGGCAGCAAAGCATTTAACGACTTCCTCGCGTATGGCGGCCATTTCTGTGGTTCTCCGGTCTGTTGCCTCATCGACTTCGTCGCTGTCGGTCATTTTGACAATCATACCCGATTGCACATCTACAGGCCGTACATCAATCTCCCGTACTTCGATCCATTCTTTCAATTTTTGTCGCCGGACCTTGATGCCATTGGCAAGCGGCAGCGGTTGGGCGGCCACAAAAAAGCGGCGGATACGTTTAAAGACCGGCAGTTTGGCATTGCGATTGGCCATTTCTGCGACGATAGCCGCAACAGCTTCAGGGTCTGTGCTGTTATCTGGCAGTTGAAAGACGAGCGCTATGTCTTCGTAAGGCGAGCCGTTTGTGAGCGACAGGATACACAGTCGCTCGACGCCTGCGATGGCCTCAAAAACATCTTCCAGCTCATCGGGATAAATATTTTCACCCGATTCATTGATGATGACTTCTTTCAATCGGCCTTCGATGTAAAGACAGCCCTTCTCGATGCGCGCGATATCGCCTGACCGGAACCAGCCATCTGTTTCGTAATCGGGAGGAAGGCGCTCGCCATCAATCAGGCGTGCTGTGTGAATACTGCTTCCCTGTATCAGGAGTTCACCTACATCGGCGGGATGGCCGTCTGCATCTATCGTCTTGTAGTTGATACCGGCGATGGGCGTGCCTGTACACCCAGCCATGCGGTAGCGCGCTTGCGGTCGTGTTTCAAAAGAGGTGAGGCCGGTTTCGGTCATACCGAACCCCGGCATGGGATAGTAGCCTAATCCATTGACTGTTTGCAGGGTTTTTAGCGGGATATGGCTGCCGCCGACAAGAACCGTACGAATCGAATCGCCAAGCAGCCTGCGCTGGATAGATTTCATAAGGAGCCTTGAAGCGATATCCGGTCCCCGTCTTGGAAACAGGCGTTGGATACCGTTACTAAGGGCGACAAGCGTTTTCAAAAGACGCTCTTTGCTGCGGCCTTCCTGACGGACTTTCTTCCAAAGGCCGTTAGCTACGTTGTTCAAGAGAAGCGGCACGACAATCAGGTTCGTCACGCGAAAGCGTTTACATGTCTCCTGAATTGTTTGTGGCGCGCGGTCTTTCAGATAGACGACGGTTTTTCCCACTAACGGGAAGAGGATGCAGTGCACCATAAAACCCAGAATATGGTGCATGGGCAGGAAAGCGAGGTGACGCGCCGGGTCTTTCCTGTCGGCTACGAGGCGGGGACATTCCGTTATCTTCGGAATAACGCCGATAGCCTGGTTTATGATGGCTTCCTGGCCGAATACATAGACCTTGGAGGTGCTTGTCGTCCCGGAGGTACATAATGCCAGTTCGTCGGCGAAACGCGGGACGAAAGTCAAGTCCGGCTGTGTAGCGGCGATTTCCTCCGGCGTAATCAGCGCGACGGGAATTTTGCCCTCCGCTCTGCCGACGATAGCCACAGCGCCGGATGCTGCTAAGAGGCTCCTTACCATAGTTGCCTTATGGTTCACGTCAAACAATACGGGTTTATAACCCGCCATCAGCAGTCCCCAAAAGGAGACAGACCAATGGTAACAGTTTTCCAGCATCAACGCGACGAAACAGCCTTCATTCGTTTCGCCTATACGGCGGCGAAAAAGCGAGGCGACGGCGCGAATATCCACATCGAACTGTTGGAAACTACGGTTGCACTCATTACCTTCATTGTCGACCCACAATGCGGCAACCTTCTCCGGTTCAGTCCCTGTGATGATATCATAGAGATTCTGAAACCCTCTTTTACTCTGTCGTAGACAGTTCAGTCGACCTAATTCATCTTTCAACATAATGGTAAAAAGATAAGGTCGAATGCATTAGTTTTATGCTCTTTTGTCATTTTTCATTGCATTTATTGGTGCAAATATAAGCAAAAAATTTTCATTCACAAAAAATTGCGGAAAATACCAGTGGTAATTGAATTGCTTTGGGTTGAGTGGCAATTGAATTGCTTTTGGTTGAGCGGCAATTGTATTGCCGCTCTTCATTTTTATCGAATTTAAAATTCGATTGTTTAAGACGGCGGCATTACAAATGCCGCCGAACGAGACAGCCGAACGAGACAGCCGAACGAGACAGCCGAACGAGACAGCTGAACGTGACAGCCGAACGGTGACATTACAAATGCCAGGTTAAATACGTTCCAAAGCCTGCGCTAAATCTTCTTTAATATCTTCGATATGTTCGATGCCTACTGAAAAGCGTAACAGCCCGGGCTCTACGCCTGAAGCCTTTTGTTCTTCGGGCGAGAGTTGCTCGTGGGTCGTCGAGGCGGGGTGGATGATGAGCGATTTGGCATCGCCTAAGTTGGCTAAGTGGCTCAACAATTTCACGTTGTCGATCAACTTATCGCCGTTGTCTGCGCCACCTGTTACTTTGAATGTCAGCACCGCGCCCGCTCCTTTCGGAAAATATTTTTGAGCGAGAGCGTGATACTTGCTGCTTTTCAAACCCGGATAATTGACATATTCGACTTTCGGATGTTGTTCGAGCCATTCGGCAAGCGCCTGTGTGTTTTGGATATGACGCTCCATACGTAACGAGAGCGTTTCAAGTCCCTGCACAAACAGGAACGAATTAAAAGGACTGGCAGAGCAACCCCAGTCGCGAAGCCCTTCTACCCGTGCGCGCAGACAAAAGGCTATATTACCGAAAGGACTTTCGGCACCGAACTTATCCCAGAAAACAAGGCCGTGATAGCTTTCGGACGGTTCGGTAAACCCAGGAAATTTCCCGTTACCCCAGTTGAATTTCCCGCTGTCGACGATGATACCGCCGATAGTGGTGCCGTGTCCGCCAATCCATTTAGTAGCGGATGCGACGACGACCGCCGCCCCATGTTCGATCGGACGGAAAAGATAACCGCCTGCCCCTAACGTATTGTCTACAATGAGCGGAATGTCATGTCTGTCAGCTACTTCTGCAATAGCGTCAAAGTCGGGAATGTTCAATCCCGGATTCCCGATACATTCTAAATAAAGCGCTTTTGTATTATCGTCGATGCGCTTCTCAAATTCTTCGGGGTTGTCGTTGGGCGTAAAACGTGCTTCTATACCCAAGCGTTTGAACTGTGTCTTAAATTGATTGTACGTCCCGCCATAGAGGAACGACGAGCTGACGAAGTTATCGCCTGCTTGCAGGATATTGTTCAGCGCAATGAACTGCGCCGACTGCCCCGAAGAAGTAGCCAAACCTGCTATGCCGCCTTCGAGCGCTGCCACCCGCTTTTCAAAAACATCGGTTGTAGGGTTCATCAGGCGTGTATAGATGTTCCCGAATTGGCGGAGAGCGAACAGGTCTGCCCCATATTTTGCATTATCAAACAAATATGACGTTGTCTGATAGATAGGCAAGGCTCTTGAACGTGTCGTCGGGTCTACTTCCTGCCCTGCATGTACCTGTAAAGTTTCAAATTTCATATTGCTCATCTTTTTTTTAGTTATTAATTATTAGAGTTTAGAGTATAGTTACTATCGCGGGCGACAAAGATAGGCATAAAAAAGCTGTTTTTTATTTTGAATTGCCAAAACATGCTTTTATCTTTGCTACGATTTTTTAAAAAATATGATTCACAAAGGTTTAGGATTGTTATGGGTCGTATGGCTGATGTCAGGCTGTAACCAGAGACCCGGTTCTTCGTCGGAGCGTGATAGCGCTTCCGGCGGGCGACATCTGTCGACGTTAGATTCCGTCGCTCATCATTCGAGGGGAGAGTTGTCCCTGACGGATTCGATTCGTTATGCTGTCGGTTTTGAAGTATGGCAAGGCGATGGATATGTGCAGGTAGAGATAAAAGACCCCTGGAAGGAGGGGCGATTATTACACCGCTACCTTTTAGCGCCGCGCGATCAAGTATTGCCGGACGATATGCCAAAAGGCACAGTGATCCGCGTGCCGTTGCGTAATGTAGTGATTTATACGGCGGTACATGCGGCAATGTTCGATGAAATGGGAGCTATCGACGACATAGTGGGTGTCTGCGAGCCGCGCTATATCAAAGATGCGACTATTCTAAACCGCATTGAAAAGGGAAGGATACAGGATTTAGGGCAAGCCACGTCGCCTAATATTGAAAAAATGATAGCTTCCGGCGCGGAAGTGATCATCGCTTCTCCTTTTGCTAATGGGAGTTATGGCGCGGTGGAAAAGACGGGTATTCCCGTCATTGCGTGCGTCGATTATATGGAAACCGACCCCCTGGGTCGTGCCGAATGGATAAAATTTATCGGCCTTCTGACGGGTACGAGTGAGCGAGCGGATTCATTGTTTCGGACTACAGAAGCAAATTATCTGCGTTTAAAAACGCTGACTGAGAATGTTGCCTGTCGCCCGAAACTGATGACGGAGATGAGGTATGGCAGTGCGTGGTATGTTTCGGGCGGAGCGAGCTATATGGCGCATCTATATAAGGATGCAGGCGCCGATTATTTATTTTCTTACCTGGCGGGAGCTGGGGGTATCCCATTAAGTTTTGAAACGGTCTTAGAGAAAGCCATTCATGCCGATCTGTGGATGATTCTTTATAACCGTGAGGAAGCCATGACGTATCGCGCGTTGCAATCCGATTATGCTTCTTATAGCCGTTTCGACCCCTTTCGCAACCGTCGTATCTACGGCTGCAATGTCAATTATTCGCATTATTATGAGGAAGTTCCCATACATCCCGATTATCTTTTAGAGGAATTAACGGCCATTTTTCATCCGTCCCTCCTCCCTAATCACACTTTCCGTTATTTTACGCCCCTTGCGGAGTAGAGTTTTTTTGTATTGTTCTCAATTTTCGCTATATTTGCAACGCTTTATGATGGTGAAAATATGGTACTTAAAATTTATGAAGAAAATCCGAATCCTAAGGATGTGCGAAGGGTTGCGGATATGTTGCGGGACGGGAAATTGGCTATTTATCCGACGGATACGAAGTATGCCATTGGCTGTGACGCACTTAACGTGCGCGCTATAGAGCGTATATGCAAGATCAAAGGCGTGAATCCACAAAAGAGTAATCTCTCTATTATTTGCTATGACCTCTCGAATATCAGCGCCTATACGAAGGTCAGTAATGCCATTTTCAAAATGATACGCGACTATTTGCCGGGTCCTTTTACGTTTATTTTACCCACCAGCAGCGGTCTGCCAAAGATTTACAAAAACCGGAAAGAGGTCGGCATCCGCATGCCCGATAACCGGATTATTCAAGAGATTTGCAGGGAGTTAGGGCATCCCGTGATGACCATGTCAGTACATTATAATCCAGAAGAGCCGGAGTATGCCACCGATCCGGAGCTTATCGAAGAGCGGTATAAAACGGAAGTAGATGTCATAGTAGATGGCGGTCACGGGGATGTAGTCGGGTCGACAATCATTGATTGTACCGTCGAACCGTTTGAAATTATCCGGCAGGGGAAAGGGCAAATGTAAAAAAAGAGAGGGCGGTTCTTTTTAGGAACCACCCTCTCATAGTTATGAAAAGGAAGGAAAAGTTGTTCTTAGAGAACAATCTTATAGGCTTTGCCGTTTAATTGTACGATGTAAATACCTTTGTCTAAGGACAGGTTAAAGCTACCGGAGATATTTACGGATTTGATAAGCTGACCGGCGATGTTGTAAACGGTCAATGTCCCTGGGTTGGC
>Ga0099364_10015069_pt1 | contig 10219 bp, 8 predicted proteins | sample TergutTh196P3_FD_73070 | JGI IMG/M metagenome (GOLD analysis project Ga0099364, IMG submission 73070) | Microcerotermes parvus P3 segment gut microbial communities from Pointe-Noire, Republic of the Congo - Th196 P3 | ecosystem: Host-associated > Arthropoda: Insects > Digestive system > Gut ...
CCGACAGTCTCTAAAACTCCTGCCGTCCAGTCTGAAATATCTGTACGGTAACACCGTACTGCGCGGCCTGTATAAAATGCAAATTCCCTTCTGTCCTTAATAAGCCTGTCTATTCCCGGAGATGATACCTCAAGATACACATCCTGCTCCGGAAACGATAATTCCAACCTGGGCACAATTGCCCGGTGAACTATTGTACAGTCATTCGTGCCAATGGAACTGCCATTATAAATAACCGCTCGTACCTGAACACTGCCTCGATGCCTGGAAACGACCATCTCTATAAGACTAAACCCCAAGCCTTTAATGACTTCCTCTAGTTGTTGGCGTAAATTATCATCTGTATCTTTTTGCCGCATTTCTACCCTAAGCCAATAAAAAAAGGGTCTTCCCGGAAGCCCTTTTTTACATGAAAACTCTACTGTCTTAAGAATAGTAAATTTGATAATTTTTGTCAATAGGTTTTTCCTGTAAACTCCTATGTTGAAAATTCGCGAAAATTCGCAAATTTTCGCCCTATTGACAAATCCTCTAAAATCCGGCATCATTTTAGGCATGGAAATGGAGAAAAAACTTAATTTCGCCTTGCCTATCCTTTTGAAGTTTGATGAGCTGAATATGCAGAAAATAGCCGCAGGAAATCTTACGCTTTCTGTAGGCGGCTATTTTTCTCTCCTGTCAAGATTTATATCCGAAGCGCCTGCGGCAATGGAGGCAATGTCCAGAATAGCCGCCCTTAACGAAAAAAAAGACGATTTACAAACAGTAATAAATATAAAAGCCTTACTGGAGGATATGGGCTGTAAAAAGTTCATTCTTATTCTCAGTGATATAATAAGCGCTTTAAACAAGGGAAACAAGGACTTTGCCGCAAACTGCATAAAAAGCGTCCTTGCCGATTTTAATCAGTTTCTTGCAAGAATTACATCGGCACAAACCGAGACCGCTTCTTCAGCATCTGACGATCTCAGCAATTCGGTTACAACAGTGCCGTCTTTGTCAGAATCATTAAAAAAAGTATTGGACAGAATAGACAGGGAAAAAGAGTTCGGCAAACCCAGAATCCTTGTAGTTGATGACTCCGAGACTGTTTTGCAGACTATCTCTTCCCTTTTGGATGATGAATATAAAGTATTTGGCCTTAAGGATCCTTTGATGATCGAAAAGTTCCTACAGCAAATATCTCCCGAATTATTTTTGATTGACTATCAGATGCCCGACCGCAGCGGATTAGAACTCATTTCCATAATAAGAAATTTTGACGAGCATAAAAACACTCCGATAATTATTATGACTTCATTGGGAACAATTGACCTTATATCAGCCTCGCAATCCCTTGGTGCCTGTGATTTTATTGTTAAACCGATTCAGGATGTTTCTCTGCGCAAAAAAATATCAAAACACATCAAGAGAAAGAAGAGTTGAATTTTGTTCCAAAGAAGTTAACAGCCAATTATATTTTTCATTATTTCCACGGCACCGTCGTAATCCATTATAAGCGCGGCAGCTTTTATCTTTTTAACCTCTTCCATTAGCGTGCCGTCTAATCCAAGGGCATCCAGTCTTTCCGCCCCTTCGTTTACAGCCGCAAAATCAGTTTCGTTAAAAGCCTTCCGCATATCTTCAAAAATTTTCGTCAAAGACGGCAAAAGCTCAGACGGTATATCAAGTTTCTGCACCGAGGATACTCTTTGTGCGAAGGCATCCGCAATGGCGGTTTTTAACTTGTCAAGCATTTCTAAAAAGCATGTCAGGTTTGCGGCGCAAAAAGCCCTATCTTTTTTATAGGCTGCGGTTTCAAGATTAAATGCCAAATTGGAAAGTTCTATAGCTCCTATAACGGCAAGAGTATTTTTCATGCTGTGTACCTCTATAGTAAAATTGTGCATATCTGTCACTGCCAAAAATTTTGTCAGGTTTCTATCACATTTTTCAATTTCCTTGATTGCCAGCTTTAACGATTTTTCATAAATATCATACTCCCCGGAAATTCTTGAAAGCCCCGTCTGCACAGAAAGCCCTTCTATCTTTTCTATTTTGCGTATGAACTCTACAGATTCTCCTGTAAGCATTTCCGAGTCCTCGATCATTGCAGCTTCATTTTTACCAGCCTCGTTTTTTATAAACGGAGATGCAATAATTTTTTCTGCGGGCAGCCAGTCTTTGAGCATTTGATTAAGCGATGCTCTTTTGATCGGTTTTGTAAGCAAATCATTCATGCCGGCGGCAAAGAATTCTTCTTTTGCTCCCGGCATGATGTTGGCTGTAAGGGCTATTATAGGAAGCGTATAGCCTTCGGCTCGTATAATCTTTGCAGTTTCGGCACCGTTAAGATCAGGCATCATGTAATCCATGAACACAATGTCGTATTGGTTGTTGTCCTCTTTGGCATAGCGAAGCATCTCGATTGCTTCCATACCGGATTTGGCTGTATCCGCATTTATCCTGCACAGACGCAGAAGCCCTGCGGCGACATTCAGATTAATTGTATTGTCATCGACTATCAATACTTTTGCATCAGGCGCGTTGAAAATGTGTTCATTGACATTGTTCTGGTGAATTAAGGCTTCATCGCCCAGTATTTTTGGTATTGTCACATGGAACGTCGTGTGATGGCCGAGAATGCTTTCCACTGATATGCGGCCGCCCATTAAATCCAGAAGCGACTTTGTAATGGACAGTCCAAGACCGGTGCCTTCTATATTGCGGTTATGATGCAGATTTACCTGCGTAAAAGCATCAAAAAGCATTGGTATTTCTTCTTTTGCAATTCCCATGCCGGTATCGGTAATTTCAAAATGTATATCCGTATCGCCGGAAGTAACAGTAAGGCATACAGAACCTTTATTGGTAAACTTAATTGCATTGCCCAGTATATTAAGAAGCACCTGCCTTAATCTTACATCATCTCCGTAAAGACAAACGGGAAGATCGCCGTCCGTAACCAGTTTAAAGGCTATATCCTTTTCTTTATTCAAAAATTGTACCATCGAAGTGATATTGTCAATAAATAATATAAAATTAAAATGTACGGGCACAATATCCAGTTTACCGGACTGTATTTTCGAAAAATCCAATATGTCATTGATTATATTCAGCAAGGCAGCAGCAGATACATGAATATCCCGGATACAGCGAAGCTGGTTCGCACTTAATGTCATATTTTCTGAAAGCAAAAGTTCCGACATTCCTATAATCGCATTCATAGGCGTGCGGATTTCATGGCTCATTGTCGCCAGAAAATTACTTTTTGCACGATCGCTGTCTTCGGCTATCTGCGCCTTAATTACCGCATCTTCCAGCTGCTTTTTTTCGGTTATATCGCGTGATACGCCGACAAGCCCTACCACAGAGCTGTCTTGTATAATTGGAGCTTTTGTTGTTTCAAGAAGCCGCACGGATCCGTCAGAAGACGGCAAATTCTGCTCAAATGTAAGACTGTTGCCGCCAAGAATTTTTTGATCCTTTGCGGCAATATCAGCCGCCAAATCGGCAGGCAATTTAAGCCCGTCTAAGGCATCTTTACCGATAACATTGCCTGCCAAAACGCCGAAAAAATCTTCTCCGGATTTATTCAGCATAGTGTATTTAAAATCCAAATCCTTGACAAATACAATGTCCGGGATTGAGTTGATAATAGTCTGAAGCATATTTGTTTGAAACGCAAGTTCATTTGTCCGCTTTTCAATCCTGTTCATCATTTTTACAGTTTCCCGTAAATCTTTTGTGTATCCGATTACAAGATAATCGTCCTTGTAACTGACGCGGACAAGAGTAACTTCCGCAGGGACAGGAGTGCCGTCAGGCATTTGATGCATCCAATCAAAAACGCATTTGCCTTCTAAAAAAGTTTTTTGTACAAGCATTACGGCTTTTTCATTAGACCGTTGTCTATCCGGCTGGTATTCGGGCGAGCAGTCTTTAATAAACCTTGCCATATATTCAGCTTTATCTTTAAAGCCGTAAAGCTCAACAGCCGCTTCGTTACAGTCTATTGTATTAAGATTTCTGTCCCACAACTGGATACATATCGGGGATGTATCAAGCATCAGTGTAGTAAGTTCCGCCGCTCCAACTTCCTTCTGGTATTTAATTATAGCCCCTATTGTGTATCTTCCTATCATGCAAATTAGTCCGTTTGCAATTACCATTGCGGTATAATGATAAATATTATATTCTAACGGAGATAAATCTCCTAACATAGAAAATCCGAATACAAGACGGAAACTCAAAGTTGCAACGGTATTAAAAATCGCCGTTACAACAAGCCCAAAAGAATCTACAAATAAAAAACTTAAAAGAGCGCAGCCAATAAGAACGGTATAAAGCATCTGATCGCCGCCTACAAGCACAGAACATATATTTTCCAATAAACTGACAGAAACCGGTATCATCCATGACATTTGCCGTCTTGTTAACTTCTTGCTGCGTGATATAAAGAATACAAGTATAAATATTAGCGCATTTATTATGCTTCTCGGCAGCCAGTGTTCACTATCAATAAAAACAAGGAAAAACAACTGCCTTATTATCACATACAAGATAATCGTTATTAGGACAATTTTTTTAGCATTCGAGAAAATATGATCATGGCTGTCATTTATTTTATACATATCGATATCCTCTGCTTATATATTATTCCTATATTGTATAAATTGTGTCAAGCACTTTTTCGGCTTTTCAACTGGAAAACAAAAAGAATCTTTGTCGGCAACCCTTTTTCGGGATATTATGTAGGCGTAAATGAACGCACCGGCAAATAGACGGAAGTATGGTTTGAAGATTTAAAGTTAGGTAAAATAAATCCCGACACTTTATAAATTGAAGTAAATAGGTTAGATTGTAATGTATGGTCGTAAGACCTGAAAAGTGTTACCTAAGCGCTCTGGTTGTACCCTTGGAAATTAATTATATCCTAAATATTGTTTAAAAACATCTTTCATTGCTTGATTAACCTTTTTGGATACATCTTTGGAAAAACGGTTTATTGTCTTTTTACAGTCATCATTGGGTAAAATATCCGATTTGAAAAGCTCGAATACTTCTACGTCAAGACCTTCTGCTATTTTTGACAATATATCTGGCTTGGGAAATTTTAAGCCTCTCTCAATATTACTCAAGAAAGTGATCGAAATATCTGCTTTTTCAGCCAAAACAGCTTGAGAATATTGCCTATGAAATCTTAAATATTTGATGTTTTTGCCCAATGCTGTTTTTATTTCCTGTCCACCCATGCTTATTGCCCTTTTCAGTCTACTTCATTGAACTATAGGATTTACTAGTTGACAAAAGTCAAAATGAACAATAGTATAGAACAGTACGGACTACTTGTAGGTTTTTTGGCTTTTGCATAGGGAATTGAGAAAAATTGCCTTTATTGCTAAAAAAATATCGAATAGCTCTGTTATGGCTTTTTTATATGGTTTGTCGTTGACAAACTACCTAAAAGCGAATGCCCATGCCAACTTTGCTGGTCAAGGGCACATAATCTTAGGGGTTGCTGTCTATGGAGACGACGACCTCATCATAAAAGGAGTTCTATTATGAAGAACTTTTTTAAACTCTTCGGGATTACCGCCCTTGTTGCGGTAATCGGATTTTCGATGGTCGGTTGCGATCTTGAAAATAACGACTACGACTTGTTTAACGGTGATTGGGAAAATGTTGGGCAATATGTTGTTACTTTTAATGATGGGAAAGGCGTATTTAAAGAACTTAATGGAGGTATATGGTTGAGTGCCAAAAACGGAGGTCAAATTAAGATCGGTGATCAATGTTATAGAAATTTTACCAAATCAGACGATAGAAAATGGACTGGAGAAATTAGGATTTATAATAATTCTAGTCCTCATCAAACACTACGATGGGAAAACTGTACCATTACTTTGAGTGCTAACGGTCAGACTTTACAAGTTTCAACAGATGGTACAGGAACCTTCAGTTTAACAAAAAAATAACAGTTTGCCAAAGATTAAATATTGTCCAATATGTTATTTGCATATTTATTGTAAAAATAATATAAAAGACAATGTTTTACGGGCAAACGGCGTTTAATAAACGTGACTGTTATACTTTTTGTGATTTGTTTTATAAATAAAAATGCGCCGTTGGCGCAAGTAAAATTATTTATACCGCATATTAGCGGAAATTATTAAGGAGGCATTTTATGAAAAAAAATGCATTTTTGGGAATACTAGCAATTTTGTTAGTATTTGGTTTTGTTGGTTGTATGACGTTTAACCCTATGGATATTACATTTACACCATCAGAAGTATTTGATGACCCTGGTATTATTTTGGCTGGTGATATTGTTGGTCATTTCGACTATATCGGCCCAACTTATGGAATTGAAATGACGTTTTTACCCGCAAGAGGAGATCGTGGAATAGATAATGATTCATTTGAAGTTAGAAATGATAACACTCTAATAGCCAAAAGAAATCTCTTTCCAAAAGAATACAACATAAGGATTAGAATGCTTGATGTGAGAAATCCTGAAAGTCTGAGAAATGATGAAAGTTACAGAGGGCTAACTCAAAATGTTTTTACATTTACTGTAACGAAGGCTTTGGAATTTCCTCAGGAGTTTCAAGGAAGCTGGTTCAAAGAAGGAGATCGCTTTGGTTTGATCGGAAGCACAAAGCTGGTAATTGAAGGATATAACCTGAATACAGTAAACACTTCGGTAATAGGAACATCGAATAACTATGACTTTATATTCGTAGGAAAATCTGAAGATATATATACTTTGGAAAGTAGTCATGTTTCAGAAACAGTACAAATTGATTTAGTAAATGGCAATCTTGTTTTAAGTAATAGTTCGAATGCAACTTACGGCTGGAATGGTGTGTATGTGAGACAGTAGAAGTTTATTCAATACCATTTTTGATGTACATTACTCCCTTGAGGGTATAAAACTGTCGCCTAACAGGATTGATATAAGTACGCTGTCTTGAGGCGGGTTAGGCTTCGAAAGACCCCAGTTGGGCTTTCAGATTTTTATGGTGTTTTGTTCTACCACATTTTGGGCAGGGGGCAATGCGTAGCATTGCCCATGCTCAAAATGTCATATACTTATAACGTTATATGCCATACAAAGGGTTGACATAAATAATATGATATTATTGAAAGTGTAAAAACATTCGTATGGATGTTTAAATTATGTCGGCGGTGACATTAACACCGCAAAGGAGTTTTTATGAAAAACTTTTTAAAAATTATTGGAATTACCGTTTTCTTTATGGTAATTGGACTTTTAGTGGCCAGCTGTGAACTTGATTATGAAAACACTTGGGATTTTCATAATAAATCAAGTCATTCAATTAAAGTGGATATTAGAGCTGAGCATGACATTAGTCCAAGGTCTTTTACTCTTAGCCCAGGTGCAACAAGAACAGTTGGTTCAAACACGCATACTGGTACGTTTTGGTTTGATTGGGAACGTACTGACGGCAATGGTACAACTGGAGTCCGTTGGAGCAGTGATGATATGACTTTTTATAATCAATGAGTTTTTAATATTGCTGAACCTAATGTTGTGTTAATAAATTATTGTAAAACGGTACGGCATATAACGAGACTGTCGAATTTATATTTTGGAGCAAAAAATTCATCAAAAATTCATTATTTTTACGTGTTTTTTGATGAATTTTGAGCAAAATTCGATGGATTTTTTTACGGAATTTATTAATTCGACAGTCTCAACAAACGGTAACTGCAAAATGCCCTGTTCGGGCATTTTGGGCTACGAAAAATTGCAGTCGGGCTTACGCCCTTTGTGCAATTTTCTCTACGCCACATTTGGGGCAGGGGTCAATGCTACGCATTGCCCTATAACCTGCCCCAAACGTCAGTTACCTAGAACGTTAAACGACAGTTGCGCAAATTGTTGTAAATATGGTATAAATAAAGGAATGATTGTGAATAAAAATTCTTTTTGCCCCACATTATCTACGCAAGCACCGTCCATGGTGCTTGAAATTAACTCAGGATAAATAAGGGAATTAATGAATTTTTGTTTATTTATGCTATGCGGCTACGCCGCAGTAGACAGGGTTTTTTTGTAAATTATGGGCTTTTAATCCATAAAAATATATTTAAGGAGATTTATGTATGAAAAATTGGAAGCATTTTACCTTTTTGGGCATTTTTGCCATTTTAGCCTTTGCCATTGCTTTTACCGCTTGTGATAATGGCAACAATGGAACGGAAACATTTACCGTAACTTTTGACGCAGACAATGGAAGCCCAAATACTGCCCAAACTGTAATCGAAGGCGGTAAAACAACAAAGCCCGCTGACCCGACAAAGACGGGCTACAGTTTTGTTCATTGGTTCAATACCGCAACTGGTACTGAATGGAATTTTGACACAGTAATTACCGCGAATATTGCCCTCAAAGCAAAATGGGCGGGTGTTTGCGAACATGACGCAGCCGAGTATTACCACATCAGCGATGCGGATTGCGAAGACCCTAATTGCAGCATATTGCCGCAAAATATATTCTATGGCGAGTTGGTAATGGAATCTGGTGCCAAAATCCAAATCTTCCGCGCCGCAGGCGTTACGGACGAACAAACAGCCACCGCAATTGAAAATATCCAAGCCGGACATGATGAGATGGTTACATTGCAGAGAATGAACTTCGAAACCAACCCTCCATCGAGGATTGTTGTGATTGCCGAACCGGCATATACTTGGAATAATGAGACTCGGATTTTGGGCGTACGACATAGCGCCTCAGTGCCTGCAATAAGATCACGGTTGAATAATGCCGCCAATGGTACATTGGCAGAAACCGAAGATCAACCGGTTTATGCACAGGCGCAGGTGAAAAGCGACATCCGCTTGGCAGTGGCCCGACCGGCCAACAGGCTGTCGGTCGCACCACAGGCAGACAACACTTGGGAAAGAGGATAACATTCATTTGATTAATGTTGAAATACAAAAAGCATTAATCCACACAAAACGACGTCCATGTCGTTTTGTGGTTTCAAATGGGGCAAAAATAATTTTAACATTTTTGTTGGTAAAACAAGGAGTTGCAAAAATATTGTAAAGGCGCAACCATCGTTTAACAAACAGTAACTGCAAAATGCCCTATTCGGGCATTTTGGGCTACGCAAAACCGTGTTCGGGCTAAAGCCCTCTGCACGGTTTTGTCTACGCCACATTTGCGGTGGGGTCAATGCTACGCATTGCCCTATTACCCACCGCAAACGTCAGTTACTTTGAACGTTATGTGCCATTTTGAATTTTTTCAAAAAAATGAGAAAAGTATTGATTTTTTAAAATTATGTGGTATAATAAAAGTAATATTGAATTTTTATTAAGTCTACGGAGACTTTAACACCGTAAAGGAATGTTTATATGAAAAGATTTGTTTTTCTATCGGTTCTTGCAGTTACGCTCGCCGGCGGAGTCTTTGCGCAGGAGATCGGTTCAAAAAATTGGCTCTCTGCCGACCTAAGTCTTATGGGTGCTGGTGTGCGTTACGAGAGAGTGTTGAACGACAGATTATCTGTCGGCGGAACTGCCTATTGGGACACCTCTTTTTTTTCGGATTCTTACGGTATAAACCTTACCGCCAGATACTATCCATGGAGCGGCAGATTTTATGGGGAACTTGGTTTGGGTTATGGGGTAACGAGTGGTTTTCAGAGTGATAGGACAATTGACTTTTTTTCCTTTTATACAATTTCAGGAGCAATGATTTCTCCGTCAATTGGATGGAAAATTGATGTTGGCAAACTCGGTGGATTTTATATTAACCCTTTTATAAACATACCGATGGTACTTGGAACAGATATAGATAATGAGCATAATTCGCAGTTCAAGTTCGGCTTCAGTTCCAGATTTGCTGTGGGTATGGGCTATTCATTCTAAGTGGGAAGTACGGTTGAAGATGAATTTCTGTTTTGTATCAACGTATGTTGTAGAAGATAATTTTTTATAAGATACACATTCGTTGTAATATTTTGTGATTATATTTTATGTATAATTTTGAAGATTGAACAGAATAATGGGTTTTCAAAATTAAAAATAGAATATATGCAAAGCAAAACGGCACATAACAAACGGTAACTGTACGCCGCCAGTAGGCGGCTAGGCTACACAAAACCGTGTTCGGGCTAAAGCCCTCTGCACGGTTTTGTTCCGCCACATTTGGGGCAGGGGTCAATGCTACGCATTGCCCTATTGCCTGCCCCAAACGTCAGTT
>Ga0099364_10015070_pt1 | contig 10219 bp, 9 predicted proteins | sample TergutTh196P3_FD_73070 | JGI IMG/M metagenome (GOLD analysis project Ga0099364, IMG submission 73070) | Microcerotermes parvus P3 segment gut microbial communities from Pointe-Noire, Republic of the Congo - Th196 P3 | ecosystem: Host-associated > Arthropoda: Insects > Digestive system > Gut ...
CATGCCGATAATAAACAGGTTAAAATTTTTATTAACTAAACACCGATGAACAAAGCCAAACTATTAATCACCCTACTCGCCATAAGCACCTTGCACCTCTCCGCACAACGACCCTCCAACGAGTTCTCCATTTCCGGTGGAGCGGGGCTGTCTCTATTAGTCTCGAACGATGCGTCTGCTACGGGTCTCAATCCGAGTGCGGGGATAGGCTATACCCTGTTTTTCAGTGAGCATGTCGGCTTGCATATTGGTGCAGAGTGGAGCATGAACACAATGGATATCCGTGTGGATCATTCGGAAAGGATTACATTAGGATTGACGGATGCTAACGGTCTTCGTTACAATTTGCACACAACCCTTTCCGGCTATGAAGAGAACCTGAATTCCATGTTTATCTCTGTGCCTGTGATGCTACAGTTTCAGGCGAATCCGACAACGCATAGTTTCTATGCTATGGGTGGTGCAAAGATACTTCTGTTTCATGGAACGAGCTATGAATCCAAATTGGAAACCTACCACAATGCTGCGTACTATCCGGATTTTTACAATTGGGCATCAACGCAGACTTTTGCGGGATTAGGCAGGTTTAGCGGCAGAACCACTTTTGGCAATACCGGTCTTGATATGCATCTTTTGCTCTCGCTCGAAACGGGCATGAAATGGCGTATTGGCGAGAACACGTTTCTTTACACAGGTGCATATCTCGACTATGGGTTGAGTGATCCTTTACGGGGTCTGCGCGTGCCTGTTAGCGACTATATCGCAACTGCCGAAGTGCAAAGTCGCCAAGCACCTTTGCTGACATTTTCCGACAAGGTAAATATGATGACGGTAGGTATTAAGTTGCGATTAGCTTTTGCTCGATCATCAACACCAAAAATGCGGCAAGCTCCAAGGAGAGTGATGGTGCCTTGTCCTCCCGGTTGGTTTGGATATATGCATAAACACTAACTCCTGTCGATCTCTTATGGAATCTGTAAAGAGAAAAATAATATCTAGCCTTCGCCGTTTTTTTTGAAAGTAAAAAATGAAACCTGCTAAAAAACGCACACCCCAATTACACGTCGAATTTGATTGGCTTAATCATATTCTTTGGAGAAAGAATCTTGTCGACTTGTTCTTTGGTCAAAATCTTTTGAGCAATGATTAAATCATACACAGAAGCACCTGTTTCCAGAGCCTCTTTAGCGATTTTTGTGGAATTTTTGTAGCCGATATGCGGATTCAATGCCGTAACAATTCCAATGCTGTTCAACACCATTTTTTTGCACTGTTCCTCGTTAGCCGTAATGCCATCAATACACAAATCACGCAACGTAATCAAGCCACTCATCATCCATTCAAATGATTCGAAAAGCGAATACACAATCACGGGCTCCATCACGTTCAACTCCAATTGTGCAGCATCGGCAGCCATTGTAACGGTTACATCGTTTCCAATTACTTTGAAACAAATTTGATTGACCACTTCCGGAATCACCGGATTCACTTTGCCCGGCATAATCGAAGAACCCGGCTGCATCGGAGGAAGATTGATTTCATACAATCCACAACGCGGACCCGATGACATCAAACGTAAATCATTACAAATTTTTCCGAGTTTGATTGCCAAACGTTTCAAAATGCCCGAATAGCCCACCAAACAAGAGGTATCCGATGTTACTTCAACCAAATTTTTCGCTAAATGAATATCCCAACCGGTGATTTTTTGAAGTTCCTTGATGCACAATTCACTATATCCCGGCTCTGAGCAAATGCCCGTCCCAATTGCCGTTGCACCCATGTTGCACTCCAAGAAATCTTTGGAAACAAAGTCTTGTTTACGCAATTCACTTTTCAACAAATCTGCAAAACCTTGAAAGGTTTGTCCGAGTGTCATCGGAACAGCATCTTGCAATTGCGTGCGTCCCATCTTGATGATATTTTTGAATTCTTTAGCTTTCTTTTCAAGAGATTCAATCAAATAATTCATCGCCAAAAACAGATCTTGATGATACAGATACATCGCAAAGTGAATTGCCGTAGGATAGGCGTCGTTTGTGGATTGCGAGCAATTCACAACATCATTCGGCGAACAAAATTCGTATTGTCCGCGTTTTTTACCCATGTGTTCCAAAGCCAAATTGGCAATAACTTCGTTGGCATTCATGTTGCCCGAAGTACCCGCTCCGCCTTGCATCATATCCACCGGAAAATGCTCGTAATGCTTTCCTGCCAAAAGTTGTTTACACGCATAAACGATGCCATCACGTTGACTTTTTGAAATCAATTTCATTTTGTAATTTGCCTCTGCAGCACCCCATTTGGTGTAGGCAAAACCGCTGATAAAATGCGGAAAATTTCCGTGACATTTTCCACTTATATCGAAATTTTCCATGCCACGCAAGGTTTGTACGCCGTACAATGCATTGTTCGGGATATATTTTTCACCCAATAAATCCGATTCAATTCGGTATCCGGTTTTAGGTTTTAGAGTAGCAGGTTTTGACTTCGTTGAGGTCTTTACTGTTTTTGCTGTTGCAGTTTTTTTTGTTGTAGTTTTTTTGATTGCCATAACTATTTTTTTTTAGTCGCAAAGGTACAAAAAAAAAACGATATTTCCAAACAAAAAGCGGAGAATAACGGTTAAAACAAACGGAAGTTTAGGTTAATTTGCAGTTACTTATTTCCCCAAATTTTTCTGAAAGTTTCAACGCGTTCCTCGGAGGTCATACCTCCGCGTCCTTCCATAGAAGTTTGCAGAAAAATACAGTTGGTTAGCGTAGCTTCTACTTTGGCAATATCTTCGGCAAGAGCTTGACACGATGGAGCTCCGCAAGCCCCACAATCTACGCGAGGCAAGTGATTCATCAAATCGCGAATCAACGCCATTTTTTTCATCGCAATACTGCGATTTTCATCTAAAATCATCATCGAACGCGGCAAAATTTGCCCGCTTTTCATGTTGTTGCGAATATATTCGGCAGTATCTTGGTCTATTTCAAAACGATCATCTTGGTTTTCGATTTTTTGAATATATTCCGCACGTTTTTTCATACGTTCGACCGTCAGAAACCTGTTCCCCGTAAGGAGAATGCCACCTGCACAACTTTCATCGCAAGCCCTCAATTCCAAATAATCTACATCGGAAACGTCCTCGTTTTCGACTTTTTCCAAAAAATCGTTGATATTGTGAATGCCGTCAATTGCCAACGCTCGACCTAACATATTTTTCTTTTCGCCTTCGGTTGTACTCCACAACGATGCACGTGCCGAAATCTTTGAATGTTCAGCGTTTTCAGTATTTTCAGCATTTATACGATGTTCTTCCTTAATTTTTCTCAACACCTGATTGTAGATGAAATCCATGTTGATGACACCCGTTACTTGCGAATGTTTTTCGCCTACCGGATCTTTCAAAGCCGCAATCTTTGCAGCACAAGGCGTGATGTAAAACAATCCGATTTTTTCCTCAGGAACGCCTTGTTTTTTCAACGTTTGTTTCCAGTACATGGCTGCCAAATCAACCGGAGGTTTTAACAACAACAAATTTTCGGTCAACGCCGGAAATTTAACTTGTATTAATCGCACAATAGCCGGACAAAACGAGGAGATCAGCGGTTTGATGTGAGCATATTCAACAGCGTATTTTTGGATTTCATCAATCAAAAAATCTGCCATTTGTTCAATTTCAAAAACCTGTGTAAAACCGAGTTCTTTGATCACTTGATAAATCAAAGACGTTGGAATATCATCCTTAAATTGATTAATCAAAACCGCCGGAATCAGTGCAATTCGATGCTCATAATTGAAAATATCGTTCAAGTCATCATGTTCGATAATTATAGCACCGTAGGGGCAAGCCTCAAAACACTCACCACAATCGATACAACAATTCGGCGAAAGTTTAGCTTTTCCGGCACGTATACGAATAGCTTCCGTAGGGCATTTTTTCATGCAGTGCATGCAACCCATACAGAGGTCTTCGTCGATTCGTAAGGCATGATGAAAAAACATAATTTTGGCATTAAAAATTCACAATCATTTCGACTATTGTTCCCACGTTTACTTCGCTTTTTACGTCCAAATAATCCACATTGTGTTTGATATTCGGAAGTCCCATTCCCGCACCAAATCCCATTTCTCGCACTTGTGGAGATGCTGTTGAATATCCCACGGTCATCGCCAAATCAATGTCGGGAATTCCGGGTCCTTTGTCTTCCAATTTTATAGCGATTTTATCGTTGTCAATCACAACGTAAATCGTTCCGCCGTGCGAATGTGCGACCACGTTCACTTCTGCCTCGTAAAGAGCCACCACCACACGTTTGATGATGGACGGGTCAACATTGAGTTGTTTCAATGTTTTTTTGACGCTTGACGACGCAGATCCGGCGTTTGTAAAATCGCCGGCTTGCACGGGATATTCAAAATTCATCATATTAAAAAACAGGTTTAATGCCGGCTTCGTAAAGAATACCGCAGGTTCGGAACATGGAGCACTCCGTTTGCAAAACAATCATATCGTTTTCTTTTGCAATATCAATCATGTCTTCGGTGGCTTTTTTGCCACGCACGAAAATCACGGTGTTGAGATCTGCCATTTCCATCGTTCGAACGGTCTGAATGTTGCAAAGTCCGGTAAGCAACATGATATCGTCGGATTTCAAAGTTAGCACATCACTCATAAGGTCGGATGCAAATGCACGGTCAATGGTTTGCGTGATTTTGTCTTCTCCACAAAGGATTTTAGCGTTCAAAACAGTTTGAATTTCGGATATAGTCATAGAACTGATTTATTTTTTTCGCAAAGATAGTAATTTTATTTGAAATAAAAAAATTATTGTTTCATTTTTTTTTCGTAACTTTGCATGGATTTCAAAAAAAAAAGATTATGCTAATCAAAAATATCAAACAGTTGGTGCAAGTCGAACACACGCCGAAATTGTGTGTAAAAGGTTCAGACATGGCGAAAATAGGGACTGTCGACAACGCGTTTTTGTTAATCAAAGACGAAAAAATTGCGGATTTTGGTACGATGGATAATTGTCCGGATTATTCCGGTGAAGTGATCGATGCGACGAATCGCTTAGTTTTTCCGACGTTTTGCGATTCGCACACGCATATCGTCTATGCGGGAAGTCGCGAAATAGAGTATGTCAATAAAATCAAGGGGCTCTCTTACGAGGAAATTGCCAAGCAAGGCGGTGGTATTTTGAATTCTGCAAAACGTCTGCAATCCGCATCGGAGGAGGAATTGATTGAATCGGCGATGGATCGAATCAACGAAATGATTGCTTATGGAACGGGTGCGATTGAGATCAAAAGTGGTTACGGTTTATCGACTGAATCCGAATTGAAAATGTTGCGTGTGATTCGCCGGTTGAAAGAATTGACGCCGGTTTCCATTAAGTCGAATTTTTTGGGAGCACATGCTGTTGCGATGGAATATCGCGGTCGTCAGAGCGAATATGTGGATTTGGTGATCAACGAAATGTTGCCGCGTGTGGCTGAGGAAAATTTGGCAGATTTTGTAGATGTGTTTTGTGATAAAGGTTTTTTCACGGTTGAGGAAACCGACCGGATTCTCAATGCTGCTGCGAAATACGGCATACGTCCAAAGATTCATGCGAATGAATTGGATTTTTCCGGCGGTATTCAGGTGGGTGTGAAATACAACGCACTATCTGTGGATCATTTGGAATACGTAGGCGATGCGGAGATTGAGAGTTTACTCAATTCGGAAACCATGCCTACGGTTTTGCCCGGTGCTGCATTCTTTTTGGGATTGCCGCTTTCGCCCGTTCGCAAGATGCTGGAGGCAGGCTTGCCTGTAGCGTTGGCGAGCGATTTCAATCCGGGGTCTTCGCCATCGGGAAACATGCAGTTTATTCAGTCGTTAGGTTGTATCAAGTATCGTATGTTGCCCGAAGAAGTTATTCATGCCACCACTCTCAACACCGCGTATGCCATGGGTTTGAGCGATCAGCTCGGCAGCATCGCCAAAGGCAAGATCGCAAATGTTTTCATCACTAAACCCATTCCAAACTACGAATTTATGCCGTATTCCTATGGGAATAATAAGGTGGAGACGGTGATTCTGAAAGGGAAAAAAATTAAACAATTAAACAGTTAAACCATATGAAAAAACTAATCGAATGCGTTCCCAATTTTAGTGAGGGTCGCAACATGGATGTGATGAAACAAATCACCAATGCAATCGAAAAAATCGAGGGTGTTAAACTTTTGGATGTTGATCCGGGATTTGCTACAAACCGCACGGTTGTAACGTTTGTTGGTACTCCGGACGAAGTTGTTGAGGCTGCTTTTCAAGCCATCAAGAAGGCGAGCGAAGTGATTGACATGCGTCAGCACAAGGGCGAGCATCCGCGTTTTGGTGCAACGGATGTGTGTCCGTTTGTGCCCGTGTCGAATATCTCGATGGAGGAGACGGCGGAGTATGCTCACCAATTGGCGAAAAGGGTAGGAGAGGAGTTGAAAATTCCTGTGTACTGCTACGAGAATGCGGCGAAAGAGGAAAAACGTCGCAACCTGGCAAGTTGCCGTTCAGGTGAGTATGAAGGTTTGAATAAAAAATTATCCGATCCGAATTGGAAACCGGATTATGGTCCTGCCGAATTTAACGAACGGGTTGCTATCACAGGTGCTACAGCGATTTCTGCACGTGATTTTTTAGTAGCAATTAATTACAATTTGAATACAACGTCTACCCGTCGTGCGAATGCACTTGCGTTTGACGTTCGCGAAAAAGGGCGTCCTGCAAGGGAAGGCGGAAAAGTGAACGGGAAACCGATCTTGGATGAAAAAGGCGAACCGGTGATGATTCCGGGAACGTTGAAAGCAACGAAAGCCATCGGTTGGTTTATCGAAGAATACGGCATTGCACAAGTGTCGATGAATATCACCAATGTGTCTGTAACGCCCGTGCATACAGCGTTTGATGAAGTATGCAAAAAAGCACAGGAACGCGGACTTCGCGTAACAGGTTCTGAAATTGTAGGCTTGGTACCAAAAAAATCCATGATCGACGCAGGAAGATATTTTTTGAAAAAACAACAACGTTCGGTAGGTGTTTCGGAAGACGAACTGATTAAAATAGCTGTAAAATCAATGGGTCTGGACGATCTGAAACCATACCGGCCACAAGAACGCATCATTGAATATCTGTTGGATGCTGAGGACAAATCCAAAAAATTAGTCGACATGACTTGCAAAGGTTTTGCCAACGAAACCGCGTCCGAATCTCCTGCTCCGGGAGGTGGCTCAATCTCCGCTTACTTAGGTGCATTGGGTGCTTCGTTAGGTACGATGGTTGCAAATTTGTCGTCTCACAAAGCCGGTTGGGACGAGCGTTGGGACGAGTTTTCGGACTGGGCGGAGAGAGGACAGGCGTTGAAAGACGAGTTGTTGTTTTTGGTCGATGAGGACACCCATTCGTTCAACAAAATCATGGATGCTTTCGGTTTGCCAAAGGGTTCGGATGCCGAGAAAGCCGCACGAACACAGGCTATTCAGGACGCTACGAAGTACGCTATTGAAGTTCCGTTCCGCACGATGGAAGTTACGATGAAGGTGTTCGACCTTTGCAAAGCTATGGTCGAGCACGGCAATCCTGCGTCTGTCACGGATGCCGGCGTAGGGGCGTTGTGTGCTCGTTCGGCTGTGATGGGTGCATTCTACAATGTCAAGATCAATTGTGGCGACTACAACGACAAGGCTTTCGTAGCAGACATCATCGCCAAAGGCAACGAAATTCAAGCCAAAGCGATTGCTTTAGAAGCTGAGATTTTGAAAATGGTTGATGCAAAGATTTAGGTTCTTGATTGCACACACCAAACTTAAAAAAATGTGCTTGTTAATAAAATTTTTCATTTATTAGTGTATAATTCAAAAATTTTATGTAATTTTGCAAAAAAAATAAAAATAAAAACCTATAACTATGAACGTAACATTTTTTCTAATCGTTTCCATTGCACTTATCGTGCTACTTTTCATCTCGTTTTACAACAGACTCGTGAAATTTCGCAACAATCGCGAGAATGCTTTTGCGGATATCGACGTGCAGTTGAAACAACGCAGCGACCTTATCCCCAACCTCGTGAACACGGTGAAAGGCTATGCCACACACGAGAAAGACACATTTGAACGCGTTACTAACGCGAGAAACCAAACCGTTGCCGCCACATCTATCAACGACAAAATCGCTGCCGACAATGCACTGACATCTGCACTATCAGGCTTGCGCGTTACGCTTGAGGCGTATCCCGACTTGAAAGCCAATCAGAACTTTTTGCAATTGCAGCAAGAAATTAGCGATTTGGAAAACAAGCTGGCTGCGGTACGTAGATACTTCAACTCTGCAACCAGAGAGTATAACAACAAGGTGCAGACGTTTCCATCAAACGTTATCGCCTCAATGTTTGGTTTCAAGAGGGAAGTGATGTACGACCTTGGCGCAGAACGTGTAGTTTTGGAAAAGGCTCCCGAAGTTAAATTCTAAATCGCCATGGCTTACGTAGGTATTCAAACACAGCAACGCAGAAATAATATGCGTTCGATGATTTTGTTATTGCTATTTCCCGCTCTGGTATTAGTGTTGGCGTATGTTGCCTATCTGTTTATTTATGCAGGCAATTTGGATACCGGCAGCAATTTTTTTGACCCTTACCTCTTGCAGTATTTCTCTGTAAATGTTGCTCCATACGTGATTCTGTTGGTTGGCATTTGGTTTTTGATTGCTTATTGGGCAAACACCGCCATCATCAAGAATGCCGTAGGTTCCAGACCTTTGGAACGAAAGGAAAATATGCGAATTTACAACCTTGTTGAGAATCTTTGTATGCAGACCGGCATGAAGATGCCACAGGTCAACATCATTCCCGATAATTCGCTGAATGCCTTTGCCAGCGGCATAAACGAGAAGACTTACACCGTAACGTTGACGCAAGGAATCATCGACAAACTCAACGATCAAGAGTTGGAGAGTGTCATTGCACACGAACTTATGCACATTCGAAACAGAGATGTGAGAGTGCTTATCGTGTCGATCATTTTCGTTGGAATTTTTGCAATGATTTCGCAGATAGGTTTTCGAATGATGTTGTATTCAAACCTTGGAAAGAGCCGTGACAGTAAGAACGGCGGAGGTCAGGCGATTATCTATTTGGTTGTAATTTTAGTATCGGTGGTCGGATATCTTTGCACATTGATGATGCGTTTTGCGATATCCCGAAAGCGCGAATATATGGCTGATGCAGGTGCTGCCGAGATGACCAAAAATCCGCTTGCCTTGGCGAGTGCATTGCGTAAAATCAGCGGTAATCCTAATGTTGGGGCTGTTGCTGCACGAGAAGACATCGCCCAACTTTTCATCGAACACCCCTTGCAAAAGAAAAAATCTTTTATGAATAATTTGTTTGCTACGCACCCTCCGATTCAGAAAAGAATAGAGATTTTGGAGAGGTTTTAGCAGAGAGTAGTGTTTGGTGCACACAAAAAAAAAGCCCCAATCAATGATTGGGGCTTTTTGGGGTGGCGTCTACCTACTCTTCCACTCTTTAGGAGCAGTACCATTGGCGCAGTCGGTCTTAACTTCTCTGTTCGGAATGGGAAGAGGTGAGCCCCGATGCTTTTGACACCAGAATTGATTTAGAGTTTAGAGTTTAGATATTAGAGTTTAGATGGGCTCTGATATTAAACACTAAGACTTAAATAAATCTTTGACACGGCAATCAATTTACTATTTACTATTTAGCTATTTACTATTTAAATCGTAAATCGTAAATAGTTAAATTGTAAATCAATCAATTGACTTGGTAGACGTGTAATAATAGACACAAAAGTTTAAAGAAATTCTACGGGTAATTAGTACTACTCGGCTTTGACATTACTGCCTTTAGACCTGTAGCCTATCGACGTCATCGTCTTTGACGACCCTTAAAAGAAATCTCATCTTGAGGTGAGTTTCGTACTTAGATGCTTTCAGCACTTATCTCCTCCGTACATAGCTACCCTGCGATGCGGCTGGCGCCACAACAGGTCCACTAGGGGTACGTCCGACTCGGTCCTCTCGTACTAGAGTCAGGTTCTCTCAAATTTCTAACGCCCATAACAGATAGAGACCGAACTGTCTCGCGACGTTCTGAACCCAGCTCGCGTGCCACTTTAATCGGCGAACAGCCGAACCCTTGGGACCTTCTCCAGCCCCAGGATGTGACGA
>Ga0099364_10015071_pt1 | contig 10218 bp, 8 predicted proteins | sample TergutTh196P3_FD_73070 | JGI IMG/M metagenome (GOLD analysis project Ga0099364, IMG submission 73070) | Microcerotermes parvus P3 segment gut microbial communities from Pointe-Noire, Republic of the Congo - Th196 P3 | ecosystem: Host-associated > Arthropoda: Insects > Digestive system > Gut ...
GGGGGTAATTTCAGCTAACAAATAGCAGGTAGCAATTAGCAAGTATTTTTGTTTCATTGCTTTTTGTTTGCCTGAGAAGCGGCTATTTGGTAGTTGTATTATGTTTAAGTTCATAGGGTAATTGTATTATAAATCGAAAAAAAGTGCAACACCTAAAACGCTACCTTCAATCCTACATCTTATTCCGCTTAACCCACTCCACTATTTCATCGACATAGCCAAAGACTAGACCGGTGGTTGTGTCGGCACAGCCGTAGTAGATAGCGATTCTGCCGGTGGCGGCATCTGTGAGGGCGGCTACAGGGAAAGTGACATTGGGGACATCGCCGGCTAGTTCGTAGAGTTCGCGGGGGTTTATGATGTATGGGTTTGCACGGGCTATTACTTTCCAGGGTTTATCTATGTCAAGAAGAGCGGCGCTGAAGGAGTACACAAAACCGTTGCAGCTTGTAAGTACACCGTGGTAGAACATTAGCCAGCCTTCTGTGGTTTCTATGGGGCAGGGACCGGCTCCTATTTTTGTACTTTGCCAGCCGCCTGCAGGAGCCATTACATGGCGGTGCCTTCCCCAGTAAATTAGGTCAGGACTTTCTGAATAAAAAATATCTCCAAAGGGAGTGTGACCGGAATCACTGGGGCGGCTGTACATTGCGTAATTGCTTCCAATTTTGCGGGGAAAGAGCGCGCCGTTTCTGTTGTACGGCATAAACGCGTTTTCCATTTGGTAAAACTTTTTAAAGTCGTAAGTGTAGCCAATACCAAGATTGGGGCCGTGATAGCCATTACACCAGATTATGTAGTATCGATCTTCAATAAAAATTACTCTGGGGTCATATTTGTATTCAGAATCAGGCAATTCAGGATTAGTCTTTATAAATTTGATGGGGTCATCTTCTATAACCCAGTTTATACCATCTTTGCTTCTGCCGGCGTTAATATCCATGTGACGGGCAGTATCATCACAGCGGAACACTCCTGCAAACTCATTCCCCTCTAAATCCCTAAAAGGAACAACCGCACTGTTAAAAATGCTGTTGGAGCGCAAGGTTAAATCCCGTGGAATAATGGGATTTCTTGAATACCGCCACATAATTTCTTTTTTAAGACTGCTTGCAGCCAGATTGCTTGTTGAAGGTCTATCCTCCCAAGGAATATTTGGCAGACTGGTTCCGTTAACTATAATACTCATGTTTTCTCCATAAAAAAAATCCCCGGTAACTCTTGTTACCAGGGATACTAATACTAGATCATACTCCCAAACTTATTTGAAGAGTCTGTCGTTCTGATCCTGTATCTTTGCGTTCCAGTCTTGTGAGACTGCTTCAATTAACTGAGCAGGATCACCATCATGATGCCACATTTGCCATCCAATAGCACCGCGGCCTAAGCCCGGAATAAATATATAATTCTTTGGCATGTGCAAGTCTGTATTGCGGATAAGCTCAAGGGTTTCATCAACAGCGCGTGAATCACGGAAGGTTGCGTACCAGCCGGATTTCCAGTCATCTGATACAGGGGTGTACCAGAGTGAAAGTGCCCACAGAATCTGATCAACCTGTGATTGATTAAATGTTGCAGGTATAACAAGAACATTTTCACGAGTATATACTCTTTGTGTTTCTGACCTAGGACCTCTTGGGAAAAGAACTACTCCCCAATCATCATTCATGGAACCAAGTTCATTCCATACATAAGATTCATCAATACGCATAGCAACATTACCGTCTGCAAATTCAGACTTATACCAGTCCCAGTTAACTCCTTCCGGTTTTGGTTTTGCAATTCCTTCAGTTTTTAAACTGATTGCAAATTGAAGCCCTTCAAGGAATTCAGGTCTGTTAGTTGCATTAACAAATCTTCCGGTTTCCGGGTCTCTGTCAACATAAGTAGCTCCATTGCTGGAAAGAATAGCGTCAAGAATATCTGTAGAAAGATCTAATGGCATTGCGTAAGTATCTATAATACCATCATTGTTTATGTCTCTTGTAAGCTGTCTGCAAACATTAAGGAAGTTTTCCCATGTCCATGTACCATCTCTCTGCATATCATAAGGAAGGTTAGGATCAAGACCAGCTTCTCTAAATAGTCTTTTGTTAAAGAAAACTACCTGAGCATTGTTAAGATTAATTCCTTCAGAGAAAGAGTAGGTTTTACCATCAAAGGTAAAGGCATCCAATGTACTTACATTCCACAGAGGAGGCAGTACCCCTTCTGCTACAGGCTCCGGGTTTCTTAAATCAAAAATTCTGCTGTCACTTATAGGATAAGCCAAATTTTGACTTATTAAAGACATTGCCCAGTCTCCTTGCAATACAAACACTGTTGCTGCAGGGCTTCCGGTCATAATTGATGTTGCAGCTACTTGCGCCATCTCATTCCAGCTTGCAATGTTCCTTTCTCTCATTCTAAAACCATAATCCTTCTGGATTTTGGTTCGCCATTCAAGGACCCTTTCTTCAACATCATTGCGGGGAGAGACATTGTCTACATCATAATTCTGAAACCAGTTACCTATTACGATATCTGTTCCCCTGAGTGAAGGTTTCCCACATGCGGTCATTGTAAATACTCCTGCTGTAAGTATAAGAACGCATAGAATAAGTCCTATCCTTTTTGCCATTTTCATATCATTCCTCCAAAAATAAATTTATCTCATCACCTCCCAACACCTAAGAATTTAGGTGCTGGGAAGATGTTGAAACCTACATCTTAATACCTGTTTGGCTAAGCGATTCTACGAACGCTTTTTGCGCCACAAGGTAAAGTATAATAAGCGGAGCCAAACACATTAACATACCTGTTGCTATCATCATTTGGGTTTCTCCAACGGGAGCAAACGCACTTGTACCGCCTGTAGCACCCGCAAATACTTTGGTTTGCGCATACCACTGAGCAAACCGCTCAGGAAGAGCTCCAAGACCTCTTGCCAACATTCTATAGTTGTTTAAAAAGATTGTTGCATAGAAAGAATCTGTCCACTGCCACACAAAGGAGAACAGGAAGCAGGATGTTAACATTGGCATAGCATCCGGCAGCATGATACGGATAAATGTTTTAAATTTACCGCAACCGTCAACCCATGCCGCTTCTTCCAATTCTTTGGGCATACCTCGGAAATACTGCCTAAGCATAAAAATATACAACCCGCTTTTAAGCCCCATACCGGTTGCAGAAAGCAGCAATAAACCCCAAACACTATTTAATAAATTGAGAGGTTCCCCTGTAATTAATTTTATAAGTCCGAATATATCAAAGAAGCGGAAATTAAGGTAAAGTGAAGACATTATAGTCTGCGGTGGAACAATAATGATAAGCATTACACAAAAAAACCAGAAATTTTTAAACGGAAATTTAAAACGGGCAAAACCATAACCTGCTAAAGTACAGGCGGCAATTTGCAAAACAGCACTGGATAAAACAATTATTAAAGTCTGAAAAAGAGACGGCCAATAGTTTAGTATATAATCAGAGGCGGCCAATCTATAGTTATCCAAGGTAAAATTACGCGGAATACTTATTACAGTTCCATCGTAAATATCATTTTCTCCCATAAAACTGACAGAAAGTTTGTCTAAAATAGGCTGCAAAATTAAAAAGCAAAGACCGAACAAAAGAACTGCGCGACAAATCTTGTAAATAATATCCAGAGCCTGCTTTTTGACAAAATAGCCGTGGGAAATACTACCCCATTCTCTTGTTTTTTTACTCATAGTAATACACCTTCTTTGAAATAATACCAATGGCAATTCCAATAATTACCATAACTGCCAAGAAATAAGCCCACGCCATTGCAGTACCAAAACCAAATTGCATCATCCTCATTGTAGCCAGATCGATTTTTAACATAACCCTATTATCTGTTCTTATTAAAAAGTCTACCACACTATAAACTACATTGACAAGTATTAAAGGGCTTACCATGGGGAATGTTATTTTCCAGAAACATTCCCAGGCAGTTGCACCTTCAATTTCTGCAGCTTCAAACATACTAACCGGAATTGTCTGCAAGGCAGAAAGGAAGATAATTATCTGAATACCGGATGCCATTGCTATATCATAAATTTGGTTAACAATCATAAAAATATATTCCATAAAGTCAGCCGCAGCACCTTCTGAAACAAGAATATCTTCCAAAACACCGGTTACTGATGATTTTAATAAGTTACCTTCTCTGATAATTTCAGCCATACTGGTTAAAAGTGAATTGTTTGTTTCCAATCCAATCATAACGCCGGAAGAAAGAATAACAGGAAGAAAGAAAATTGCACGAACAAAACCCCTTGCTTTAAACTCCTGATTTAAAAGCAAGGCAATAAAAAGACTGAAAATAATAATTGCCGGAACTATTAACAACATACGGGCTATTTCTTCTGTAAGAAAACGGTTGAATTCCGGGTCTATGGCAAATACTCGCCTTAGGTTAGCCAAACCTGTAAATTCCATTGCAAAACCATTGTTAACAAGATCAATTGTTACTTCACTAAACACCATCCGCAAGGATTCAATTAAAGGTAAAAACATGAAGCTTAAAAAACCAATAATGAAAGGGAGTAAGAACAGGTATCCGGTAACAGCATTCCTGCCTTCACTTGTTAGAGTTAGTTTTTCATCTTTTTTCATAAAGTACTTTGTAATAAAACGCATTATCTCCCCCGCCTAACATTATAAGAATTATCGTTTATATTTACATAAACCACAGTTCCATCCCGGTATTGCGTTTCAGTAATCCCGGGTGCCAAAATTCTATGATCAATAATTTGCTGACCGTAAAGACCTGCAAAATCAGAAACAAACTGCTGGTAAAGCTTGTTTGCATCGCCAACCCATTTATCATACTCATTTGCATAAAATTGCCTAAACTTAGTTTCTTGAAGTTCCACGGTTTCTTCTTTTATAAAGCTAAAATATAAACCTGCTCCGCCTTCAATTGTTTTAAGTATATTCTTTGTGTAATCTTCTGCCAGATTTATGGCTTTTCCTGTATAAGGGACTATACCTGACAAAGCAATTTGATAAAATGGAACAGCTGTATCTGTAATTGCAAAACCCTGACAATCAAGAGCCATTTCTACAATTATATCCGCCCAAGGTGCTGAATACGAATAACCGGCATTAACCATTATACCGTTACCCGCATTATGAAGCTGTTCAAATTTTTGTCTCCTCATTGCCATGGAGGCTTCACGGCTTACATGGCGTTTTTCATTAAAATCTCCGGAAAGAGAAGAACCCATATTCCTGAATGCTATGTTTTGAATTCCAAGTTTTGAGCTTTTGTTTACATAATCATCAATCATATTCATAGATACTTCCGGACGAACAAGATAATTAAGTTTGCCCCATCTAATTCTTTCACCAAACCACACAAAACTGTAAGGATATTTTTCTACTCGTTTTCTTGTAACATATCGTGCGGCATCTCTGTACAAGCTGAAGCCGTCAAAAGTTCTAAGATCCCTTACAAACATAAAGTCTGCTTCCGGGAAAACTGAAAAACCATTTTGCTGTGCAACAGTAATAATTCTTTCAAAATCTCTTTTGGAGCCAAGCTCATTTATCAAAGAAATATTAGATGGAACCCGGTGATCGTAGCTGCGGTTAAACCAACCTGAAAGTTTAATACGAGTATTTTTCCAGCCCATACCGCTTAAATCATTAATAATGTCCTGTGTTTCTCTATAGGAAGTCAACTTCAATGGAAGATCAAAAGGAATTCCCACACGATGCTGAGTTTTGTTTACAGCGCCAATAATTTCTACAGCAACCGGAAGATCGTTATACCTTCTATTTGCAAGGTGTGGATTATTTTTTATAAGCCATGCACGGTATTCTTTAGCCATACCCACATAACCCGGTTCTTCACATATTGTGTAGCGTAATTTAATATTTTCACCTGCAGAAAGACCATTTTCATACAGATATACGGCACGGGTAGACCTTCCTGAAATATCCATTATATCACCATGAACCAGCTCAAAATAAGGATACACTCTATTGTAAGCCGCATTACGGCCTGACACATCCGCTGTTACTCTTGCATAAGCAGAACCTTCTTCTATTATACCAACAAGAGCCTCTCCGTTTTTATGAATACCAAAAACAGGGTACGGAGATTTATTATTAATTATTACTGCATCACGATTAATTGCTTCATCCCAGCCATATACCGGGTTGTTAGACGCAACTTGACTATTCTTTCCATTGTTAAAATAAATAAGGGCGCCTGAGCCGTCCGGAACAAAAAGGTATCCTTGATCATTAAGCCCTGCCGCACCAAAGAAAGGAAGAAGGTCAAGACGAATAGGGGGATACGGAACTCTATATGCAATACTGTCAAAAGGAACACTTACAATAAGAGATTTTCCGTCCAGTTCATATCTAATTGAAATTGAAAAAGCAGGACCTTCAGCCGCACTTGTGCTAACCTGTCTGGCTGCATCTTCCATATATTCTTCACGGGTATATCCTGCATCATTAAACCATATTTCCATATCCGCTTTCATAAATTCCTGCGTAGAATCACGGATTATCCAAAGTTTTTGGTCTGCAAGATCTGGATACTGAGAAAGAAGCTCTGCCCTATTATCATTGGAACGCAGATTATTAATATCATAAAGACGATAACTTGCCTCTACCCTATTTCTATAATCAGAGCTGATTCTGTCCAAGTAGTATTTAAACCGTTCTTCTGTAGCAGTAATTGGAATAATATAAGTACGGGCAACATTTCCTACAGTATAATTAACTTCTATACCGTTATTTATAATCTCAAAATTATAATTTCCTTTTTCTACGCTTTGCGTACCTGAAAATAATGTTTCTCCAACACCGCTTACATCAGCATACTGAAGAGAAAATTGCGACTTCATTAAATCCATAGCTACTACCGTGGCAGATCCGTCATTGTCTACATCCGGCGGAGTAGAATGCCATTCCGTACCTTTAATTTTATCTCTTAAAATTATACTTGCAGTTTCTGGAATAAACCGCAGTTGCAAATATTGATTTTCCAAAACCAATTCCTGCGGATATTCTACATCATCTTCCAAAGTATAACCTACAACAGGTTTAACTCTTATTATTCTTCTGTTGCAGGAAGCAAGAGAAAACAAAATACTAAAAATTACTAAAAGCCAAAATATTTTTTTCACTTTTTCCCCCACCTATAATACCCTAAACATTATTTCTTTATACAGCGATATAAAATATGCAATAGCATCGCTTACAAGGCTGAAAAACACAACAAATATGAATACCATAACCCCCATTCCAACAATTGTTAATAAACTGGAAAATATGGTTTTTGTAAGACTATAGTCATGCACCATCATCATTCCTGCAAGAATCAGCACGCCTGTCCATAACGCGGAGAACCCTGCAAGTACCCAGTAAATTGCACCTTCTTCAAAGGTAATAAACTGGCTTAAAAGAATCATGGTAGCGTTAATAATTACCCAAGGAGTCAGAGCATAAGCGACAGCCATATAGATTTCAAACATTTTCCCCTTGCCGTCCATAAGGGTTGTAAGACCCCAATTTGCGACAGTCCATAGGAAAATTGGAAGAATAATACGCATTACTACGATAATTGCATTAAAGAATTCCATGTTGATAGTAACAAACTGAAAATTTGTTAAAGTCTGACGCAAAACTTCTATCATAACCGCCAAAAATACAATAAGATTGGCGGCGGCGATGGAACCGCGTTTTTCATGGGTTAAATCCCAAAAACCATCAAGGGGATGCGTACACACATACAGTGAATATTTAAGCGTCTTTCCAAAATGTGACAATTTTTCTTTATCTATCAGATTTTTCATGCTTCTCTGATCTCCTTGATAGTATTAATAGTTTTTTTGACGGCAAACGGCACAATTATAATAATGCTCAATACCAAAAGCATTTTCCAAAGATTATCTTCCATCCATTGTTTTCTATATAACTGAAAGGCTTTTCCATAACCTTCGCGGTGATGTTTAAGTTTATAAAATCTCATGGATCTTTGATAATCACCCTGTCTAAGCGATGCCCTGCCAATACCAATATAAGCAAGGTCATAATTTCCATTCATTTTAAGAACTTCTTCCCAAATATCTGCGGAAGATTCATAACGGCCTGCTTTGTATTCATTAAGAGCTTCATTAATCAACTGTCCGTAGAGTGTTAAATCAAAGCGGGTAAGGGCTGCGGTTCTGGAATCTAAAGCGTAAATAGCGTTCCCCATTTTATCCAGAGCTGCCGGCAATGTAAAATAGCCTTCTCTATTGCCTACGCCGCCAAACGCATATAAAAGATTGCCCTGGAAATCATACATAAAGATTCTGCCCCGTGTTCTGTCAAACGCAGCATAAGAATCATTGTCAAATGCAACAATATCAATTAATCTTGAACGGCCTGAAATACCGCCTGCATTACCATAAGTTAAATCTCCAACAGGGTCTTCATAACCATTACGGATTAGAATATCCTGTCCCATTGCATTTAACCTTCTTATTGGGTCTGTTTCTCCTGTAGCATTAGTAACATAAATAAAGCCGTCACTGTCTAAAGCAACATTGGTATACTCTGTGGGAATAAATAAATCCATTTGTGCTCTTTGTGCCTGTGTAGAAATAGACTTCCAGATAAAATCAATAACATTGATAACAACTCTGTTAGCTCCCATATAACCGGCAAATTCCCCGCGGTTATCAAATTCCAAAAGTCCTTTATTAACATTTGTAGCCTGAACAAAAATACGGCCTGCAAAATCAACCACAAGTCTAACCGGAAGGAATTCCATATTTTCTTCAAAACTTTCATCATCCGGTTTATATATGGCATAAACATAATTCCAGTTTCTGTCCAGTTTTAGCACACGCTGATTTCTGTTATCTGCAATATAAAGAGAACCGTCCCTGTCTTCAAAAATATCAGTGGGTCCGGCCAAAGCTGATTGTTCTCCGTCAATTAATATAGAAGAAACAACTCTTATAACAGTGTGATCCCCTGCATCATTTACTTCCATTAGTACTATTCTATTATTGCCGGTATCACAAATATAAATACGGTTATCCCTTATAAAAAGCCCTTGAGGATCACGGAAATGCCCTACTCCCAAATTGGAACCAAGGTAGTACCCTGATACCCTGTAAGCATCAGGAGACGCAACCTGTTCACGCCAGAAGTCATAGTTATAAGTATAATTCGATGGCTCCGCATATAAGTGAGTAGTGAGTAGTGAGTAGTGAGTAGCAATAATCATCAAACATAAAATGGTTTTTCTTTTCATATTTATTCCTTAATACCTGAGCTTGCCATGGTCTGCAAGACATTGCTTTGTGCAAAGATAAACATTACAAGCGGAACGATCATTATAAAGAGCGTTACCGCAGCTCCTACACCGGCACGGGCAATTGTTATGGCACCACCCGTAATTATCTGTGAAAGCGCATAAGGCAATGTTTTTAACTCTTCAGAATAAATAACATTGGATGCTCTGGCGTTCCAAAGATTCTGTACAGAGAAAATCATTACAGTAAGCCACGCCGGTTTTACCATTGGCAGGATTATCCATGTAAAAATGCCAAATTCTTTTGCACCGTCCACGGTTGCCGCTTCCAAAAGTGTATCCGGAATGGTATCTATAAACTGCTTAAGAAGGAAGAAGCCCATAGGCATAGCAAATGCCGGAATAACTACCGCAAGGTAAGTGTCCACCCATCCAAGTCTTGCCAAAACAAGGTAGTTAGGAATTGCCGTTACATACGGAGAAAACATAAGGGTAATGATAACACCGGAAAAGAAAATCTTTGCACCGGGGAATTTGTATTTGGAAACTACAAACGCTCCCATGCTTGCAACAATTATAAGACCGGTAGTTCCTATAGCTGTAATAAATACCGTATTAAAAATGTATCTAGAGAACGGAACCCATGATTTACTCATCATAATAAAGAGATCCTGGAAGTTATTCAAAGTTGGATTGCGTACAAAAAGATTAGGAGGAAACAGGAATATTTCATTTAATGGTTTGAACGCATGATTAATGTTAAAAACAAGAGGAAAGGCAAAAAACAAACCAAAAACGGTGAGTATAGAAATAATAAAAGCATCCCCGCCGTAAGAACGGTTAAGTCTTCTGCCGCCAATTAATTTTTTTATTTTTTTCATATTATACCCCTCATGTTCCTACTCGTTTAAGGAATTTTTGAATAATGAAATTACACAAAATCATTG